>Ga0131853_10000003_pt1 | contig 387216 bp, 317 predicted proteins | sample TergutLab28metaG_FD_92764 | JGI IMG/M metagenome (GOLD analysis project Ga0131853, IMG submission 92764) | Labiotermes labralis P1 segment gut microbial communities from Petit-Saut dam, French Guiana - Lab288 P1 (version 2) (version 2) | ecosystem: Host-associated > Arthropoda: Insects >... | reverse complement strand
GCTGATTGCTGGAATGATGTTTCTGAATATGAGTGCCCTTATGTTTGGTGCCGGTGCTATAACGGCAGGGTTTCGGTCAAAGGACAGCGGCAATTGCTTTTGGGATGGTGTCGGGGACTTTATTAGGAATGAATGGGCAATGCAGGTGGCTATTAGTAGTACACTCGTCATAGCTACATTTGGTTTGAGTCTGGCAGCCAAAGGTATGATAGGTGCAGCTGGTGGGCTAGCAAAACTAATAGGTAAAGGAATAGGAAAGAAAGCTAAAGCACTGCCGAATACGAAAATAAGAGGTCGTGCTCCTGGGAAAACAATTGATTTGCGTACGGGTGAGGAGGTTGGAAGGTTTATCAGTGATGGAAAAGGTAACACTATGATAGAGCCTGTTGGAGGAAAGGCTGTAGCTGCAGGAAAAAACGGAATAGATACTCATACATTATTCCCAAATGGTTCAAATTATCAGCGATTAAATCCTGCTGGACATTTTAGAAACCCTACTGCTCATGGTCATGGGCACTTAATTGGAGCAGGTCCAGGAATGAAAGGACAAGGAGTGTCTATAGATCCATTAGGCAATATTGTTCCTTGGGATAGTGCAGCGGGATCTTAATTATAGGAGATTAAAAAAAATGGAAAATGAATTTCTAAAATTAGTAAATAAAGAGGGTATAAAAAATGGTACTTGTGTTTATGGTAGTATAGAGTATGAGGTAAAAATAGTTAAATGGCATAATTTTTATGGCACAGGTGATTACGAAGATTTTGAAGAAATTAGGGAAGATAGGGCAGTAGAGTGCTACTATGTATTTTATGAAGATTTAGCCAATAAAGGTAGCTTTAATTCTGGCGGAGGGTGTTTTTTAACTATTCAAGAAGCAATAATGTCAATAGAAAGCAATGTAAATGTTAAATGGAGTAATTAACAAAGCTATTAGACTATATTACAAAAGCCCATTTATAGACGAATATTCGTCTATAAATGGGCTTTTGTAATAATTTTTCTAATTTCACCAGACATAACGGCTAAAACCCAATACTATATCACGCATACTATGTGAAATTGGGCAAGAATTCGCTGCTTCAACCCGCTTTTACCGTAACTAAACTCCTCAACTCACCATTTCTTTTCGCATAATGATGGCACTAGGAAGATAGCCTTAACTAGAGCAACTAATATAAATCTAATGGCTCCTTCTCGTACGCTTCCGTCAGTAATAATTCATCCGCTAGCTCTAAACATAGACAGTCGAACTCTCTTTTGCGAATACTTTGATTACTTTCGAGCTAATTCATTCTTTAAAATAGTGCTTGTATATGCATAATACTTTTGCTATCTAGATTTTTTACTTTATAAATAAAAAATCTGTTGTTTTTTATGATGAAATTTAGTAAAATTCTTTTTAAGAAGGGCTACATATGGATAAAAAATGGGATAAAAGATTTATGGAGATGGCACATTTGGTGGCTGGTTGGTCTAGTTGCTATAAGCCAAATCGTCAAGTGGGCTGCGTTATTGCTAAAAATAAACGCATTCTAACTACCGGTTATAATGGAGCTCCAAGCGGAATTAAAAATTGTAAAGAAAAAAACTGTTGTATGCGTGTTGATTTGGGGATAGAAAGCGGTAAACAACACGAGCTTTGCTATGCCACTCACGCCGAACAAAACGCAATTGTGCAAGCGGCCAAAATGGGCATAAGTATAGAAGGTGCTACGCTCTACTGCACTCACCAGCCATGTGTAATTTGTTCTAAGCTTATTATAAATAGTGGCATTAGTCGCATTGTTTTTGAGCATCCATATCCTGATGACTTCTCTAAAAAAGTTCTAGATGAAGCAGGGGTAGAGATGGAGCAACAAAAGCGGAGTTAATAAAAAATATGAATAATTTAGATTATAAAAAAGGAAAGAATGGTTTGTTAGAATGTCCGTGTTGTGGTAATTTTACGATAGAAGGTAGTTGGGAAGATGGAACACCGATTGAAGTTATTGTAGACATTTGCTCTGTTTGTTTTTGGCAATTTGATTTGGCTAGTCAAGAGAACATCAATATTTCTATTGGACCTAATCGTGTATCGCTAATTCAAGCTAAAGAAAATTACAAAACTTTTGGAGCTGATGAAAAAATGCATTTGGAATATGTGCGTCCACCTTTGCCAGAAGAATTGCCGGAAAATAATTAGCATTTAGGCAAAATAAAAATGAGCAATTGTTTGTTATTTGTGATTTATGAAAACTTTAATTGTAGCGATAAATGCTAAAGCAGTGCATAAAGCGCTTAGTCCGTGGTGCTTAAAGGCATATGCCGAGAAGCAAGGTATGTGTGGCGACTCTAATATTGAAGTCTTAGAGTGCGATATAAACGAGCCGATAAATGAGATATTGGCCCGTATTTTTAGTATCAAGCCAATTGTTTTAGCTTTTTCGTGCTATATATGGAATATTGAGGTTGTTAAAAAGATTGCTCCATTATTAAAGAATTTATTGGGTAATGTTAAAATTGTGCTAGGTGGTCCCGAGATGAACGGAGTAGGGCATGGTGAAATGATAGATGATTATTCTTTTGCAGATTATATTATAGTTGGACAAGGTGAGAGTGCTTTTTATGAGTTATTGTGCGATTTGTATGCAAAAAAACCATTGAAATCAAGAGTTATGTCTGGTGAGTATAAAGAATTATGTGTTTTGCCGTCGCCTTTTACAAGCGATTATTTTGCTTCTTTTTCATATGAAAAAATTCCGATTGAAAAACGGCTTATCTATTACGAAAGTACTAGGGGCTGTCCGTTTAGTTGTAGTTATTGCACAAGTAGCATAATAAAAGGTTTAGAATGTGTTAGCATAAAAAGAGTTAAACAAGAAGTTGAGTTGTTATTACGGTATGGTGTTACTACTATTAAATTTATTGATAGAACATTTAATGCCGAGAATAAACGAGCGGAAAATATTTTAGAATTTGTTGGCGGTTTAGATGCAAAATGTGTTTTTCATTTTGAGGTTGCTCCGGAGTTATTTAGTCAAGGTTTGTTAGATATAATAGAAAAGTTGCCATATGGACGAGTGCAATTTGAGTTAGGTTTACAGTCGGTAAATGGCAAAACATTAAAGGCGATAAACCGTAAACAAAATGTCGACAAAGCGATTAAAAATATTAAACGACTTGTCGGGTTTGGAAATTGTCATATCCATATAGGACTTATTGCGGGATTACCGTATGATAATATTAACGATATAAAAACAGCAATAAATTTATCTGTAGAAACTGGAGTGCATTGCTTGCAGTTAGGTTTTTTAAAGATGCTAAAAGGCACACCAATTTTAGATCTGGATTTCGGTGCTGTATATGGTAATTTTGCTCCCTATGAAGTTATGCAAACTAACACGCTTAGCTTTGGTGAAATTATTAAATTAAAACAAATTGAGGCGATCATAGATAGATTTTACAATAGTGGTGGTTTTGTCGAAACAATTAAATTTGCGTGTAAGGAAATTTTTAACAATAGCGCATATGTTTTTTTTGATAAATTCAGCGAATATCTAAAGTCAAAAAATATAAAAACTAATGCCTCGTTAGAAGTATGTTATGAGGCATTGTGTGAGTTTTTAATTAAAAACGGAGGAGAGGCAATGGCGGTGCATCATTATATAAAGATGGATTGTTTTACCTTTGATAGAGCAGGATTGGCACTCCCAAAAAATATAGAAAATAACCGACAAATCAACGCGGAAAAAGAATGTAGAATAACGCACAACATCCCACAAAACATTCAAATCCGTGCTGAATATTTTGAATTAGATAAATCTACACAAATTTTTGTCTATGATAATAAAGATGATATAACTAATAGATATAAAGCTATTTAATTGCAGAAACATTTTGTTGTTTTTTGCCATTCATTACCCAACTAAAATCAAACTAATTTAAGGATTGGCTATTGGAGCAAGATTAAATAGCAATAAAATCGGGCGAGATTTTCTTTTCCGATTTATTTTTCTAATTTATCTAAAAAATCTTTGACTCGATTTTCATCACCATTTTCGGTTGGGCTATAAAGCTTTTGACCAACTAAGCTATCGGGCAGATATTGTTGTTCTTTATAGTAACCGCCATATGTGTGAGGATAAATATATTGCTTGCCTGTATCTAAAACGCTAGCGTAAGTCCTGTCTCGCAGATGATAAGGCACTTCGCTAGCTCCGCTACTTTTTACAGCATCAATAGCATTGGTTCTAGCCATAACTACGGCATTGCTTTTTGGGGCAGTGGCAACATAAATTATTGCATGTGCCATTGGTAAGCTGCCCTCAGTGTAACCCATTCTTTCGAATGCTAGATAGGCATTCATTACAACTACAAGAGCATTGCTATCAGCCATGCCAACATCCTCGCTAGCGTGAGCCAATAGTCTCCGATAAATCAATAGAGGGTCGCAACCTGCTTCACATAATCTAAAAGCCCAATATAAGCTAGCATCGGGGTCACTGCCTCGTAAACTCTTACAAAAGGCACTTAGCATATCGTAATATGTGTTTTCATCTACTGAAATTGCTTTTTTTTGCGTACTCTGCGTGGCGACATTAAGCGTTATGTCTATTGAACCGTCTTTTTCTGGTTGGCTACTAAGCACAGCAAGCTCTAAAGCATTTAATGCTGAACGCAAATCGCCATTAGCTCCCCACGCAAAATGGTGAATAGCCTCTTCGCTAATTTTGATTATGAAATTTCCTAATCCTCTTTCTTTATCAGAAATTGCCCGTCTTAGTCCCGCTAAAATATCTTTATCTGCTAGACCTTTAAGTTCAAAAATTCTGCATCTAGAAACAATAGCTCTAGTCATAGAAACGAACGGATTTTCGGTAGTAGAACCTATAAAAATAATGCTTCCGTCTTCAATAGCACTAAGTACGCAATCGCTTTGTGCTTTATTCCAGCGGTGGCACTCATCTAATAGCAGATAAGTTTTTTTACCGTACATTTTTTGATTTTGCTTAGCTCTCTCTATAACTGCTTTAGCGTCTGCTACACCGCTAGATACAGCATTAAGTTTTTCAAAATTACCTTTAGTAGTGCTTGCTATAATGCTGGCAAGTGTGGTTTTGCCTGTGCCGGGAGGTCCATAAAAAATACAACTACCTAGCATGTCGCTAGAGATAGCACGCATAAGAAGCGAGTTTTTAGATAAAATATGCTCTTGCCCTAAAAAATCATTTAGAGTATTGGGTCGCATTCTATCAGCTAGCGGAGCATTTTTTTTGGAAGAATTATCTTTAGAAAAATCGAATAAGTCCATAAAAATAGTCTAGCATGAAATTAAAAAACAAGTCAACTTTTTTCTGTTAATCAATCAAATTCTCATTATCTGAGATAAGATCTGCGTTTTTGAGGTGGTTTTTTTTCTCTCGAGATGGTAGAATTTTTATATGGGAAGGCAAAAATAATCTAAATATCTAATTAAAACCTTCATTTAATTAGAAATAAATTAGGAGTAATATAAATGGAAAAACAAACTATAGGAAAATTTATTGCGATTTTACGAAAAGCTAGCGGATTAACGCAAGAGGAGTTAGCAGAAAGACTTCATGTCAGTAACAAAAGTGTTAGTAGATGGGAGTGCGATGCAACATACCCCGACTTGTCTCTTATTCCTGTTATTGCAGAGCTTTTTGGTGTAACTAGTGATGAAATTCTAAAGGGTGCCAGAATTTCAAAAGTTGATAGAGAATACATCCCAAATAAAAAAATCGAAAATTTATCAAAGCAAGAATTTGAAGAAAGGATAAGTCAAGCTCTTGTAGCAGACAAATCTGAAAAGTCAGAAAAGCTCCGAAAGCGAATTATTCTAAAAACGGTCAATAGTTTTAAGCATCTATCTCTAATTTCGATAGTATTAAGCGTTACAGCATTCATGGTTTTTATGCTTGTAATGATAATGCGAGAGCCCTTGCAAACGCTTATTGCGATTTCGCTATGTATAATTAGCGGTATTCTTCAAATTGTTTTATGTAACACAACAAAAGCTTCGCTAGGTGATATCGAGCTAGATGATGATAGAGTTGTTGGTAGAATAAAAATGGCAATTCGTACGGTTCATAATTATAGATTTAATATTCTTGCGCTTAATATTATTATGATCATTAGTTTTGTGTATGCCTTTGTAGGTTATGCTTATGCGGGAGAAGGGGTTGGTATTATAACAGCATTATTATTTATTCCGTTTGCTATGCTTAATGTAAATATTATTAGAATGATTTTAACAGATAAGAAGTATTTTGTAATATCTAACATTATGCAAGCAAGATTAAAAAAGCAAAACATAATATATGGTATAATTTTAATAAGTTTTTTTGTATTAATTTTAGTTGGCAATGTTATATTTGCAGTAGTTTGGAGTGTAACTCCCACAAGTCGTGCAGAAGTTTTTGTATTATTTGGAGTGCCGTTTATGCTTATGGCGATAATTATCGCTTCGGTGTATATAGTTAAACGCATAAATCTTCTTAAGGGGAGGAGTCAAAAATGATATATAACGAATTAGAGCTAGACCAAGTTGAGTTAGAGCTAGAAAGAGAAGAAAAAAATAAAATATCACATAAATCAGTTGCAAATAGGTTAATGGATATAAAATTGCGATATAAGATTTTATTGTTATTGGGTCCAGCGATATTGTTTTGGTTTTTTGTAATATTAAATTGGATAGTCAGTAGTGCTGTAATCGAGCATTATAATCTAACTAACGATATAGCAGTAGCGTTTTTAGCAAGTTTAATCTTAAATCCGTTTTTGCTGGCATTACCTATTTATATCGTAGTGCATAAATCCAAACAAAGCGTCCCACATATATTATTTATTGCTGTGATTGGTGTTAGTTTTTTTGTAACAATGATCGTCTTTATGTCACTTACTTGGGTTGGTTTTGGTGTTTTGACTCAGGTTTTATCAGGTTGGTTTACTCTTAATCGCCGGGTTTATGTAGCCACTACAGCAACAAGTTTTCAAATTGGTGTAGTAGTTATGTTCTTGCTATACTACACAGCAACAGTTGTATATTTTATAACTGATGCTATTAGAAGAATCAAAATAATTTCTAACCCCACAGAACTAGACTTAAACGAACAAGATGGAATATATAAGTAGTTTTTGTTTTTGACTTTGGATTATTGATATGTTATCTTATTTGTAAGGATAATTAACAGATGATAGTAATTTTTTCAGGGAGTTCGGGTGTTGGTAAAAACACGGTGATAAACGAACTTATAAAAGATGAGGTGGGTATTTTAATGCCGACATTTACGAGTAGGCAACCAAGAAACGGCGAAACGGAGGGAGTGCCTTATTATTTTGTATCACAATCTAAATTTAAGCAAATGATAAATAGAGATGAGTTTTATGAATATGAGTTTATACATGGCAAAAATTATTACGGCACTCATAAAACAACAATAGATAGATTGTCGCAAGAGGGCAGTGTTCTACTAAAAGATATTGATGTTTTGGGTGCTATGAATTTGCAAAAATTACTCAAAAACAAAATTAAAGTTCTTACAATTTATTTGCATATAGATAAAAACACTCTTATTGAAAGGCTTAGAGGCAGGGGAGAGACCGATATAGAGGATAGATTAAAGCGCTTTGATTTTGAGTTTTCGTTTAGCGATAAGTATAATATCGTTATAGAAAACATAGATTTAGCTAAAACAGTAGAAATTTGCAAAAAAGTGATTGAAGAATATAAAAATGTGTGATAATATATATACAGGTTGTCATTTTTAGGCAGTCTAATTTTTTATTTAGAAAAGGTAAGCAGTATATTGAACTTTATTTTATCAACAGGTCTATTTAGACCAGAAAATTTCCAATTTACAGAGCCGATTTGGTGGGTTAGCCAAGTTTTTGCTTTAATTTGTTTGGTGTTTTTTATTTGGTGTTTTCAAGTAAGAAACAAAGTGAAAATGATGGCACTTACTGGTATTGGATGCTTAGCTTTTTCTATAAGTGCAGCATTATTACAAAACTATGCAATTTCAGGATTGTTTTTTTTAGCAGCAGTTCGTAACTTTGTGTTTTCTTATTTTGATTGGCGTGTGGCAAAAGGTAAACGCATGGATAAGTGGCTATACTTATTTTTCTGTGGATTTTTTATTGTAGCTACAGTAACATCAACTATAGTTCTAAATCTTATGCCTGTATTAAATGCACTGGGCGTAGAGTACCGCATAACTCCAATTTGGCTAGAAGTTGTTATTTGTACAACATTAGTTGGGTTAATTGTTGGTAATATATTAGATGGTACAAATGTCATGCGTGTTAGCTTTATAATAAATCGCATATTTACTATAATAAACCACCTTATAGTAGGCAACCTTATAGGTATGATTATTGCCATTTGTGCCATAACTTCTAATCTTGTTTATTATATTAAACTCTTTAGGGATATAAAAAAAGGACGACTAAGAAAAGATTACCATAAAAATCTTGATGATCATTCTCTTCAAAATGCAGATGCTGCTGATGTAAAGCAAGAACAGTCCGAATCGGTTTTAATAGAGGGTGCTATTGCTGTAATGGAGAGCGAGTCTTAAAGTAACATAATGCACAATAGTGATTTAATAGTCCTAAAGCATTAGATATGGTGATTAAAAACTTGTTGTACTGGTTAAAAAAATGTTAAAAAGCTTGAAAACATTATGTTTTAGGCTTTTTTATTTTTTTAAATGACTTTTTTTCTTAAAAACACTTGCTTAGAAAATAGTTTTAGTGTATACTAATAAGCATAAATCGTCCTCGAAAAAGTCTATTATTTACAAGCAATTATTTTGCGGGGATTTATACTAAATTTGGCTATGTTGTCATATATATAAAGATGGCATAGGCAAATAAGTTTCGTTAGCACTATGGGAGTATCAACTGTAAATGTATACGGCAGAATTTCTGTTGCCGACGATGCGTTAGCTCAAGTAGTAGCTAGTGCCGCTAAGGAATGCTATGGTGTAGTGGAGCTTGTTAGTAAAAAACTGTCAGACTCTATTGCGGATTTATTAAAAAAATCGAATGTAAGTAGAGGAGTTAAAATTTTAACAAGCGGTGATAGGATATGGGTAGATATTTTTGTGATATTAAAATATGGATTATCTATAGACGCAGTAGCACAGAGCCTTAGAGAAACAGTAAAATATAGATTGGAATCTTTTACCGGTATGATATGCGAACAAGTAAGCGTAAATGTGGTAGGGATAAGTATATAGTGTTTAGTTCATAGTGTATAGAGCATAGTTAAGAGGTTATTATAGTTAATGAATAACAAAATAATAATAACTAAGCACTATGCACTATGAGTTAAGCACTAATAAATAAAGGAGCAAATTTATTTATGATAAAAATTTTAAACGGTGCGAACTTTCGTTCGATGATAATTAACGCCGCTAACATAATAGAAATTCACAAACAGCATGTAGATAGCTTAAATGTTTTTCCTGTGCCAGATGGCGACACGGGTACTAATATGAGCCTTACTATGATAAGTGCTGCTAAAGAAGTGTCGGCTTGCGATACTAATCATATTTCCGACTTATGTACCGCACTTTCTAAAGGTGCATTGCGTGGTGCTAGAGGTAACAGCGGTGTTATACTTAGTCAAATTCTAAAGGGCTTTGCTACCGAATTAGGTTCAGCTAAAGAGGTAAGTGTTAAAAAGTTCGCTAAAGCACTAATGGCAGGCACTGAAGTTGCTTATAAGGCAGTTACTGATCCTAAAGAGGGTACGATACTTACAGTTATTAGAGAAATGGCTGAGTTTGCCGTAGCGGATGCTAAAAAAACTCAAGGTATAGAAGATTTTTTAGAAAAAGTTATAGAAGCGGGTGAGGTATCTCTTAAAAAAACTCCCGACTTATTACCTGTTCTAAAAAAAGCGGGTGTTATAGACGCTGGCGGTAGAGGATTATTAGTTATTTTTAAAGGTTTTTATAATGCGTTAGTCGGACTTGAAGAAACTGAAATGGCATTTAACGATAGTGCAGAGGAGCTTCCATTTGGCGAAATACCTCATTTTGATTATGCCGATTTAGCAGAAATAGAATTTGCGTACTGTACAGAATTTTTTGTAGTAAATCTTAAAAAGAAAACAACAGAAAGTGATATAGATAAACTTAGAGAAGCACTTACCAGCATTGGTGATAGCGTACTTGTTATAGGTGATTTATCTATGGTAAAGGTACATGTCCATACAAACGAGCCGGGTGTGGCTCTTACATATGCTTTAGAATTAGGCGAGGTTGATAAAATCAAAATTGATAATATGTTAGAGCAAAACCGTGCTTTAATTGGTTCTCAAAAAGAAAAGTTAGAGCCATTTGGTATGGTTGCAGTATGTGCGGGCGAGGGTTTATCGGCTATATTTAAGGATTTAATTGTGGACCAAGTAGTAGAAGGCGGTCAAACAATGAATCCGAGTGCTGAGGATATTGCTAAAGCAGCCGATAAAATTAAAGCCGAAAATGTTTTCGTTTTCCCCAATAATAAAAATATTATCTTAGCGGCCGAGCAAGCAAAAGTGCTTTCTAAGCGCAATATTGTAGTTATTCCGACTAGAAATGTGCCAGAAGGTATAAATGCAGTACTGGCTTATAATCCTGAAAATTCTTTACAAGATAATATATTGGATATGAACAGTGCTATTCATGAGGTTAAAGCGGGTGCTGTTACAACGGCGGTTAGAAGTGCTAATATTGATGACCTTAAAATCAATGAAGGCGATATTATTGCGACTGTTAACAGTAGTATTGTTTCTAAAGGCAAAAGCGTTAGCGAAGTAGCCGAAGAACTGGTAGAGAATTTAATGCACGATAACGCTAGCAACATCACGCTTTATTACGGTAGTAATGTAGACGAGGAACAAGCTCAAATTTTAGCTGACGAACTTCAATCCAATCACCCAACAATGGATGTAGGTATTCACTTCGGCGGTCAACCACTTTATTATTATATAGTGTCTATTGAATAGTGCTTAGTGCGTAGAGTATCTTATTTTTAGTAATAAAATTCATAATTATAGTACAATATTCTGTTGCTTGAATCTAAAAAGATAAAAATGATTAAAGGAATTTTTTTAAGGAAGTATTAACAAAGATATGTTTGAAAAAAAGAAAAAACACTTTTTAATAAACGATGAGTTTATCAAAGATAAATCTAACGGTAGTATGGAAATTATTGAACCGGTATGGTATAGTGTCAGTATTTATGATGGTGTAGAAAAGTATGAAAAAGATTTAGGGGCTTTTTCTATTCCGCAACGCTATGTTTTTGCAATAGAATGGTATAATGCTGAAGTTTGTAATGGTGGGCACGATCAGTTTTATGGCAACTCTACAGGTATAGTTTGGGAAGATGTAATGAATGGCCTTAAGACGATAGGTGCAAAAAAGCATTATGATATAATAAAAAAATCAATCAAAAAAATGGGTGGTAATCCAAGTAAGGATAGTGAAGAGAGAGAAGAAAAATTAGAAGAACTAGAGCCAGATTTTGAAAAATTAGATATGAAATTTTATGAATTAGATGAAGAACTAGACGAAAAACTGCAGAAATACATCTTAGATAATGCAAAAGATTTTTATTTCGATGGTGTTGTAACAATAGACTAATAAAAAACTTGCTTAATCGTAGGGTCGACCATCGGTCGTCCGCATTTCAATAAGGGGCATCGTATTAGGTGTCCCTTAAAAAATATTGTGAAAATACTTGTTGTATATGCAACTAAAAATGGGGCGACTAAGGAAATTGCTGAGCGGATAGCTAAACAAATTTCGTCTAGCGAAATTTGTGATGTGAAAAGTGCCGAAATCCCTAATATTAACGATTTTGATTGTGTTATTTTAGGAAGTGCTATTTACGCTGGAAAAAGCAAAGAATATGCTAACACAATCGACGACGAAAAGGTAGAACAATTAGTAAATGAATTACAATAAATTTTCATTTCAGCTAGAATTTTACTATTGATATATGACTTTTATTACCGATGTATTATAATAAACAAATGCAAAAATGTTTTGAAGTGCAAATTATAGATAGAATAGAGAAATTGCCGATACTAAAAATTGGCGATAATTTTTCTATTGCGTTTTTTAATTTGCACGGCAATGTAGAGCTAACTGAGCATTGTGCTATACATATAGCTCCGCTTGTTTTGCAATCAAAAGCCGATATAATTTTAACAGCCGAAAGCAAAGGACTTCAATTAGTGCACGCTATTGCTAAAAACTTGTCGCATAAATTTTACGCTGTTGCTAGAAAATCACAAAAACTTTATCTTCAAGACGGTATTTCAGTTTCGTATCAATCCATAACTACAAAAGGCGAGCAAACACTCTATCTGTCAAAACACGATGTTGATTTATTAAAAGGTAAAAAAGTAGCAATAATAGATGATGTAATATCTACAGGAGAATCAGTTTCTGCTTTAGAAAAGCTAGCTGAAACAGCAGGCGGAAAGGTTGTCTTAAAAGCTACTGTTTTAGCCGAAGGCGATGCTAAAAATCGTACCGACATTAAATTTTTAGCTGACATTCCGCTGTTTTTTGATTGTAATGACAAAGTTTTCAGAAAAATTAATTAACGAATATAAAGAAGTGTTAGGAAAAAAAGGATATCCTAAACTTAAGGACATTGATTTCTCTTGGGTTCAAAAATGGACGGAGGCAAACGAGAATGATGAATTTATTCCGCCGACTGTTCCATTTGTAGGATATAATTATACAGAAGGTGGTGTGTTAATTTATGCAAGTGCAGAAAATTTATCAAATAAAGGTACGCACTTGGAATGTATAAGAAGTAGTGATAATATTTATAATCGACATAGATACGCTTTTCGCAAATTTTTTGATAAAGAAAAGCGAGTTTGGTGTCAACCGATTTGCGATGGTAAATTAACCATAGCAGGAGCTTATATATGTAAAAAACGATCTATAAAGAATTTATCATATAAATCGCCCAATGATTTTCTTAATAATATTGCATTTGGCAATTTTGGTAAATTCTCTATAGATGAAAATGGTAATGGGAAAAATAAAGATTATGCCAGTAGATTAAAATTTTTAGAGCATTCATTAGATTATGTAAAAAAAGATATTTGTACATTAAGACCAAATTTAATAATAATGCCGAAAACCATATATGGATTAAAAACAATATCAAAATGGCTTAAGAATTTATTAGACGAAATTGGATTAACGGAGACTGAAATTATTACAATTTATCAAATTAACACCCAAACTATCAATTTGTTTTTTAATAATAAAAATATTAGCATAAATGACGAAGTGGTAAATATAGGCGAATTAGAAAATTGGCTAATAGAATACGGCATTAAAAAGGATTGGTATAATCCGATATTTAGATATTTAAATGAAAGAATCTAAAAAATATCTAAATTTTACATAAAAATACTCTAATTTATGGGCATTTTTTTAGTTTTTAACTTTACATATCGTTTTATAAAATGCTATAATATTGTATGTATGAATGACAAAATCTTAGGCGCAATCCGTTTTACAAACGGCAAGAAAATCAATTTTGAATTATATCCAGAGATAGCTCCGATTTCGGTTGCAAACTTTGTGGAACTTATAAAAGAAGGCTTTTACGACGGGCTTTGCTTTCATAGAGTCATCCCTAACTTTATGATTCAGGGTGGCGGTATGATTGCTAAAGGTAAGGGCTTAGCTGAAAAACGTAATAAAAAAACTATTAAAGGCGAATTTAGGTCTAATGGTGTGGACAATCCACTAAAGCATACTGCGGGCGTTTTTAGTATGGCACGCACAAGTGTAAATGACAGTGCAACAAGTCAGTTTTTTATCTGCGTTGCCGATGTGCATTTTTTAGACGGCAATTATGCCGGTTTTGGTAAAGTTGCTGATGATGAGAGTTTGGCGGTAGCAATAGCAATTAGTCAAGTAGAGACAGGCAATGTAGAGCATCATAGCGATGTGCCGATTATGCCGATTGAGATTCAAACGATAGAGTTAGTCTAACTCCTATCTATAAATATTATGTTTCAAATATTAGGAACGGGCAGTAGTCTGCCTAAATTAAAAGTTACAAACGACGATTTAGCTAAAAAAATGGATACCTCCGATGAATGGATTGTATCTAAGACTGGCATTAAATCTCGCAACATTCTATCTGACGAAACTATTACAGATTTAGCTGTAGAGGCGAGCATTAAAGCGATAAAAGATGCTAAAGTTGATGTGTCGGAAATTGATTTGATTGTATCAGCCACGCTAGTTGGCGATACAATAACTCCGTCTATGTCTTGTTTAATTGCTGAAAAGTTAGGAGTTAGTTGCCCTGCATTTGATATTAATGCTGCTTGCAGTGGTTTTGTTTATGCTTTAGATGTAGTAGCGGGTTATTTTGCCAGAAAAAAAGTTAAAAAGGTTTTGGTTTTGGGGGCAGAAAGATTAAGCCATCATATAGACTGGAGCGATAGAGCAACTTGCGTGTTGTTTGGTGATGGTGCGGGTGCTGTTGTGTTAGGTGAAGGTGATAATCTTAGATCAATCCGTTTAACGACTCAACCAGGCAAAGCTAATTTATATGAGGATTTTAGAGGTGGAGATAGCCCGTTTAGTACGAGAGAATTTCCTGTTCAGCATATTAAAATGAACGGTCAAGAAGTATATAAATTTGCTGTTAATGCTATCGTAAACGATATTAAGTTTGTGTTAGATGATGCTAAGATAACTCAAGAAAAAGTAAGTCATTTTCTTCTTCATCAAGCTAATATTAGGATTATTGATGCAGCAATACATAGCTTAAAAATTCCCAAGGAGAAATTCCATAATACAATTGACCACACAGGCAACCTCTCAGCTGCAAGTATACCTGTTTTATTAGACGAGATAAATAAAGCCGGCAAACTAAAGCGAGGCGACCTTATAGCAATTTGTGCCTTTGGAGCAGGGCTAACGACTGGTGCGATGTTGATGGAGTGGTAAATTTTAATTGAGAATTGTTGATTTACTATATGTAATTGAAGTTTAGTAAAATCAATCCAAAATTCTCAATTATATAAAATAAAGTATAATATTGCCAACTCGGTAATTTATATATATAGGGGGTAAAAAAGGAGAAAAACATTATGACAGTAACAGAAAGAATTACAAAAATTTTAGTAGACTATAGGGATTTTGACCCTTCTAGTATCACGCCAGCAACAACCTTTGCCGAAATCGGTCTAGACTCTTTAGATACGGTAGATTTGGTTATGAAGCTAGAAGAAGAATTTGGCTTCGAGATTCCAATGAGCGAAGGTATTAAATCAGTTGGTGATTTAGTTAGCTTTATCGAGTCACAAGCATAGTCTAAAAATTAACTTTTTTACTAAGAAACACTTAAAACCTCTGTTTAGAAAGTATTTTATAGGCAGAGGTTTTGGGGTATAATTGTGTTTAATTAGAAATTATGATTTTTATTTTAGTAATAAAATAGAAATCATTGTAGTGACGACATTTTGTCGCACGAACTTTAGAAAAAGATGATTAGCCAAAAAACATTAAAAACTCTAGAATTTGATAAAATTTTATCATTAGTTAGCGAATATGCGGTGTCGCAATTAGGTAAGGATGCAATTGTATCTACAAGGCCAACAACCGATATTTTTACTGCTAACAAACTTCTTGATTATACTGAGGAGTATTATTTGGCTATCAATAAATATAATGCGAGTAATATACTTTCATTCGATGATATATCAATTGCGTTACAGCGTTCGTCAATAGGGGCTATATTACAAATTTCCGAGCTTCTTAGTATAGCAAAACAAATTAGAGCTATTAGAATTATTAAAAAGGATATTTTATCTTGCGGGGAAGGGGTTTTTTTATTAAAAGAAATTGTGAATCAAGCTACGATTTATTCTACAATTGAAAACTCTATTGGTGATGCAATAGCTAATGAAGCCGAATTAAAAGATGGTGCCAGTAGTGAACTTAGAGACATTCGTCGTAAAATTACTTCTACCGACGCTCGTTTAAAAGAAAAGCTAAGTAGCTATACAAAAAAGGGGAGTAAGTTTTTGCAAGATAATATTGTTACGGTACGAAACGGAAGATTTGTTTTGCCTGTAAAGTCGGAATTTAGAGGCGAGGTGCATGGAATAGTGCACGACCGTTCCGATAGCGGAGCAACGGTATTTATAGAGCCGATGGCAGTGGTTGAATTAAATAACGAATTAAAATCATTGCAAATTGCTGAGCAAAAAGAGATAGAAAAAATACTAAAAATCTTATCTAGCTTAGTATCAACCGCTAGCGAAAATCTAAAAAACAACCAAGAAATACTTGTTCTACTAGACATAATAAGTGCAAAAATGCACTTTTCGGTTAGTTTTAACGCTTCAAAGCCGATATTAAACTCATTTGGCGCAGTAAATATAAAAAAAGGTAGACATCCGCTTATAGATAAATCCACTGTTGTGCCTGTTGATTTATCATTTGGAGATCAATTTCCGCTACTTTTAATAACGGGGCCAAATACAGGTGGTAAAACAGTTTGTTTAAAAATCGCAGGATTATTTAGTCTTATGGCAACAAGCGGATTTTTTATCCCGGCACAAGAAGAAAGTGAGATTGCGGTGTTCGAAAATGTGTTTTGCGACATTGGTGATGAGCAAAGTATTCAACATTCATTAAGTACTTTTAGTTCACATATTTTAAATTTATCAGACATAACAAGTAAAGTTACGGAAAATTCGTTAATCCTATTAGATGAACTAGGTAGCGGAACTGATCCGTTAGAAGGTTCGGCTATAGCATTTGGTATTATTAAGCATTTAGAAAAACGAAACGCAAAGGGTGTTATTACAACGCATTATAGCAATCTAAAACAATATGCAACCGCTAGCGATAAAATTCAAAATGCGTGTATGCGTTTTTGTGAAAAATCTTTAAAGCCAACTTATCAAATTGTAATTGGTGTAGCGGGTGCTAGCCATGCTCTAAATATTGCTGAGTCGTTAGGGCTAGATAAAGATATTCTAAGAATTGCTAAGGAGAGCCTTAATAAAGATGAACAAAAGTTTGAACAGGCTTTAATTAAGGCTCAGGATGCAAAGGCGGAAGCGATAGAGGAGCGAGATAGAGCAAAAGCGGAGAGGATGCGGATAGAAGAAGAGTTAATAGCAGTAGAGCAAGAACGCAAAAAACTTATAGAACAGCATAGGAAATTAAGCGAAAATGCAAGATTAGAAGTTCGTAGAATTATAGGAAATTCAGTTGATAAGGCAGAAGAGTTGATAGAAGAAATTGTAGCGTTAAAAGAAAAGGCAGATGAGCAGAGTATTTTGCTAGCCAAGAAAAAACGCAGAGAGTTAGAAAACCTTGCCTTTATAGAAGAATTAGAAGTTGAACGAACTAAGCCATCAACCCCACTTGTGGTGGATGATATTAAAGTAGGTGATAATCTGTATTGCGAACCGCTTGATAGCTTAGCAATTGTTGTGGCTTTGCCAAACAAACGGGGCGAAGTTCAAGTCAGAGTAGGCAACGCTTTAACAAATGTTCATTTCTCAAAGCTATTTGTTCAACAACAAATACTAACAAGCAAAAATATCGCAAGTAAAAATACAAGTCAAGTAATCCAAAACAACAAACACAAACCCTCTAGCGTAACTTTTAATTACGAACCGCTACCTCCGCAGACAGTTCCAAAGGAATTAAAGGTATTGGGTCTTACGGTGTCGGAAGCTATACAGCAAATAGAATCCTTTATTATGTATGACAGGACAAGCAATTTACAACTGCGAATAGTGCACGGTAAAGGCACAGGTGCACTAGGTAAAGGCATACAAGCGTATCTAAAATCTCTAAAACGCACCAAAAGCATTCGCTACGGTCGCTACGGTGAAGGTGAAACAGGTGTCACTATAGTGGAATTAAATAGCGAAAAGTAAAAAAGATGTAATTAGTCTAAAATTAAATAATTTTATATCCTGTACACTTTAATTTTTCAATTAGTTTTTTGCCTTCGCTTAATCCTATGGGTTCGAATTCTATATGCAAAATAGTTTCGTTAAGAGTTAATTCGGTATTGGCACGGTCGTATTGAACGGAAATTATATTTGCGTTATTTTTTGCCATAATTGCAGTAAACTGTTCTAGACTTCCCGGCTTATCAAGCAAAACAATACTTAATTTCATTTTTCTGCCACGCACCCTTAGACCTCTTTCGATAATTTTGTGAACTAATCCCACATCAATATTTCCGCCCGATAAAATACAGCCTATATTTTTATTTTTTATTTTTAATCTACCGCTACAAGCAAGAGCTACCGAGGTTGCTCCACTAGCCTCAACAAACAGCTTTGCACGCTCCATAAGCAAAATCACTGTTTCGGCAATTTCGTCATCACTAACAGTAAGAACATCATCGGCATATTTTAGAATATATTCAAGCGTAATATTGCCTGGTTTTTTAACAGCAATTCCGTCGGCAATGGTGTAAATGTTATCTAGAGCAACCAGTTTTTTACTGACAAAACTTTTAGCAAAAGCGTCTGCTTTATTGGCTTGAACTCCGATAATTTTGATAGAAGGCTTTATGTGTTTAGCTATAAAAGCTACACCTGCAAGCAGTCCACCTCCACCAACAGGCACGATAATCATATCTAAATCTGGCTTATCGGCTAGCATCTCTAGTGCAACCGTGGCTTGACCTGCTATAATATCCTCATTATTAAACGGTGGAATAAAGCTAGCTCCGCTTGTTTTTGCTAGCTCAAGTGCGTGAGAGTACGCATCGTCAAAGCTATCGCCGTGCAAAATAACATTAGCTCCGTATCCGCTAGTTGCCATAATTTTGGCGATAGGAGAGGCAGTGGGCATAACAATAGTGCTTTCAATTTCTTTTTTACTAGCAGAATATGCAACGCCCTGTGCGTGGTTGCCTGCACTTGCTGTAATAACGCTAGCATGGCAGTTTATTTCGCATTGTTTAGCTATCATATTGTAAGCGCCCCTAGCCTTAAAGGAGCCCGTTTTTTGCAGATTTTCTGTTTTTAGATAAATTGAGTTACCCGAAAACTTAGAAAATGTTTCCGAGTAATATTGGCTGGTTTTATGCACAGCATCCGCAATGCGTTTTTGAGCCTTCAAAACATCTTCAAATGTTAGAGCCATACCTTTAGTATATGTGATTTGAAAAATTTGTGCAAGCATAATGTAGAGGGGCAACAGCATACATATAAACAATGTGCGAAAATTATCGAAATTTGAATGTTTTGGTATTGGGTAGCGGAATTTCCGGCTTAGGTGCTGAAAAGCTCTTAAATAAACTTGGGGCTAATGTTTTTTTATATGACGAAGCGGTTGATAAAATATTATTAACCGAGAGGTTTGTTGAGCAGTTTGATTTGTGCGTTATTAGTCCGTCTATAGACTTAAAGCATAAAATTTACAAAGTGTGTAAAAAAGAAAAAGTAGAAGTTATTAGCGAGGTTGAGTTGGCAAGCAGAAATTTTAGCGGTTTGATTGTTGGGATTACCGGCACTAACGGTAAAACCACTGTTACAAAGCTTTTAGAGTGTATTCTAAAAGAGGGCAGTCTTAATGCTAAGGCTTGTGGTAATGTCGGTTATTCTTTTAGTGAATGCGTGGCAGTAGATAATCCTAATATTGCAGTAGTGGAGCTATCGAGCTTTCAGTTAGAGCAAATGTGTGATGGTGGCAAGCTAAGACCTCATATCGCTATGATTACTAATATTTCGCCCGATCATCTTGATAGGCACGGAAATATGGACATATACGCAAAAGCTAAAAAAAATATTGCAAAAAATCAAACGACAGAAGATTATTTATTGCTTAGTAGCGATGATATTGCAAGTGAGTATTTAGCAGGATTCAATCCTAAAAGCAAGGTTGAATTTGTTAGTGTTGAGAATAAAGTAGACGGGGCATATTTATTCGGTGATAAGCTATGTTATTATGGGGAGGAGGTTTGTAGCATAGATGATATTGCTCTTAAAGGGCAACATAATGTGGCAAATGCGTTATTTTGTTTGGCAACAGCGAAGATTTTGGGAGTAGATAATGATGCAATTGTTAGTGGGTTAGGAAAGTATGGGGGAGAACCGCACAGGATTGTATTTTGTAGCGAGGTTTTCGGAAAGAGGTTCTTTAACGATAGCAAAGGTACAAATATCGGGGCAACAATAGCTGCGACAAAGAGTATGAAAGGCAATACGGTATTAATAGTGGGCGGTAAAGATAAAGGATATGATTTTGATAATTTATTTTTAAGATTGCCGAAAAATATTGTAAAAGTGCTAGCAATTGGAGAAACAGCAGAAAAATTATTTGCTAGTGCTATAAGAGCAGGTTTTGTAAATATAGAAATAGCAAGAAGTTTAGAAAGGGCAATAAAGATGAGTTTAGATATAGAAACTGATAATGTGTTGTTAAGCCCAGCATGTTCTAGTTTTGATAGCTATAAAGATTATAAAGATAGGGGAGAAGAGTTTGAGAGAATTGTAAAGGAACTGCAAACTACAACTGATAAAACTACAAATTAAGGATATTTTATAATTTCAGGATATTATAGCTTGCAACGACGGCTAAAAAATGACCGAACAAAAAAAAATATTTTTTCTTATTATTTCAAATGACTAATATATTTCAAAAACTAAAAATGCGTAATTCTAAAAACGCAAATACAAAACTCGAATCTGCTATCATAAAGGATATGGCTAATAAATCGAGTAAACTAGACCCGCTTTTGTATGGTGTAACTTTAGCTTTAGTTGCTTTTGGAGTGCTTATGGTGTATTCTGCCAGTCATTATAATGCCAGAGTAAATTTCGGCAACGAATTCTTATTTATGTATAAGCAGCTTGTAGGTGCTATTTTTGGTATTGGGGCGATGTTTGCACTATCTTTTATAGATTATCGCAAGCTAATTAAGTTTCGCTACATAATTTTACTTATATCCATAATTTTACTAGTCTTAGTTTTTGTACCAGGTATCGGCATAGAAAATTACGGTGCGAGAAGATGGATAAATTTTCCGTTTTTTACACTTCAACCCAGTGAGATTGCTAAATTTGCTTTTATTATTTTTGCTGCAGCTTATATGGCAAAAAATGCTAAAAAAATGAGTAAATTTAAAACTATAATTCCTGTATTGGCGGTAGGAGTGGGTATTTGTGTGCTTATAATACTGCAACCTAATATGAGCATTACTATGGTTACAGGTATGCTTATGCTTGCTATGTTGTTTATTGGCGGAATGAAAATCAAACATTTCGTTATGCTTGCTATCCCGTTTATGGCAGTTATCCCCACACTCATAATAATAGAACCATATCGAATGAATCGCCTTATGGCATTTTTAGACCCATGGCAATCTCCTCTTGGTGAAGGTTTTCAATTGATTCAGTCATATTATTCGTTAGGTAGTGGCGGATTGTTTGGTCTAGGATTATTTAACTCAAGACAAAAATATTTATTTTTACCGTTTTCCGAAAGCGATTTTATTCTAAGTATAATAGGCGAGGAGTTTGGACTTTTTGGCTGTATGTTATTATTCTTCGGTTTCATTGTTTTAATTTCTCGTGCTATTAAAATTGCTCAAAAAGCTCCTGATAGATTTGGTACATATCTAGCAAGTGGAATCGCAGGCATTATTGCAATTCAAACCCTAGTAAATATTGCTGTTGTAACAGGCAGTATTCCGCCAACCGGTCTACCGCTTCCATTTATAAGTGCCGGTTCATCTAGTCTAATCGTATTTCTCTCTTCAATCGGCATTCTTCAAAGCATATCAAGAAATTCTCATAAAAGCGTGCAAGCAATATAAAAAATAATGCTTGACACATATCAAAAAACAATGTATAAATAATCAATAACTGTACATAAATTTCTTACAATTTTTTAATTTTTTGTTGTATAAAATTTAAGGAGAAAAATATATGAATACTAAAGAATTTGCTATTCAAAAAAAGAAAATAGCTTGGTTAGGTGTTATTGTTTTGGCAGTGTTATTAGCAATAGTAAGCGTTATTGCTTTAACAATATTTGGTAATGCTGCAATAGTTGCAGATGGGGTAGTTATGCCGTTAGAAGAGTCGACTAATGTTACAATAACCTTTAATCTAAACGGTGGCACAATGCCTCCTGGTATAGATGCTCCGCATCCTCAAACATTTAATCCCGGCTTTGGTGGAATTAATCCCGGCTCACCTTTTAGAGAGGGTCATATTTTTAATGGCTGGAGAATTGGTAGTCCAATCGGAACTGTTGTAGTTTGGGGGACTACTCAGTTTAATCAAGATGCTACTCTATACGCTGGTTGGACACCTAGGCAATTTGGTATTACGCTGGTAGCTAATGTGCCAGCTGAAGCTACAGCAGTTGGCAATATGGTTTTTGCTGAGTCTGGAAGTAATTGGGATTCTATGCATCATACGGGTGGCATTTTTGCGTTTAATTCAGCAAATCCGTTGCCTGTTAATCAATTTAGATTAAACGGTTGGAATTTTAATGGTTGGTCGCTTACACCAGTAGGTAATGTTATATTTCTTGATGGTGCTAATACTCTAAATAGGATTTATTTAGATAATCTTACTAGGCTTTATGCCATATGGACGCCACATACATATCAGATTCATTTTAATTCAGTTCCTAAATTTGTAGAATCTGGTTTATTGTTTGATAATGCCGTTAGAGAAGATATATTTAGTTACGACAGACCTGCTAGTATGCCTAGTGCGTCTATGCCATCGCTTTTAACTCATAATTCTAACTCTATAACTGGCTCAATGGGTTTTATGACTTTGCGTTATGATCATCCGTACGAGTTAAAAGAAAGAAATTTTGCTATAGTTGGCTGGGATTTTTTAGGCTGGACTTTTCAAGCTGATGGAATATGGCAGTTTTTAGAAGATGAGCATAATGTATTTAATATGATTTATCGTAGAGGCAATAATGCAGGTAATATAATATTATATCCTGTTTTTACTGCTAGGCGCACAACATTTACTATCAATAGTGCACAAGGAACCGGCGGAATCTCGCCTACGCAAACATTTAATGCTACTTTTGACTCTATGCCGACTAATCTTCCGCTTCCTATGCCTGTGCGTCCAGCTTATAGTTTGACTGGCTTTTATTATAGAATAGGAGCAAATAATTATCAAAGAATATTTGATAGTCAAGGAGTGTCTATTAGGCTATGGACGATTTTAGGTAGTAACGCTACTCTTATAGCTAGATGGACTCCAAATACTCTTAGAGTTCATTTTCACTCTGGAGCATCGGGCATAGAATTTATAGGGTATCTTCCGGAGATGCTTTCTCTTAACGCTTTTTCGTCATTTGTACTACCAAACCAATTTACTAGCAGCACTCACATTATGTTAGGATGGCGACAAGTTATGCATTTGAATGGTCAATGGGTAGAATATGATTTGTTTGATTTTGCTGCTTTAATCGAAACTAACTCAATAAGTGCTTCAGCTATTCTTAACGGTGATTTGGATGTGTTTTTTGTAGGAGTTTGGGCAGAACGAAGTGCTAGTGGTGGACTTCCTATGTCTGCTAGAGAGGACATAAATCATTTTATTTGTAGTGTTACATTTGTAAATTTAGTATATAGCGATTTTGACATTGTAGATGGTGTATTTTTCTTTAGATATACAGGCTATGCAATAGAGCCACAAATTCAAATTGTAGCAAGAAGTGGAGGGGATGGATTAAATGGTAGAACATTAATAGAGGGTAGGGATTTTAGAGTGTCATTTTTAAGCAATAGTTATTTAGGAATAATAACTGTAGAAATTAGAGGTATAGATAGATATTTTGGTGTATTTAGTAAGCATTTTTATATTGTAGAAGAGCTTCCGCATGAGGTGGAAATTCGTCAAAATAATAACATAGATCGTGAGTTTAACTTTAGATTAGCAGAACTTATCGTTTGGTCTATTGTAGCTATTATAGTTGCTATCATTTTAGCTATAGCAATATCTATATCAGCAAAACGCAGAAAAAGATAATAAATAGTTTTATTGAAAAATAAAAATTAGGAATGAGGAATTGTTGATTTACTACGATTTCTCATTTCTTGTTTGATAGGAGAAACATAATAATGAAAGGTAATTTTATATATTATAATCCGACCAAATTATATTTTGGTACGGATGCAATAAATGGGCTGGATAAAGAACTACCCAACTATGGCAAAAATATACTGCTTGTATATGGTGGCGGTTCTATTAAAAAGAACGGTATTTATGATGCTACACTAGATTTTTTAAAAAAGCATAATAAAACTGTTTTTGAAGATAGTGGAGTTATGCCAAATCCTACTTACAAAAAAATGTTGAATGGTATAGCGCTCGTTAAAAAACATAAAATTGATTTTATTTTAGCTGTGGGCGGGGGGTCGGTCGTAGACTATGCTAAAGCTGTTGCTGAATTGGCCTATGAAGAAGGCGATTTATGGGATAGGTTTTTTGTAAAATGCGAGCCTATTGTAGGCAAATTAGTACCGTTTGGTTGTATACTAACCATGGTTGGTACAGGTAGCGAGATGAACGGCGGCTCCGTTATTACTAACGAACAACTGAAAATTAAGGATGCTATTATGGTTGGTCCTGAAGGCTTTCCTAAATTTTCTATTTTAAATCCCGAATATACATTTAGTGTTCCAAAATATCAGATGTTAGCGGGTATTTTTGATATTTTTAGCCATATTTTAGAACAATATATGTCTGAAGGCGGCGATAGTACATCAGATTATATAGCAGAAGGACTTATGCGTAGCTTAATATATTCATCGCTAATTGCTAAAGATAATCCAACTAATTACGAGGCAAGAGCCAATATTATGTGGATTAGTACTTGGGCATTAAATACGCTAATTAGCAAAGGTAAAAGCGGAGATTGGAATGTGCATAATATTGCTCACGGTGTTGCCGCACATATAGATAGCACACACGGTATGACACTAGCAAGTGTTTCGCTAGCTTATTATAGGCATATTTTAAATAAGGGATTGCATCAATTTAAGCGTTTTGCTATAAATGTTTGGGGTGTTAGCGAAAAAGGAAAATCAGATTTAGAAATAGCTAACGAGGGTTTAAAGGCATTTGAAAAATATATGCAAGATTTAGGTTTAATTTTATCGCTAAAAGAATTAGGTGCTAAAGAAAGCGGAATAAGCGATTATGTCGCGTCAACGGATTTATCTAATAATGGCTTTACAGCAACTACTCCAAAAGATCATGAAAAAATACTTTTAGAAAGTATGTAAAAATCACATTCAAAAATTAGATTCTATTTATAAGTTTTGACGGAGATAAAAGTAAAATTAAAAATGGAAACTAGGCTTTTGTCTTCCTTTTGGGCAAAAGAAGAATTAAATAATTTACTTTATACAAAACTAGAGCGACAAATAGGGATACTTAATATTGTCACTAATATGAGTACTGCCTAATTAAATTTTGGCAACTTTGCAAATAGCGATAATCTAAAAATAATAATTTAGATACCTATACTACTCAAGAAAAAACAAAAATGAAATTACTACAAGATTTATCTTTATCTGAAATTCAAAACATTCTTAAAAGCCTTGCTGTGCCTGGCTATCGGGCAGAGCAACTTTTTAAGTGGATAACTAAAGGTGTGCCGTTAGCGGATATGACTAATATCCCTAAAGAATTAAAGAATGAATTATCGAAACGATTTTTAGATCATATTCCCGAAATTGTTAAGGTGGTTAAAGCAACCGACGGTACCGAAAAATATTTATATAAGCTTCACGATGGTGAGCTTATTGAGGGGGTTTATCTGCCTAACAATTACGGCAATACACTTTGTATTTCTACTCAAGTTGGTTGTCGTATGGGATGTGTTTTTTGTGCTTCAGGAATTAACGGACTTCTTAGAAATTTATCAGTGGGGGAGATTGTGGGACAGTACATATCGGCTACTAAACGAAGGCAAGAATTAAAACCACAAGACACAAAACCGATTTCTAATATTGTGTTTATGGGTAGCGGAGAACCACTGGATAATTATGATAATTCGATAGATGCAATTAGGTTACTGTGTTGCGATAAGGGGTTAAATATTAGCATTCGTAATATATCATTGTCAACTTGTGGGTTGGTACCGGAGATTCTAAAGCTTGCAGACGAGGGTTTAGGGCTTACTCTATCTGTCAGCTTGCACGCTACTACAGACATACTACGCAGAGAACTTATTCCGATAGCTAAAAAATACTCGTTGAGTGAAACAATGAATGCCACAAAAAAGTATTTCGAAAAAACAGGCAGGCGAGTGTGTATAGAGTATGCTTTAATCGAAGATAACAACGACGCAGTAGAAGATGCTAAAAGGTTAGCAAATCTAGTTAAGGGTTTTTCTAGCCATATAAATTTAATTAAACTTAATACTCATAAAACTACTCAATTAAAAACTTCTTCCGAAAAATCTGCAAAAGTATTTTTATCAGAGTTAGAAAAACTAAATCTCTCCGCCTCCATTCGTCGCTCGCAAGGTAGCGAAATCTTAGGTGCTTGTGGGCAATTAAGAGGAAAGTTTGTCGGGGATAATAAGGGGTAAAAAATCTAAGGAGTCTTATGGATAAAAAAGTGAAATATCGAAAACATAAAAATAAATGTGAAATATTTGATTGGACAGATAAGGAATATATTATATCGAGAGTTCAAGAAGAACCGCAACTAGATGAAAATAAGATTTTGAAGTATCTAAAAAGTGGCAATGTTTTTTCGGGTGGGTTAGGAATTATACATGATGTTTTTGATAAAGATTTTGACAAGTATCAAGAGGCGTATGACGCAATTTTTGTTCTTGAAAAAGATGGTGTTTATAAGGAAGAGAGTAAAAAGTATTATAAGATATGCGAGGAAATCAAAATTGAAAAATACACTCTTGGTCCGAATAATTTTACAGATGGGGAATGGTGTTGGGATAGTGTGTTAATATACTATATTGAAAATTATCACTTTAGAATTTCTGATGAGTTTTGTTTGCATATTGAAACAAAAAATTGGAATTGTCCTCAACTATCAATAAAAGAGATTGAAAAGTTTTGTAAGAGATATTGAAAACAACTCAAATAAAAACACCCGACAAATTAACCCACTTTAGTATCGCCCCGACTTATCAATCCACTCAGACAACTAAGAGGTAAGTTTGTCGGGCAAAAACAGACAATAAATAGCCCTTTTTACGCCGTATTTTGGAGTTTTTGTGTCACCCGACATTCTTTGATGCGTACGATGTCCTATGCACCCTCAATGCAGTAACTGCACGCACCCTAGATGTCAACATCGTTGTTTTATTTTTTATAAAATTGCTAAAACCCCTGACCTTTTAGTGCATTACTCACATACTTTTGCTATGCACCTTGTATACAAAAAAGAGGTAAAATATTATAATTTAAGCCAAAATGCACGACCGAATATCCACTAAAATACAACTGATATTGGAGCGTGTGATATATTGATGTGGCTACTTGTGAGGTAATGTATATTGATGCGAAAGAAAGGTTTTTGATTTTGAAATAGAATAAATAAACTTATTAAGGCATTAAAGAAAAACTAAGTAATGGATAAGAATTATGACAAAACAAGAGATAATCAACTTAATAAATCAAGCGGAAAAGCAGAATGAGAATGCTTTTAAGACAATAGAAGCAAATGCTTTTTTAAATCAAGAGAAGGTTTTAGACGCGTTTAAGGGTAATTGTGTGGCACTTAGGCATTTTGCAGGTAGTACGGGATATAGCTACGAAGATGAGGGTAAGCACATTCTTAGTAGAGTTTTTGCTACTGCTTTTTGTGCCGAGTCTGCTATTGTTTCTCCGTTAATTGCTAGCGGAACTCATGCTATATCGACGGCATTATTTGGATTGCTTCGTCCTCATGATACACTTTATAGTCCTACTGGTATGCCATACGATACACTCGTGCCTGTTATAATTGGAGATAATAATGGTTCGCTTAAAGAGTTTGATGTAACATTTTCTAAAACCGATTTTTTAGATAATGGCGAATTGGATATTGAAAAAATAAAAATTGCTCTAAAAGAAAAGCCTACAGTTGTTTTTATTCAGCGTTCTAGAGGGTATAGATGGCGAAATTCATTAAGTATTGAAACGATTGGCGAAATGGTTAATTTAGTAAATAAAATTACTCCAAAATCACTTATAGTTGTGGATAATTGCTATGGTGAATTTGCTGAAACAAGAGAACCGTTAGAAGTGGGAGCAGATATAATTATTGGGTCTTTAATAAAAAATCCAGGCGGGGGGCTGGCTCCAACGGGTGGATATATTGCAGGCAAAAAAGACTTAATAGGTAAAATTGCTAATCGTTTAACAGCTCCTGGAGTTGGTGTAGAGGTAGGTTCATATACAGATGGCTATCGCAACTTTTTCCAAGGTTATTTTATGGCACCACATACCACGGCAGAGGCACTAAAAGGTGCCTTGCTTTTTAGAAGTGTTTTTAGTTGTTTAGGTTATGAAGTTTTACCAAAGGTTTGCAATAATAAAAATACACTTAGTGATATTATTTGTTCTATAAAATTTAATAATCCCGATAAACTTGTAGCGTTTTGTCAGGCGATACAGGCATGTAGTCCTATTGACAGCTTTGCTAAACCTATGCCGTGGGATATGCCTGGGTATGATAACAAAGTGATTATGGCATCCGGAAGCTTTGTGCAAGGCTCGTCAATAGAACTTAGTGCCGATGGACCCATGCGGGAGCCATATATTGCTTTTATGCAAGGTGGGCTAAATTATGCACATATTAAGATAGCCCTACAAAGAGTTTTAGAAGAGTTTTGATTTTATAAATTTGAAGTAAAGAAATTGGTGATTTCTAAATCTAATAAAAAATGCTGTCATTATTTATGATATATATAAGATATAATTGCCTTATTGTATATCGCTGTAAGTAATCACCAAAAACTATATTAACGAACTTTCATTGCCAAACTTTCAAAACATCAGTAGCTTTCTTAAAATTTGATTAGATTTAGGTTAAATTGTCAAAAATAGCTGTTTGGGCGTTGTCACAATAGCAAATTTTTGATATTATGTAAATGTAGTTTTTGCTACGAAAAAAGTCAATTCGTTTAAGGAGAATAATCAAAATGCCAACAAATATAATATTTATAATTGTTTTAATAGGGCTTGCTGTTTTAGGTTCTGTACTTGGATTTGCCAGAGTGTTAAAGTTAAGTACGAGAGGAATTGTGGGGATAATAATATCTATTGTGATATGTTTTTTAATTGGTGGAGCAATTTTAGCCACGCCAGCTATAGGTAATCTTGTAGCTAATGGCAACGATTATTTTTATAATCAGGTATGGCGATTTTTAGGTATAATACACTTAGCTACCATAATATATTTTATAACGTTGTTTATATTTGTACAAATATTTCGTATAATTATTGTGGCTGCTATTAATCGTATTTCCGTAATTAGAAGTAAGGTTGTGCATATAGTTAATAGAGCCTTAGGAGCCATGTTTTTAAGTGGCATGGCATTTATGCTTGTGCTGTTTGTTTTTGCTGTTTTATCACTTATAGACCAAACTGCACTTGTACAAAGCATGGTTTCAAGTATGGAAGGTAGTTTTTTATACACCCTTTACCAAAACAACCCAATCGTATTTGGAAGTTCAAGTTATACAGCTTATTACCCAACTATTTAAATTCTTTAGTTGTCTAACTCTATAAAGTTGAAATCGTGTTGTCTAAAGGCTTCATATAAAACAAGCGAAACACAATTAGACAAATTTAGTGACCTAATATTATTTCGCATAGGAACTGTAAAAATTCTATCGCTAAACCTCTCTAAAATGTCTTTAGGAATACCCATTGTTTCTTGACCAAACACTATAAAGGCGTTATTTGGATAAAACACATCCGTATAACGTTTTTTGCTACCGGTTTCAATAAAGAAAAATTCAGCAGTAGGATTTTTTTCGATTAACTCATCAAAAAAATCATAATAAAAAACCTGTACCTTATCCCAATAATCAAGACCTGCTCGTTTGAGATTTTTATCTGTAATCTCAAACTTGAATGGCTTAACTAAATGCAAAGTAGCACCTGTACAAGCACAGGTGCGAGCAATAGTACCCGTATTTTGCGGAATCTCCGGTTGTAGTAAAACAATGTTAAGCATACTTAAGTGCGTAAAATTATTATAAACATAATTTATCCTAAAAATCAAGAAAATTATAAGAAAAAGTTTTGCCTTTTTGGTAAAAATGAAGTAAGATAAATCTTGCTGTTAAAACATTAAAAAACTTCTGTAAAAATTTAAGGAATTTTATTTCTTTCAGAGGTTTTTGTGTGGAAAAATTTCGGATAGTAAAATATATGCAAAAGTTCAAACTGCAATCTAAATTTAAGCCGATGGGCGACCAGCAAGGAGCGATTGATAAGCTAGCCGAAGGGATTGAGGATGGTTTACGGCATCAAGTGCTTTTGGGAGTTACAGGTAGCGGAAAAACCTTTACTATGGCTAATATCATAGATAAAGTTAATCGTCCTGCACTCATTCTTGCTCACAATAAGACTCTTGCGGCCCAGTTATGTAATGAGATGCGGGAGTTTTTTCCGCATAACCGAGTTGAATTTTTTGTTAGCTATTATGATTATTATCAACCGGAGGCATATATAGCACGCACCGATACTTATATCGAAAAGGATTTACAAATCAACGATGAGATAGATAAACTCCGCCACAGTGCCACTTGCTCGCTAGCGGAGAGGCGCGATACAATAGTTGTAAGCAGTGTATCGTGTATATACGGCCTGGGTGCCCCCGAAACTTATTATAGAATGGCAGTCAGCTTGCGTCCTGGAGATAACATAGGTAGAGACGGTTTAATTGAAAAACTTGTAGATATAAATTATAAACGCAGTGATATTGAGTTTGCTAGAACCAATTTTAGAGTGCGGGGTGATATTGTAGAGATAATTCCAGCTTACACAGGATATGAGAGTGGTATTAGGGTTGAGTTTTTTGGCGATGAAATAGAGAGCATATCAGGATTTGAGGTTATAACAGGCAAAAAGACAAATAACTTATCTCATGTGGCGATTTTTCCTGCGACTCACTATGCTTTCAGTAGAGAAAATATGGAAGTAGCAATAGGCGATATAGAGCGGGATTTAGCAGTGCAAATTAAAAAATTTCAAGATGATGGTAAGCTTATAGAAGCTCAGAGAATTGAACAACGCACCCGTTACGATATAGAAATGATGCGTGAGGTTGGTTTTTGTACAGGGATAGAAAATTATTCAAGATATTTTGACGGCAGACAAATCGGCGAGCCTCCGTATACTTTATTAGATTATTTTCCAAGAGATTTTATAATGTTTATAGACGAAAGCCATATGACGATAGGGCAACTTAGAGCAATGTATCGAGGCGATAGAGCAAGAAAGGATAGTTTAATTGATTATGGTTTTAGACTGCCTGCCGCATATGATAACCGACCTTTAGAATTTGATGAGTTTAATAGAAAAACAAGTCAGCTTATTTATGTGTCGGCAACTCCTGCCGAGTATGAGTTAAAGTTGGCAAGTGGGCAAGTAGCTGAGCAAATAATCCGCCCAACTCATCTAATAGACCCTCCTGTAGAAATTCGTAAAACGGAAGGTCAAGTAGACGATTTAATGGGTGAAATACGAGCTACGACAGACGACGGAACCAATCAAAAAAATAATTTAACAGGTACATCGAACAATAAAAAAGGCAGGGTTTTGGTTACAACACTAACAAAAAGAATGGCGGAAAGTTTAACGGAATATCTGCAAGAACATGGCATAAAGGTGCGGTATCTGCATTCGGATATAGATACAATGGAACGCATAGAAATTATAAACGGCTTGCGAAAAGGCGATTTTGATGTTATTGTAGGTATAAATCTCTTGCGAGAGGGCTTAGATATTCCGGAGGTTAAATTGGTAGCAATTTTAGATGCAGATAAAGAGGGCTTTTTGCGGAGTGAAACCAGTTTAATTCAAACGATTGGTCGTGCGGCAAGGAATAGTGAAAGTCGAGTTATATTGTATGCAGATAAAATCACAGGTAGTATGAGTAGGGCACTTAGCGAAACAGATAGGAGAAGAAAAAAACAAGTTGATTATAATATGGCTCACGGCACAAAACCGCAAACAATAATCAAAGAGATTAAAAACACAATTCAAATATCGTCTAAAGCCGAAAAAGAAAAAATCAACAGTAGCGAAATTCCTCGAATGATGGAAGGGTTAAAAGCTCAAATGGCAATCGCCAGTAAAAGTTTAGACTTCGAAACAGCTATTAAGCTACGAGACAGAATAGCCGAACTAAAATCGGCTATGAGTAAAAGTAAAAGGAAGTAAGGATATGGAAAATAAAAACGAAAATAAGAACAAAAAATTTTTGAAAAATATATATCCTATAATGGTTCCGCTAATTTTTAACGGATTAGGCATAGTTGCTATTATTGCTTTTATAACAATTGGGTATAGAGATGGTTTTAATGTTGAGTTAATTTTACTTACGGCATCTCTTGGTTTTATACTTATGTTTTTACCTTGGATTGCAAGTTTTGTATTTTATAAACACGCTTTTTCTGTTGTAATATTCTCGCCTGAGGGCATAGAGGAAAGAGTTTTTGGCAAAAGATTGAAATATATTGCTTGGGAAAATGTAAGAGATGTAGAGAAAAAGGTAAGTGATCGTGTCAGTGCATGTTATATATTCAATTTAATGATTTACGAAGAGGCAACGACAATCAATGAAAGTGGATGGAGGGAAGATAAAATCATGTTAAGCCGAAGTCGTGATTGGCTAAAAAACATTATTCCACTTTGCACAAACGAAAGAATTAAAGAGCAATTAAAGAGTTTGTTAAAACAATAGAATGACAACTCAAACATTGCTAAAGTTGTAGGAGATGCACTCCTGAGTGTTATGAATAAAAAAATGGATATAAGTTTTACAAGTGAAAAAGGTTGCTTTAGGTATCGTGCTGTTGGTATTGTTAGAGAAGATGACTGTATATTACTTGCAAAAAATCACGCTACTTCTTATTACTATTCTATTGGTGGTGCGGTTAAGTTAAATGAAACGGCTGAAGATGCTGTGGTGCGAGAAGTTTTTGAAGAAACTGGCATAAACTATGAAATAGATAGATTGGCTTTTATTCACGAAAATTTTTTTGTTCAAGATAGTAGTATGAATGAGGGGTTTAAATGTCACGAGATATCACTACATTTCTTAATGAAGCCCAAAGGTATAAAAGCCGACATTAAAAATGTTAGTTATGGCGAGTTTGGATATAGGGAATATTGTCATTGGATACCTATAAAGGATTTAGACGATTGTATCATGCACCCAGTATTTTATAAGGATAGATTGAAAAATATTGGAAAGAGCATAGAGCATATTATTACAATAGATTAAACAAAAAACTTAATCATATCACATATAACAAGTAAAACTTAGTTGGAACTGTTGTGAAATTGTTTCAATACCCTATACGACACAAAAGTCTCTGGAGACAAAATGAACGATAAGATAATAATTAAAGGTGCAAAAGAAAATAATCTAAAAAATATAGATTTAGAACTGCCACGCAATAAGCTGATTGTGCTAACGGGCGTATCGGGTAGCGGTAAAACCAGCTTAGCTTTTGATACAATTTTTGCAGAGGGTCAAAGACGCTATGTAGAAAGTCTAAGTAGCTATGCTAGAATGTTTTTGGGTAGAATGCAAAAGCCGGAAGTTGAGAGCATAGAGGGATTAAGTCCTGCTATTTCAATCGATCAAAAAACGACTAATCATAATCCTCGCTCTACAGTGGGTACGGTTACAGAAATTTACGATTATATGCGTTTACTTTTTGCTAGAGCGGGTATTCCGCATTGCCCAAAATGTAATAAAGAAATTACCCGCCTCAGCATAGACCAAATCGTAGATAGCATTATGAACTCCACTAAAGAGGGCGATAAGTTGCTGGTGCTTGCTCCTGTTATAAGAGGTAGGAAGGGAGCTCACGAAAAACTGTTTGACGAATGGCGAAAAGCAGGCTTCGGTAGAGTAAAAATCAACGACGAGGTGCTTAGCTTAGATGAAGAAATCAAGCTAGATAAAAATATAAAATCGTCTATTAGCGTGGTTGTGGATAGGCTTGTTATAAAAGATGGTATCCAAAAACGACTAACGGATTCATTAGAAACAGCTCTAAAGTTAGCAAATGGGCTTGTTATGTCAGACATAACAAGTAGTTCGCTAGACGAAACACGCGAAAATGCTGAAAAATCAATCGAAAAACTATATAGCACACAATATTCGTGCGTAGATTGCGACATCTCGATTGCAGAAATCGAACCTCGATTGTTTTCATTTAACTCGCCGTTTGGAGCTTGTCCCGAGTGTTTTGGATTAGGGTATAAGCAAAAAGTTGACCCGACTCTCATCTATCAGGACGGCACGAAATCATTACAAGAGGGTGCTCTTCATGTAAGCGGGTGGAATATGGATATGGGTAGTATTGGTTATGAAGCGTTTGTAGCGCTGGCTAGAGAATACAAGTTTTCACTGCACACTCCGTATAAGGATTTGCCCGAGAATATCAAAAACATTTTATTATATGGCAGTAAAGATAAAATAAAAATAGAACACAGTAGTGCGACATTTAGTTGGACTCAAAACAAAGAATACGAGGGTATTGTTACTAATCTTGAGCGTCGTTATAGAGATACAACTAGCGATTATGTTAAGCATGAGATAGAGCGATATATGTCTACAAGTCCGTGCGAAGTGTGCGATGGCAAACGACTAAAGGCAGAAGCGTTAGCGGTTAAAGTTGGCGGTAAAAACATTTATGAAGTATCGACATTCGCAATAGGCAGATTAAAACAGTATTTTGACGAATTGCAACTTAATAAAACTCATAGCTTTATAGCAAAGCCTGTGCTTAAAGAAATTAACGCAAGAGTACAGTTTTTATTAGATGTCGGTTTAGATTACTTGACACTTAGCCGAAATGCTTCTACGCTTAGCGGTGGCGAGGCACAACGCATTAGATTAGCGACTCAAATTGGTTCGGGATTACAAGGCGTATTATATATTTTAGACGAGCCGAGCATTGGGCTTCATCAGCGAGATAACGAAAAGCTAATAACAACACTCAAGCATTTGCGAGATTTAGGTAATACGCTCATTGTAGTAGAGCATGATGAGGATACAATGCGGGCAAGCGATTTTGTTGTGGATATTGGTCCGGGTGCGGGTGTGCATGGCGGAGAGGTTGTAGCATCTGCACCACCGGCTGAGCTAGCTAAAAACAAAAATTCTATTACGGCGGATTTCTTATCGGGTAGACGAAAAATAGCAGTTCCAGCTAATCGCCGTCCACAGAATAAAGGTAATATCAGTATAATTGGTGCTAGCCAAAACAACCTAAAAAGCGTTGATGTCAGTATCCCGATAGGTAGTATGTGTGGCATAACAGGCGTTTCGGGTAGTGGAAAGAGTAGCTTAGTAAATCAAATTTTATATCCTGCGGTATCTAATGTGTTAAATGGTGGACGACTTAACTGTGGGGCTCACAAAGAAATTACAGGTTTAGAGCATATAGACAAGGTTATAAATATCGACCAGAGTCCGATAGGCAGAACACCGAGGAGCAATCCGGCAACTTACACAGGTGTATTTTCTCCGATTAGAGAGTTGTTTGCAAAAACAGCAGATGCTAAGGCTAGAGGATATGCAGCAGGGCGTTTCAGTTTCAATGTAAAGGGTGGACGATGTGAAAATTGTAGCGGTGACGGAATTATTAAAATCGAAATGAATTTTTTGCCTGATGTGTTTGTTCCGTGTGAGGTTTGCGGCGGTGCTAGATATAACCGAGAAACTTTAGCAGTGCAATATAAAGGCAAAAACATTTCCGAAATCCTTAATATGACGGTGGAAGAAGCGTTAGGATTTTTTGAAGCAATTCCGCAAGTTGCAACTAAAGTCCGCACACTTCATGATGTAGGATTGGGTTATATTAAGCTTGGGCAATCATCTACAACGCTTAGCGGTGGCGAGGCTCAAAGAGTAAAGCTAGCGACAGAGTTAGCAAAGCGGGGCACAGCAAAAACACTATATATTTTAGATGAGCCGACAACAGGTCTTCACAGTGCCGATGTAGAAAAGTTGATTACAATTTTGGATAGGTTAGTAGACAGTGGTAGTACGATCGTTATAATAGAGCATAATTTAGATATTATAAAAGTTTGTGATTATTTAATAGACCTCGGTCCCGAAGGTGGCGATAAAGGCGGTACAGTAGTTGGCGAGGGAACTCCTGAACAGCTTTCAAAAATCAAAACTAGCTACACAGGACAGTTTTTAGCAAAGGTTTTGAAATAATAATTGACTTTTTTAATTTATATCTGCTAATATGTTTTTGTGAGCGAAATATCACAAGATACAAAAGAAAAAATAGAAGTTTTAGATTTAGAAAATAAAAAAAATCTAAAAAAAAAGGATGCAACTGTTTGCATAGTTTTGCGTGCAACGGTGTCTTTTTTAGTTACATTTGTACTATTTTGCGTTATTTTTATTAGTGTTTTTCCGTATAGAAGTATGATAGTTTCTTTTAATATGGGTATGGAAAGAAGTGCACTACACCATGCCCAAAGGGTAGTTAGACGATACGAAAGTAGAGACACAAGCTACAATAGTCGTTTTGCAGACGGTTTGTTTTTAGCTCAAAGTATTGCTAGTGATAAATTGAATAACTCAATAGAAAATAGAGGAATAAATCATAGAAGAACGCAGCAATACGCTAAAACAACTTATCACCATTTATCACTTTTACTTAATGAACATTTAGCAACAACTAGCATGAGGACTGCTTCAATAATAGATCCCGCTAGGTTATCGACAGCACTTTTACGTTCTCATCATCCATATTTATATAGTTATATGGGTGTGTTAAGGGCGAGATATGTTAGGGCAAGTTATGCTAGTGGTTTTTACGAAGTTCTTTTAGAGCGTTTATATGCTGATAGTAGTATGCTGATAACGATGTCAATATACGAATTTACATTTTTTATGATTGAATTAAATGCACTTATTAGTATGGGCTATTTGGATGTTTTAATAGTTAATGGAGAGATATCGCCGATATTGCAACGCTTAAAAAATACAACTCAGATATTAGTAAACATTATTGAGCAAGCTCCTAGTTTATCAGTTATAGGGTTAGAAGATAGGTATTTGCGTCGCACATGGTCAGCATTACATTTATTGAATCTAACAACAACAATAAGAAATGCTTTAGGAACGCTTAGAATTAGATATCCTAATAATGATATTATTGCTAATGCATTTACGCATTGGATAACATATAATTATGGAGTTTTTATTCAAATCAACGAAGAAAAACAAGGGTCTATTCCGATGTCAACTTGGTATAGTATACTTTTAATGGAATATGTTGGACGACAATAAATTAAATTGATATCTTTAATTTAAAACTAAAATTAAATGTAGTATTTTATTATGGGATGAAGTTCGTCAATTCAGTAGTAATTCTAAAAGTGTCGGACTTATTTTTCTTTATTAAGTCCGACACTTTATATTCTACACTATAAATTTCGATTTGTTTTATATATAACTTTCCGCCGGTTCTTTTGGTGCGAAGGTCTTTTTAACAAAGAGATATCGTCCTATGGCAAAGCCTATAAGGATAAGTGTTATAATGCCCAGAGTTATAATTATTACAAGTAAAATATCTATGCCGTCGTATTCTAGGTTGCCTGTGCGAATGTATACGACAATTGTGCCAAATTCGGCGTCGTACATAATGCGGTGATATTCGTTACTAGAGCTAAAGCCACCTATAACCATAACCCTACGCTCAAATCTAATAGAATCAACTAAATAATGAGGCACCGGTCTCCCGTCTTCGCAAAGCATTTTATTGCCAAATTCATCTACAGCAAAAACCATAGCACCTCTAGCGCCCTCTCTATCAAAATCAGCTATAACAACTCTAGCGTTTGCTACAAAATCCTCTCTATTTACTACATATCTAATTTGATATGCTGTAAGAGAATTTGCCATCACAAACGCTTCATAAACACCACCGCTAATTTCGCACTCAAAGCTAACTCTTAGCCAACGGTAAAAGTTATTTAGCATTGGCAAAAAACTAGCATTGCGGTTATCAAAATATCCGAACACCACATCATCAAATTGATTTACAAAGAATGTAAAATCTAACGGTTCAAAAATAGTACGGTAGGGCATATGGCGGGTTACAGGAAATTGATGAGTAGGAAATTTATATATAGTAGCACCACCACTTCCGGCCATTAGTGTTAGATTTTCGTTAGGCGCTGTATGTGCTAGTGGGTTTTCGCTAATAAAAGCAGTGCGAATATAGCCGACAATTACGCTTTGATCGCTAGAATCGGCTAAATAATGAAGATTGTCGGCAATAATAAAGGTAAAATCACTACTGCGGTCTACACCAAAAGGTACTATTACATAAAAGCCAACAAGAAGCACCGCTTGCCTTGTTATATTTGTGGTTCTATGAGTGCGTATAAGCGGAAATACATCGCTAGCATTTAGATAAATAGATGCTCTAGCGGTAGTAGTATGCAGTAAACGGTCTTGTGCGTTTTCTAAGAGTGTAAAATAGTTACTTAACACTTCACTTTCTACTCTGTAAATAAATTGGCTGTCAATTCCAAATTCGTTTGCTCTAAACTGCCAAACTTTATGACGAAAGCCGTCGGTAACTAAAATATCACGGTGAGCAATATTATCGCTTGTGCTAGAGTTTCTAAAATCAACTCCGCTTAAATGAATGCGGGTAGGAGAGTATAATCGACACGAATGGCGTTGATTAGTAGGCAAGCTGTATATTGTTGTACTGTAGTTAGTTGTGCCTAAAACAGTGCTAATAGGGAAGTGTTGTAATCTATAGCCACTATTTGTAGAGGTTAGCAGATAAACTCCGCCGTCACTATCGGCAACAAAATCAATAAGATTTTCTATATTATTAAGTGCTGATATATTATCAAACGAATTATTATTGCTTAATCTAACAATTCTTTGTGAGTTAGCAATATTTGACTGCATCGCTACATATACATACGGGCGGTGAAGTGCAGGAGAGACAGCAATAACTTTTTCCATGCCAACTGCTGTGCGACTTAGACTATCCATAACAGGCAATCTATCATGGGTATTATATCGCCAAAGTGTAGAATCATTACCTCCACCTAGAACATATAAATCACCCCTAGAACATAGTCTTATTTTTGATATTGGTATATTAGTTAATCCGTCAGGAGCGAATGTAAATGTGCTAAGAGAAACAATATTTCCGCCTTCTATATTAAAGGCTCTAATTCTATTTTGATGATATGCTACAAAAAGCATACCGTGTCGTGCTGTAACAGAAACAGGCTGAGAGCCTATTCCTAAATCCAAATGAGTATATTGATTTTGGTTTGATTTTATAACAAGGCGATTGTTGTGCGTATCTGCTATAAAAATTCTACCACTAGCCGAAGCAGTATCAAGCGGCGAGTTAAAAAAGCCGTGTATATTACTTCTGCTTGCTATAAGTAGTTTTTCATTTTCTAACGTTTTGTTTTCTATGCTAAAACTAGTAAGAGAGCCGTTAATGCATAATTTATAAATTCTATTATTAAGAGTTGTTGCTCCAACTAAATCAACACCATATGTACCATTATTTAATAAAATTGACGGAGGAGTTAGAAGATTATTAATTAAAAACATTCTGCCGCCACTAAAAACTATAATATCAGTGCCAAATGTATGTATATGTGCAAATGGAGCTGAGCCACTAAAGTTTAAGGCGGCTTCGTGTTGCAAAGTTTCGTTTAGAAGAGAAAAGCGCCTAATAATTAAATTTCCAATCTCAATTCTAGCTATATAAATAGAATTGTCTGTAGCCAACAATCCTTGAATTGGAGAAATTGCTCCTATGGTTACAGTAGTAGAAGCTACAAAATCTAAACTACTAGAACCAATACTAAATTCAAATAAAATATTAGTATTGTTAGATGCAAATAATCTTGTGCCTGTTACTGCAATGGAATTATAATCTAGGTTAGGTGCAGTTCCAAAATTTACAGGCATGTGTTCTCCAGTTAGGGTATACATCGCTATAGTTAAGCGGTTAAAAGCACTATTATCTTGTTCTAGAACAAAAAAGCGTCCTCCACTAACTATCATTTTTTGAATAATGCCTTGTGTATTTAAAACAGGAATAACCTCAAATCTATTTCTACCACTATCAAAACTATACCTATATATAGTAGTGCCGTTTGCAATGTATATAGAGTTGCCACTACTAGCAATAGCGTTCGGGTTGTCAAAATGATGATACAAAACATTGCTCGTATCAACGACAGCATACGCTTCAAAATTGTTATTATTAGCAAAAATCAAAACCACCGTTGATAAAACCATAATTATACAAACGGCAATAATAAATATAAATGTTTTATGTCTCTTTTGTGTGGGCATTTGAATATATAATATCACGCTATGGTAAAAATGTAAAATGAAATAATTTTATGAAAAAGTAATAGTTATAAAGTAAAAAAAGTGTTGACATATGGTAATCTAGGAGAGTATAATATTCTAATCAAGTGTCAAAAAACTAATTCAATTTGTTAAATAAGAAGAATTAGTAAAGTAAAGAGGAAAACAATCAATGAATAAAAAGACATTACTAGATTTAAGTGTAAAGGGCAGAAGAGTTTTTGTCCGTTCGGACTTTAATGTTCCGCAAGACCTTGTGACAGGTGCTATTACGGATGAAAACCGTATTAAAGGTGCTCTACCTACAATTAAGTATTTATTAGAAAACGGTGCTAAAGTCATTTTATCGTCGCATTTGGGTAGACCCAAAGGTGGCTTTGATACTAAATATTCGCTAAAACCTGTTGCAGATTGTCTTAACAAATATCTAGATGGCAAAGTTACGCTGGCTAGTGATGTCGTTGGCGAAGATGCTAAAGCAAAAGTTGCTAGCTTAAAAGATGGTGAAGCAGTTTTATTAGAAAATGTTCGTTTTCATCCTGAAGAAGAAAAAAATGACGCTGAATTTGCTAAAAAATTAGCCGAATTTGCTGATGTTTTTGTAAATGATGCTTTTGGAACAGCTCATAGAGCGCATGCTTCGACTGCGGGTATTGCAGAATTTGTAGAAGAAAGCGCTGTAGGGTTTTTAATTCAAAAGGAAATTGAGATAATGGGTGGGGCTTTAGATGCTCCTAAGCGTCCGTTTGTGGCGATTTTGGGTGGAGCTAAGGTTAGCGACAAAATCGGCGTTATAAATAATTTATTAGAAAAAGTGGATTCTATTGTAATTGGTGGTGCTATGGCATATACTTTTATACATAGCCAAGGTGGTAATGTCGGTAGTTCTCGTGTAGAAAAAGATAAGATTGAGTTGGCTAAAGAATTGCTAATTAAAGCTGAGAAAAAAGGTGTAAAAATTTATCTTCCGTGCGATAATCAAGTTGTACAAGAGTTTAGGGCGGATGCCGAAACTAAGGTTGCTTGCTCGACTGCAATTCCGGAAGGTTGGGAAGGCTTGGATATTGGTCCCGACACGCAAAAGCGTTTTGCTGAGGTTATTAAGGATGCCAAAACAGTTATTTGGAACGGTCCTATGGGAGTATTCGAATTTGAGAGATTTGCTGTGGGTACTATGGCAGTAGCGGCGGCATTAGCAGATAATAAAGAGGCAATTACAATCATTGGCGGTGGTGATAGTGCGGCGGCTATAGAACAGCTTGGCTTTGCAGATAAAGTAACTCATATTAGTACAGGTGGCGGAGCTAGTTTAGAATATTTAGAAGGTAAAATTTTACCAGGCATTGCTGTTTTAGACGATAAATAAAGACAGAATAACAATTGTATCAATGAGAAAATCAGGACTTATTTATGTTTTTTAAAAAGTATTTTATTTAAATTTAATAAAACAATAATTCCAAAAAGTTAACAATCACATATAAGGAGTAAAAAATATGATAACCCCACCAATTGATAAGCTATTAGATATGTCGGGCTGTAAATACGCTCTAGTATGCCTCTTATCAAAAAGAGCAAGAACATTACTTGATAAAAGAGACGATAGCGTAGAAACAAGTGCTAGAGCCGTTTCAAAAGCCGCTAACGAAATTTATGACGGCAAAATTGTTGCTAAAGTAGACACTTTTTAATTTGTAATTTGATTTTATGGATTTTAAAGGCAAAACTATAGCGCTTGGCGTTACCGGTGGTATTGCAGCATATAAGGCTTGCGATATTATTAGTATGCTAAAAAAAGCGGGGGCAGATGTTGTTGTTACGCTTACGCAAAACGCAACGGAGTTTATAACACCTCTAACGCTAGAAACACTCTCGGGTAATCGTGTTATTACAAACACTTTTAGCCGAGATTTTGAATACAGCACTAAACATATATCAATTGCTAAGAAAGCTGATTTATTCATTATAGCACCTGCAACAGCTAACTTTATAGCTAAATATGCTAATGGAATAGCAGACGATTTTTTATCTACAACAATTTTAGCTTGCAAATGTCCGGTGCTGATTGCTCCCGCTATGAACAATAATATGCTAGAACATCCTGCAACTCAGCAAAATATTGAAATACTTAAAAATAGGGGAGTACATTTTATGGAGTCAGAAGTTGGTATGTTAGCTTGCGGAGTAGTTGGCAAAGGCAGATTAGCAAAACCTAGCGATATTGTGGCTAATGCCTATGAGATTCTAAATAATAACTGCAGGGGCGAGAAAGTATCGTTAGAGTTCAATAAAAAAAAAGACTTTAATAGTAAAACCTTTCTAATAACAACAGGTGGAACAACGATCAATATAGACCCTGTTCGCTTTATTGGCAATCATTCTAGTGGTAAAATGGGTTTTGAACTAGCCAAATCAGCTAAAGAACGAGGGGCAAAAGTTATCCTTGTGGCAGGCAGAATATCAGACGAAATTGCTCATAAAATTGAATCTGCAAATTTTGATAAGGTAATCCACGCCCAAACAACTGCTGAAATGTATTCTGCTGTTATGGATAATTTATCTCAAGCCGACTATATTATAAAAGCGGGTGCACCAAGCGATTATATAATTGAAAACCAAAACAATCAAAAACTCAAATCCGAAACCTTAATCTTAACATTAAAGAAAACACCGACATTGCAAAAGAGGTTGGCAAAATTAAAGGCGATAAAAAACTAATAGTTTTCTCGTTAGAAACCGAAAATTTAGTTAAAAATGCCAAAGAAAAACTAAAAAGCAAAAATGCCGATATGGTTGTTGCTAACTTAACTAACGATAATAACACCCCATTTAACAATGACAACAATACTGTTACAATAATCACAAAAAACAAATCAACTTCACTTCCGCTTCTCCCAAAAGCCGAAGTAGCAGACCATATATTAGATTACATAGGAGGGCTGTAACATGCAAAAACAGCTCCTATACGCCGAGGTTATTGTAGACATAGCGGTTAGCGATGTAGACAGGATTTTTGATTATTCTACAGTAAATACTCCCAATGTGGCTGTTGGTATGCGTGTGCTTGTACCTTTTGGAAATAGAGAAATAGAAGGGTATGTTATAGCGCTAAAAGAAAATTCGCTACTAGACTCCAAAAAAATCAAACCAATTAGTAAACTACTGGATGCTATGCCTGTTTTTAGTAGCGAGATGTTAGCACTTAAAGATTATTTAGTAAAAACACTTCGTATAAAGTCGGTAAATGCTTTAAGGCTTTTTATCCCTAGTCAAATGCGAAAGGGCAGAATCAAAGAGCTTACTAAGGCTTTTATATCAATAAATCCCGAGTATATTGGTATGCCGACAGAACAATTTATAAAGCCCCCTGCTTTGGCACAGTTGGAGCTTTTTGAATATCTACTTCAAAACGGCGAAACTATGCAATCAGAACTTACTCAAAACTTTAGTGCAAGTAGTCTTAAAAACCTAATTATGCGTGGCATAGTATTGCAAAATGAGCATTCTGTTAGGCGAATTCCGTATAAAGACATCGCAAAAGAGAATGAAAAGCACATTTTAACTCTTGAGCAAGAAGTGGCATTAAACACAATTCAAAGTAATCAAGGCAACAAATTTCTTATTCATGGAGTAACAGGCAGTGGTAAAACAGAAGTTTATATGCGAGTGATTGCAAGTGCTTTAGAGCAAGGCAAAACTGCGATTATGCTAGTGCCCGAAATTGCTTTAACTCCGCAGGTGTTCAAAAACTTTCGTGCTAGATTTGGCGATAAAGTAGCGCTTCTTCATAGTGGGTTATCAGCGGGCGAGAGGTTTGACGAGTGGCGACGACTAATCAGTGGCGAGGCACTTGTGGCTGTTGGTGCTAGAAGTGCAATTTTTGCTCCTCTACAAAATATCGGTGCTATTATTATTGACGAGGAGCACGACAGCAGTTACAACGCAGATAGCAACCCTCGCTACAAGGCTCACGAGGTTGCTCAGTTTAGAGCCGAATTTAACAATGCTTCGCTAATTTTAGGCAGTGCAACTCCGAGTATAGAGAGCTATTATAAGACTAAAACGGGGGAGTTTAATTTAATTGAGCTAAATGAAAGGGTAAATAAAAAACCGCTCCCCGAAATTGAGCTTGTGGATATGTGTGCAGAGTTATTTGAGGGCAATAACAGCTTTTTCTCAAGAAGTCTAAAGGCGAATTTAGCAGAATGTTTAGAGAACGGCAATCAAGCAATGCTGTTTATAAACCGTCGTGGATATGCCAGTTATTTAATTTGTCGCTCTTGCGGTCATGTGCCAAAGTGTGCAAGCTGTGAAGTGTCGTTAGTTTATCACAGAGAGGATAACGCTTTAAAATGTCATTTTTGTAGTGCTAGATATGCTAAATTGGATTTATGCTCGGAGTGTAAATCTGAGAGCATTAAGAGCGGTCATGTTGGCACAGAAAGGGTAGTTGAGGAGTTAAATAAAATATTTCCTTCTGTTAGAGTTTTGCGGATGGATAACGACACTACTCGCACAAAAGATGCTCACGCTAATATTTTAGAAGCATTTAGTAAAGGCGAAGCGCAAGTGCTGGTTGGCACGCAAATGATAGCAAAAGGGCATGATTTTCCGTCAGTTACTTTAGTAGGGATTTTGGACGCTGATTTAAGTTTATATTTTGCCGACTATCGAGCAATAGAGCGTACATATAGTTTAATTACGCAGGTTTCAGGCAGAGCAGGCAGAGACGAAAAAGCGGGCAAGGTTGTAATGCAATCTTATACTCCAAAGCATTATGTTTATAAATATGCAATCGAGAATGATTATAAAGGCTTTTTTGAAAAGGAATTAAACCTTAGAGAGGCTAGCAAATATCCGCCGTTTGCTAAATTTATTAGAATACTGTTATCAGGCGAAGTCGAGGATTTAACAGTAGAGGTTCTAAAAAAAGTTTTTGATGAGGTTGCTATCATTTCAAAAGAATATCCAAATCAATTTGTATATTTATCTGCCATGCGTAGTCCAGTAAAACGAATCCAGAACAAATACCGAATGCAAGTTTTATGTAGGTTAGTAGGCGATATAGAAGAAATTTCCCAAAAACTTTTTGACATAATAGAAAAATACCAAAACCCCAAACTAAACATATTCATAGAATTTAATCCCAACAATTTAGGGTAGTTCAATAACGCATATGTTTCTATAAGGTTCAGGCGACACTCTGTTGCTTGTAAATTATAAACAAATCGATATAAGTGTAAATTAACAGAAATTTGTTTAATACTTTTGTTTGCAAGTCAAACGGATTTTTGCTAGAATGATTCTATTCGATAGGGGATTTGCAATTAAAATTATGGCAAGACGAAATGTATTGACAACTAAAAATGACGAAGCTTTTTTAAGGCAAATTTCTAAGCCTGTAGAGGTTTTTGATGAAAAGCTACATCAGCTTTTAGATGATATGACAGAGACTATGCACGCAGAAAACGGGTTAGGCTTGGCCGCTCCTCAAGTGGGAGTTCTTAAAAGAGTATTTCTGGTTGGCGACGGCGAAGTTGATGGCGAGGTTATCGAGTTTATAAATCCCGAAATCATTAAGCAAAGCGGTCAAAATATCGAGAGTGAGGGATGTTTATCAATTCCGGGTCAAAGTGCTACTGTAGCTCGCCCCAAACGATTAACTGTGCGTTTTCAAGACCGCCATGGTGAGTTTTTTACATTCAAAACCCAAGATGCTTTAACTTGTGCTGCAATTTGTCATGAGTTAGACCACCTTAACGGCATTTTGTATATAGATAAGATTGTAGTTAAAGAGCAAAAATGAGAATAATATTTTTAGGAACACCAAAATTTGCAGTGCCTAGTTTAGAGGCATTAGTAAAAGAGAAACATGAAACTTTACTTGTAATAAGTCAGCCCGATAGAGAAACAGACAGAAAGGGTAATCTTTTGCCAACTCCGGTAAAGGAGTGCACAACTAAATTAAATTTACCGTTTTTAAGTTGTGATAATGTAAATCAAATTACAGAGGAGTTAAAAGCATTAAAGCCCGATGTTCTAATTACTGTAGCTTTTGGACAAATGTTAGGTGACGATTTTTTATCTATTGCTCCAACACTTAATGTTCACGCTTCGCTATTACCATTATATAGAGGAGCATCGCCAATTCAAGCTAGCATACTTGTCGGCGATAAAAAAACAGGCATTACAATAATGCAAACTGTAAAAAAAATGGATGCAGGCGATATTTTATTGCAAAGGGATATTGATATTAAAACAACGGACACATACGAAACTCTGCATGATAAATTATCTGTTTTAGGAGCAAGAACACTCACTGAAGTTCTAAAACAACTAAAAGAGGGAAATATAAAACAAATTCCGCAAGATGAAATAAAAGCCACTTATACAAAAAAAATAATAAAAACTAGCGGTAGCATTGATTGGAGTAAATCCGCTGAAGATATTGAAAGGCAAATTCGTGCTTATAATCCGTGGCCGTCTGCCTACAGCACATATGCACAAACGGGAGAAATAATTAAATTTTACTCTGCAATTGCTCATAAAACGCATACTCTGTCAGATATATTGCAAGGTTTATCAGACATAACAGCCTCAAATGGCACGATTTTACACTCTAGTCCACAAAATGGACTGTTTATAAAATGTGGCTTAGATATTTTACAAATAACCTCTTTGCAAGCTCCATCAAAAAAAATTCTGCCCTCCTCTGAATTTTTACTAGGGAGAAATCTAATTGGAAAATTCGAATAATAAAACACATATGAATAATAAAAAAGAAACACATATTTTAATAGTAGAGGACGAAGCTAGTATTGCTAGGTTTTTGTCTTTAGAGTTAGAGTTTGAAGGCTACAAATGCATTGTTGCCACAAACGGTAGAGAAGGACTAGAAGAGGCACTTAGTAAAGATTATGCTTTAATTATTTTAGATGTAATGCTACCCGACCTTAACGGTATCGAGGTTTTGCGTCGTCTTCGCCAACAAAAGCAAACTCCTGTGATTATTCTTACCGCTAGAGATACAGTTATGGATAAGGTGAGCGGATTAGATTTGGGTGCCAGCGATTATATGACGAAACCATTTGCTATAGAGGAACTTCTCGCTAGAATTAGAGCAAATCTTAAAAAATATCTAAAGCAAGAATCAGAAGTTTTATCGCTTGGCGAATTAGAGGTAGATACAATTTCTCATAAAGCTACATATTTGGGAGAAACGATAGAGCTTACAAAAAAGGAGTTTGATTTGCTTGTGTATTTACTAAAAAACCGCAACACCGTGCTTAGTAGAGAAAAAATTTTAGATGTTGTTTGGGGCTTTGAGTTTTACGGCAACACAAATGTTGTAGATGTGTATATTAGGTATCTTCGCTCCAAAATTGACGATAAATTTAAGATCTCTCTCATCGAAACAGTTCGAGGTGCAGGATATACGATTAGATAAATGCAAAATCAAGAAGAACAAACTAAAAAGGAAGCAGTAGAGGAAACTATACGAGAACTTGAGTTAGAGCAAGAAACTCAAGTAGTTTTGATAGATGTAAAAAAATCAACTTCTATAATAAAGTTTTTATTAGCAATTTCATTACCGTTTAGATTGCCTATTTTAGGTTTAATAAAACTATCCCAAAAAATCAAACTGCCAATAACAATAAAAATGATGCTTTTATTTACCACTATTTTTGCTATTATTTTTATTGCTTTTGCGGTTTTTCTTCTTGCCAGTATCAATCATCATCTTGGCGAAACGGCGGGCGATACTATCTATAATCTTAGAATTTATTCCATTGTTATTATTATTATCGCTGTTATATTATTTGGGGCACTTACGGGTATAATAGCTTCACTTATGCTTAATCCTATTCGTAAAATTACTGACGATATAGATACGATTACTGCCGAGGATTTAACAAAACGTTTAAAACCTGCAGATTCTCAAGTAGAATTTCAGAATTTAACAAATCGTATAAATTGGTTGCTAGATGATATTGAGACCACTTTTAACCGCCAAGATAGCTTTATAGCAGATGCTAGCCACGAGTTAAAAACTCCTATTGCGGTTGTTGCGGGTTATTCTAATATGCTAAAGCGTTGGGGTAGTCAAAGAGAGGATATTTTAAGCGAGGGGATAGAGGCGATTCATAGAGAAAGCGAAAATATGAGCCGTCTTGTAGAAAAACTGTTATTGCTTGCCAAAATCGGTAAAATGCATACTAACCTATCTAAATTTGATGCGATAAAGGTTTTGGAAGAGGTTGTAAATGGATACAAACTGCTAGATACTAAGCACGATATTAGGTTTACTGCTCCTAATGAAGTTATTGTTTTTACAGATAAAAGCCTACTTATAGAGCTTGTGCGTACGCTTTGCGATAATGCTATAAGATATACTTCGACAGATGGGACAATAACGATTTCGTGTATTTTGACAGGTGATAATGCTTTTAAGGTGTCGGTAGCAGATACGGGAGAAGGGATAAGTGAATTAGATCAAATTCTTATTTTTGATAGATTTTTTAGATGTGATAAAGCAAGAAGTAAAGAAAAAGGTGGTACAGGTTTAGGACTTACAATAGCAAAATCTATCGCCGACGCTTTAGGCGGAACTTTGCAAGTTCAAAGTGAGTTGGGGAATGGTAGCATATTTACCTTTACAATGTATTGAAAATGTAATAGGATAATATCTTTTTGAATTTATTAAAAAATTATGCTTTGATATAATTTTATACACTTAACTTATTTGTTACAAAAAATTTAATTGACTTTATTTTAATAAATAGTTTACAATGTAGGTATCACTTTGTGGGTAGCCACATTTTTATCCAATTAACATTTTTAATAAAGGAATACATACTATTATGAACGATAAAAAAATCGTGGATAGCGTGGTTGAAGAACTCGCTACAGAAATTGGGGCTTTAAGTCCGGAGCAGCTAGAAGAACTTAAAAAAGCCGAACTAAAGGCAATCAAAGCAAGAGGTGCTCAAGAAGCAGCAGAAGCTAAGCTAAAATTTTTGCAAGCTCAAGGCATAGAGAGTGATGAATTGCGAGATGCTGCTATCAAAGCCACAAAAGCTAAAAAGTCGGCAGATACGGCAGATGCAAAACTTGCTATGTTGAAATTGGGTGCTCCGCTACCAAAAAAGAAAGCTACTGTTAAGAAGAAACAAACGGAAGTAGAAGCATTGGCGAAAATTGCTGAGCTAGAAGCTGAAAAAGAAGCCCTTGCTACCGAAAAAGAAAGATTAGCGGTAGAGAAATCGCAACTTCAGTCCGTTAAAGACAAAACAATTCATCAACTAGAACAAGATAGAGCGGCAGCTATTACTTTGATGGAGGCGGAAATTGAGGCAGTTTTAGAAGATGTCGAGCGTACTCAAGAAGATAAAGATAAAGCTGTTGCGGCACTTAGAGCCGACAGAGACGAAAAACTGGCTGATATGCAGAGAGAATTAGAGCGGCTAGAAATAGAAAAAGAAGAGGGGTTAGAGCAAGAAAGACAAAAGCTTACTGCGATTAAGGACAAAGCAATAGAACAGCTTAGAGCCGATAGAGATGAACAGCTTGCCAAACAAGAGGAAGAAAAAGCAAGATTAGCAGCAGAAAAAGAGAGAGTTGAAAAAATCAAAGAAAAAGCTATTGAAGCAATCCGTGCCGATAGAGACGAGCAACTGGCAGCATTAGAGGCGGAAAAAGAGGCGATGAGGCAAGAGCTAGAGAGAGAGAAGGAACTTTTAAAAGTTCAATTAGAAGAAGAAAAGGAGCGAGAGGTTGCTAAAATAAAAGCCGATAAAGAAAAAGCAATAGCTGCAATTCGTGCCGATAGAGATGCTAAATTAGAAGAAATGGAAGAAACTCTAGAGGAAGTCGCCGCTGCTGTTATGGATATAGCTGATGATTTAGAAGCACACACAGAAGAAGAGGTATATTCAAACGAAATTGAAGAAGATTTTGAAAATGATGATGACGAAGAAGCAGAGGACGATTATGAAACCGAAGAAGGTTTTTTTGAAAGAGACAATCGTGTAGAATACGAAGACGACGAAGAATAAAAAATATGCAGATGATATAAAATGTCGTCTGCATACTACAAAGATATGAAACAAAAATTTAAAAAAATAATCACAATCACTATTGCGATACTGTCATTAGCGGTATTCACACCAATGACAACAAGTTGTTCGCAAAACGATAATTTTAGCATTCAAGTTATTATAGTGGATGGTGCACCTGTATTAACGCTAACTCAAATGCGTCAGAAAAACATTGTAGTCGATCCTGATTATTACATAACATACCAAGTAGTAGGAAATCCTCAGGCATTACAAGCATCACTTATTCGAGACACACCTGATTTTGCGATTGTCCCTATAAATATGGCTGTAGCAATGTATAATAACGGCGATTATCGGCTTGCCGCTATAACAGGCTGGGGTATTCAGCATATAGTAACGAATACAGATGTAACTACGCTAGAAGGTCTTAGAGGCCAAACTATCCATGCATTTGGTGAGTTTCAAATACCAGGGATAACTCTTAGATATATTCTAGAACATAACAACCTTTTAGATGAGGTTACTATTGTGTATCATGCAACTCAATTAGATGTTAGAAACGCTGTCGTGCTAGGAACTTTTGGAGGTCAAGCTGTAGAGTTTGCTATGCTAGCAGAGCCTGTTGTTACGGCTACCATAGGTGTTAGCGATTTTGAGGCTACGATAGATCTGCAATACGAGTGGGGGAGACTGCACGGAGGTGCAAATTATCCTCAAGCGGCACTAATTTTTCATGAAAGATTATTAGAAAACCACACTAATTTTTTAGAAAATTTTGTATCAATGGCAAAGATTTCTAGTCAATACGCTATCGATAATCCATTAATTGTTGGCAATTGGGCATCAAACTTTAATGATGTTTTAGCAATTCCAAATGGTAGTGTTATAAATAACGCTATGCAAACTGGCAGACTTAATATGCAGTTTACTTTAGCACAGGATGCTAAAGAACAAATATTAGCATTCTTGAGTATTTTGCCATTAACTCAAATCGGTGATCAGTTACCAAGCGATAGCTTTTTCCATTCATTCTCTTTCCCATATATAAAATCTTACGAGTAGATCTCTATCCATAAAACATTATGAACATAGAAAAATTAGAAAACACATTAGAGGCGATATTATTCGCTAGTGGAAATCCTCTTGAAATTTCGGCTCTTGCTGATGCTTTAGGAATGCAAAAGTCCGAGGTTAAAAAAGCTATTTCGGCATTAGAAAAAAAATACTGCGACACTTGCGGTATTAGGCTTATAGAATTTAATAAAAAAGTGCAGCTAGCCACAAACCCAGATTATGCCGAAGCGGTAGCAACAATGCTTAATCCAATTCGCGAAAAAGAGCTTACTAATTCGGCATTAGAAACTGTTGCAATTATAGCATATCAACAACCTGTTACAAGGTTGGAGATTGAGGTGATTCGTGGAGTAAATTGTGATTATGCGATTCAAGTGCTGTTAAAACATGGTCTTATAGAAGCCGTTGGGCGTAAAGAAGTTATAGGAAAACCTATCCTTTTTGGCACAACTGAAGCATTTTTAAAGCGTTTCCAAGTAAAAAGTTTAGACGAACTTCCGAACTATGACCAATTGCTTGAAAGCATAAAAGTCTTAGCAGAAAAACGCCAAGGAGATATTCAGCCGGAGGACACGAGTCTTTATAATGAATTTGAAATTCCAGAGCAAGAAGATAGTGAAGGATAAATAAAAAAGAAGGTTAGATTTTTATCTACATATCTGTAAAGTAATTATTAAATAGCTATTTTATGAATATCTGTTCAAGGTTCATTATAGTTGTTTATACATGATAAGCGGACTATCCATTAATATTAATCCGCGTTCCAAACATTTTTCTTTTTATTATTGCAATAATTATAAATGCTCCTATAAATACTACACCGATTGTTATCCAAACGGGGATACCCCAACCACTAAATGGTATAATTGAACCGTCTACAAAAAAGCAAGTAAAAGCAAGAGCGATAAGTCTAACGGGACAGATTACAAAAATAAAAAACTTATAGCTCATTTTAGAAAGTCCTGCTATAAGACATAAAATATCGTCAGGAAAAAATGGAAAAATCATCATAAATATAAACGCCAAACGTCCTTTTTTATCTAAAAATGTAGCGTATTTTTCTGTTTTTTCTTCTCCAACCATCCAAATTGCAATTCTTTGTCCAAAAATTTTACCTAAGCTGAAAACTATTATAGATCCAATTACTGTGCCGATGCTCATATATATAAACGATAGTAGTGGACCATAAATAATTGTGCCTACAACAGCAGGGACAGCCATAGGAATAGGTAAGAATACTGTGTTTAAGATAACAAAGAATATAAATACGGCAACGCCCCAAAAACCAAAGCCTTTTATAAATGCTGCAACAGTTGTTACATCACTTAATTGATTTAATACACCAGTTTTATTAAGGATAATAAATAATATAAAAATCACCGATAAGCTGATAAGTAATACAAAAAACAGCTTAAATAGTGCTTCTTGCTTTTTATTATTTATAAAAGCACACCCTAGTCCTAAGATCATAAAGGATAACAAAAAACCTAATAATACATAAATAGATGATTGTATAAGAAAAATAACGCAAAAGCAAATCATGGAAAAAGTTAAAACAGCCGATACAAATTTCAGCGTATCAGCTTTTTTTGCGTTTATTAAAGTTTTTTGCACTTGTTGTTGCTCGGTTAGTTTCTCTGGTTCAACTTCTAACGCAAAATGCTTCTCAATATTTTTTTCATCTTTATACGCCATTTACTTTATTCTATGCAAATGATGAGTTATATATTTTGTGATTTTTTGGTACTAATATCGTTTTTTTATGTCTTAATGGCAAACTACTATCAGCCTTTACTAGTCGGTGATGATTATAATACTCTTGTAAGTTTATATCAACTTCTTTTAAGTTAAAAGGAATAGGGAATGATTTTGTTAAATGTTTGTTTCCACCTAGGTTCTCTAAAATTTGACCAGCTATACTTGTTGGTATGCCTCCGCCAGTTACAGAAATAGGTGAATGTTTGTCCTTACTGCCTACCCAAACCGCTACGGTATAATCTGGAGTGTAAGCAATAGAGTAAGCATCCGTATTGCCGTTTATATTGCCAACTGTACCAGTTTTAGCACAAACATTCTCAATATTATGTCTATTAAGCAATTTTGCTGTGCCGTTTTTAGCACAATTGCCTAGCATAACATTAATATAATAGCTTGTTATGTCAGACATAACCGGTGTTTCATACTCTTTTTGACGATAAATTTCATTGCCATCTTTATCTAAAATGCTTTTTACATATTTGGCTTGTATGATTTTTCCATCATTTGCAAAGGCTTGATAGCAATTTGCGAGTTGCTTAAGTGTTATTCCATTTTCCATAGCTCCAAGTGCGAGAGGTAAAGAATTGTCGTATTTGCTAAAGCTTATTCCACATTTTTTAGCAAACTCCTTAGCTTGTTCTATGCCAACGATTTCTAATAATCTTACTGCAACTATATTGGATGAATAAGCTAAACTTTCATCTAAAGTTACCCAGCCCAAATATTCATTTTTATAGTTGGATGGGTTATATCCACCAAAATCCACCTTTTCGTCCTTGATTGGTGTGTAGGGTAGAGCATAACCGTATTCTAAAGCCGGAGCATAGCATATTATAGGCTTTAGTACAGAACCGGGCTGACGCTTCATATTATGCAGTTTAATATTGGAATTTCCATTAAGAGCTAAAATTTGCCCCGAGTGATTGCAAAGCACTAAAACCTGAGATAGCATAATAGAATTATCAATTTTACTATTCTCTAAAGCTTTATCAATTTTTTTTTGTATCCTGTCATCAAAATGAGTTATAATAGTAAGCTTTTGGTTATATAAATCTTTCTCTTTGCAACCTAAAACAAACGCCGTTTCAGATAAAACGGCGCTAAAATAGTGCTTCTTACATAATCTATGCGATAGAATTAATATTTTTTTGCTTATAGCATCGTTATATTCAATTTCAGTTATCTTACCGTATTTTAGCATTAAGCTCAAAACTAAATCTTTTCGGGTTACAGCACTATCATAATTTATTATTGGATTATATTTACTTGGGCTATTTATTAAGCCAGCTAGCATTGCACTTTGACTAAGTGATAATTTACTAGCTTCAATCCCAAAGTATCCTCTGCTAGCCGATTCAATTCCATAATAGCCGTTACCAAAATAAATAACATTAAGATAACTTTCTAGAATTTCATCCTTTGTTAGTTTTCGCTCTACACTTCGGGCAATTCTAACTTCTTTTATTTTGCGTGTATATGTTTTTTTACCATCAAGATGAGTGTTTTTGACTAACTGTTGTGTTATAGTAGAAGCACCCTCTTTAATCTCACCTGCTTTAGCGTTGCGTCTTATCGCTCCAAAAATCCTTCTGTAGTCAACTCCTTTATGCTCATAGAATCTTTTATCTTCAATCGAAATAAAAGCATCCTTAGTGTGTTGTGGAATATCTACAATTGAAATAAAAATTTTGTTTTCGCAGAATAACTTTCCGCTAATATCATTATATTCGCTATCTAGTATTACCACAGTTTTTTCGCTAGACACCATTTTTGCACTATTATATTGCTCAAAGCCTATAATTTTTACAGCAGGCTCAAGCAGAATACCTAACATAATACATGCGACGATAGATATAGTAACTAAAACTATAGCCGTTGTTGCTATAATTTTTTTGCTGATGTTTCGCTTTTTTGCTTTTTCATTTAGATTTTTCTTTTGCACATATTTAGTATATGGTATATAATAGTTTTTAACCATGAACCAAATTTCTTTGCAAAAGTATCACATAATAACCTACGGATGTCAAATGAATCTGCATGAAAGTGAAAAGCTGGCAGGTATGCTTGAGGCTCTTGGAGTTATTGAAACCAATGAGCAATCCGAAGCTGATATAATTCTGATAAACACCTGCACAATTCGAAAAAATGCCGACAATAGAGCAATAGGTAATTTAGGTTATATCAAGACAATAAAAGAGAAAAATCCCAAACTCATTGTGTGTGTGTTTGGCTGTATGACTCAGGCGGGAGATTCAGCAAAAGAATTATCTAAAAAATTTCCATTTATAAATATTATTTTTGGTACTCATAATTTATATAAGTTTACTGATTATTTAAGTAGTGCCTTAGAGGACAAAAGAATAATAGAGATTTTTGATAATAGTGGAGATAAGGCAAAGGAAGTTATTGAAGGATTGCCTACTAAAAGAGTGACAGGGGTTAATGCGTGGGTAAATATTATGTATGGTTGTGATAATTATTGTACCTACTGCATAGTGCCGTTTGTGCGTGGTAAAGAGAGAAGTAGAGAGCCAGAATTGATAATAGATGAGGTTAAAAAGTTATTGGTGATGGGCTATAAAGAAATTACTTTGCTTGGACAAAATGTAAATTCCTATAATGCGATTGATAAAGAAGAAAAAAAGGTTAATTTTGCAAATTTGTTAGAAACTCTTGCTGTTTTACCGCATAAATTTAGGCTGCGATTTATGACAAGTCATCCTAAAGATTTAAGCGATGAGGTTATCAGTGTGATTGCAAAGCACGATAATATCCCTGAGTTTTTTCATCTTCCTGTGCAATCTGGTAGTAGCAGAGTGCTAGAGTTAATGAATCGCAAATATACAAAAGAGCATTATTTAGCTACCATCGAAAAAATTAAAAAAGCAATCCCTAGTGCAGGCTTCTCTAGTGATGTTATGGTGGGTTTTCCGTGCGAGACTGAAGAAGATTTTTTAGATACGCTAGATTTAATCGAAAAAGTAAAGTTTCATAATCTATTTATGTTTGTATTTTCACCTAGAGATGGTACAAAAGCATCTGAGATGGACGGTCAGATAGAAAAAAATGTTTCACAAGATAGATTTAACCGCTTAGAAGCCTTGCAGAAAAAAATCGCCTTAGAGCTAGCAAAGGAAAACATCGGCAAAACATACGAGGTTTTAGTAGATGAATACGATGAAATAAAATCTCGACTTCGTGGCAAAACGGCCTCAGGCAAAATAATTTGGATACCACTTAAGCCTGAAAATGAAGATAAGAAATTGCAAAAATCTGACCTAGAAAAACACCTCGGCGAATTTATAAAGGTTAAAGTAACCAGTACTAGAAATACTAATTTATATGGAGAGATAATTTAATTTTTAACTACACGCTGTAACTAACGAAAACTTGTAGTTTGCTCTTTGTAAATTGTAGTGACAAGAAAACTATGTTATGTGATAATTGTAAAAACGAAAAAGCATCGTTTCATTCAGCTAAAAGTATAAACGGTATTATGAAAGAGCGAAACTTGTGTGCAAGTTGTCAGGCGAAGGTTTTTCCATTTGGAACACAAATGGGTTCTTTTTATGATATCTTTGCTGATTTTACTAATTTTTCTAGTCCATTAGAGCCAGCAATAAGAAAGGAAATCAAAAAATGCTCTAACTGCACTAGAACTATTTTAGAAGTAGAAAAAAGCGGTACTTTAGGTTGTCCGAATTGTTACGAAGCATTTAGCGAAAATCTAATGCCTATGATACTTAGGGTGCAAAATTCTACAATTCATAGGGGCAAATCGCCTAATGGTCAGCAAATAAACTCTGCTGCTAATTTAGAAATATCGAGATTAAAAAAAGAGTTGATCAAAGCTGTAGATGATGAGAATTTTGACGAAGCTAGTATAATAAAATCAAAAATTGTAGAGTTAGAAAGAGGGTTGAAAACAGAATGACAGTAAACAGAGATATTGTAGTTTCTAGTAGGGTGCGATTAGCTAGAAATATTAAAAATTTGCCGTTTGGAATGAAGTTTAATAAACTGCATTCGGATAATATTGCATTAGATGTTTATCGAAATATAGGGGGTGAAAGAACTGGTTTTGGTCTATATAAACCAAGTAGCCCCGAATCATTAGACGGCACGGTTCTAAAAGAAAAACGACTAATATCGGAGGATTTATTATCTAAAGCACCACTGGCTAGTGTTATATTAAATGAAAGCGAAACCGTATCAATAATGATTGGCGAAGAAGATCATATTAGAATCCAAAGCATTGAACCGGGATTCAATTTAAATAAGAGCTTTATTGCTACGGATAAAATTGATAATATTATTGCAAAAAACATACCGCTATCTTTTAGCGAAAAATTAGGTTACCTTACAGCTTGTCCCACTAATTTGGGAACAGGTTTACGAGTTTCGGCAATGATGTTTTTGCCAGGTCTTTCTATATATAACAGTCTGGAAGAATGTGTGCAAGCTATGTCTCGGCTAAATATGGCTATTCGTGGAGTATATGGCGAGGGTAGCGATTCTAGTGGGTATTTGTATCAATTATCAAATCAACGCACACTAGGACTTAGCGAAGAAGCAATTTTAGAGGCGGTAATCAGTAGCGTATTAAAAATTGTAGAAGCCGAAAAACAGGCTAGAGAAGTGCTTTTAAACGAGGGTGGTGCTACGCTAAAAGATAAAATTCGTAGAGCGTTAGGCACGCTTTTATATGCTCATAAAATTGAGAGTGCCGAATTTAATACAACAATGGCACTTGTAAAATTAGGGGCTTATTATGGCTTTTTTGATATTCTTGATAGTAATAAATTCGAAAAGCTTTTTATAGAAGCTCAACCTGCCTCTCTGCAAAGTATTTGCAAAAAAAAACTTTCACAACAAGATCGAGATATTTTTAGAGCTAAATATGTTTCGGATGTATTAAATAGTATCATACAGATAAACGGGGTGTGAGCAACCCTATTGTGCTATTTATCCTTCATTATTAAATCATTATTTTATATTTTTAAACTAGTACTAATTTAGGATTTTATTTGCTATTCTCAGTAAAGTTTAACAATAATAAGCTGCTTTATAAATTATCCTACAAAAAAATTTACTTTTTGGGGTTTAATAGCGAAAAACGCTTGTAGACATCAGAAAAATTTGCTATACTTTACAAATTAAAAGGAGAAAATGGACTTTTTGAAAAATAGACATAAAAAACAATTAAAAAAAGTCTAAATAAAACAAATTAAGTGGAAAAAATAGCAGTTATAGATTTAGGCACAAGCTCAGTTAGGCTTGTAATCGCTAATGTATTAGTAGAATCACCAGAAATCAGTCATCATATAGTTTTTGACGAACTTAAAGAAACTCTTAGCCTAGTACAGGATTTAGATAGAGATGGTTTTTTAAAACCTCCAAGAATTGCTCATGCGGTTAAAACGCTACAAATGTTTAAACGACTTTGCGATGCACACAAAGTAGAAACAATTCATGCTTTTACTACATCTAGCGTTAGAAAAGCTAAAAATCTAAAATCTTTTTTAGAGGAAATTAGTAGCGTTTGCGGTATCAAATTTAGAGTCCTTAATGAAGAAGATGAAGCTCAATTTATTTATCAAGGTGTATCAAATTCGTTAGATATTCCTAAAGGCATCATTATCGATTTAGGTGCAAGTACTTGCCAATTTATAAACTACAATAAGCGTGCTATTATAAATAGAGCAAACTTGCCTTTTGGTGCGGCTACTTTAAGCCAAATTTTTGAAGATATCGAGGATGACGAAACTAAAAGCGAAATGATAACCGCCTATGTTTTAGATCAGCTTTCTACGGTGGATTGGTTAGAAACCTTAGAACCAGATTTACCTATTATTGGTGTTGGCGGAGCCTTTAGAAACATTGCTAAACTATCACGCAAGCTAGACCGCTATCCATTAGCAATGAATCATAACTATACTTCTAGCATAGAAAATATCAATAGAATTTACGACATGGTGCGTGGGTTAGAACCGGAAAAACGCAGTAGAATAAAAGGCTTATCAAGTCAGCGTGCAGATATATTCTTGCCGGCACTCGAGGCTATAAGAGCAGTTATTAAACTAATAAACGGCACCAAAGTTACAGTTTCGGGTGCAGGCATAAGAGAGGGTGTTATGTTTAATCACACTATGCCGTCAACAAATGAAAGACCGATTCTTGAAATTCCTTGGCATTCTGTAAACGGCATGATGCGTTATTTTGAAGTTAATATTCCTCATGCTAAACATGTGGAGTATTTATCGGTTCAGCTTTATAAACAACTACGAGTGCTACATAAACTGCCTAGGCAATATGTAAAGGTTTTGCGTGCAGCGGCACTTCTACATGATGCCGGCATGCGTATAAAGTATTACGATCATGCCAGTCATTCGTTTTATTATATTCTAAACTCTAATCTATATGGCTTTACTCATCGAGAAATTATTCTTGCCGCTTTTGTAGCTCTAGGGCACAAGCATTCAGGTGAATTTGATATGCAATTATGGAATAAGTTTTCATCTATTCTTAAAGAAGAGGACCTAATGGCTGTTATGAAGCTAGGTTTAATTTTGCGTATAGCAGAAAGTCTAGATCGCACAATGAGCAGTTGCATCAAAAACATCAGCTGTGATGTGCTAGGCGAATCCGTTATTCTTAAAACCGAATCCGATTGCGACCGCTTTTTAGAAATAAAAGATGCCTTAACCGCGACTGCCGATTTTGCAAAGGTGTATAGAAAGAACTTAGAGATTTTATAAAGATTATAGATGTTTCACAAAAAATAAAGAGAAAATTGAATAATGATGGTATCAAATATAGTAAATAGCGTTTTATTAATAAAGATAAAAAATGAATTTGGCTCTGCTTTTTTTATTGAACATTATACAAAGCTCTAACAGCAATATAAATAGACCAATTCCTTTGATAAAAAAGAAATGCTTTCGGGAGGTTTGATTGAGAATGGTGTGACGATTGAGTTGCTAAATGGACACAATAATAGTGATTTCTTGGATGGTCCTATATATTAATATTTCTAATCAAGAAATATATGTAAGAGATGTTATAAGTGGATATAGGTTTAACCAAGGCCATTTCTATGATAAAAATAAATTAGAGTTTTTCATTAAAGAGAATTCAGGGATTATTGGGTTCTATTCTATAGAATATGTCTTAGAAATATTAGAATCTACATAAAATATAAAAAACAAAAGAACTTATGAATTATTTAGATATTGCAATTGATATTGGCACAAGTAATACCCGTCTTTTTGTAGCGGGAGAAGGCATTGTGCTTAACGAACCTACTCTTTTAGCGTTTAACAATAATAATGCTAAAAAGATTTTGGCGTTTGGCAAACAAGCTAAATATATGCTTGGTAAAACTCCTAAAGATGTTACTCTTGTTGCTCCCGTGGCTAAAGGTGTTATTGTAGATGGCACTAGGGTAACAATGCTATTAAAAGAATTTTTTAATAAGATTTTTGGTAGCAAAATTCCTTCTAAAATTAGGGCTTTAGTGGCAATTCCTATTGGTCTTTCTATTGAAGAGCGTCATATATATGAAAGCGTAATTCACAATGTGCATAGAAGCATAAAGCAAGTAACTCTTATAGAAAATGTTTTGCTTTCTGGTATTGGGGCAGGGCTTTCGATAGATCATCCTGCCGGTGGTATTATTGTAAATATAGGCGGTGGCATTACGGAGATTGCTACACTTAGTATGGCTAGCATTTTAGGGGGGTGTGGGTTGGCGATTGGTGGCGATAAAATTGATGAGTTAATAATAGAAACTATAGAAAGAAAGAATGGTATAACGATTGGTTTAGCTACAGCACAAAAAGTTAAAAAAGAAATCGCTAGTCTACATAAAAACAATATAACTTTTAGGCAAGTTGACGGTGTTGAGACAAAGGATACAAAAGATAAAACAATTACTTCGGCTATTGTGAAGGCTATTGATATATATGAGGCTACTTATCTTGAATTTAGTAGAATTGCTGTTAGTTTAGAACAAATTCTTAATTTATGTCCATTGGATGCTGTTGGTGAACTTAATAAAAGAGGTGTTTATATTATGGGTGGCACAAGTCGTATAGAAGGCTTAGCCGGTTTTATGACTAGAAAATTAGATATAAAATGTTTTGTGCTAAGCTATCCAGAATACACAGCTATAAAAGGTGCAGGTAAATTATTAGCTAATCCCGAGCTTATGAATAAAGTATTGCAAAGATAAATTATAGATAAAAAACATTTGCGATCTTATTTTTGATATGTTATAATATATTTGAGTTGGCTTTCTTTTCTTTACGCTCTCCACGAGATGGGAGGTTTGCTAGCTATAATAAATATAAATGGAGAAAATAAATGTCAGAAGAACAAAAAACGGTTGCTCTAGAAGAGCAGCCAACACAAGAAGAAATACTACACGAGATAACTGCTGTAGAAATGCCTGTAGCTGAAGTCCTCGCAGATGCCTCATCAACTGAAGAGACTCCTGCCAACGAAGAAGTAAGCCAGTCTGCTAATAAGGAGAAGACAGAAAAGCCTACGAAAAAAGATAAAGGCGAAAAACCTACTCTAGCACCTCAAGCTAAACTGCCACCTCTAAAAGTTAAAGAGCCTACAGTTAAAGTGCTTACTGAAAGAGAACAAAAGCAAGCAATAATTGCTAAACATGCTACTCATGAAGGTGATACAGGTAGTCCAGAGGTTCAAATTGCACTTTTAACTGCCCGTATAAATCATTTAACAGAGCATTTTAAAGTCCACAAAAAAGACCATCACTCTCGTCGTGGATTATTGCAAATGGTTTCAAATCGCAGAAGCTTATTAAACTATCTAAAAGATGTCGACATTGAGCGTTATCGTGCAATCATTGCAGCACTTAACCTAAGAAAATAAATAAGAAAATAAAATAGCTTTATTGCAACAAAAAAGGACTTGAATAAATTCAAGTCCTTTTTTAAACTAACTTACATTTTTCTAAGCACAATAGCACTTATCGGTGATACAATACCTGTGTAAGGTTTTTTAGTGAGTAGGTTTGTTAGTTCGCCTGCGACAGAATATTCTAGGGGATTTTGGGAAGCGTTAGTGATAACAGTTATGTGTTCGTTACCAAAACATCTTTCAAAAACAAAGAGGTTATCGTTAGCTTCAATTAGTTTAAAGTCGCCTGTCGCTAAAATGTCACTATTTGCATTTCTTATTTTGCCTAAAGCACGATAAAAAGATAATAGCTTTTTATGAGTTTTTGGCAGTTTGTTATCCGCAGTTTCCCATGGATAGCAACGGCGATTAAACGGGTCTTCGTAGCCTTCTAATCCAACCTCATCGCCGTAGTAAACACAGGGGACACCCGGTAGCATATATTGTAGTACAGTAGCCAATTTAACTTTTTCTAACGCAACATCAATATTTTTTATCTTTGCTTTTGCTCTATCATCTCTACTTTCAATCGCTCCGTCAGCCTCACCAAGAGCCGTTAGAATTCTGACAGTATCGTGTGTACCTAATATATTCATAAGGCTATCTAAAGCGTCCTTAGGGTAATTATTTATAATGTGCGATAAAGTAATCGCAAGTCTTTTGCCATCGCCCCATTTTACAAAATTTATAATATCTTCCTTAAATGGATAATTAGAAACACTATCTAGTTGTCTACCGCCAAAATACCGCCTACGAACACCATAGCTATTTTTATTGCTGGCGTCCTCCCACACTTCGCCAAGCATCAAAGCGTCGGGTTGAATTGCCTTAACTCGCTGTGCAATTTTATCTAAAAAGCAATCGGGCAATTCGTCCACTACATCTAATCTCCAGCCGGCAACACCCTTATGTTGCCACTTAGCTAATACACCCTCAACCCCACAGATAAACTCTGTAAAGTGTTTAGAGTGTTTATTTGTGTGTGGAATTACATCAATGCCCCACCAAGATTTATAAACATCGGGGTGGCTTTCAAATTGATACCAATCTATGTAAGGCGACTCTAAGCTTTGATAAGCGCCAATACTGTCGTATCTAGCGTACTTATTAAAGTAAATGCTATCGTCGCCCGTATGACTAAAAACACCGTCAAGAATGATTTTCATACCTTTCTTTTCGGTTTTTTTAATGAGTGAACTCAAGTCTTCTTCGGTGCCGAAATCGCTATCCACACGCAGATAATTGCCTGTGTCGTACTTATGATTAGAATACGCTTCAAAAATCGGATTTAAGTATATGCACGATACTCCCAAAGATTTGAGGTAGGGAAGTTTTTTAATAATCCCTTTGATATTGCCACCGAAAAAGTCGTTATTAAGAATTTTACCATCCACAGTAGGCTTATACACAGGAGTACCGCCCCAGTCATTACGATATACAACAGCTGTTTTTGTTTTTAATCTTTGCCCGCCGTCAAAAAATCTATCAGGTAAAATCTGATACATAATACCACCTTTTAGCCAATTAGCAGGAGAATATTGAGTTTCGTAAGCAGTTAGTTGGAAGCGTTTTCCATCATCCCATATAGCGTTAAGGCTATCATCGCACCCTATATAAAAAGAGCCATTTTCGTTTCGTACTCTAAAATTATAAAAATACAGCCCTGGTGTTGTAACCACAAAGTCTAAGCTATAGCAAAAATAATGCTTATCTACGTTATCTTCGTCGTTATCTTCGTCGATAAGCGGATAAATTACTTCCGACTCGCCGTCTTTAGAAATGCAAAGCTCTATAGCACTGGGATTAAGGTCTTTGAGTATTTGAATTTTAATTTCAAATTGCTCATTAACCTTAACCGCTCCTAGCTTAGATTTATGCTTAGCATCTAACGGATTAAATAATATTGATTTTTGTTGCATTTTATGGGTTGTTTCCTTTATGGGCTATTATAGTTTATTGATTTATTATAAATTCGCCGTCTATTAACTTAACATCTACATATTGCGTTTTTACTAAAAAGCATTTGTTGTTTATATTTTTATTGTAAAATTCTTTTATTTTCGGTAAAATTTCAGTTATAAATTCTTCTTTTTTCTCGTCTACAAAACCTTCCTTTTTTATGGCGTATATGTAAAGGCTTATGTGATAACCCCTAACTTCTTTATCAAGAATTTCACAGTGAAAGCTAAATGATAATACTGGATGTTCATTCGGCAACAATTCTTTACTATACCCCATAAAATAATAGTTGTTTCGTCGCTTAAACCGAATTGTAACATTTATTTCGCCAAAATCACCGAAAAATTGTTTTATATCTTTTTTAGAGCAAGGAAAAATTTCATTTTTATTTATGCCTGTTGTGTGATATGTAATCATTTTTTTATAAAATGCGGGTAACAGAGTGCTGTCCATACGATTTAACGATAGTTATGTGTTTGTAATTCTTTAGCTTATTGTAGGGGGGTCTCATTGAGCGTCCGAACCTAATAAAATAATAACGCTTTTTTCTAAGGTTCGGGCGATTACTAATCGCCCGACAGTAAAGCAGGGTTTGAATTGATGTGTGTTGTAAAGTTTTTAAGTTTTGGTTTTAGCAGTCGTTGCGAGCCACAGCTTAGTAAATAATAAATTAGGATTTTAGGCGAAGCAATCCAGTTAAACTCGGCTAATCTGGATTGCTTCGTCGAATACCTTATTATCTACCAACACTTGACTACAGCTTCCAAATATCTCTAGCATAATCCTCTATAGCTCTATCGGAGGCAAATCTGCCTGCTTCAGCGATGTTGCGAAGGCACATCTTTTGCCAAGTACGGCTATTTTGGTACGCTTTATCTAAATCTTTAGTTGCTCTAATATAATCATCAAAATCAGCTAGACACATAAATGGGTCGGCTACATTATGATGACCTAGCACTAAATAGTTTGCAATATCGTCAAACTTAACACCGTTAAAGCCAATTTTTAACATATCAATAACTTTTTTAAGAATAGGGGATTGTGCATAGTAACGACTAGCAAAATAACCGTCCCGCCAAAGATTTTCCACTTCGTCCGCTTTTAGGCCAAAAATAAAAATATTATCGTCGCCAACAGCTTCGTTTATTTCCACATTAGCACCGTCTAGCGTGCCAAGCGTTACAGCACCGTTTATCATAAATTTCATATTGCCTGTGCCGCTCGCTTCCTTGCCCGCTAGCGAGATTTGCTCGCTCACATCGCTTGCAGGAAAAATCCTTTCGGCTTTACTTGCATTATAATTTTCGATATAGATTACGTTTAGCTTATCTTTGATTTTCTTGTTTTTAGAAATTTCCTCACTTAGATTGCAAATTAAAGAAATAACCCGCTTAGCATGAGAATATCCGCCCGCCGCCTTTCCGCCAAAAATAAAGGTTTCGGGAGTAACGGCTAAATCGGGATTTTCTAGGAGCATGGCATATTGCCCAATAATTTTAAGCACATTAAGTAATTGCCTTTTATATTCGTGCATTCTTTTTATTTGCACATCAACTCGACTTTTTGGATTGATAATTTGCCCTGTAAAGTCTGATAAATACTTGGCAAAATCTTCTTTGTTAGCTTCTTTAATTTTTGCCAGTTTATCAAGAACAGTATTGTCACTACTAAACTTTTTAAGTTTTTCTAACTCCTTAGCATTTTTATAATAACCCTCGCCAATAAGTTCGCAAATCAAATTATGAAGTCTTGGGTTAGATTGAGTAAGCCAACGGCGGTGTGCAATGCCGTTTGTAACATTAGTAAATTTATCGGGAAATACTTCGTAAAAATCTCTAAAAACGCTTTGCTTAATAATTTCAGAGTGAAGGGCACTAACTCCGTTTACTTTAGTAGAGCCGATTACGCACAAATTAGCCATTCTAACTTGGTTATGATTATCTATAACAGTTAAATCGTGTCTACCTGTACTTGCTACAAAACGGCGGTCGATTTCTTTTATTATGCGATAAATTCTTGGTAGGCGACCTGCCAGCAAGCCCCGTTCCCACTTTTCTAATGCTTCAGATAAAACCGTATGATTAGTATAATTTGTAACAGCGGTAACAATTTCCCACGCTCTTTCCCAACTGAAATTATGCTCATCCATAAGAAGTCGCATAAGCTCCGGTACAGCTAAGGCAGGATGAGTATCGTTTAGATGAATGCTAACTAATTTTTGCAGACTTTCTAAATCCCCATAGTGCTTTATGTGGTCTCTTAAAATATCTTGAAGCGAGGCACTTACTAAAAAATATTGTTGGCTAACTCGTAGCTGTTTACCGCCGTAATGCTCGTCGGCAGGGTAGAGTACCTTGCCGATAATGTCGGCCTCTACATCGGCGGCCATAGAATGCAGGTAATCACCGTGAGAGAACGAACGCATATCAAAGCCTTTACTTTGTGCCTTCCAAAGCCTTAGCGTACTAACACCGTTACTATCGGCACCAGGTATCATTAAATCGTGTGGAATTGCTTTTAATACAGTAGCATCTGTATGCTCTATAACTAATCTGCCATCTTGCCAATACTCATTAAGAGTACCGCCTAGCTTAATTTCATATGATTTATCGCTACGGGGAAGTAGCCAAAATTCGCCTGTGTCCAGCCAAATATCAGGAAGTTCCACCTGCACATTTTCTACGATTTTTTGCTTAAAAAGACCATATTCGTACATTATGCTGTAGCCGGTGGCGGGATAGTTAAGTGTAGCTAAGCTATCCATAAAGCAAGCAGCCAAACGACCTAATCCGCCGTTGCCTAAAGCCGGATCTGTTTCTATTTCATAAAGTTTATCTAAATTAGCACCCATCTCAGCTAGCACAGCCCTAAACTCTTTTTCTATACCTAAATTAAATAATGCGTTTTTAAGATTTCTACCGATTAAAAACTCCATACAAAGATAATAAACTCGTTTGCGTTTGTTTTTACGGGTATCTTTGTTGCTTAACTGTTTCTTTTTTAGCATTATATCTCTAAGAACTAATGCCGTTGCTTTATAAAAATGCTCTTCAGTCGCTTTATCGCTACTACTGGCAAAAAATAAGTCCAATTTGTCTTCTAATAATTCTTTTATTTTTGTTCTATCTAATGTCATTTTTTTTGTTTTATTTCTTCCTATTTTTCTCTTGTTTTTAATTTTGTCCTGATTTATTTCTATATATTCTTTTGTTTGTAATGTGTACAATCGAGGCATTCGTCCATACGATTTATATGTGAGTTTAATTCCGCTCAAACATTAGGGGCAATACTTTGTCGCTTACACCTTAATTTTGTATTATAAATTGTAAATGCTACATTAGTTAAGAAACAAGTCTATTAAATATTTTTATACATCTCTATATATTCTATAGCACTTTTCTCCCAACTAAAATCGGCGCTTAAGGCACGATTTACAAGACCTGCCCATTTTTCGGGATAATCTTTATAAAGCCCAATTGCACGCTCTAAGGCATGTAACATATGCCAAGGGTCATAATTTTCGAACACAAAACCTAAGCCCATATCACCGTTAGCACAATCGGGTATACTATCCTTTAATCCGCCTGTTGCTCTAATAATCGGTATAGTGCCATACCTAGTAGCTATCATTTGCCCTAATCCGCAAGGCTCACTTTTACTCGGCATTAAGAACATATCAGTCCCTGCAAAAATTTTATGCGCTAAGTCGTTATTAAAATCTATTATCGCATGGAATTTATCACGGTAAACATCTGTAATAAATTCAAAAAAGTTCTCAAATTCTTTGTCACCTGTTCCAAGCACTACAATTTGAACATCTTTTTTAAGTAGTTCCTCTAATACACCTTTAACCAAATCCACACCCTTATGCTTAACCAACCTAGTAATAAGAGCAATAATAGGAGTGTTAGGACGCACAGGTAAACTAAGCATTTTTTGTAATTCTGCTTTATTTATTGCTTTACCGCCAAAATCTTTATTGCTGTACATACTAAAAAGTGCTTTATCAGACGCTGGATTCCAACTGATTAGGTTAATTCCGTTAAGTATGCCACGCATTTTATAACTGTTTCGTTTAACAACATCCTCTAATCCGTGAGCAAAAAACTCATACTGAAGCTCTTCGGCATATGTCGGACTAACGGTGCTAATGTAATCGCTATAATCCATAGCACCTTTCATAAGATTTATGCCACCTTTCCACTCGATAGAAAGATATTCGGCTTTAGGAATGCCTAGAACATCTTCGATAATGCTATAATCAAATTTACCTTGATATTCAATATTATGAATAGTAAATAAAGTTTTAATATCCTCATATTCACTTCGATTCATATAATACAGTTTATAATAAATCGGCACAAGAGCAGTTTGCCAATCGTGTGCATGAATTACATCAGGAGTAAACTCGATATAGGGCAGTACATCAAGTACAGCTCTACTAAAGAAAGCAAATCTTTCCGCTTCATCGTCGTAGCCGTAAAGGTTTTTACGCTTAAAGTAATACTCGTTATCGATAAAGTAATACTTAACACCCTCTAGCTCTAACATATGCACTCCGCAGTATTGTTGCCTCCACGAAACTCCAACATTTATATGCGTTATAAAGCGTAGCTTATCCCTAAGTTTTTCAGGAAAGCATTCATAAAGCGGTAAAATCACTCTAGCATCAGAGCCGTTAGCATTTAAAGCTTGTGGAAGTGAACCAATAACCTCACCAAGACCGCCACTTGTAGCAAACGGGGCACACTCTGGGGCTACAAAAAGAATTTTTAGCGGAGCGTTAGGGTCTTTAATTTTAGTTAGTGGGGGAGTGATGACTGACTTCTTAGCAGGTGCTTTTTTTGGTGCAGGTGTAGCTTTTGCCACATTAGCCTTAGCCGTTGTTTTCGAAGCAGGAGCGGTGGTTGCTTTAGTTGCACTAGCTGTTGCTTTTTTTATGCGGTTAACAGCTTCTTCCACATTGACACTTTTTTCTGTTGTAGTCTTTTTGGCTCCTGTCGTTTTTGTTACCGACTTATCAATGACCGGTTTATCTTTTTTTTCCTCATTTTTAGGCATGAGTAACCCTCCTTATATTTAACGCACAGTGCATATCGCTTAGTGCATAGTTTTTATTTTTCTTATATTTTTTATTACTCGAATAGTAAAGTGCCGTACTTAAATTTAATAACTGTTAATGTATTTTAAATAACCGAGTTTTTTGCTATAAAATACGGATGCGTAGCGTGTCCGCTTAGGTTTCGCTTATCTAAAATTATTACATTTTTATCTACTACACAGGAGTTTATGCTACTGCCAATTGATACACTAACACCTTGCATAACAACAGAATTAGTAATAACTGCTCCTTTAGCAACTCTAACGCCCCTAAACAATACCGAATTTCTAACTTCACCCTCTATAATACAACCGTCAGCTACAAAGCTATTAGTTACTTTAGACCCATTTTCTAATCTTAGCGGAGCACTATCTCGCACTTTAGTTAAAATCATAGCTCCGCTTTCTTTCTTAAATAATAAATCTCGATTTTCTTTCTGTAATAAATCCAAATTATGTCTAAGATAACTTGATAAGCTATCAATACAGCTATAATAACCTGTTAATTCGTAGCCAAAAATACGGTATTCATTTGTTTTTTTCATAACATCTTTACTAAAGCTGGTATAGTTTTTGCCGTCGCCCAAAATTGTAAGTAAAAACCTTCTACTGATAACAAGCATATTTGTAAAAAAGCATCTCTCACCGGCAGTATTTTTATCACCCAATTCGACCTTAGTAACCCTGCCTGTATCATCCATAGTCATAAGATTATGAGGTCTAGATGAACTCGCATCAAAGGTACGACGGCGGTAAATTGCCGTAATATCTGCATTTTTTTCGATATGATACCTAATAGCAGAATCATAATCAAAATTGCAAACATTATCACAATCACTCATAACAATATAGTCCTCGGTGCATCGTTTTATAAAGGTTGAAACGCCCGCAATCGCCTCAAATCTAGTATTATAAATTGCTTTTGCCTCAGCATAAGGCGGGAGAAGAATGATTCCTGCATTTTTTCTAGATAAATCCCAGCTTTTGCCACTGCCTAAGTGTGCTAAAAGTGATTGATAATTGCGTTTAGCAATAATTCCAACCTTTGTAATTCCACTACTTGCCATATTAGATAGGCAAAAGTCAATCAGCCTATATCTACCGCCAAACGGAACGCTAGCCAAACATCTACTTGCAGTTAGCTGTGGTACATCATCATCGTGAATATTGCCAAATACTATTCCTACTGCTTTATTTGTTCTCATTTATGTACCTCTCTATAATATCTCCGGATTTTATACTGCAACCTTTAGGTAATTTAACATCTCTGCCTATCAATACTAAACTATCCTTATCGCCACCAACACCAATTTTAGAATTTGGTGCAATAGTAACATTTTCGTCAATTATGCTAAATTCCACCTTAGCACCTTCTTCAATAGTAGTGCCTTTCATAATAATGCTATCTCTAACCACCGCACCTTTACCCACAAAAACTCCCTCGCTTAATACCGAATTCACAACACTTCCGTAAATTTCACAACTGGTCATAATAGAATTTTGTACTTTAGCATCTGTACCTAAATAAGTTGGGGGAGAACCGCCTGTTCTTCCGTAAATTTTATCCTCGCTAGTAGAATTAAGACTAAATTCGGGATTTTTTCCAAGTAAATCCATATTAGTTTCCCAAAGACTTTTAATCGTACCAACATCTCGCCAATATCCATCAAAAGAATAAGCCTGCATTTTTCGGTTAGTTGCTAGCATATGCGGAATAATGTTTTTGCCAAAGTCGTTTTGGGACTTTTCGTCCTCTTCATCCCGTTTTAGCTCCTCACTAAGCGAACTCATCTTAAATATATAAATACCCATACTTGCGTGATTGCTCTTTGGATTTTTAGGCTTTTCTTCAAAAGAAGTTATCTTGCCGTCTAAACCGTAATCTAAAATTCCAAAACGAGTAGCCTCCTCTACATTGACATCAATCGTAGCGATAGTGCAGTCGGCACCGGTAGCAATATGCTCCTCTAACATTTTAGAGTAATCCATTTTATAAATATGATCTCCCGATAGGATTAGTACATGCTCGGGATTGTAACTATGTAAAAAATGTAAATTTTGATAAATTGCATTTGCTGTACCTCTATACCACTCGCTACCTGCTTTTGCTTGATAGGGAGGTAGGCTATGTAATCCACCGTAACTGCGGTCTAAGTCCCATGGCTCGCCGTTACCTAGGTAGTCATTTAGAATAAGCGGTTGATACTGCGTTAGTACACCTACAGTATCTATGCCACTATTGTAGCAGTTAGACAGCGTAAAGTCGATTATGCGATACTTAGCACCAAAGCTAACTGCAGGCTTTGCCACCATATTAGTTAAGGCATACAATCTAGCACCTTGACCGCCAGCCAATAGCATCGCTACGCATTTTTTTCTTCTCATATTTTATGGATTCTCCTTAATTTTGGGTGGTGTGTTAGAATTTGTTTTTAACAAAACGATGAAAGTTATAAATATTGTAATGCTTGCAATATAAAAAATGATAATGGGAACAATATGAGTTGTAATGAATGCAAAAGAAATAAAAACAGAACCAAAGATACAAAAAAATAAAGGAATATTGCACAATATTATATAAATATTTTTCTTTTCAATATAAATGAAAAGTAATATGTTCAAAAAAAGCGATATTACTATTAGTATAGGTAAGCCTATCAACAAAACTACTAGCCCAAAAGCAAAAGGCATCAAGATTGAGCGTAAAAATGGAAGCACATTGGGCAAATAAATTATATTAAAGTATATAAAAACACCCATATTTAATAAAATAGCGACTTGAAAAATAATAAATGGAAGTATTTGTTTTCTTTGAGCATTCTGCGTTGTCATACTATTCTTCCTCCAAAACTGCCCAAATGCCACTCATGGGAGGGAGTGTGCCTGTAATGCTATATGGCTTATTATGAGCAGGCTTTTTATCTACCTCTACATAGTAACCATCGTTATTCCAAGTGTACAAAGTGCTTTCTAAAACAACTTTATATCGACCTTTTTTACTAATACCTATTGTATAATCCTTTAACTCTATAGGTGAAAAATTGTATGCACATAATATTGTAGTAGGGGATTGATTGCTGTTTTTGTCGGATTTTTTAGAATTATTAGTTTTTTTAGTAGTGCGGGCGGTCGAGACATCCGCCCCTACATTTAATGCGTGGCGGTGATATGCAATAACATTATTGTCGCTATCGTCTACAACCAGCCACTCAAAGCCTTCCCAATTATAATCATTTGTCCAAAATGGGGGATTATCCTTATATAATCTATTCATAGCTTTTATAAAATCTAAGCTACTAGCATGTGCAGGATATCCGCCAATTAAAAACCACTCTAACTCTCTTTTATAGTCCCATTCTACAAATTGGGCAAACTCACTGCCCATCATCAATAATTTCTTACCTGGATGAGAATACATATTCATTAAAAAATTTCGCCAACCAGCTAATTTTAAATCGTAATTGCCCGGCATTTTATCTACTAAACTTTTTTTGCCGTGTACAATTTCGTCGTGGCTAATTGGCAAAATATAATTTTCGCTAAAAGCATATGTCATACTAAATGTTAAATTATTATGTAGATGTTTGCGGTATACTGGGTCTAAGCTGGCATAAGTTAAGCTATCATTCATCCAACCCATATTCCATTTAAAATTAAACCCCAGTCCACCGTCTGATATAGGCTTAGTAACCATCGGATAAGCGGTACTTTCTTCAGCTATCATCATAATATTTCCGCCAAACAATTCAAAAACAGTACTATTAACTTTACGCAAAAACGCTATAGCATCAAGATTTTCCCTCCCACCATAAGTATTTGGACTCCACTGACCATTTTCACGGTTATAATCTAAATAAAGCATACTAGCTACCGCATCAACCCTAAGGCCGTCTATATGAAAATTTTCAAACCAATATACTGCATTACTAACCAAAAATGACTGAACTTCTTCTCGCCCGTAATCGAAACACAGCGTACCCCATTCCTTATGCTCTTGACGCTGGTTGCCCTGTGCCTCATAAAAAGGAGTGCCGTCAAAATTAGCTAATCCAAAATCATCTTTAGGAAAATGTCCAGGCACCCAATCTAAAATAACGGCAATATCATTTTTATGGCACTTATTAACTAAATATGCAAAATCATCAGGAGTGCCATAGCGGGAAGTCGGAGCAAAATATCCTGTAACCTGATAACCCCAACTGCCGTCAAAAGGATGTTCAGCAATACCTATTAGTTCCAGATGTGTATAGCTTAATTCTGTTAAATGAGAAATTACGGTATCGGCAAATTCTCGATATGTATAATATCGTCCGTCAGGATGCTTTTTCCAACTGCCGATATGTGCTTCGTAAATATTGATAGGGGAGGCATAAATGTTTTTTTGGTTGCGACGCTCCATATACACTTTATCTCCCCAGTTAAACTTATTAGGCTTGTACGCTATACTAGCTCTACCGCCGTCTTGCTCGGCATAAAAAGCGTAAGGGTCGCATTTTATAAGTTCTCTGCCATCACTTGAAGTAACACAAAACTTATACTTGTCGCCTTCTTTTATATCCAAAATTTCAAGTTCAAATAAGCCCTTATCGCTAATGCGATTTAGGCAATGTGATTGAGTATTCCAATCGTTAAAGTCGCCGATAACGCTAACACTTCTAGCATTAGGTGCAACAACTCTAAAAATTGCTCCACCTTCCGTTAGCTGACAGCCCATAAATTTATGAGCATGATACATTGTTCCTTGATGGAAAAGATAAGCCGACTCATCTTTTTTAGTATTTTTGCTTGCCATATAATTACCTCCAAACAAATAGTTTCTTCGGACTTTTTAGACTATAATTTTACGATAGCATGCTTTTTAGAGTTTGTCAACAATTATTTTTTATTTTTAAAACATATCCTATTTTATTTAAATCCTAACTATACTTGCACCTAAACTTCTTAAGCCTTCTTCAAACTTTTCATAACCCCTATCTATGTGATGAATATCTTTTATAATGGATTTTCCGTTTGTGGCAAGAGCAGCAATCGTTAAAGCTGCTCCGCCTCGCAAATCCTCTGCTACTACTTCGGCTGGTTTTAGTTGTTTTACACCACAAATCTCCGTACTCTGCGTAGCGACATTAGTTAAAGCGCCGAATTTTTGCAATTCTAAAGCATATCTAAAACGATTTTCAAATATTGTTTCGGTTATAATGCTTGTGCCTTTAGCTAGCGACAGAATAGCCCCTATTTGCGGTTGCATATCGGTAGGAAAGCCGGGATGAGGGGTGGTAATTAACTTAGAAATAGTTTTTGGTCGGCGGTTTAGCTTTAGAGTAACAAAATCTCTTCCGCAAATAATAGAACAACCTATAGCCTCAAAAGCATTAAGGCAAGAACCAATAGTAGCACAAGAAATGCCACGCATAGTAACACAGCCTCTAGTTATAGCGCCAGCGGCAAGATAGGTTGGAGCAGCAATTCGATCGGCACTAGGCGAATATATTGCACCATATAGCTTTTTAACTCCTTTTATAACGACTGTATTAGTGCCAGCACCCGTGATTCTACCGCCAAGTGCATTTATAAAATTACTCAAGTCCACGACCTCAGGCTCTTTGGCAGCATTATAAATGATAGTTGTACCGTTAGATAAAACACCTGCCATAATAAGGTTCTCAGTTGCCCCTACTGAAGGAAATTTTAATCTAAATTCTCCCTCTATTGATTTTCGTTTTTTGCAAACAATAGAGCATTCTTTTTCTTCAACTTTAACTCCTAAGGCTCGCAGTCCATCAATATGAATATCAATGGGTCGCTTTCCGATGGCACAACCACCTGGTAATCCTAATTCTACTTCGCCAAATCTACTTAAAATCGGTCCTAACATGAAAATCGAACTTCGTAAGGCTCTAGTTAAATCTGCAGTTACTAAGCTAGCTTTAGCATCTCTGCAATTAAGATAAATATTGCCATTCTTAAACTCTGCTTTGCAACCAAGGCTTTGCATAATAACAAGCATATTTCTAATATCTAAAAGATCGGGTACATTTTGTATAATAATGTCCTCGCTACTTAAAATACTAGCCGCAATTATAGGAAGTACGGCATTCTTTGCTGCTTTTATATGTAATTCGCCGTTAAGTCGTCTACCGCCCTCGACTACAAATTGTTGAGATACTTGATTTTCCATTTTTTATCGTTCGAAAATTCTTCGCATAAAATTTTTTTTAAAATAAACAAATTTCATTTTCTTTGCCGAAGGTTTTCAAGATTTTACTCCTTGTATTTCTTTTGTGGCAAAACTAAAAGCTTGTTTGCAATAAAAGTCTACAAACAAAAAAAATCGCCTTACTGCTAATTTATGCAGTCAAGGCGATTTTGTGCGAAATACTAGGATGAAATAAGTTGTTTTTTGTAACAGCGAAACATTGACTACATCATATCTTTCATAGAATATAGACCTGGTTTTTTGTCGATTAAAAATTTACCGGCACGCAAAGCACCTGTAGCGAAAATATTACGAGATAGGGCAGAATGGCTTATAGTAATAACTTCGTCCTTGCCGTAAAAGCTAACCTCGTGTTCGCCAACGACTGTACCTCCACGAATTGCATGAATTGCTACCTCATTTTTATTGCGTTTAGTTTCGTTTCCTTCTCTACCGTAAATAAAATTCGGTGGGAGAGTTACGTTTGCTTTAATGCTATCCGCTAACATATTGGCTGTACCACTAGGGGCATCGACTTTTTGATTATGATGCTTTTCTATAATTTCCACATCAAAACTGTCCCATAATAATTTTGTGGCATCACTAACTAATTTTTGAAGCACAAAAACACCCCAGCTCATATTTCCACTTAAAAACACAGGGACTTTTTTACTGAGAGTATCTATTTTTTTTAAGTCGCTTTTACTATAGCCTGTTGTAGCTAGCACAACAGGGATTTTACCTTTTGTGAGTGTAATTACATCGTCTAGTGTTTCGGGGCGAGAAAAATCAATGATAACATCATACTCGACATTAACAGCCTTTTTAGTCTCGGCAAAAACTTCATAACCCGATAAATCCTTGTATGGCACAGCATCAAAGCCACCGACAAGCTCAAAGTCCTCGGTTTCGGTAGAAGCTCTACATACAGCTCGTCCCATTTTTCCATCAATTCCAATTATAAATAGTTTTATCATATTGTTTTTCCTTATTAGATAGAGTGCACAAATTAGATTTTGCTCATCTTAGATAAATTTCTAAAGGAATTATTATCCTCGCCAGCCTAAAGGCTTCCTTTCATCTATAAATACAAAACCAGGTAAACGACTATGATAAAGCGGACCATTTTTACACTCCATACTATTCGCTTTTTGGAGTAACCATAGAAAATTCGCCAGTGACTTTCCACTCAATGTCATCCATTCTCCTAAACGAAGCAGTAACATTAAGTAATTTAACCTCAGCTCCAATCTCGCCAAAAAATCGCCCTTTTATTTTATCATTTTTACTAACCAATTCACAATCACATTCAGTCAATATCGTTTGTTTAACTTTTGCTACTTCACGATGTTCTTTAACTTTGCCTTCCACAAGAAAAAAGTAATTACCGTCAGCATTATCGATTATCTCGTCAGTTTCAAAAATCAACACATTGTTATTGCAATCAAACATGTGGATAAAAATTTACTCATTTTATTATTTTGCTATAAAATCCCCAGATTAACTAATTCGGCTTTTAATTTATCGGCATTTTTAGTTTCCATTTCGGTAAGCGGTAATCTCGGTTGCATACCGCCAAAGCCCATAAATTCTAGAGCTTTTTTAGCAGGAATTGGATTTACTTCGCAGAATAGCAAATCCATAAGCGGAGCTAACTGATAATGCACCTCGCAAGCCCCCTTAAAATCGCCTTGTAGTGATAAATGAGCAACTTGTTTTGTAAGATGAGGCACAACATTAGCGGCAACAGAAATAACACCTAAAGCGCCTAATGAAACAGCGGGCACAGTAAGCGAATCGTCGCCACTGTATAGGTCCATTTTGCCTTTAGTCAGCTTAATAATTTTTGATATTTCGTGAATATCTCCGCTAGCCTCTTTTATAGCGACAATATTTTTTAGATTAGATAAATCTAACGCAGTTTCGGGCTTAATTGTCATGCCTGTACGTGGCGGAACATTATAAGCAATAATAGGAGATTTAACAGCATCGTTTATTGCCTTAAAGTGAGTAAACAACCCCTTTTGAGTGCATTTGTTGTAGTACGGAGTTACAATCATTAATGCATCGGCACCCAGATACTCAGCTTTTTTAGAAAATTCTATAGCCTCTAATGTGTCGTTGCCACCGCTACCTACAATAACAGGAATGCGTTTATTTACCGTTTTTACAGTAAATTCTACTAGCATATCCCGCTCAATATGTGTCATCGTGCTAGGTTCGCCTGTCGTACCGCACACAACTATACCATCGACACCGCCTTTTATAAGGTGTTCGATAATGTTTTTTTGAGCATCTAGGTTTATTCCTTGTTTACTGGTTGAACCTTTTTTGTCGTTGAATGCCGTAACCATAGCCACAGCACAGCCTTTAAATATTGACATATTTTTTTATTTTCCTTTTGGAACTCAACTCTTTGAGGTGTCCCGAAATAATTAAAACAATTTTTCTAAAATTTGTACAGCATTTGTACTTGCGCCTTTGCGGATATTATCGGCAACGCACCATAGATTAAGGCCGTTTTTAACTGAATCGTCTAATCTAACCCTACCTACAAAAACCTCATCTTTGCCGTCGGTGTCTAAAGCGGTAGGGTATAGTGGTTTACTAATGTCATCCATAAGAACGACGCCATCAGCACTTCTCAAAACCTCAAAAACTTCTTCTAGCTTAAAGGATTTTTTAAAATTGACATTTATACTAATACTATGGCTGTTAAACACAGGTACACGCACAGTTGTAGCGGTAATTTTTAGACTATCATCACATAAAATTTTGCGTGTTTCGTCTATCATTTTTTGTTCTTCTTTAGTGTAACCACTATCTAAAAAGCTATCTATATGTGGTAGAACATTGTTGAAAATCGGTTTTAGATAATTTTTCGGCTCGTCTTTTGTTTTATTATTGTAAGCTTTAAGCCCATTTTCTAAATCTGCCCAACCGGCAACTCCTGAGCCTGATACTGCTTGATAGGTTGAATACACAATTCTATCTATCTCAAAAGCCCTATGTAGCGGGGCAAGAGCCACAACAGCTTGAATAGTAGAGCAATTAGGATTTGCTATAATATTATTGTGATGTTTTAACGCATCGGAATTAACTTCAGGCACAACAAGAGGTACGGACTTATCCATTCGCCAATAGCTAGAGTTGTCTATAACAACCGTGCCCACTTTAGCGAATATCGGGGCAAAAGTAGCACTTGTGCCACCGCCTGCCGAAAAAATCGCCACATCTACAGGATGCTTTTTGATGTTTTCTTCGTTAAGCTCTATAATGACATGCTCTTTACCCATAAACTCAAGTTTTTTGCCCGCACTTCTAGCTGACGCAAATGCGTAAAAATTGTCTATAGCCACATTTCTCTGTTCTAAGACTTCCAAAACTTTTCGACCAACCATCCCAGTTGCACCGACTACTGCTAAATTTACTTTTTTCATTTTTTTATTCTATTTTTCGTACACCTTAACGGCAAACTATAGATATTTTATCACTTTCTATAAAGAGAAGTCAAATACTATTTATGCAATGCTCTTTAACTCTGCGACACATTTCTGCAAAATGATACAAAAAAACAAATTATTTATAGCATAAAAACATATATACTTTTTGTTGTGGCTCGTTCTATTGTAGTTACAAGTGGAAAAGGTGGTGTTGGCAAAACAACGCTTACTGCTAATTTAGGTAGGGGTCTGGCTAAGCTAGGCAACCGAGTTGTTTTAATAGATACCGACATAGGCCTAAATAACCTTGATGTTGTTATGGATATTGAAAGTAAGGTTGTTTATGATTTGATAGATGTTATCGAAAATCGCTGTCGACCTAGGCAGGCTCTTATAGAGGATAGCGTTAAGGGGTTGTATATTATGCCTAGTGCACATGGTTATGAAGCCAATAGGGTTTCGGGTCAAAATCTGCGTGCATTAGTAAATGCTTTAAGTCCGTATTTTGATTATGTTTTGCTTGATTGCCCAGCTGGTATCGAAGCAGGATTTCATAGAGCAGTAAATGCTTGTAACGAAGTTTTAGTTGTTACAACTCCGCACATTAGTGCAATTAGAGATGCTGATAAAGTTATAACGCTGATACAGGCATATCAAAGAAACTCAATTCATGTTGTTGTAAATCGGGCAAGAGGGGATTTGGTTGTAACAAGCGAGATGGTAGATCATAATGATATTTGTCAAATTCTAAAGGTGCAACCGATAGGCGTTATTCCAGAGTGCGACGAGGTTAATTTATTGAGCAATTTAGGCTTAAGTGCCAACACAAAATCCGATGGCTTTGATGCGTTTGATGTATTGGCTAAAAATATCCACTTTGGCACAAGAGTAATGTTTGATGTAACAAAAAAATACCGAGGTTTTTTCGGCGGGTTTAAAAGGAGCTTAAGGCGGAAAGTTTAATGCTAGTGACACAGCGAGAGAATATAAAAAATCGACTAAAAAGCCTTGTTCTGTCTGACAGAATTGAAGGATTAGATACACTTTTGGCTGTTCTTAATAGTGATATTAAGGCATTGCTTGCTAACTATATGATTTTAGAGCAAGGTAATGTTAAGTTAGTTTTAGAGATTGCCGACGATGGCAAGTATCATTTTAATATAACGGTTATCACAAATAGACTAATTGACCCAGGTAAAATGATAGTGGGTGAAGGATAAGCATTATATAAACTGTAATACAAATATTCCGATAACACAGCCGATAAAGGTGGAGATAAGTGCAAATGGAATCGCAGGTCCTAGGCGCTTTACTTTGCTTTGCGAAAAGTAAATTGTAGCAATATAGAATATGGTTTCGCTAGAGCCGTAAATTACCGAGGCGCTTCTCCCGATATGACTATCGGGACCATAAGTGGCAAAAATATTTTCTAATAGACCAAGCGCAGCAGAGCCGGAAAAAGGGCGAATCAACATAAGCTCCGATAATTCTACGGGAATTCCAACTAAATTCATAGCTGGCGATATAAAGTTAGCTATTACACTAGACACTCCGCTAACTCTATAAACCTGAATAGCAATCATTATAGTAAGTAGATAGGGGAATACTCCTACCATTAAGTTTATAGCAGACTTTGAACCATCCAAAAAAGCATTGTAACCGTTTTGTTTGCGTACAAAGCTAAGTATCAGTATAGTCAAAAATATTACTGGTATAATATATGTAGTTATGCGAGTTATAATAGACATAGTGTGAGGGCTAAAATAAAGTGCTTAAAGATTGCTCAACTGTAGGGGTGCGTACTATTAGTTACCCAAGCCTTAGAAAAAAAAGGAAATTCTTTTATTAGATACGGGCAATAGAGTGTTATCCCTACAATTTAAAATATACAGAAAAATCATTATTCCCTAATCATCAACGGTAAGCTACCTAGTGCTTTCTTTTTTGCTTTTCTACCTTTAAGTCGATTTCCAATCATTCCGTAAGTTTTAACTAAACAAATGCCGATAAAGGTCGAAACCAATGTCGCTATAATGCTCGCCACTAAAAAATCCGCAGGAGCAGCCGAGCCGTGAGTTGCCCTTAGCCCTATAACAGTACTAGGCAAAATTTGTAACGATGTAGATGATATTACAACTAGCATGATCATATTAAGTGTAGCTTTACCGCTACCGTCGTCCATGCTATTTATCGCTCTAATTGCCATAGGAGTGGCTGCATTACCGAGTCCCAAAATGTTAGCGCTCATATTCATAGTTACAAATTTATTAGATTCGTCCTCGGCTTTAGGAAATAAAAACCCCACAAGTGGCCTTAAGCCTTTAGCCAACTTGCCTGCAACACCTGTTTTTTCTAATAATGCAAAAAACCCTAGCCAAAAAGCATATAGTGCTACTAATCGCATAGATAAGTTTACGCTATCTAACGCTCCCTGCGTAACTGCCTCAAGCACTTGACTAGGGTTTATAAAAATCAATGTCGAAATACCCGAAATCAACATTATCAACCAAATTTTATTCATCATATCTTTTTATAAGTATGATTTAATTGTACAAGTTATGCAGTATCCATATCTATTTCTGTTTTTTTATTTGCAAAAATGATCATTGTATCCCATTATCATCGTTAGAAATGAAACGAATGTTTGCAGGGGTTATCCGCTGGAGCAATAGAAAAAGAAGACTATTATGATTATGATGAGGCATTTAAGTTGGTTGACAATGACATAGAGGAGTTGTGGTTGGACTAAAAGATATTAAAATCCTCTTTTCAAACTGTTTACAAGCCTAAATTGATATGTTAAAATAGTATAGATGTCAAAAATTATTGCCGTTGCCAATCAAAAGGGAGGAGTGGGTAAGACCACTACAAGCGTTAATCTTGCCGCATTTGTTGCACTTATGGGTAGGAGAGTTTTGCTTGTTGATATAGACCCGCAGGGCAATACCTCCAGTGGCTTAGGGGTAGAAAAAAATAAATTAGAAGCATCTATCTACGATGCTATTGTAGGCGATGCCGAGGCTAGTGATGTAGTAGTGCCGACTACAGTTAAAAATCTTGCAGTGCTACCTAGCCATATTACTATGGCGGGGTTAGAATCTGAGATGGTTAATCTGCCTAATAGGGAGAAAATTTTGCGTACAATTTTAACCCCTATGCGCAATCATTTTGATTACATATTTATAGATTGCCCGCCGTCACTAGGGTTACTTACCGTTAATGCACTTACTGCGGCCGATTCGGTACTTATACCGATACCGGGAGAATTTTTTGCGCTTGAGGGACTTAGTCAGCTTATGAATACCATAAAGCTAGCTAAACAGCATCTTAATCAGCAATTAGAGGTTGAGGGAGTTTTATTTACATTGTTTGATGCTAGAAGTAATTTGGCTAATTCGGTAGCAGACGAGGTTATTAGATTTTTTGGAGCAAAAGTCTTTAATACAAGAATTCCTCGAAATATTAGGCTGGGCGAAGCACCAAGTTTTGGACTTCCCATTATGCAGTTTGACCCTAAAAGCACAGGTTCGGTTTCACATTTAGCTTTGGCCATAGAGTTTTTAAATAGATGTGGTGATACAAAATACAATAAGATTACAAATCTAAATTCGTTAAAGGTTAAATTGTAAAAATATAACAGAAATTCACATACTGCTCAACTGCATAGGGACAATAGAGTGTCGCTCAAACCTAAATAAAAAGGAGATTTTACATATGAACTCAAAAGAAATTAAATTTTTAGAACTCTTTGAGGAGTTTAGCAAAATAGACATCGTAAACGACAAATCTAGCTTTAGTAAGTCGCTAAAGAAGTTTTTAGATTTTGATTATGCCTTAGCGGTTGACCTTTGGGAATATCTATCAAACTCAAAAGAAGAAAAACTAATAAAGGATGAAAAATTTGCTACCGCTATCGGCTTTGATTTTTTTAATCAATTCTATGCTAAAGCCAGTATAAAATGTATTAAAACCATAAACGACAACGCTAGTATTCGTCGTAGCGTTTACCAGCACGCAAAAGAAGCAAATGACGAGAAAGCCTTGCAAATTATTGTAGATTTAATTGTTGCGGGGAAATTACCTCAAGCTGACGAGATTTTTAAAGGTTTAACAAAAAATACTCGAATTCATTATGGTCAAGCAATCAAAAAAATTCTAGAAAAAGTATTTATTGAACTTCTAAAGAAAAATCCAAATAAAGTAGTTATGAGCCAAAAGCAAGCTGATTTATTCCTAAACTATATTGGTAAAATCAAAACCGAAGAAAAAGCTATGTTGGAACAGCGCATAAAAGAAACTAGGTAAAAGAGGTGTGTTTTGCACACTCTATTAGGCATAATAAGCAAAAAACAATGTCTATTCAAGCAAAATTTAATAGTGTATTGACTGCCAGTATCAAAAGTCGCGAAAAATTAGCACTTGCGGTAAGCGGGGGCATGGACTCAATGTGCATGCTCTTGCTTTGTATTGATTATTGTAAAATTAGCGATAATAAGTTGGCTGTTATTAGCATAGATCACGGCATAAGAGGGGAAAGCTCTAAGAGCGATTTAGCATTTGTGGAAAAGTTTTGTAAAGATAGTGCTATTGAGTTCTTGCCTTATGCAATAGATATTCCCTTGTTAGCTAAAAAACAAAAATTAAGCATCGAAACATCTGCTAGAAATGCTCGAAAAGATATATTTAACGACTTAATTTCACGAGGTGTGTGTGATAGGATATTGCTGGCTCACCACGCAAGCGATAATGTTGAATCAATTTTGATGCACTTATTTAGAGGTAGCGGACTAAATGGCATTGTCGGTATGGGTGCAATAATAACAGACAACTATATTGTGCGTCCGCTTATAAAGGTCAGCAGGAAAGAAATAGAGCAGTATGTTTATGAAAACAAAACTCCATTTGTAACAGACGAAACAAACAGTGATACAAAATATACTCGCAATTTTATTAGGCAAGAGATTATTTCTAAATTAAAACAAGCTTATCCGCAACTAGAAAAGTCAATATTGCAATTAAGCAACGAAGTGCAAAAAACTCTAAACGCAATTAAATTAGACGAAAGTAAAATAATAATAGGCGATAACAAAGTAAAAATTGAATTATCAGCACTAAAAAGCGAATTTCCTGATAGATATATTTTATCTGCATTAGAAAAAATCAATAAAAAAATAAACTTCAGTCGAGTAAATATAGAAGATATAATAGCACTAAAAAATAAACGAAATGGTGCTAGTATAAGCCTACCAAACAGCCTAATAGCAACAAGAGAATATACTCATATAGTAATTTTGAAAAAACAAAATTGTAGTGGCAACAACCTGTCATCCCCACCTAATAAAAATGATGGTATTGTTGAAATCCCATTTCATAGGAGCGTATTTGTTGAAGGCCCACATTTAATAAAACTTAGTGAAAAAACTATAAAAATCGAGCAAATCTCGTTACTCCTACCAGACATAATAAACAAAAACGCCTCTGGAAACATCAACTATAACCGCAAGCTATACTTCGACTTCGATAAAATACCGACAACTGCAATATTTCGCCATAGAAAAAACAGCGATGTTTTTAAGCCTTTCGGCGGTAAAACCAAATCCCTTAGTGACTATTTAACCGATAAAAAAATCCCTCGCTTGCAAAGAGAGAGTTTAATTTACCTATGTTCCGACAATCAAATTCTTGCAATTATCGGCATTGAAATTTCCGATCATATTAAAGTTTGCAATAATACAAAAATAACATATAGCATCTCATTAAATTTACAGTAACATATTCCGCTACACCGCATATATACTGTGTATGGAATATTGTGTGCCGTACAATAGATGTAAAAACCGTCCTGAAAAATCAAAGAAATACCGCAAAAGAAAGCGAATAATTATCTCGTTAAGTATAGTTATGGCTATAATCACGCTACTTTTAGTGCAATACTTTGTTTTTGCGGTACCAACAGTTAGACTTGTTAGCGAACAACGCATTCGGGCTCTAGCTGTGCTTGCTGTAGAGGATGCAGCACAAAATACATTTACAGCAGAATTTTCTCATAAAGATTTTGTTGATATCACTAGAGATAATGATGGCAATATTTTACTTTTGCAAGCAAACACAATGCTGATTCACGCACTCACAAGAAATGCCGTAGAATTAGCTCATAAAAATCTCACTTATATTGAAGAAAGCGGGATTACCGTCCCGTTAGGTGCGTTTTTTGGTGCAGCAATTCTAGCTGGATATGGACCTGATATTCAGCTTCGGGTTTTATCGGTAGGGATTATGGCGTCTAATTTGCATTCAGAATTCATTTCTGCTGGCATCAATCAAACGCTACATCGTATAACTCTTAACCTAATGGCAGAGGTTACCCTAATTATGCCAGGACTTCAAAGCGTTGTAAGAAACAACATCCAAGTACCTATAACCGAAAGCACAATAATCGGCCGAGTTCCAGATGTATTTTTAAATACAGATATTTTTAACCGTTCGCTAAATTTAGTGCCTTAAAACTAGCAACTAATGATAAAAAATAATATCAACTTAAAACTAGCAACAAAAATCGATCTTGAAGTTGTTGTAGAAATTGATGAACTTAAAAGAATTATGCAATGGGAAGAAGCAATCGAAAAGAATAATTGCTATTTAATTTTAAGCGGAGAAGAAGTAATAGGCTTTACTGTTTTTAACTATTCCTTTTTTGGGCATGGTTGGCTTAGTATAATTGAAATCAAAGAAAGTTTTAGAAAGCAAGGCATAGGCGAAAAAGCAGTCAGTTTGATAATAAAAATGTGCAAAACCGAAAAACTTTTTACTTCAACAAATCAATCAAATGGTCCTATGCGTAGCTTGCTTATTAAAATGAGTTTTACTCATTCGGGTACACTTGATGGATTAGACGAAAATGATCCCGAAATGTTTTATTATAAACAAAAAGGTTGATAATAATTAGGGTTACTGATATAATTTTAATTGTACTAAGCCTGTGCAACAACTTGTAGATAAATTAAATAAATACGCATACGAATATTATGTGCTAGATAATCCTAGCGTGTCGGACAAGGAGTACGATGCGCTATATGACGAACTTTTAGAGATAGAGAAATCAACAGGTGTAGTTTTGCCAGATTCTCCGACTAGAAAAATCGGTGGAGAGCCGAGTAAGGGTTTTTCTAAGCATACCCACAAGCACAAGTTATTTTCGTTAGATAAATGCAAAACTACAAACCAACTTGTGACTTGGTGTAATAAAATTAACGAAGCTATAGGTAAAAAAAATGAGTTTTCGCTAGAATACAAGCTGGATGGACTAACACTCTGTCTGACATACTTAGATGGATTGTTACAAACAGCCTCAACTAGAGGCAACGGAATAGAGGGCGAGGTAGTTACAAATCAAGTTTTGACTATCCCCAGCGTGCCGTTAAAGATTTCATTTAAAGGGCTTGTTGAAGTGCAGGGCGAAGGCATTATGCGACTTAGTAGCTTTTATGAATATAATAAAACTGCTGTTGAGTCTCTCAAAAATCCACGAAACGGTGTCGCCGGTGCAATTCGTAGTCTAGATCCCAAAGTTGCTAAAGAACGCAAGTTAGACTGTGTTTTTTATGGAATAAATTATATAAACAACATCTCAATTGCTAGTCAAAAACAGGCGATAGATTTTTTAATAGAAAATCGTTTTAAAACCGAAAAATTATTCGTAACTAATGATATTGATGCTCTTGTAGCTAGAATAGAAGCTGTGGACAAGCAAAAGCTAGATTTCGAAATAGACGGTATGGTTATAAAGGTAAACGATTATGCTATTCGCACAAAGCTAGGCTATACCGATAAGTTTCCAAAGTGGGCGATGGCTTATAAGTTTGAAGCAGAAGAAGCAACTACGATAATTAAAGAAATCGTTTGGCAAGTAGGGCGTAGCGGTAAACTTACTCCTGTCGCTAACTTAGAACCTGTTGAATTAGCAGGCGCTACTGTTAGTAGGGCAACGCTTAATAACTTAGATGATATAGCTAGAAAGGGTGTATATGTGGGAGCAACTGTGTTCATTAGACGAAGTGGCGATGTTATTCCTGAGATTTTAGGGCTAGCTGGCAATAGTATGTCTAGTAGGATTGACAATTTGCCTAACAAATCTAATAGAAGTACAATCAAAAAACCTGATTTTTGCCCAAGTTGCTCTAGCTTACTTATAGAAAGTGGCGCTCATATATTTTGCCCTAATAAGCTAAATTGTCCTCCGCAAATTGAGGGTAGGATAATTCATTTCTGCTCTAAGGATTGTATGGATATTGAAGGCATTAGCGATAAGTCAATAGAACAATTTTGCAGTATTTTAGGTGTAAATAAGCCCAGCGATTTATATAAATTGACACTGGAGGATTTAGGCAAACTAGAAGGCTTTAAGGATAAAAAAATTGCGAACTTTTTTAGTGGATTAGAAAAAAGTAAATCTGTAGCGTTAGCACAATTTATTTTTGCAATTGGCATTCCGCATATAGGTAAAAAATCCGCTAGAGATTTGGCGGTTGCGTTTGGCAGTATAGATGGCTTGCGAGAGGCTAGAAGGGAAGATTTGTTAAGGGTTTTTGAAATAGGCGGTGTTATGGCTGATAGCATCATAGAATTTTTCAATGAAAGCTGGGACGAAGTAGAGAAATTAAAAAATCATGGTATGAATCCAATTTTTGAAAAAAAAGTAGTAACAGGGGACGGATTTTTTGCTAATAAAAAAGTAGTGTTAACAGGCTCAATCTCTATTCCCAGACGAGAAGCAACACAAAAATTAGAGTTAGCAGGTGCAGAAGTTATGAGTTCTGTCACAAAAGATACAGATATAGTAATTGCTGGAGAATCTGCAGGCTCTAAATTAAATAAAGCAAACAAGCTAAACATTCAAATAATCAATGAAGATACCTTTTTAAGCAATGTTTAGCCCACTATGTCTAACAGGATTAACAAATGTCACTACTTAAGCCAATAAAAATAGGCAATATTGCCTTAAAGAACAATTTGATTTTAGCGCCGATGGCAGGATATACAGATTTACCGTTTAGGCGAATTGCGTTTGAATGCGGTTGTGGATTAGCTCCTTCTGAAATGGTTTCGGTTAAGGGGCTAATTTATAATAATGTAAAAACTAATAACTTAATGGCAATACATGATATTGAATCGCCGTCTTGTGTACAGCTTTTTGGTAGTAATCCTGATGATTTTGCTAGAGTTGCGGGCGATGGATTGCTAGAAAAGTTTGATATTGTAGATATAAATATGGGTTGTCCTATGCCGAAAATCACAAAAAATGGCGATGGTTCAGCTCTTATGTCTGATAGAACGCGAGCATCTGCTATAGTTTCGACACTAGTAAAAAGTGGTGTAATAACAACCGCAAAAGTTAGGTTGGGAATAGATGACAATATGGGAGCGTTAGATTTCTGTAAAAGCTTAGAAGAAGCGGGAGTAAGTGCAATAACCGTACACGGCAGAACTGCAAAGCAATTATATACAGGTGTTGCCGATTGGGAATCAATAGGGAAGATTGCTAGCAAAATGAAAATCCCTATCTTAGGCAATGGAGATGTTAGTGAGGATAACGCATTAGAGCGATTAAATATTTATCCGATAGCAGGGCTTATGATAGGCCGAAATGCTTTAAGTAATCCAGAGATTTTTAATCAACTTGCTAACTCTACAACACATACTGCGAGAAATTTGCAGAATATTATTCTTCGCCATATAGAATACTCTAAAGAATATTATGAAAACGAGCAGTTTATTGTTCATAAACTTCGCAAGCATTTCGCATATTATTTAAGAAATATTGATGCTACAAAGCAAACAAAACTACAAATTTTAAGAGCAAACAGTTTGATGGAAATTAAAAATGCTATAGAAAGTATTGGGATTTATTAAAATGCTCTAGTGATTTTTCACTAGAGCATTTTACGGTGGCTCTTATTATAGCTTTTCTAAAATCTTTTCATTGAGGTCATCGGCGAATTCGGCAGAAGTTTGAGATAGGGTAGAGCGGATTCGTACTAATTCCTCTTTAGAAAACAGTTGTCTTTCTAGCTTATAATTACTTGGCAATACATAACCACCACCTAAGCCTGTAATAGATTCTATCGGCACACCCGCTTGAGATAAGACATCTACATACCGAGTAATAGTGCGGGTAGACATCTCATATTTTTCGCTAAGGTAGCTTCTAGTAACCTTGCGTTTTATGAGCAAATCTATAAATATTTGAATTATAACAAGTGTTTGCATTTGTGTTTTATGTAAAATAAGGCTTTAACTATATGTTATTAATTTATTTTGTGTTGAGATATAATTTCTTTTGCTTTTAAAAGCATTTTCAAAAACTCTTGACAGCCCTCTTCATCACAATCGTAATCATATCCCCATTGTTCTTTTGATTGAGCTGTTTTGCTGTCCATATTTTCTATAATATCTAGCATTTGTGATAAAGCAGGATTTTTACTTGCAAAAAACATCTCGCTTTTTTCGACAAAGAGTTTCAAATAATCGCCATCAATCCAGTAACCATCAAAAGGATTTATAATAAAATAATCTATTATTTTTTCTATTGCTAGTTCTGGTAGAATATCATGAATAAGCATTTTTGCAACTTCAAACGATTCTATTTGATTATAAGTTTTTTTAATTAACTTATTGTACCAATCTGGAGCACTTTTTCGCCTGTCATAGCTTAATGAATATATTTGTTTTAATGTTTGCTCTTTCATAATGATGTTATAGTATTTTTGGCTATAAACAATTAAAACTTCTTCTTCAGCGTTGCACCTTTGTCGCTACTTGTTACTAAATATTTATAGCGTAGTAGATAACCTGTTGGGTTGCTGTCTTTTAGCCTTAATTTTTTTTCTCTGATTTTGGCATCTTTGGCATTCATATCGACATCTAACTTAGCTTTAGTTAAGTCTATAGTGATTTTATCGCCATCTTCGATTAAAGCAATTTTACCGTGAGCCATTGCCTCGGGAGCAATACAATCAACAGCTAATGCGTTTAATCCAGATGCAAATCTGCCATCTGTAATAAGGGCAACATCATTTTGTAAGCCTTGACCAACAAGTGCTACAATAGGAGCAATCATTTCACGCATACCGGGTCCGCCTTTAGGCCCTTCATAGCGTATAACCACAATATCGCCTTTTTTAATATTGCCCGCATTTATAGAATTAACGGCATCTTCTTCTGAATTAAATACTTTCGCTTTGCCAACAAACTGAGTAGCAGACTTGCCGTCAAAAACTTTTCTAACAACCGCATAATCCGCTAAGTTACCTTTATCCATAATAACAAGTGAGCTAGTAGGGAACACAGCATTATCAATCGTTTTAATGACATTACTATTAGCAATTTTAGCACTAGCAAAAACACTAGACACAGGTTTATTGCTAGCCGTAATAGTATTCACAATCAATCCATTTTTATTTAATTCACGCATAACCGCCATAACACCACCCGCCATATAAAAATCTAAATTATCGTAGGCTTGAGTAGGTGATAGTGCAAATAAACTAGGAATTTTAGTAGACATTTTGCTAATCGCCTCTAAATCTAATTTTTGAATTCCGCATTCTTCTATAAATGCTAAAACATGTAATAGTGTACTTGTGCTAGTACCAATACTCAAATCAACCGTAATCGCATTCAAAAACGCATCTCTAGTCATAATCATTCTAGGAGTAATATCGTTAGAAATTAGCTTCATTAAAGCGGTACCGCTATCCTTAGCTAGCCTAATCCTATCAGACATACCAGCAGGAATGGAACCATTTCCGCTAAGAGCCATGCCAATCGTCTCGATAAAACAATCCATAGCATTATTAACACCGCTAGTACAGCTGTAGCCACAGAAAGAGCAAGCTGTGTTTTCGATTGTTGATGCCTCGCTTAAATCCATTTCGCCAGAACGAACCTTTCCTTGAGCCTCTAAAACACTATTAAAATTAACGTTTTTGCCATTCAATCTGCTACTTGCCATACAACCGCTTGATACAAAAATGCTAGGAATATTTACTCTAATGCTACCAAGAAGCATACCTGCAGATGCGGTATCGTTAATAGGAACAAAAACAGCTCCGTCAAAACTATGGCTAATTAGTATGCTTTCAACGCTGTCGGCAATCAATTCACGAGAGGGAAGTGCGTATTTAGCACCCTCGCTACCTAAGCTAAATTCGTCGCAAAAACTAGGTATACTCATTACTACAGGCACTCCACCTTTAGCCAAAATTCCGGCTTTTACGCTATCTATAATTCTATAGATATGATTCCCATTTGGCATATTAGTGCTAGTTGCTACAACTGCAACAAGCGGTTTACTTAGGTCATCATCTGTTAGACCCATAGTTTTTAGTATCGCTCTTTTATGAGCATTTTCTATCCCTTGAAATTTTTCTAAACTCATTTTTATACCTCTTTAATATGTAGTTTTTATTTTTTGATTATTAGCTTTTTCAGATTTTATCCGCAAAGAAACAACTATATTATAGTATCATATACAACAAATTTAGTCCACTAAAATAGGGTATTTATCTTTATTTTTTAATAAGTAGCTCTCTAAAGTTTCGCCTTTATTTAGAATAACAATGTTTTTGCTTATACTATGCCGTCGCTCAAACTGAAAGTTGTATCTTTCTAAAACTTTTTGAAAATATTCTTCTGTATTTCCATGCTGTCGATAGCGTTCAAAATATTCTTCAAGTGCATCTCTAAGGATGGAATATAAAATAGGTATCTATAGTAATATTGTGTTTCTTGAAATAGAACTGCCTCGGTAGCGTGTACGGTTGGCAAAATATAATCGTACTTAAAATTCCATGTTATTTATTCTCCTTAACTTGCCTCAATAGGGTAAATTTCATGTGCGGAGCACATTTCATAGCGAAGCTATTTGCTTCTCCACTAATACTAAAGTCTTAGTGGCCATGGTGCGAAAGGCGGGATTTGAACCCGCACGGTTTCCCACACGCCCCTCAAGCGTGCGTGTCTGCCATTCCACCACTTTCGCAAGAGTTTTAGTATAGCACAACAGAGTGATTTGGTCAAGAGAAAAATCTTTGACAACAAATAGGAATAACACAAGTTATGTCGACCTAATTCAAAACAAATATCCAACATACAACTATGCACAAAAGACAGCTTTTGTGCATAGTTAAGAAGAGAGCGAAAAGTTGGTGGTGTGATATTTCTACTCATATATAGTACAATTTTCCCAAGAGTCTTTATTTGTTAAAAAAATCTTCTTTGAGAGCATCTAAAAAGCTCAAAAAAGTTTCCATATTTTTTGAATTATTGCATATTTCTTGTAACTGTTTATCTTTAAATATCAACACTCTCGCTGTATACAGCAGATTTTTTTAGTCCAAGCTCTAAGGCGACTAACTTAATAGCATCTTTTTTATCAACACCGCCATCTATTAAAGATTGTAATTTTTTCTTTATAATGTCTGGTGTAATTTCTATAGCTTGTCCATCAGACAAACTGTCAGATATTGCACCTTCTACAACTAAAACAAATTCACCTTTTTGAATGATTTCTAATGGTTCGCCTAAACATCCTCGTGTAACTGATTCAAATTTTTTACTAATTTCTCGCACAAGAGCGATTTTTCTTGCTCCTAAATACTTAAATAAAAACTCCATATCTGCCTTTAAGTCGTGTACAGGCATGTAAAAAACTAGCGTTGCTTGTACATTTACAAAACGCTTTATCAGCTCAATTCTATCGGATTTCTTATGCGGTAAAAATCCAACCATGCAAAAATGCTGTGTGTTTAGTCCACTCAGTACCAACGCATTTATCATCGCACATGGACCACTTATAAGCGTGTACGACAAGTCATTTTTTATCAGTTTTCGCACTAAAATGCTACCTGGGTCTGAAATTAACGGAGTTCCTGCGTCGCTTACAACCGCAATAACTTTCCCCTCTTGCATTTTCTTAATAATTTCATCCGATACAGCTTTCTCAGAATGCTTTTGATATTCAAAAACAGGCTTACTTATTTCATATGCGTTAAGTAGCGCTAACGAATGCCGAGGGTTCTCAGCATAAATACAATCAACACTTTTAAGTGTTTCAATTGCTCTAATAGTAATCTCCTTTAGATTACCTATTGGTGTTGCAATAAAATATAACATGAAATAATAATTTTTTTATTCTGCCTGGCATACTAAGAAAATTAAAGAAAAAGAATCTGAGGCGACTGTTTTTATTTTAGTTTAGCCAAAAACTTTGCTTTGTCGATTATAAAACGAGTATGGACTCCCCTTCCTATTTCATTATTTTCGTCTTTTGCTGTAACAATAAAAACAACCTTTCTACCGTCGATTTCTTGTATTTTAGCGGTTGCAGTTATAGCTACACCTAGACCACTTGCAGATAAATGTTCAATATTTACAGCTGTGCCAACACTACTAGCAGAATCTTCTAAAAATGTTTGTAGTAATTTCGCCGACGCTTCCTCCATAAGGGCTATCATACTTGGTGTAGAAAAAACAGGCAAATCTCCGCTACCTAATGCTATTGCAGTGTTATTGTGCGTAACGACTGTACTAACTTCGCCACACACACCTAATGTAATCGGTTTTTTAATCATTCTCTTTATATTTTCCTCCAATCTAGTTTTTCTTTTTTTGCAATTTTTTGCACTGCCCATTTACCGCTTATCGCTAGTGGCAAACCACCCGGAGGCATAAGCCACTGACCTGCTAAAAACAAATTTTTAATCCCCTTAACTCTGCCGTTATGCATTAGCGTTTTAGATTTATGCGTTTTACCCCAGCTCATCCACGAGCCTTTGTATGCACCGCAATATCTTTCAAAGGTTAACGGAGTTGCTACATCTATTAAACGCAATTTACCTTTTAATATAGGTAACTTGTCCTCTAATGCTTTAATAATTATCTCACCGCCTGCTTGCTTGGCTTGTTTGTATTCATCTATACCTAATTCCTTTAAGTTTTTCCAATAGTCATAACTCCCTGCAAATATATTTACTTGCATTATAGACTTGTCCTTAGGTGCAAAGCTTGGCTCGTGATTATAACACTTATAGCTTAATCCGCCTATCTTTTCGTCATAAATTTCAACTCTCTCATCAGCTAAAAAAGTAAAACTTTGTGGCAAATTCTTCATATCATAATCTACTGCAAAGGAATGCAGTACGCTATTCATTAGAGGATAATCATTGGCGTTGTTATCTCTAAGCTCAAACTTTTTTTCATTATATTTTTTGCCTAATAACTTAAAAGTTATATGCACATCGCACGATGCTATGATATAATCCGCATCGACCTTACAGCCATCTTTTAATACAATTTGAGCCTTTTTATCCTTAACATTTACCTCCATTGTCTCTACAGGAGTACTTAAAAACAACTCTCCGCCTAACGATAAAAACTTATCCCTCATACGCTCCACCATTTTTACAGAACCGCCCCTCGGCACATCAGCATAACCATTTATAAAAGAGCCATAACTCGCGATAAAGGAACTTACCGACATATCGTCATTTGGTGGCAACCAATATCTAATAAGTGCTTGAATTGTAGGATTCTTAAATCTTTGCGAGTACTCTCTTGTAGACATCTTGAGTTTTTTCATTAGCTTAAATAATCTGCCCGAAGTTTTAAGCAATCCAAAAAGCTCTCTTAAACTCATTAAATCTACCGCATTTTTAGGAGCATCAACACCCGAAAACTGCTCTAAAAATTCACAAAGAATTTCTATTTCTTCTCTATCCTCGGGCGATAAACTTAAAAGCTGACTCTTAAATTCGCTCAAATCCCTACTCATATCAATTCTAGAACCACACGCTTCAAACGCACCAAAACTATCGTGTTTGACAATTTCTACATCATCACCCAACGCTCCCGTTTCTCGCCACATTGTATTAAAGGCGCCACCATCATTTTTAGTACCCGTTAGCCAATGAATACAGCCGTCTATATGATAGCCCTCTCTATCCCAACCGGCACACTCACCACCAGCCATAAAGTGCTTTTCATAAATCTCGACATCAAAGCCTGCTTTTTTGGCATAGATACCTGCCGTTAAGCCCGACACTCCCGCACCAATTATTACTATTTTTTTCATGCGTTAGATTGCTCCTCTAATGCTTTTTGTCGCTTTGCTTCCTTTATTGCCTTAGCTTCCTTGCCCCAAATTAGAGTACGGTGTTCGGTACCACTAAAGAGATTTATAATATTTTTACGATGAGTAAACAATGTAAAGCTAAACATTGTAAATATTATTATTATGCTAGCCAAGCGAATGCCCCATAATGCTTGCCCTTCGTACATTCCGCTAGATAGCATAAATGCTTCTACCGCTAACGGCATAGATATTATACTAAACGAACCTAATGCTCCTAGCTTTGTTAAATGAATAAACAATGCTCCAAAACCAAACGCAAAAGGTGCTATAAGCGGTTGAGCAATTAGTCCAACACCTAACGCAGTTGCTATCCCCTTACCGCCCTTAAACTTAAAAAACACAGGAAAAACATGACCCAACATAACACCAACACCCGCTACATAAAGCCCCAATCTCGGCGGAGCATCCATAAAAATACCTGCTGTTAAACTACGCTGTCCAAAGCCGATTCCACCCACAACATACCAGCCGATAAGTGCCGGAATCGCACCTTTAGCAACATCCGCTATAAGAGTAATTGCACCGATAAATTTGCCGTACTCTCTAATCATATTCATAGTGCCGGGATTTCCGCTACCCTTATTACGCACATCGCTCTTTTTTAGCTTAGAAATAAGCACGGCAAAATTTATATTGCCGATAAGATAACTGCCCACTAATAAGGCTATTAAGATTATTACTTCTTGTATATTCATAATTTTTTGAATTATATATGTTTAATAAAAATGCCATAAAATTAAAACTTTTGAAAATATATCAGCGAAGTTTTCTATATTTTGAGGCATAAACTCTTTCCACCGTAGAACAATAACCTAGATAAATAAAACATATTATTACTACAATAGGCGGAAGTATTTCACTTTCTTGCAAAAAGAAAACTTTATATACCATTCATTTACTCCTCTGCCTTTTTATTTTGGAAAATGATTTGAATCGGTGTGCCTGTAAAGTCTACGGATTTTCTTATGCAGTTCTCAAGATACCTTTTATAACTAAAATGTACTAGAGATTCGTCATTTACCTTTATTATAAATTTAGGAGGATTTGTTCTAGCTTGCGTAGCATAGTAAATCTTTAATCGCCTGCCGTTTTTAGTAGGAGGCTCGTTCATAGATATAGCATCGGATAAAATATCGTTTAGAGTACCTGTTGTAATCCTTCTACTAGCATTATTATATGCTTCAGAAGCGATTGCTAGAATTTTTTCAATTCTTTTTCCGCTAGTGGCACTGGTATAAATCGACTTATAATAATCCATAAAAGCCAAATCCACATCTAATCTCTTTTGATATTTTTCTATAGTAAAGCCGTCCTTTTCTACTGTGTCCCACTTATTCATAACAATAACGGACGGTTTATTTTCCTCGTGCACCAACCCCGCAATACGCACATCCTGCTCGCTAATTTCTTCTTCTGCGTTAAAAACAACCAATACAATATCAGCCCGCTTAATTGCAGATAAACTCCTTAAAACTCCGTACCGCTCTATACTATCATCCTCAATTCCCCGCTTTCGCCTCAAACCCGCCGTATCAATCAGTGTATACTGTTGCTCGTTATGAGTAAACGGAGTATCAATCGCATCTCTAGTCGTACCCGAAATCGGACTAACAATAACCCGCTCTACACCCAGCATTTTATTGATGATTGAAGATTTGCCTACATTAGGCTTGCCTACCACCGCAATGCTTATGCCACTCTCTAATTGCCCATCGTCCTCAAAAGCAGGAAAAAGCTCGACTACCCTATCTAACAAATCCCCTATCCCTTTTGCTTGCTCGCTTGATATTGCGCTCGGCTCTCCTAATCCCAATTTATAAAAATCGTATGTCAAATCCCGCTCGTTATTATCCAGTTTATTAACACACAAAATAATCGGTTTTTTGCTGGCACGCAAAGTTTTAGCCACCGCAAAATCAGCAGGCAAAATGCCCTCTAAGCCGTCCACCATAAAAATAATTACATCGGCAGTTTCTATCGCTACTGTTGCCTGATCAATAATCTCGGCATCGAATTCGCCGTCGCCTTTAATACCGATACCGCCTGTATCGATAAGAGTAAAAACCCGTCCCGTCCATTCGGCATCGGCATAAACTCTATCTCTGGTAACCCCCGGAATATTTTTAACAATAGAAATTCGCTTTCCGCAAACCCTATTAAAAAAGGTAGACTTGCCAACATTCGGTCGTCCCACTATCGCCACTAACGGCTTATGCGTTGTGCTTTTTAAGTTGTTATTTTGTGTGTTCATTATGTTTTTAATATTTCTGCATCTTTTGCAACACTAATACAAACTGTTTGTGTAAGATCAATGCAGGTTCTTATAAAATCAAAGCCAAATTCTGTAAATTCGTAAATAGTATCTATTTGATTTAATTCTAAATATACATTGTTTACCTTGTTCAAATTAGCTATTTCATTAAAGAGTTCTAAGATTTCTTTATTTTTTCTAAGTTCGTTATATGTTTTTTTTCTTTCTGAATTTCTCTCCATAAATACGGTCTCAAGTTTTAGGACTCCTAGTCGTTCAAGAGATGAAAAACTTTTTGATATATCCCAAATACTCAAGTTTTCAATTTCTATTTCAGTAATATATTTTGGCAAAGGTGTTTTAGCTTCATAAATAATATGTTCTTTACTATTTAAAGATTTACTTAATTCTATAAGGTTTTGTAATAAAAGAAATGATATCGGGTGATTAAAAGTTAGAGTCTTTAACAATATCGCATCTTTGTTGTTTAATTGCTTTATAACTTCTACATAAGCAGGATGGCAATTGCTAGCAATTCGACTATCCATAGAATTCACTAAAAGATGAGTAAACATTTTCTTTAGTTCTTCTTCATCTAAACTCCATTTTAATGCCTCTAATGTTGGTCCCCAAATATTTAAAGACGCCTCCTGACGATATTGCTCTGGTATTTCTAAATATTTTTCCTCAAAATTTTGAGCAAGTGCCTTTGTTTTTATTTTTAACTTACTATTTAATCTATGTAGTGGTGACGCAACAACATGATTAAAAAAACCAATAAACGCACCAAAAATTCCAACGGTTTCTTGCACTACTGGCCTAATATCATCATAGGCTTTATTAGCTAATTCTAATCCTTCTTCTAAAATTTTTTTCATTTCTTTTTAATTCCTCCTTTATTCTTTCCTCTCTATAATGCCTATATATCTTTCTAGTTCCTCTACTTGATAACCTATAATTAGATTAGTTAGCATTTCCGCGGTTTTTTTATCGCCGTAATAATCGTCGAAGCATTCGTAATATTTTCGCCTATCGGCATATTTTATATTTATCGGCAAAAATCCTGCTTGAATAAGCTGTAGATTTATTATAAGTCTGCCTGTTCTGCCGTTGCCGTCTAAAAACGGATGAATTCCTTCAAACCGCAAATGAAATTCTGCTATCGCTTCTAAAATGTGCTTATCCTTTTTAAGTACAGCAAAACCTGCTATTAGCCTTTCCATTTGTTCCAAAATTTGATGCGGTTGTGTCGGAGTATGCACCGCTCCCGTAATTCGCACAGGTAATTTGCGATAAACTCCTGCGTTTTGGCGATCGTTCATCATAACAAGTGAGTGAATTTGTTTAATAATATTTTCGTTTATAGAAATTTCTTGCTTAGCTAACTCAAATACCAAACTGAAAGCCTCTTTATGACCTATTGCTTCTAGGTGGTCTTTAAGCGGTTTTTCGCCTATAGTTACACCCTCTAGCACAAGAGCCGTTTCTCTAAGTGTTAAGCTATTACCCTCTATTGCGTTAGAATTATAGGTGTTTTCTATTACAAACTCCTCACGCAAACGATTTACCTCTGCTTGATTTAATGGTCGAAAACTTTTAAGTTTTTTCTGTAATTTATCTACAATTGAAAAATTCATTTTTATTTCCTGCTTCCTTCTTCTAGTATTACATTTACAAAACCTTCTCCGCTGGCTTCGGATTTTTGTACTTTGATAGCTAATTCGGCTTGTAACCACTCTAGCGATTTTGAATCTAAAAATTCGTCTTTGTCTTCTCTAAAACAGACACTTGGTACTAATACAATGGTGTTAGATTTATCTATTTGATTTACGGATAAATATTTTTGCAAACCATCTAAAATATCCTCACCAACCAAAAGCCCTGCTACTGTTACAGAATTTCCAAAAAACTTATTTTCTATCGGGATTACTTTTATATCAAAATAATTTGCTTTTTGATTGCAAAGAGCCATAAGCTCGTTTGTTTTTTGTGTTATAAATCCGCTTGCACTTGTGCCTGTAACAATAAGAATTTGTTTAGGAGTTGACAGTTTAATATATTTTTGCTCTTTACCAAACCTTTTTGTTATAAATTTTGCTTTTTGTTCTAGTGTCGCCTGATAGGATTCGTTAAATTGACCGAATAATCCGACTCCGTTTTCTATTTGTGGATAATCCTCGTAAAAGTCAGGCTCATCAAATTCTTTACTTGCTAGCAAATAAAATTCGTCCGAAGCCCAAATAAAGTTAGTGCCGTATTCTTCTATAAATTCTTCTTGTAACCTCTCAACCAAACTCAACACATCTGTAGCGTTTTGCGAACTAACAAGTTTCATATCGGGGTTTTTATCTTTAGTTAGCCCTACAGGTACAACAGCCAAGCTAAGTGCTATCGGTGCTAAATCTCTCGCTGTTTTTTCTATATCCTCATTAACTCCAGGACAATAAACAATCTGTGTATGAAACCTAATTCCACAGTCATACAACTCCTTCAACTGCTCTAAAATCGGAACTTCCTTTTTATGCCCCAACATTCTGCCACGCAGAACAGGATTGGTTGTATGTACGCTAATATATAACGGCGACAATTTTATGCGTTTAATTCGCTCTATTTCATTAGCGGAAGTATTGCTAAGCGTTATGTATGTGCCGTTAAGAAAACTATAGCGGTAATCATCGTCTTTAACCAAAAGCGTTTCCCTAAGTGGCTTGTCCTTAGGTAGTTGATTTATAAAGCAAAAAATACAGCTATTATGGCAACGCTTAACCTCAATGCCCTCGTCTAAAAACTCAAGCCCAAACGGTTTATCGTTTTTTTTAACAACTTCTATATCTCTAACTTCCCCGTTATCGCCATTTAAAATCTGCAATAAAAATTCTCTACCAGCATCAAAAAAATGATAGTCCAAAATATCCTCTATTGGATAACCACCTATGCTTAAAACAGTATCGCCCGCTTTAATTTTGAGTTTACTCGCTATAGAGCCCTTTTTAACGCTTGATATTTTCATGATATGCAAATTGCAAATTACAGTGTACAAATTAAGATCTATTAACTTTTTATAATAGTTAAGATAAAATCAACATTTGTAATTTGCATATTGTAATTTCGTTTATTTCTTAGTTGCTTTCTTCGCTTCGGATTTATTAGCAACCCCACAGCCTCCGCCGCCACAACCGCCACCTTCACAACCACTACCGCAAGCGGTAGTTTCGTAATCTGCCATAGCGGATAAATATACACTAAAAACCGTATCTAATAACTTTTCATCAAACACAGGCTTAAACATTTTTTCGTCGCTACCCTCTTCGGTACTAAACTCAAATATTACAGCCTCGTCATCTTCCATACCCTCCATTTCTTCTATAGGTTGCAGTATCGCATAGAATTTTTCATCATATTCTACGCTGGCAACCTCAAAAAAATCAATGGGATTATTATCATCATCAAATAATGTAATTGTAGCATCTTCGTCAAATATTTCAACATGTCCTTGTTTTTCTTTTTGCATTTTAAATTCTCCTTTTTTATCAACCAAAACCATTTTATCAAAGATTTCTAAAATAGTTAATTTTCATAACTTTTAATAAAACTTCTTCTAGGTCTTTATGGCAATTTTTATAAACTACCAACTATAGTATACCGCCAAAAAATACTGCTAGTCAAACTAATTATGACTAAAATGCCCTAAAATTAAACATTTATAGTAACAGGAGCGTTTAGAAAATTCAATACCGCCCGTGTCCAATTTCGCATTACTTTTTTAGTATGGGAAAAATAAAAGCCATATAACCCCATTTCAAAAGTCACTCTGCTGTCTGTAACCATAATAAAACTTTCTACTGTAAATGTGTTATCTTTTAGTTTTATATTAAAACATAAGTAAGCTTTATATTTCTCGTTTTTATTAGAAGGCCATTGCATAGAATATGCTAACTGCTCTACTCCACCTTCTAACGGTTCATTACTAAGAGGTCTAGGGATACTCCTAAATGCTGTATTTTCGAAATAGCCTATAAAGAGCTTTAAATATTCTTCAGCATATAATACAGAAAACTCAAAAGTGGTTCGTTTAAATTTTCCACTTGTATATAATTTTTTGTCTTTAGAGAGTGCTGTTTTTACAAATACCAAAACAACAATTAACGGAGGTATAGAGGCTGGCACTATTAAAATACCGATATTATAATCTATGTTATCAAAGTTTATAAATACTGCCAATAGCGTAATTACTAATATAAACAACATAGGCAAAATTGAAATAAGGCACGCTATTGCATAGTATAGCATAATCTTATTTGCATTACGCTTTTTACGAGTAGCAAAACCTTTTTTATCAACAGGAACATTTATTATAGAATGTTCGTCTACATAAATTTTAGCTTCTGCCATTGCCCTTGATTTTTTATGTAGTTTATTTTCTTGTCTAAAATCAAAAACATAAAATGTTTCGTTTAAGATAGATAAAGCATTAAAAAGCCTTTGCATTAGTTTATCGTGATGGTCCATTCCTGATTTTACAGACGGCTCTATTAGCACAAAATATGCCGAGGTAGCAGTTTTTTTATCCTTAAAGATATAACAGCTTAAAACGCCCTCTTTTTTTAGAATTTCACTTATTCTATCTGTCGTACTACGGGATAAATCATGCTTTACTAAATCCTTATATTCACTTAGTGCCATATGCTTATAAAACGAATACATTTCCTCAAGTTTACTGTCGCCCCAAACTCTTAGCTCTAAACGCTTTTGTTCTAAGGCTCCGTAAGTTACATATTTGCCCATAATTTCTATAACACTAGGCAAATACTGAATATGCACATCAGCAGATTCTTGAAGATACTCCAAACCGTTATCGTCATATTTTTCACATAATAACACACCTTTTTTATGCAAAGCAAAAGCATTTTTAGGGTTTTCTTTTAGAATTTGCTCAGCTATCTCTAAAGCCTTTTCGTAATTACATAAAGCAAAATAACTTTCGCATACAGCATATAAATCAATATTCCCCTCTTGATTTTCAAATCTTTCAATAACTTCTAAATGAGTCAAATACCCATCTTTTCGCTGAGCAATCCAATCCTCATCGCTACTAGATAACAAATTATGAGCAATTTTAAATGCTATCTGCACTTCTTTTGAATATGCGTTATCGTTAAGTGAAAAATCGACAGTAAACTCCCCTACACCTAAATTTTTCATCCTTTCGCTACAAGTCGGATGCGTGCTAAAGCGGTGCGGCAATTCAGTTTTGCACATATGATGCCAAATATCTTTATTTTTGTTATAAAGTTCTAAAAATCTATTAAATGTAAATTCTGGAATATTCTTAGGAGAGGCTTCGTCTTCAAATAGATTTTTAAGCGGCAAAGCATCAGCGCCAAGATCAAAAAGGGTTAGTTTTGCCAAGGCATTTATAAGCTCTTGTTGCAAGCCCTTTTCTAACAAGACCCTATCGGCATCCTCTTCTAACATTTTAGAGCGCACTAACGCAAACTCCTCAACAACATAATTAAGCATAGAAAATACTTGCCCCATAAATAATCGCATAAGTGTTTTGCCCTGACAAAATTCTACTAATTTAGTTATGCGATTGCCAAATTTGAGTTCCCCGTGCATAGCGTGAGCAAATTCGTGTAGCATTACGGCAGTTAATTCGGTTTCGTTAAGCATTCGTAGAGCGTCTTTGCCGATCAAGATTAGATACCCCTTATTGTGTTCAGTTATGCTTACTACATTAGCACCTGAACCTAAATGCAACTCGTAATCCTTGTAAACTCCCATCATTTTTGATGCAGTAGTTACGGCATTATGTATGGTTGGATATTGAATAATTGATAAATATGTAGGGTTTCGTAGCGTGCTAATGCGCTTTTTAGGAAGTGCTCTAATTATAAAACAGCTTAATAAAATCGGGAAAAATACACCTACTATTATAAACCAGGCATTAATAAAGATTAGAAAAATTGAAGCTATTAAACCTAAAATAATAGTTACTAAAAAAATCGACATCAAAAAAACACATAATTGCTTATGCGATTTAACGCTATGCGATATTTTTTGCGGGTCGTTTAACTCAGAACGATCTTTAAGTAGTTTTTGCCACATAGCAATCAATTTAGCTTTTTTAGCTTTAGAACTTCTTCGTAAGTATACGGCAAGATTTACTATTGACATACTTACTAGCAAAGCAATACTATAAAACAACACTCCTAGTAGCGTTGTCTCTAAAAATAATAAATTATCATTTGTATTCAAAATTGCAACAGGAATAAAAATTACCGCAGTAATTACAAGGCTTAAAAATATACCAAGCCCAATTCGATTATTGTTTTGTGACCTCATAAATAAAGCATACCATAATTATTTACAAAGAATCAACTGGTTTGCATGCACTTACTTTCTTTACAATGATTTGTTTATCTGCCAAATTAGCGGTGAGCTCTATGATATTTTCAATATAAACGATACCATCAATCTTATATTGCCATTCGCCATTAAAATTAGAATTATCAATTTTTATGAAATATTTATATTCTTTGTGTGATAGGATTAGATTGGTTTCTTCGATTTCTTTGGGAAGCTTTGGGGTTATTGATACTTTATCGCCTCGTTTTTTAATACCTAAAAAACCTTCTACCCATGCCTTATAATACCAGCTGGCAGCACCCGTATACCAACTCCAACCACCTTGACCGTTTGTATATATATCGGCGCTTATAACATAGGGCTCGTTTTTGTAACGCATAAACTTTTCGGGAGTGTCGGTAAGGTTAAGCGGATTTATCATAGAAAAAACTTTATAAGCATCTTCTATTTTATCAATTTCAAGCAATGCCAAAATAAACCACGCAGTAGCATGAGTGTATTGCCCTCCGTTTTCCCTAACTCCTGGTGGATAATTCGCTATATAACCTACATTCTGCATTTTCTGTATCGGCGGAGATAACAGTTTTACTATTCCATTTTTTTCGTCTACAAGCCTTTCCAATACTAGATTTAAGCCTAACTCAGATTTGTATTTATCGCCCGCGCCGCTAAGCACAGCAAAACTTTGCACTAATAAATCTAATTTACACTCCGCACTTTCTTCACTTCCTAAAATATCACCGTTATCTGCAATCGCTCTAATAAATCTATCTGACATAAAATGAAAGTTTATTGCTTTTTTTAGATTTTGAGCTACAGATAAAAACTTAGTTAGAGTTTTTCTATCTTTAATATATGGTGCAAATTTAGTTATAACCATATATAAAAGCATACTAGTAAACATACTGGTGCCCTTGCCAAATTCGCCCACTTTATCCATAGCATCGTTCCAATCCCCTGTGCCCATAAGACATAATCCATTATCGCCAAAATCACAACTCACTTCAATTGCCTTTATGCAATGCTCAACTAGAGGTGCTTTATGACCCGTAAATTCAAAGTCAGCATATAAATCGTGTTGATTATTCGGAATTTTTTTGTCGATTAGATACGGAATACGCTCATGAAGAATCTCATTATCTCCAGTGAAAGCAATATATTCGGCAACTACTAACGGCAAAAACAATCTATCATCCGTCATTTTGGTGCGAACACCGATCGCTTTAGGGTGCCACCAATGCAGAACATCACCTTTTTCAAACTGTCTAGCACTAGCTAGCAAAATGTGCTCCCTTGTTAAGTCTGGGTCTATATATAGTAAAGCTAGGGAATCTTGAAGTTGGTCTCTAAAGCCTACTGCTCCACCAGCTTGATAGAATCCTGCTTTTGCCAAATATCTAGAGTTCAACACTTGATAAGGTAGCCATTTTGATATAATAGCCTCGTTAGAGTTTCCTAAAATTTGCAGGCTAGATAGATTCTGATAATATGATTTTAGCTTCTCTTTTAATATATTGATATTAGAAAAATCTACACTTGTTTCTTGCGACAATGCAAAATAAATTTGTTTTCTATCATTAGAATTTAAAAAAACTTTTGTGTTTATTGTAATAAATTCTTGTATTTCAAAGCTACTTAGATTCTGAGAGCAAATTAAATACACCGATAAATTATTTTTAAGGTTTGTGATTTTTAATGTATTATCACAGTGCTTTTCTGCAAATACAGAATGAGTATTGTTTTTGCTGAAATCTCCCAAAACTGCTTTTATGCTAAAAGCAATATCTATGGCTCGCTTTTTATCGGTTTTGTTTTCTAATGTTATTTCGAAAAATTTAATTGCCAAGTCTGTATGCAAAAATACAGTTTGCTTAGAGTTGATACCATAAGCTAACGACATAAATTCTGAAAATCCTAAACTATGCCTAGCGTAATATTTGTTATGCGTGATAGGATATGGTTTTTTTGTAATTGACCAAACGAACTCATTTTCTTTTAGAACTACAAATTCGCTTGGAACATCTAAAACTGAATCATTACTCCAATGGGTGATTTTTTTATAATAACTACTATCGTAAAAGCTAAATCCCCCACCGCTTTCGGATATTATGCTTCCTATTTTTTTATTTGCTAAAATATTGCAGTGAGGACGAGGCGTATCGCCATTTGTAATATCTACAAAATATGAGTAATCTTCTTCTATACTAGCAATTGGATATATCGCCTTAATAGCACTTTCTTTTTGAATGTCGGGACCATTTGTAATAACACTATTTACTTTTAGATGTTTTTTAGATAATATTTTATTACTAATTCCTTTTTTTATTATGCACCGCTCTAATACTGCCGTTGCTTTTTGTGGATTTTCTAGCTTATTTAATAAATAAACATTACTACCGTTAGCTAAAAATTTACGATACCCTATCTCGTCCAAGACTTCCTCAATTCTTTCAAATTCTTTTCTATAGTAGCTATATTTTTCGGCATATAAAATATATAAATCAAAGTTAAGACCAAATGAGTATAGTTTTTTGAAATTATTTAATTGTTTTTTGAAATCAGAATTATTACCGTCGTGAGACTTAACTAATGCCATTATAGGCTTATTCCAATTATCTAATGCAATTTTAGGCTTTACTTCTAAACGGCTAGCGTATAGCAATTTTGATGCTAAATTCTTAATCTCGCCATTGAATTGATTTTTTGAGACTGTTTCTATATGTGAGCTTAATTGTAGCTTTTCTTTGGCATCAGCAACTAGCGTTGCGATTTTTATAACGGTTTTTGATTTAGGACTTAATATGATTTTTGTATGACTACTTATAACAGGCTCAGTTGGGCGAGCCTGAGTTTTTAACTCGCTTTCAACTCTTTTGTAATAACTAGGGCGATGAGTATTGTAGACTCTTTCGTATTTTTGGGATACATCTACAATGCTATGCGTGATATACTTCGGCAATTTAGCGTTAATGCGATGCATTATTGGCGCGTTTGTACACTCTCCTAGTTCACAAACTAAAAACAAGTCCGAAAATGCTCTATGGCCAATATCTCCCATTGCATCCCTTAAAAGAGGTTCTATCTTGCTTGTCAATACAACTCCAATTGTTTGAGGTGTTTTATTATGAAGTGTTATTGTATATAACTCACCCAACCCGTTTTGCAAAAGCTCAATTTTTGTGGCGGAATTGATTTGTGGCGATATATTATTAAATTCACAAAAAGAATTTGTGAAAATACAAGTACCACCTAATAAATCTTGAATTTTACCGCTATCCAATTCCAGCTTTAGCTCTAAAGAATTTTCACGGTACACAACTAACTCATCAATCATCGCATACCCACCGCCATTTTCATTTACAACCAAAGCATAGTTATTATCTTTTAGTAAATTCACTTGAGGTATAAGATGTTTATTTTTGCCTTCAATAATTATTGGAGATTCGTTTGTTTCTACCTCTATCGGCAAACATTCCTTATGTTTTTTTCTAGCATTCAGCTTACCGCTATCTGCTATCAATAGCTCTACTGCCCTAACTGATGGTTCATTTTTTAGCGACTTAATAACAACATTACCATACAAAAAATTAGTTAACGCAACCAAACTCATCCCCAAGTGATGCGACATATATGTTTTTAATACTTTTTGAGTTTTTAAATCATACGCTTCAAAGTGTCCATATCTACCATTTATGCCCAACTCTGTCTGACATACTAAAGAATTTATTGCTTGAGAAGGCTTAATTGGTAGCGCTAAATAGCTTGAATATGATGAAATTACCGTTGGACATTCGGCATTCGAAAGTGCAATATTTGGTATACCATGTGCTTTATATTGATAGTTATCATTTTCATCCACCTTATCATATTGACTTTCTGACACTCCCCACAATGCCATCTTTGTCTTTTTAGCAAATTTGATTTGTGCTTTAACGCCAGCAATGCCACTACGATTTAATAGCACTTTAGGCTTATAATCAAAAAATAAGTTGGGCATTAAATACTCAAACATTCCACCTGTCCAAGAACTCAAAGTCTTAATTCCTGCGTACTTATAGCTTTGCGACGACAAGTTATAAAAGGCTCTTTTATCTATTTTGCCTAAACCTATTGCAATTAGATATGTGCCAAGTGCTTCACTTGCCAATAGGTCATAATGCGTTTCGTCAAATTCACTGCTTTCTTCTCTAAAGCCAATTCTAAATAATCCCCGTTTATTATCAAAGAGTGAAGCAATGTCTGTATTTTCGATTAACTTTCGAACTCTATCTTTTAATTCACCCTTTACTATGCTTGCCACTAAAACTAAGCATAACAAAAAATTTCCGCTATCTACACTTGAAACATATCTAGGAAACAGCACCTTTAACGACATAATATCATACCAATTAAATAAATTTCCTCGCCACTTTTCTAAGCGTTCTACAGTTGATATAATTTTCTCTAATCTGTCATCTAAGGTTTTATAATCAATAATCTCTGCCATATAAGCACATATATGGCTAGCTAACGCAAAACCAATGTTTGTAGGTGAGGTGCGTTCAGCTATCCGCAAACTCGGTTCATATTGAATATTATCATACGGTAAATAATTATATTTTTCGACTAAGGCATCCACAAAAAAACCATATACCTTCTTGAACTCTTTACTTAAAAAGACCCTTTCCTTTACCGTGCACTGCAATCCGAGTTTTTGACTTTTAGATATAATTATCTCAAACAGAAATCCCAAAATAAATATGCTTCCTAATATATAAAAGAGTATCGGCAGGTTAAATAAAATTGTTGCGACAATAACTCCTGCCCCAACAATTATTCCATGCCACAAAATAATGCTTCCCGATTGATGAAAAAAAGTTTTCCACTCTAACAGTTTTTTACCTCTTAATAGCCTAAAAATTGTTACAATTATCGCTATTAAATAATGCATGGCTATACTTGGTAGAGCAGCAAGTAAAAATGTTTGCCTCAAAAACTCTTTAAAGAAGTTGTTGTTTAGCCTAAAAACTGAATTAAGCAATGAAAACACTAGTGGCACTATATACGGAATTAGTGCCATTAAAATAAAAACTACTGGTAGAGGAGAAAAAAGCGATAATATTACAAGCACTAAGCTTGCTATAGGAATTAGTGGACGAATTATATTAAATAATATCGATGCTTTATCTATAGGCGATATTGTGTTTTTTACTTTTACTCCTAAGCGATTTTTAGTAGAAGAAAAAAGAAATGGCAATAATTGCCAATCCCCTCTTGTCCAGCGTAATTCCCGCATAAAAAATTGACTAAAGCTCTTAGGAAAATTATCTAACGCCACAACGCTAGTATCCTTGCAACCGACTACTGCACCCTCGATAAAATCATGACACAAAATTTTATTATTCATAAATTTGTCGTTTACGCTAGCTTGAAATTTTTCTATATTATAAATTCCCTTACCGGTAAAGTTTCCTTTTTCAAACCATTCAAAATTGACGCTTTGAAAGTTATTGCCATAACGAGAATAACCAAAATTTCCACAAAAAAGACGCTCAAAAAGACTAGCTTGCTTTTCGGGTGGCAGAGAACACATATTTATAGACAATACATTAACATCACCTTGATACGGATGAGACATATATTCCACAAGTGATAAGCAATCATTTATTTGCGTGTCGCAGTCTAATGTAATAGCATATTTTACATCATCTGCGACATGCCCTAAAACTAACGAAAATTTGTTGTGATTTTGATTTAAAATCGCATCATTAAAATCAAGTAATGCTCCTCTCTTCTTTTCGTAAGCAACAAAGTTTTTTTTCTCTTCACAATAGCTCCTCTTTCTCACAAACACCGATAAGCAATTTTTAAATTTACTTTTTTTGTACAGCTCTACACATTCACTAAACAATTCATTATCAGACTTGTCCACTTCCACCTTACTCTCCTTAAAATCAAACACAACAGCATAACTAAAAATAGGGTTAGGGTTGGCACAAATTATAGTTTCTATATGTCTAAAAGCATCAGTAATTTCTTCTTTTTTTAGTATCAACCTAGGTACAACTATTACAGCTTTGCCAATCCTATCAGACATACTACTATTCACGGCAGGCAATTCCCGCCTTTTTAAATTATGCTTTAGAGTTAGCTTTAATAAAATACTTGTTATATAAAATGAAATTGGAAACAAAAAAACACTTGTTAAAATAGCAAAAACCGGTGCTATAAAACCCCAAAAAGCTATTGCTGATATAATACAAAATGAAAAAGTTAAAAGATAATAAATGCCAATATATAGCCTCATCACAGCCCTGCTTTTAGGCACTTCAATTATAAAATATGCTATATCGGCATTTTTTTCAGCTGAATTTTTGATTATTGATTTGGCAATATGCTCCTCACTAACTTTGTGTTTTTTTGCCAGTTTGGCTATTCTTGACAAATAATAATGTTTAGTAAAATCAGTTAATTCACTGAACAAAACAGCTTTTTCATTATTAAAAATTTGATAAACTTTCGATAGAGATAATGTTTTATTATCAGTTAATTCGACAGGCAATTTATGAATACTTTTGATTACAGTCTTTGTTTGCGACTCTAAATTAACTAGCTCTTTATTGAATTTTTCTTCTAAAAGAAAAAATTCATTGCCTTTAAGAAGTACTATATTTGCAATTTCTTTTTGATTTTCTTCTGTACTAAATTTATAAAGCGTTGTAATGTAGGCTAAATTCTCGAATTTAGCTATATTTATATCGTTATTTTTTGCATCCTCTCTAGCAATTTTTATATTATTTGCAATCTCTATGCTTTTATCGCAAAGGTTGGCAATACAATTTGTTAAAGCAAAAGTTAAAGAGGCTTTTAATAAGACAATCTCTCTAAATTCAAAAGGCACTTGCTTATTTATAATAGTAAATGCCCTTTTTATATATTCAAAATCAACTTCGCCATTCGTTTGATTTAATAACAAAACAAAAAAAACATATACCCTTGGCACTCGCCTGCAATGTGGCAAATAAAAGAATTGGCGACGATTTTTTTTAACCGCATCTAAATTTTCAGCTATTTTATAATAATTATCGTATATCCAATGTTCGAATCCAAACAGCTGCTCTTTAGCCAAAATCTTCTTTTCTATGTTTAAAAAAGCTGATTTTATTTTCCTAGTAACAACATTTAAACTTAAAAAAGCACCTTTCTTTTTAAAACTTTTAGTTACTGATAAATATTTTTCAACCAACGAAGAAATATCTTCTATAGCATCATTATCTACATTTACTGCATAATCATTATTAAACACATTAGAAAAATTGCCTAGGAGTAACCCCACCAAAGCAATTATCGTAATTGTAGCCATAATATATTCTGCCATATGCATAACACACAAATTATTGCCATTAAATTTTAATTTATTCTAATTATTATGTAGCTTAAGTCTTTTTAGGATTTCTAATAAAAAGCTTAATAAATCTGCCTATAACCCTCGGCATACGAATACAATAAATCCTCATGAAATTAACACCTCTAGCTATTATATGCCAAAGGTGTTTATTTGTTGAATATATTTTCTATTTTTTATCCATTATTTTCTTAACGATTTTTTCAGTATGCTCCGCTCTCATTTGATGCCATCCTATAACTACTCTTCGGAGTGTCAATGTTTGTGGCATTTCTGACATGTTTTTTTAGCGAACCCATATTTACTATTAGATTTTTTTGAACAACTTACCCTTCCTTAAGTTCTTCAGCTAAGAATTCGGGTTCTCCACCGTAGGGGCATTTTTTGAAAAACAAGAGGCGGTCAGAAAATTCCATTATTAGGATATTTGGGTCTTTTCTTGTGGCGAATATTAGTGGCTTTTCTTCGGGAGGTGGAATTGGTGATTTGTTCCGCCTAGAAAAAAATGAACGCTTTTGATGGACTTCTTGCAGTGATGGCTGTGTAGACTCGAAAGTGTCGGGATTTCGTGGTTTATATGTAGCAAATTGAGGAGTTTCTTGGTATTCTTGCGAATGTGACGGTTGTTGATATAATGATTGCTGTTGTTCTGGATGTTGTGACTTTTGCGAATACTGCGACTGCGATTGCTGAGCATTAAAATCCATAACTTGTTGTTGGTAGGCATTATGAGGGTAGTTATTAGAGAAGTTATTTTCGTTATCGTTTTTGCTATAACTCTCATTATACTTCTTATCATAATTATCTTCTCTCTCTTCTTGTCTATAAGCGTATTTATTATTACACTCCTGCGAAGGATACTTTTTATATTGCTGAAATTGCGGTGGCGGAGCTTTTTTAGAACAATATCCGTTCTCATAATAGCAATTGCCATTGCAATCACGCTCATCATAACTTCTATAATTAGGACATCCGCTTTTATTTTCATTATACTCACGGTCGGGAGTGCGTTCCTTGCTATCCTTATGAGGTCTAATTCTTGGCCTATCATCTTTAACTCTTTCGCCATCTTGTCCTTCTCTTCGACTAGGTCTAAAAGTGATTGCAAGTGCTAGCGATATTGTTGCTAAAATAGCACTAACTGCTATCAAAATTGTTCTACCAGGCTCGTCCAATGGCGGAATTCCTTGAATAGCACACACTAAAAAATAGCCTATCACAAACAGTAGCGGTAGCCACATCCATAGACGCAACAAAATAAATTTTAATACTTTCGCTAAAACACGAAATGTTTTTGAAAGAGTTCTCATAAGTAAATTATAAACTATATGATTTAATTATACAACGCTTTTATAAATATCAATACCTGCACCTTCTAAAAATTTAAGGGCAAAAATGTTAGATAATTCGGCATCGTGAAGTGGAGAATCAAAAGTATCTACGCAGTCTATAATTGTTAAAATATTAGTTGTAAAGTTTTTTTCATTAAAATATGCTTTTAGAGTTAGTCCTAATTGCATAACGCAAATATCCGTACAAACACCTACAAGCACAATGTTTGTGTAACGATGCATATCTAAAACAGAATTTTGAAGTGCAAAAAACGCATTTGTAGAGTTTTTTGCAATATCTATGCCGTCAAAATCAGATAATTCCTTTACTAATTCACTCTCACTATCGTTTGCTAAACAATGCGGAGGATAGCTTTTGAATTCGATTGAATCTTTACTATGACAATCCCGCACAAAAACCTTTTTTGTGTTTGGAAGTTTTTCTAACAGCTGTTCTATTGGTTCGATTTTACTGGCAGACCTTTGGCTTGCCAAAGCACCTTTTTTACAAAAGCCGTTTATCATATCAACAACAATCACAAGCGTGCGGTCGTTATTTATTGTAGTAGCTAACAGGTTTGGCTTTGCGTTTAATTCTATGCGGTAACAATTTATTTTGCGTGCCGCTTCTTTTCCGTCTATTGTTATATTCATTTTTTAATGTTTCCTATTTTTTGTTTTTTTATTGGACATATTGTGAATTGGTATTGTTATTGATTCAACTCTTCCCACAGAATATCTGCTAGTTGTTCGGGGCCATCGTAGCAACGAGCAGGTTTGGTGGCTTCTATGTAGGGCAACATTAAATCAGGGTTTTCGGCAAAACTTATTGCTAAATCAACCGCTTTTTTGATATTTGTGATTTTTACAGCACATTTAAGTACATCGGTATAGTGGGCACAAATCCATTTTTCTATTGCCGTTGCAGTAAAGGTTACAATGCTAGGGGCTCCAAAATATGTAGGTTCGGCTAGATTACTTGCCCCTGCTTTACCAATAAACAAATCGCAACTGGATGCCAGCAATAACATTTGATCAGTAAATCCGTAGGGTTTTAGTGTGATATGTGGTGGCGGAGTTAATGTTAAAAACTCTTTATAAAGAGCTTCGTTTTTACCACAAACGGGGATAATTGTTAGAGGGATTTTTGATTTTAAAAGCTCGTAAACCGTTTGCTTAAGTTTACCAACTCCGTATGCTCCGTCTGCTAAAAGTATTGTGAATTTATTGGGATCTATACCAAGTTGCTCTTTGTATTCTTTTCGAGTTTTAGTATACTCTGCAACTTGTGCTCTAATTAAAAACGGAACTGTGGCAAACCTTGTGCCGTATTTTCTAAATCCTCGTTGCTTTTTTGCTCTGTTTTCACCGAGTTTAGATGAAATTGCTACAAATTCGGCTCGCTTGTCCCATTGATTACCAATTTTTGGATCCGGGCAATACATTATGTTTTTGGCTTTTAACTTCCCTTGTGCCTTACTTTCATTAGCATAAAAAAGTGTTGCAAAATGAGTGTGGAATATTAAATCCGCATCTAGGCTTTGAATACGCTCCATACTAGGCTTATATCCACGCTTCCACCACAAGCTGTAAAGTCCTTTAATAGCCTTTTGACCAAGTAACCCCATAAGTATAGATTGATAAAAATAATGAATTTTACTTTTATTATGCTTGTAAACCTCTTTTATGAGCACATCTTCCACATACTTAAGTTTAGCATTATCCTCGTGTTGAAAAAAATTGGTACGCAAAACTTCGCATTTATTGCCGTACTTAGCTTCAAATGCATCTGCTACCGCCCGCATAGGCATAATATGCCCTAAGCCTGCTTCTACAAACGGAAATACAATTTTTTTAAGTTGTTTAGCATGAGAATCCGTTGTAATAAACTCTTTGTTTTCAGTATTTTCGATCATAACTTTATCTCCTTTTTATGTAAATTTAATTTATAGTGTTGTTGCTCATTGTTTTGTAAATTTATTATATCAAAAAAAAGCGTTTTTGCAAACACTTTTTTAATGTATTAGTATAAGTCTACTAAACTATTATAGTCCTATTGCCTTTAACTGCTTCATAATAAGCTCCATAACCTCAAGCGTCATTTGATGAGTTAAAATAGAACTTTCTGTTTTTCCGTCTCGAATTAGCTGACTAAAGTGAATAATTTCGTGAGTGAAACCATCGGGCTTACCTCTTCTTCCAAACTCAATACCATTAAAACACTTAATAACTCTTTTTTTGCGACCGTCTTTGTAGCTTACAATAATTTTTCTAGCATCAAAAAACGACGGAACTTTGATTGTAGCTTTTTCGGTTTCGATTGTGTAGTACTCTTTTAGAGTAAACGGCTCAGTAGAAATTCTAAATTTAGCAACCGCTCCATTGTCGTATGTAAAGGTAGTGTTTACGCTAGTATCTACCCCATCTCTAAACTTGGCATTTGCTTCAATCTCCTGAGGCATACCTAATAGCATATGAGTGTATGTAGTAGGATAAATACCAATATCATACATAGCACCGCCACCGACTTCCTTTTTGAAAACTCGGGAATTTTTGGTGTGCCCTATTCCAACCTCAAATTTGCTATCGATAGAGATAATTTTGCCTACATTATCGTTTGCCAAAACATCATGTAGAGCTTGCGTAGCAGGAAGCAATCTTGTCCACATAGCTTCCATAACAAGCGTTTTATTCTCTATAGCACAATCAATAATACTTTTAGCATCCTCTATGCTGGTGGCAAAAGTTTTTTCTACCATAACCGGTAGCTTTTTGCTTAGATACATCATTGCAGGCTTAGCGTGCATATTCATATGCGTGCAAATATACACTGCATCTACTAGTGATGGATTTTCGGCTAGTTCGTTATAGGTAAGAGCGTGTTCTATACCATATTTATTAGCATATTCAATAGCTCGTTCTTTACTAGAGGATACACAAGCAGAAACTGTAGCGCCCTCCACACTTTGGATTACTCGGGTCATACGCCGAGAGATTTTGCCTAGGCCAACAACAGCCCATCTTATTGTTTTCATATATTATTATCTCCTTGTGGTGAATTTGGTGGCGGTTCGGTTAGTGGCAATAGAGAGTTTTCTTTGTCAACTTTTTTTCTCCATGGTTTTATGTATAACAACATAAAAGGTATAGAAATTGTTAATGCTATAGCAAACATTATAGAAATAAAAATCATTCGTTCTCGCCTAAAAGCTTGCTCTCTATCTAAAAACTCTTGAATATCAAGTAAGATTTCACCTTCTACTTTAAGCGCTATGGCAAAATGACTTGTATCATTAGGGAAAGAATTAAACAAACGACTTTCTAGAGAAAATACAATTTCTGCGTCCTCTTCCAAAATAAATACTCTATCTAATTCTGCTTGAGACATATGATATGGTAGTCTAACGGTAAAATCATATTCTTCCAAATAAATTCTCGGTCTATTATTTATGGTTTCTATATGAGAAACAGTTGCTGTAAATTGCATGGTATCGTTTATAGTTTGAGCTGGAAAAAGTACATCACCTAGTACCACAAAGAAGAAAAAATGAGGGAGCATACCTAGAGCAAAAATTATCGCAAGAGCTAAAAAACAACCGCTTCCTCGTTTTTTGTGAATATGATGATAAAAATTTGCGTAGTAATCGGGTTGTATATATACATATGGTGGATTTGGTGCGGGTTGCGTAATTATTTGCTGTTTTTCGTTTTCATTATCTATATCTATAACAATTTTGTCGTTTTTATTTATAGCCTCAAAATCCATTTCCATTCTTTCTAAAGCAGTTTCAAAGAATTTAATTATTGTTGGATTTTTTAATTCGGGCAGTATCCGCCTCATATTTACTTTTGCGACTTCATATCTACCTTCTAAATAATCGAATACGCTCAGCAATATTTGATTGTAATAATCGTAGGATTTGCCACCCTTTGGCATAAATTTATTTTGCTCTGGAATAGCCAAAAAAAGCAAGTGGAACTCTTTTGCTCTATCTATCTCGCCATGCATTTGAGATTCAAGAGTTTGCATATAGAGCTTAATCGGTTGCCAATGCTTATGCGATACATAATTAACGCTTCGTGAAAAATTTGGTCGATCGCCAAGACCTAAATAGCAAATAGCATTGTTTAGGTCTAACACTTGCTTTTCTGTATTTGCATAAAATAATTTACAGACTAATGATTCTCTTAATTTATAACTCAAAGTGATAGCTTCCATATAAGAACCACTCTCTATAATAGCAACTAAACAACTAAACTTGCGTCTTTTATGGATTGTAAGAGGTATAAGTATCACTATAGATAAGCCTATGATTATACCGATATTCATTAGTACAATTTGCCATGTTTCCACTTTGTTTTACCTCCATTAGTTTTTTAGATTTCTTAATTATTCGATTATTTCATTTTCGTCAAACTCTTCCCTATCTTCTGCTTCTCGTTTGCTTACTATAATATCAGAAAATGTTTCTTCTTGCATTACATAAATCTCTTGCATTTTTAGGAGTTCTAAAAGGGCTTGAAAGCTTGTTATAATTTCTAATTTTGAGTAATCTTCGTCAAAAAGTTCGCTAAAAATAACTTGCTTATGTATTTCTATAATGTCACGAATGTGAGACATTTTTTGCGGAATAGTAAATCTATCTTTAATAATAGAGCGAGGAGCACTTGGCACAGGTTTTTTTTCTAAGCGTAAAAATAACTTTTGTAAGGCTTTTATTAGCCCATCGGGTGTCATATCCTTCAATATCTCAACTTCGTCTAAACTAGTAGGATCCGGAGCTTTATAAAAAAACCCCACTGCTTCTTGGGCTTTCATTTTTTCACTCGCTTCCTTAAAAAGTTTGTACTCTTCTAAGCGCTGAATAAGCTCTCGTTTTGTATTGTCAGTATTATCAATCTCAAACTCGCTTTTAGGCAATAATGCTTTAGATTTTATTTCTATAAGAACCGCCGCTATAGAGATAAAATCACTTGCTTTATCTAAATCTGTGTTTTCTAGCCCTTCAATCAATGCTAAATACTGGTCGGTAATTTTGGATATAAAAATATCCTCTATACTAACCTTTGCTTGCTTAACTAAAAAAAGTAATAAGTCGAGTGAACCATCAAAATCATCTATTTTAACCTCCATTGGTCCTGTAAACTCTCTAGTAATGTCTAGTTTTAACTTTTCGATGTAGGCATTTGTGCGTTCGTCTATCGTAAGTGTAGGCGGTGGTGGCGCATCAAATTCCTTTGCTAATCTATCTATTGCCGGCATAAAAATTATCTCCTAAAAAATCCACAGTGGCGGAAGTCCAAATATTAGTCTAAATAAATTAAGGAAGCTTTGAGATATTGCTCCCCCTACAAAATGCATATAAGCCGCTAATGGCGAAAAATTCATTATAAAACCATTGCCTGTGGTATCAGCAATTATCCAAAGAAGGATATTTAAGCCAACAAGTCCAAGCAATATTGCCATACCCCAATCTCTAAGGAATTTAACCACCCTATTATAACTACCTAAAGTAGCCTCCAATAAACGATGTCCATCTAACGGGAAAAGTGGTAGTAAGTTAAATAGCGCTAGCATAACATTGATATTTAGTAGCACAAAGAAAAACACTCCAAACACATATGCTATAACTTGACTAGTACCAATAAGATGATTAGGAATACCTCTAACAAAATGAATGACAGCATAAAGATGATAATAATTTACACCGCTTACCCTAACCCCACCAATTCCGCTAAACCTTTCTATAATTACTAAAAAGAATGCCGATAAAAATGCTAAAATCAAATTTATTTTTATCCCTGCTAACGATACTAAAATCGTGCCTCTTCGTCTGTTATTAAAATTATCAATATTAACAGGCACAGGTTTTGCCCAACCAAAACCCACCAAAGCCAGCATAACAAAACCTGTAAGGTCAAAATGTCTAACAGGATTAAGCGTTATGCGCCTAGCATACTGAGCTGTTAAATCACCGTTCCATTTTGCCACAAGTGCGTGTGCTACCTCATGAAAAACAATCGCTATCACTATCGCCAATAGCACCACAATGGCTAATTCAATTCCGTGTTGCAGTAATATCATAATAAAAGTTGAAAACTTAAAAACCAAGTAAGAATGGATAATTTTAATAATTTAACCTGATGTTTTAAGTCTTTTATAAGTCCTCATCCCTTGCCACTAAATCCTCGTAAGTTTGCGGTTTTACAATATATTTTGCTTTGCCGTTATTGCATAGAATAACAGGCGGTATTAGATTACGGTTATAGTTAGATGCCATAGAGTAATTATAGGCACCCGTAGAAAGCACTGCTAAAACATCGCCTTTTTCAGCTCTTTGAAGTTTTAAATCTCTAGCTAGTATATCTCCACTTTCGCAACACTTCCCTGCTATTGTTACTGTTTCGGTTTTAGGCTCATTAGCTTTTAATGCTAGCGTTGCAGTGTATTTAGACTGGTACAATGCATGTCTGGGATTTTCAAACATCCCGCCGTTTACGGCAATATACTTGCGTACATTAGGAATTTCTTTAACTGTTGTAACATTATACAAAGTAATGCCTGCTTCGCCTACTATCGAGCGACCCGGTTCTAAAATAAGTCTTGGTGGCTTAATAGATTTCTTTTCGATACATTCTTTTAGTTTTCCAACAATATTTCTAACATAAATTTCGGGCTTTAGAGGCTTGTCCTCATCGGTATAAATCACACCAAATCCACCACCCATATTAAGCTCTTCAATCTCTATTTTAAAGTTGTTTTTAAGTTCAACCATAAAATCCGTCATTTTATCTACTGCTAATTCAAATGCTGTTGTATCAAATATCTGACTACCTATATGACAATGAAGCCCCAACAATTTCAGATTTTGCTTATTATTTACCACATTAATCGCTTGTTTCGCCGTACCATTTGCTACAGAAAATCCAAATTTAGAATCTACCTTTGCCGTTTGAATATACTCATGAGTATGAGCTTCTACACCCGGATTTACACGCACTAAAACACCTTGAATTTTACCGTGATTTAATGCTAAATTATTAAGTGTTTCAATTTCATCTAAGCTATCAATAACAACAGCATGAACGTCTGCAACTAAACACTCACTTAATTCTGCTACTGTTTTAGCATTACCATGTACATAGATTTTATTTGGGTCTACTCCAGCTATTATTGCTGTATATAATTCACCACCGCTAGCAACATCAACTCCTAGACCAAGTCGACTAACTAGCTGATATAATGCTTTACAACACATTGCTTTAGAGGCATAACAAATAAGACTGTTAGGATATTCCTTTTTTGCTGTATTCACAAGTGCCAACGACATATATTCAATATATTGTTGGTCAAGAGCATAAAGTGGGGTGCCAAATTCTTTAACTAAATCGTAGCAATCGCATTCGCCTAATACCAAATGCCCCTTGTTGTTAATACTTGGGGTTAATCTTGCTTGAATATCACTATTCATATCGCTTTTAAAAATGGTTTTTGCTTTTGTCGTAACCATTACAAAATTATATCATATAAATTGATATGTGGTCAAATTATAAAAAAGAACTTTTAAAGTATTTTTCTATTATAAATCTATTATTGTTAGGCTTGTGAGGGCAATGTTGTAATTGTTGCGAACTTCTATTGTAAATTCTCCAAGACCTAATTCGGCTAGAAGTGCTTGGCTAAGTGTAAAGCCAGATACATAAAAGGCATCTACCGGCATAGGAATTGGTATTGGAAAAGAAATCGGGGTGTTAATAATCGGAATAGTTATTGTTGCTGTTACCCAATGCGTTTCGCTTCTTGTGCCTCCGTAAGAGGTAATAAACGAAATTAATGGCATTGGGCAAATACATTCTTGTACTTGTTCCTCATTATTACCATCGAAACAATCGCATCCATATAATCTTTCTCCAAGCGGGTCTATTACAACAATTTCGTTTCTAGAAAATTCTCTAATAAGCTGACCACTTGCATTTCGGATAGCAAATATAGTGCCGACACTAGAAAAGGTTGAGTAGCTAAAGTCAGCGTAATTCGATAAATCTATCAATTCGGGAATTCCCAACTCTGATAAAGAAATTTCAGTTCCGCCTAAAAACGGAACTTCATCCGGAATAACAACAGTATCCGGTATTTCTGAAGCAAATAAATCAAGTAAGAATGCAAATGAATTACTGGCAAAGCCAATCTCGACATTGCCTGTTATATCTACTATAAAATTATCCGCTATAAAGTTTGGAGCACGGTTAAGTCCATCGTCGTGATTGCCATTGAAAACTCTAAGATACTGTCCCTCTAGCGTGCGTGCGCTATGTAGAGGTGTAAACACCCAAATGCGATGCTCTGTACCTGCCGTTAACCCCATAGCAATGCTAGCTGGAACAACTAGTCTAGTAACTCCACCACCGATATTTTCTATTCTGAAAATCGGCATTTCGGATAAGCGTATCATTTCTCTTCTAGCTTCACTTTCGACATTTGTATCAGCAAAGCTTATACCTAGAATATTGTAACCAACAAAATTTGTTAGCTCTATATGAATTTCTGTAAAGTGATTGTGTCCTGGAGCTATATTTATAAACGGTTGTTCTATGCCTGCAGCCGTGTTTAACGGAGTTGTAATCGCATTAGGACCAAACGAAAAGAAAATTCGTTCAGCTATAATTTGCAGTTGAGTTGTTAAATGCAATCCCCTGTCGTTAGTTACTATTACATTAACTGTAGTTCCTGTCATATATCTATCGCCTAAAACTTGTCTAACTACCGCATTTGGCACAATAATTGTATTGCCTGCTACTGTGAATTGTCCTTGCAATAGTTGTTGTCCGTTGACATTAACACCAAGTCCGTGCAAATGCACATTACCAATTAAGTTGATAATAAAGTTAGGATTATTAACTAAATCTACAGGCATAGCTTCTAATGCTAAAGCGTATCTTATAACGGATTGCCTTAGAGAGACAGTAAAGCTATTTGTGCTAACAATTAGAGTATTATCACCGTTTCTAAGCTGTGCACCTGCAATACTTAACACCCCGTTTTCTTGAACTGAAAAGTTGATAGGAGTAGCAATCGGTACAAATATATCGGGAGCAATAGTAATGCTATTTATAACATTACCTTGCGATAAATTTATCGGGAATTCTATATATCTGTTAGCTTCGCTAAAGCCAATTGAGCCAGGCACAACATTACTAGGATTACCGCCAAAACCACCGCCGAATATCATACTAAATCTACTAACTGGTTCTCTGCTACGGGATTGCATATTTATAATGCTAAATTCATACGCACCAAAACCATCAACTCCTGCACCAAAAATATCAGTAAACTGCATAGTAATAGACCTATTTTCTGCGTTGTAAATGCTCTCTATTTCTCTATTACCTAAAAATATTCGATGACCGCTAAAGCTAGCTAATCCTTCATTAAAAAGAACAACCTCGCCTTTTGTATTAAACCCTTCAGTTAATTCCACTATCGTACCACTACTAAAAGTTGGCATGCGTGTGCCTGCCGGTACCATATTGATAATGCGTTCGTTTATACTGACTGTATTCATTTCCATTATGCGAATTAACCTACCTGCCATATCGGGAGTAGCGTTATTTGGCGAATGTAGCATAATTAAATCAAATCGTTGATTTAGATCTCTCGGAGTATTGCCGCCAGCGTGATCGCTAACTAAACCGACCGCCGTTTCGGTTGCGGTAGCTAGCACCGAATTAGCAAATGTTACATAATTATTTTTATCTTGACCTTCGTCTGTAACAATAATAACAGGGATATTTACTAAAAACACTCCATTGGGTTGCTCATATCTAGCAATGTTAGTTTGACTCCATGTACGACCTTGCGGGAAAGCGTGTCCTCTACCGCTTGCAGTTGGACCAGCACCGTTATTATTTGTAAAAACTCTATTCATTAGAGCGGGTATCATACCGTTTATGCTACCGCCCATAATGCGTGCAAATCCCTCGTGATTAGGATCTGTCATTTCCGGGAATTGAATATCGTTGCTACGAAGCCAAGTAAAGAAATGGTTTTCGTTACCCTCTATGCTTATGTGAGAACCGCTACGGCTTGGCATAGTTAATAACGGCGAAACTGAAATATCATGAAAGATATTATTACGGGAAATTATAAAATTACCAAAGCTACTACCCTCATTTGGATGTTGAATGCGTTGATTATTGCGAACTGAAAGCGAATGTTCTGGGGCAACTGTGCGAACTGCCTCGCCGTTTTCTGGGTCGGCTTGACCTATTCCACCGCCGTAAGATACACCTAAAACGCCTGTAAAACCACCAAATCGTAGAACCGAAGTGTTTATTGTTATTGGATTATTGGCGTTAGGTGCAAAACCTGCCCCAACAAGAGTTAGTCCCTTTTCAATAATGCTGTTCTGAATCGTGATTCCCTCTATATAAAGTCCGCTTGTAAAAACACCATTGTTATGTGCTCTACCGATACTAAATTCTTTATCCATACCTGCCAGCATACTCGTGCCGATAACTCCGATTTTGTGATATTGATTAAGTCTTATAGCCGTAGCACCTTGCGGAATATTTTCGCCAGTTAGTGTGATGTTATCTAAAATAGAGTTGTTGGCCAGCATATAAAACGCATATAAATCGCCCCAACCATATCCTGGGAAAAATCTGCGACTTTCAAATCCTATGCTATCACCATTTGGAAGTCCTCGCATAGAATGAACATTTCTATAGCGCCCTTCTTCACTACGAGTATACGGAGTTGCATCTAAATGGAATCCATTTCCAAAAACGCTACCAAAAAACCAAGTGCCTTCCGCCCAAGTTTCCATTCTGCCGTTATAACGGGTTGCAGTAAGCAAATCTCTATGGGTAGAACGAATAACAATATCTCTAAATCTAAAAGATGGTGCCCAATGAGCAAATTCTATAAAGTACTCACCAACATCGTCAAAACCGTCCCAACGGTAATTAGAGCCTGTATTTTGAATATAATGGCTAGGTGTTGGAGTCGGTGTTGTATTAAAGTGTAGACTAAGAAGTCCGTTATAATTACTAGAATTTATATAATTGCCTAGACTGCGACCACGAGCAGATGCACCTGCAACTGCTATGCCACTACCTCGCATTTGCCCCTCTACACCTTCGGTAATATATGTATATCTTGCTAATCTTTCTAGCAGTTTAATGTCGTCAAAATCGTAAGTGTTTACGGCATCTATAATTTCGTAAGTAAATTCGTATCTTGGACTAAAACCGGGGCGTATTTGACCTGCACTCTCGGCTACAACACGCACGATACCAGGGTTTAAGAAATTTACTGTTACTGTACGGTCGCAAATTTGCGGATTATAAACTACTCTTGCTATGTTTGCTGGAGAATAATTTTGAGGAGTTAGCCTTATAAATGTGCCATTATCTTGCTGTTCTTCTATCCAAACACTAATGTCAACTTCACCACGATAGTTCCACATAAGCAAAAAAGTGCTAGACGAGTGTGTAAATGTAACATCTTGCCAGGTACCATGTACCCAGTTATTCCCTTCAAATCTACCAGGGGTTGCTGTACCGCATTCGGGAAGCTGTATATCGTATAGTCCAAAAACACGAGTGCGGGCAATGCCACGGGTTGTATAGTTTATATTGCCGTGTTTGCTAGAGGAAATCGCACTAAGGTGATCGGTAGAAATATCTCTTACTGTTACAGTATAATATAGTGTAACAGTGTGGTTAGTGCCTGTAACTATTGCAATAAGTGTTGTTGATGCTGTAGTTATATTATGAGTAACATCTATTAGTTGTAAGGAATAAAATCCTTCGTTTACTGTGTCTAGTATGGCAACGGGATTATTTGCAATGCTACTACTGCCAACACTCCACACTACTGTATAGTTTTGGTCATCCGTTACAATTGTAGGCAAGCTAAATCGTTGTTCTAAAGATTGAAAAATCCTGTTTGTAGCATTGCGAGAAAGAGCATATGTATATCCCTCGTTACGGTTAGCACAAGAAGTTAACAGCGGTATGCTAGCCACAACTACAAACGCTAAAATAAATATCGAAATAACGATTTTTTTGAATTTTGAATTTTGTTTTTTCATAATATTTTTATTGTTAATTTACCTAACTTACTGGATTGCTTCGTCAACGAAGCAATCCAGTAAGCAATGCCTCTATATATTTTTACACAATAAGAACAGGCACACTTATACTAAACTGACTACCTAAAAACCTATCTACCATAATTATTCTAATCTCAACCTCGCCCTCACTTAATATCCTAGCGTTAAATACTCCCCCTTCTACGCTTGGCATTATTTGCAAAATACTAGAATTGCTTGACTCAAAGGCTAGTGAGTTTAGAAACTCTTGCCTAAGTGGGTTTTTTGAAATAAGTAGATTATTCGGTGCTACATTATAACCTCTTTCTAAAATGTTACTTATCGGAATAATGCCACCCAATTCTTCAGCCATAAATTCTCTTTCTATAATAACCCTATTATAAATGCCAACTTCAGCTGGCAATCCTAACTCGTTTCTCCATTCTCGCTCCGCATCTCTATTTAGCCAATCTCTAAATAAATCAAAAGAAAATCCAAAATAGTCAAGATAATTTTCATCTGCCTCTTCTTTCATAACAAAAACAGTAAAGAAAACACGAATTCCATGCATTACTCGAATTTCTATCCCCTCACTTGGGTCAGTAGAACGCATATTTTGAAGTATATGAATATGACCGTTTATTACATCTACAACCTCAGGATTACTACTAACAAAGGTAAGTGATTCGCTCGCATCAGCAGGTTCAACAATAATATAACGCATAAACGGTATCACATCGCCTCTATTGCCTAATACAATTAAGTCATGAGTATTAGAGTGTTCGTTAAATTCTAGACGGCTTTCAAAAATAGCCTCATCCCATCTAACATCTCGAATTTCGATAAACATAACCTGTCTACCGACAAAACCTGCGATTGCAACCACCAATATAACAATAATTACAGGGATTACAAATAAAAATAAAAGTATAGTCTTTTTCATTTTTCCTCCCCTTTTATTGTTCTAATTTGCGATACCTATTCGGTCCGTCTACAAAAAGTAGCGTTGCAAACACTGCACCAAATACTATCGAAAACGCTATTAAAAACCATCTAAAAATTTCGGCATCCATACCAAAGCCAATACTATCGCTAAATACACTAAGTAAACCTAGCGCTCCAAAACCGACGCCAATTATACTACCTAGCACTATAATAAAGTTAGCGTGTGTTGTAGCTTTAGTAAGCTCGCCTGTGCTAATTTGATTACAAAGCGGTTTGCACAAATCAATATAAGTGCCTAAACAAATATAACCAATCGCCATACTTGTAGCGATGACTAAAATTTGAATAACTTCTACTCCCCTTAAACCGTCTGCATAATAACCTGCCCCTGTCGTGATTTCGTGTCTTAGCATACTAAGAGTTACACCTACTATAATAGATAAAAAAATCGGCACAAAAACCAAGCTAGCCTTTGTAAAAAGTTGTTTTCTAAAGGATACAGGTATTAGCTTTGTATGATAAATATTATGTCCTTCCCTACTTATATTGCTAGCTGCAAAGCTACTTGCTAAGGGAATAAGCACCATAGTAATAAACAATGAAATTTCAAAGCTAATTCCAAGGGCAAAATCAGCCTCGCCTACATTCATAAACGATTGGTACATAGCATAATTAGCTATACGATTACTAAAGAAAATTAAAAGCGGTGTAATCACAACAATAAGTAAAAATTGGAAGGTATAGTTAGAGCTTCTAAAAATATTTAAGCATTCTCTATCTAAGACAGCATGAATCGGACTTTTAGCACAATATTTGCTACTTGCCGAAAATCCGCTAATACTACTATGTTCTTCCATATAAAATTTCTTGTATTTTAGGCTAGCAATATAAAAGGCAAATGCAAAAAGCCCAACACTAAAAACAACAATGAGTGCAAAATGTATTAAAGCTGGAACCAATTCGCCAGTGGCAAGCACTGCAAATGCTCTAGCCGGATAAAATCCGCCTGCAATGCTTTGTATGTAAGTAGCGTTATCTAAAAGTGTTTCGCTAAAGCCTTCGGCAATAAGCGGACGAATCATCGTTTGTACCGCTAGCATATACAATACAACTCCTGCGACTAACCCCAATAAATACATTATGGTGGTAAATGATGTTTTACTTTTCATAAACCACGATAGCTTCATCATCGGAAACAATATCAAAATAGCTATAAAAAATGGGAAAATCGGCACAAAAATAACAAAAAACGGAATGAGCCCTACAAAAAACCACCACGGACTACCCGCCGCTATTCCAAACGCTATTAAAATCGGCCCTAATATAACCACAGAAAAAACTAGTTCAAAGCAATATGATACAATTATTTTTGATATGAATATTTCTCGACTTGTTAGTGGCAGTTTAAGCAGCAATTCCCTATCGTTATTTATATCTAACACCTTTATAAGCATCGGAATTAAAAAAAGCGTTTGAATAACCATAAATCCTGCGATTGTAAAGGTTAAAAACTCTCCACTTAAATCTATCCCTAACTCTGTTACCATAAATTGCTGAGCTAAAGTATGATAAATAGCAACAAAACTGCCAAGCAGTGCCGCCGCTACAATACCAATAATTGTCCACCTAAATGCCGTCTTTAGTGGACTCTTATCTTTAGCTAACCTAACGCCAGCGTTAAATTGCAATTTAATTAGTGTAAATATTGTGTTCATTTTATTTCAATGAGAAATGATGAATGAGAAATTATTGATATTATCTTATATTTTATAAATAACCATTAAAATATATTTCTTAATAAGTCCAGTATTCACGCTTCTGCTTTCTGTATTCTGCGTTAAATAAGTCCTTTATTTCTCATTCGCCTCATAACCTAGAAAAAATCCTTTGCTTGCAAGGTGGATTTTTTTGACGGTTATATTTCCATATTTCTAATTTCTCATTATGCAAGCATACTCGCATGCACTTCATCCATAATCTTCTTTTGCATTATTTGCGCCGCCTTGCGTTTACCTATCTTTTCGGCAAGTTCTCTTTCTTGTACTAACAACTCAGCCCTTATTTTATCTATTTCTTCTCTTGCTTTTGCGGTTAACTTCATAAATTCTTCTTCTAAATCCATTCCCTTTTCTCTATATTCCTTTAAGTTAATATCAGCTATAACAATACCGCCATGAATAATAACCGCTCTATCGCATAGCTTTTCTACGGTGTCTAAATTATGACTACTAAAAATTACCGAACACCCACTAGCAGCATACTCTTTCATATAGTTTTTAACATCTAAAATAGACTGAGGGTCTAACCCAACCATAGGTTCGTCCAAAATCCACAGCTTAGGTTTATGTATAAGAGCTCCAATAATCGAGATTTTTTGCTTCATACCGTGGCTATAAGACATAATCTGATTATTGATAGAGTTTTGAAGGTTAAATTTTTTAACTAAAGTATCAAATCGCTCCTGATATTCCTCTTTAGGTACTTTATAAATGCTGGCTATATAACTAACATATTCACTACCTGTTAGCTTATCGTATACAGCGTGATTATCAGGTACAAAACCAAAACTACGTTTAGCTTCAAACGCACTCTCCACAATATCGTGTCCGCAAATCTCAATTTTACCGGCTGTAAACGGAATTATACCCGTAATGCATTTAATTGTGGTACTTTTACCTGCTCCGTTTACTCCTAGAAACCCAAAAATCTCGCCTTCATTAACCTCCAGCGAAATGTTTTTTGCAGATATAAATTTTGCACCTTTATATACTTTATAAAGATTTTTAACTTTTAATGTAGGCATTTTTGTGTTTTTTCCTTTTCTTTTGTTAGGAATGAATATGTTAATATAATAACATAAATTACTATATAATCAATAATAAATTTCTAAAAGTTACTTTCATCTCAAGCGGGCATTTTTAGCCCGCCCAAGATAAAAAAACATCTAAACTAGAAAATGCTGGAAGCTATCTATCAACTCAAAAACACCTTCGATTGTCATAGCACCCGTAGCAAGAGCAATTGTTACATACTGCCCATTAAGAGCAAAGAACAATTCAGGTGGTGTTGTTGGCGAAATTGTTTGGAACTCTTCAAAGCTCATTAAACCAAACTCTGCTACTAACTCATTTTTAGCATCTACACAGAAAGCCATTGAGTATATATCAACTTCAAAAATGCTCAAAAAGCCTAATCGATTAAACATACTCGCTGCCGTTAATACCCCGTTTGCAAAGAATGTTAGATGCACTGGTGTAATTAAGTTAAAGGTTTCTGTTTGGTAAACAAAGACACGAATGTCTACTAATTCTATTGCTTTAGAGTTTAGATTAGCATCGTGATGCTTAAACTCGTGCCCAATAAACTCGTATGCATTATATGGAGTAATCATAATATGTCGCCCCTCTGTTATGCTAAAGAAGCTATGTCTATAAACCATTGTAACCTGAGTTCCGTCGCTAAAGGTTAATTCTACAGCCTCGTAATAATCTAACCCGCCATGGTCGATAAACATTACAGGTGCAACATCAAAATCACCTGTGTTAAAATTCCATACCTTAATCATATCGCCAACTCTAACAGTTTCTACCTTTTGAGTTGTACCATCAGCCATTGTAATTAGTGTGCCTTTAACTACACAAGAAACAGGATTTGATGTTGTTGCTTTCTCGTTTGTCGCATCATGTTCACCCATCCATGGCAAATCTCTATTCTCATCATCATAAGTAAATACAACTCTTGTTCGTACTCTAGTGTCCGCATTAACAATATCGTAAGCAGTATAACGAGTAGTAGTGGTATATTCACGAATTTCTAAAGTATACGAACAAATAACAAATTCTAATGCTATATAATCTCCGTCACGATAACTCGCACCACCTGATAATCCACCAGCCCTAACAATACTGTGTACATTTCTTGCACCCGCCGATCTAGCATTTAATATCATTGAAAATACGAAATTATTATTAGCATCAATCGTTACTCTTTGTCTATCTACTGTAATATTTTCACGCCTATTACTTACATCGCCTGAAGCACCCTGTTGACCGTTAAACATACTGAAGATTTGTGATTCTGCATTAGAAATTGTCTCAGAAGTAACAATATAATTAAATAATCCATATGGTGAAAGTGTATAGTTATTTAACCAAGTATCCAAATTTAAGGAATCACGAGTATTTCTTTGTCCATGTCCCCACCTAACCTGAAGTTGTGCGTTTGTTACCATCTGATTTTGTGATGCTTGACTTCTTAAAGAATGCCTACTAATACTATTTGTACTGGCATTAAAAAATATCCTGTCTGCTCTTGAAGCTCTTTCAACTGCCGTTCCACTTCCTATACCTGACCCTGTTGCAAATGCAACAGTCCTGTTATATGCGTTGATTACATTTCCATTAGCATCTCTATTAACAGCCATTCTGCCCCCAACATTAAGATTCATTTGCACTGGTGTCGCTCCAACAGCTGACACACCAACTTGATTTGTCTCAACATAACGGTGATTTTCAAGCTCTAAAATGGCTGAGTCTACTAAAAACGCCATAATTTCGTTGCGGTTACTACCTATTGTATTGTTTTCTGCTAACTCTCTAAATGCCTCGTTTAAACCTAAATCACTTATTAAAAAAGTTTTAATTTTATGCTCTGTTGGTGTTATGCTTAAAGCTGTAGTTAAATATGATTCTCTAATAACACTCTCAAAAACACTGCCTTCTTCAAAGTTTGCTACTACTCTAACATTTGTAACAAAACCGTTATTACGAGTTATTGTAAATTGATTTGTTGTTACTTCTTGACTTCCACTATCACTATACTGGTTACCTAAATAAGAAATAAAATCATACGAAACGGTATAATCTACTGCTACCACTATTGCTTGCCAACTGATTGTGTTGCTGTCTAAAGCAATTTCGCCTAATTGTGGAATCCTAAGGTGTGCATGATTTTCAAATAAATAAGCTACTCTTTGTTCTGCATTTTGCATTATTGTTTCTAACGCTTCTAATTGACCTTCTAATAAAATAGCTTCTTGCTCGGCTGTAAGACTATCTAAGACCTCTCTAGCCATCATAACTGCAATCGAATTTACTAAAAAGCCATATTCTAGGTAGTTAAGAGTAATATTGCTTATATTAGATACAGCATTTACTGCGCTTATTATGGCAGTAGCACCGTCAAAAACAGCTAGCATATTATCTGCATATAAGATTTTTTGTAGTAATGCTTCCTCTACTTGACTTCTTACATCGTGAATTTCGCCTCTAAAATCAAGCGTTTCTAGCTGTCTAAATGCCATAAGAGCCGTACCGACTGCTAACATAAAGTTCTCACGACTAGAACCGATTACTAAATATTCGGGAATCTCTATCTCTGCGATAAGATACTCTACAAAAGCAACACGGTTAGCAATATATGTTGTTCTATCAAAATCAATTAAGTTTGTAGTAAGGAGGACTAATCTATAAGCGTTAGCTACATACCCTTGCAATACTTCGTCCAACTCGTCAAATGCATCTTGAGCCAAATCTAGTTTTGCAAAAAATTCATCTCTATTTGCCGTTGTTACCCCACCAAGAGCAATAACATCGTCAATAAGTCCTATAACTACACCTACAATAGAGCCATCTTGTATGCCAAAAATTCTTAATTCTTCCGCTGCATTCAAAAGTGCTTGTCTAAGCTCTTCCGCAATAAGGTTTCTTATGTCTCTAGCAGCCTCTTCTTGAAAAATAAAATTTTCAAGTAAATTAAATGCCGTCTGTGCTGTATTAAATGCTAAATTAAATGCTTCTAACTCTGCTGTTTGGTCTACTCCAGCTATATACTCAAATGGCATTAAATCAGCAAGAGTTTCAATATGTCCCACCACAACATCAATACTTGCATTTTGAGCAACTGTTCTATCAAAAGTTAAAAGAAGCACTCTAGCTTCTGCTATTACAGCACGATTTGTAACTAATGAACGAAGCTCGTCAGTTGCTAAAGCGTCGTAAGCATTCTGAGCACTTGCAATTGCACTCTCAAAAACACCCCTATTTCCTGAGGTAATTTCACCAGCTAAAACAAGCACATTGATAACATCTACCACCTCATAGACAGGAGCAACTTCTTCTAATCTATTATCAAAACTAGTTAATTGAGCTTGAGCCGATGCTAAAACCGCACTGTTATGTATTCTTGCTCTAATATCGTAATTATTGCCACGAAAAGTAAATGTTGCAGCATTTGTATAGGCTGTTTGTGCCGCAGTTAAAGCCGCATTGAATGCAGTTCTATTAGCAACATTATTGCCACCGTGCACAACATATGTAAGTGTGGTTGGTATAGCACTAATAAGATTTGCTACCACATCGGCTTGAGCGTTTTTATCAAAGTTAGTAAGTTGACCTAGTGCTTCACTAAGCCTTGCTCTGTTGATTACTTGATTTTGATACGCAGACGAAAGAGCATTAAAAGCAGTTTCGGCAGAATTAAAAGCTGTTTCAAATGTAGTACGATTACCCATCGTAACTGCTTGCGGAATAGCGTTTATTAAATTATATGCTTCTGTAACGCTAGCAGGAACTTGTGGTTCTTGACGACCCGGCGTTGTAGTTTCGCCACATGCTGTTGCCATAATAACCGTTGCTATAAGTATAAGTGATAAAAATATTGCTATAGCTTTCCTTAATTTTCCCCTTGTAGAATTTCTCGTTCTTAAATTTGTTTTCATTTTTTATTAAATCCTCTTTTTTATGGGTGATAAATGCAAAAGTTAATAATTATTTAATATAAAATATAGACTTTTATCCCACCCGAAAATCAATTATGGACTATAATAAAAAAAACGTCAAACGAAATCTTAAAAAACAAAAAAAAGAAAAATTATTCTCTTTTGCATTCGCAAAATTATTCTCTTTTGTCTTATCAGCTTGCTTTTCAACACATAACTTTACTCAAGAAAATTATTTATATTATTTGCTATAGCTTGCCATATTACCTTCACATTCTTCTATTATTACTTTATAGCAGTACGGAGCAAAAAAGTCGCATACAAATTTTGCTAGATTTTCAGCTGTTGGATTAAAATCTAAAACATCATTTAGTATTTTATGGTCCAATTTATCAATTAGTTTTTGGGCAATATGGTCGAAGTCGATAATCATACCGTTTTCATTAAGTTTTTCAGATCTTAAAAACACATCTATTTTCCAATTATGTCCGTGCATATTGCTACATTTAGATGGATAATCTAACTTTAACTTATGAGCCGAACAAATTTCTATTCTTTTTTTAATTTCGTACATTTTATATTTTCCTTTTTATAAATTCTTCGTAACCTCGCTTTCGCAAAGCACAGGCGGGACAAGCTGTGCAACCATCTCCTATTATTCCGTTATAGCAAGTTAGTGTTTTATTTTTAATTATATTCAAAATTCCTAATTTGTCCGCTAGCTCCCAAGCTTGCGCCTTATTGATGTGCATTAGTGGTGTGTGGATTTTATATGGATAATCCATACTCAAAGTTAGAGTTTTTTCTAAACTTAAAATAAACGCTTCCCTACAGTCTGGATAACCTGAAAAATCAGTTTGACTAACTCCCGTAACAATATTTTCTATGCTGTACTGTTTAGCATAAATAGCGGCATAAGTTAAAAATAACATATTTCGACCTACAACCTCTGTATTAGGGGGAGATTTTTGAAATTGATTTTCGTTATAAGTCTCAACAGAAATATTGCAATTTACAAGCGCATTTTTTGTTATGTCTGACAGGATAGGCAATTCCATTAGACATAGCTCGACATTTGCTTCTTTTGCGATAAGTTTTGCTTGCTCTAACTCTAATTTATGTCGCTGATTATAATCAAAACCAATCGCCAAAACGGTATCAAACCTTTGCTTTGCCCAATAAAGACAAGTCGTACTATCCTGCCCCCCGCTTAATAAAACAACAGCAGCTTTTGAGTTTTTTATGTTTTCACTTTTCATTATTATAGTTCCATTATCGCAACTTGACGCATATTACGATCTATAAGCATAAATCTGTTTTCGTCTAATGAGATAGCTCCAACTGAGTTGATTTTTCCGCGCCACCATCTAGGATTAAATGCTGAAAGGCTAGGATCAGTTGTTGACGGACTAAGCAAAACAACTATCGGACCAGATACAAACGAAAAAACCTCTACAAACTCTCCTAATTCTCTATCGTAAATCGCCATAAGTTCGTTTTTTCCTTGCACTATGTCTACTGTATCTGTAACTAAAATTGTTTGAAATGGAACGAAATATGGATGCGGGCTATAATTTCTGCTTAATCGATTATAAGATATAATCTCTACGCTATCTTCTAAAAATACTCTATCGTAAAAGTGAACAAATTCGCCATCAAACAACGCTCGCTCGCCCTGCCCACTCAACACAACATCTCTAGTGGGAAAAACTATGTAATCATGCAAAATTTCTCCTGTTTTAGAACAAATATAAAATATCCTATTAGCCATAGAAACATATATTATATTTTGATTTCGATTTAAGGTTAATCTCCCCTTGAATGTGCTACTGTGCTCATCGCCCAACAAACCTCTATTATTAAGCTCATCAAAATATCGATTGTTTTCAAGGTTTACCATCAGTAATACTTCTCTATGCTGTCTTTGCCTAAACCCAATATAAGTTAAAATGTTACCGTCTACAACAAAATCACTTATTATGACTTGCACTTCTATAGTATTTTTATAAGCAAAATTGCTTAAATCAAAAACTTCAATGCGGTTAGGATTTGCTAATGCTATAAACAACCGCCCATCATATACGGAAATTCTGTTAGACAAACTTTCTAACTCAATTCTGTAAAGGTGGTTGAAGTTAGTATTATAAATATCGACAGACTTGTAACGCAAGGCAACAATGGAATCTGAAAAACTATCGAATTCCAGTTGATAAAACGTACCTAAGTTAAAACGAGTTAAGCCATATGGGTCATCAACGATTATGGGTTGTACTCCAAGCGAGCAACCGCACTGACCATACCAAGCAGTATTTCTATAAAACTTGCAAGCCTGCCTAAAGTAATTCAAAATCGTTATATCATTAAACTGCATAGCAGCAACAACAAAATTATTATACTTATATGCAAAAATAACTGCGTCCTCTACTAAATCCGTTATTTGTGTTAAATTTAATATATTTAACACATCAAAAGTAGGCGGAGTAAAATAATTGTTTCTTCTAAAAACATCCACAAAAGAGTTTTCAATATCTAAGTGAAAAAAACTGCCCTCTTGTCTAAATGGAATTTTTTCTATAGATCTACTAAATAAATTAGGACTTGTAAAATTATTAGGAATGCTAGTTACAGTTTTTATATAATCTCCATAAAATTCTAAGTAGGCATCAGGAGGTCTTGGCATAGTATTTCTATTTATTATAGAACTTACTCCAAGTTCCGGTATCCGCACTTTATAGCTTCTAAAATAGTTACAGGGCAAACGCATCAATCTACTATTTTTTTTAGCCTTTAGGAATTCCGAACTTACATATTCTCCACTATACATATACGGCATAAAGTACATTGTTACATTAAATCCTAAAACATCTCGCCACCCGACTAACACCTCCCCTTCTGCTCTAACCACCACATTGCCACCCTCAAATCTAATGCAAAATGAAAATATTTCTCCATCTGCAATTTGTAGCGTGTTAATGGCAGCTTCGGCAACGATGTAACTTCCATACATAGTAAATGGGCTTATGCCAATAGGACTACCTGGGGCAAACTCTAACATAATGCCATCACTAAAATAAAAAAACAAACCACGGAAAAGTAAAGCTTCTGCCGTTGCCACTGAAGAATTTGGCAATAGAGTAACTGTCTGACCATTATCAAACTTATACTCAACCCTCTCAACACGGAACATTTCGCTAGGCACTCTGCTATTGAAGCTGCTGATGCTACAGCCGACAACGGGATTGCTAATAGCAAACATAAAAATTATTGCTAAAATAAATGTTATACTTTTTTTGAAAATGTTTTTTTTGTTCATGAAATTTCCTATTAGAACGACATCCTGTTACCTGAGCGGAACCGCCCGATGTATATCCCTACTTAAAATAATCGCTGTCTTGCAAAATCGCCATCATATATACTCCCACTTTTTGCCCAATTAGCTCTGGGGTAGATAGCGATACCGCCACGAGGAACAAACTTGCCAACAACTTCAATATATTTAGGGCTAAGTAACTTTACTAAATCTTTAGAAATTATATTTATACAGTCCTCATGAAAATCACCGTGATTTCTAAAGCTGAATAAATACAGCTTTAGACTTTTGCTTTCAACCAATAGCTTATCTGGAATGTACCGAATTTCTATTGTAGCAAAATCGGGTTGACCTGTTTTTGGACAAAGCGAAGTAAATTCGGTACAAAGCAATTCCACCATATAATCATTTTCTTCGTATTTATTACAAAAAGCCTCTAGCACATTTGGGCTATATGTATTTAGGTAATCAGTTTTATTATTACCTAAGTGAGTAATGTTTTTAAGTTCTTGCGTATTTCTTGGCATAATTTTTAATGAAAGCAATAGTGCTTTTTAACGGGTTTTGTTACAAACCAACGACATGATAGACCTTTTGGAAAATCTACAAAATCACCATCGGCAAATGTTACGCTTTGGCTATCGCCATAAGCTACCCTAACCTCGCCCTCTAGTAAAACACAGGTTTCTCTATCATTATAAGTCCAGTTGAATTCGCTAACTTTGCAGTTCCAAGTTGAATACTTAGAATATAATTCTTTTTCTTCTTCTGTTGCTTTTCTTACTATTATTTCCATAATTTTTAATTTTCATCTGCATCAAACACTTTTGGCAGCTTTGCCACTTTCTTGATACTTAGTAATTGATTGAATACTCCTTTTGATTGATGAATATGTCTTAAATTGTAAATTTTACCATCTGCCATTATGTTGATGTTACCGTCGTCTCTAAAAGGTCGACCTGCTAAAAAGAGATTGCCTGGTTTTTCCATTACATCTTGAATATCGCTTGGATTTATTGTAACTGATTCTTTTTTTGTAATAAATAGCGTTAGAGTGTTGTTCCCTTCATTTTGTTTTATGCGTAAAGGAGGCAAAATTGATAGCATATAGAGGTTATATAAGCACATTCCTAAGCTATAAGCCCCAAGGGTTACACAGGCGGCAACCCAAATCTCCCATCGCTCGTTTTGCATAATACCAAATATCACTGACGCTATAGCACAAAGCAAAATCCCTATAGCATTAGAAATGCTACGGAATTTAAGAGAAGACGAGCGCACGGCAATTTCACCAGGAGCTAAACTTAGTACATATGTCTCTTTAGGTTGATTATTATTAAGATTATAGTTACTGCCCACGACAAAATCAGTTTATCAATACTCAAAAAAAAAGTCAACCTTTTTATACAATTTTAGTTGACACTCTTTTTAAGATATTATAGACTACTTAAGGCTTAGGACACTTGCCATACTTTTATGATAAAATGCTTAGATAAAACTTCAAACACAAACTCAATTAAGGCACACACAAAGTGCCATACTTCAATATTTTATTTATTATTTTAGCGGTTGACTTTTCCTTTTGGGAATTGACGACCGTTTTTTTTATTCTTTTTACCTTTACAATAATCCAACAAAAGAATACTCAAAATATAACCCCATAAACATAAGGAGCAAAAATGGAACAACAAAAAAAAGAAAAAAAACAAAAAGCATACCTTCTTCTCGAAAACGGAACAGTTTTTGAAGGACAAGCATTTGGTGCAATCGGTGAAATTACCGGCGAAATTGTCTTTACTACCGGTATGGGTAGTTATCTCGAAACGCTTACCGATCCTAATTTTTATGGCCAGATTATTTGCCAAACATTTCCGCTTATCGGCAACTACGGCACAATAGAAGCGGATTTTGAAAGAGATACTATCTCTGCTAAAGGCTACATAGTAAAGCATCTTTGCGAAAACCCATCTAATTTTAGATGCCAGTATGGCTTAGATGAATTTTTGAAAAAACAAAATATTGTTGGAATTTGCGGTATAGATACTAGAATGCTTACTAAGATTATTAGAGACGCAGGTGTTATGAACGGTAAAATTATCACTAAACCACCCACTGATGCCGATAAAAAGGAAGCTAAAAGCTATGTTTTAGCTAATGCTGTTCCTAGCGTTTCTAAGCTAGGTATATCTGACATACCTAGTGTAGTAGAGCCGTTAGCACTTAAAATGGAGCAAAAACACATAGATAATCCCGTTAATTACCGCATTGCTCTACTTGATTTTGGCTCTAAAGCAGGGCTTGCTAATGCTCTTATCGCCAGAGGTTGCAGTATTAAATCATTTGGAGTTGATGTTAAGTTAGAGGATATTTTAGCTTATAATCCCGATGGAATTATGCTTAGTAATGGTCCCGGTGACCCAAGCGAAAAATGCAACTTGCCAATTGTGGAGCTAATTAAAAAATTATTTGAAACTAACATTCCTATGTTTGGAGTTTGCTTAGGACATCAACTTATGGCACTTGCTAAGGGATATAAAATTAAAAAACTGAAGTTCGGTCATCGTGGCTGTCAGTCTGTAAAAGAAGTGACTACTGGCAAGCTATACTTAACTAATCAAAATCACGGCTATACGGTTGTAACAGATAAATCATCATTTATAAATGTAAACGACAGCACTTGTGAGGGCTTAGATTATGGGGTTTCATTCTCAGTACAATTTCAGCCGGCTAGAGGCGGTTCATTAGATACAACTTACCTGTTCGATAGATTTTTAGATAGAATTTCAATACACAAGGAGGCTAAAAACTAGTTACAAATATAAAGAATAGCTAGTTTGACGAAAATGCTATTATTAAAAATAGGTTTTCATAGTGAAAAAAATGCCATTAAATAAAAACATTAAAAAAGTATTAGTTATAGGCTCAGGACCTATAGTAATCGGACAAGCGGCCGAATTTGACTACGCAGGCACGCAAGCGTGTAGAGTGCTTAAGCAAGAGGGTATAGAGATTGTACTTATAAACTCTAATCCTGCCACTATTATGACCGATAATAATATTGCGGACATAATTTACATAGAGCCACTTACGCTAGAAACAGTTAAAAGAGTTATTAAAAAAGAGCGACCTGATAGTATTTTATCGGGACTAGGCGGTCAAACAGGACTAACGCTAAGTATGCAGTTAGCTAAAAGCGGATTTCTAGATAAATACGATGTTAAGTTGCTTGGCTCTCTGCCAGAGACTATTGACCGAGCTGAAGATAGACAAATATTTAAGGATACTATGTTATCTATTGGTCAGCCTTGCGTGCCGAGTGCTGTTACGACTGATTTAGAAGACGCTGTTATCATTGCTAAACGCTTAGGCTTTCCTGTTATTATTCGCCCTGCTTTCACTATGGGCGGAGCAGGCGGTGGAATCGCCAAAGATGAAAAACAGTTTAGAGAGATTGCTTCTAATGGGCTAATGCTATCCCCTATCAATCAAATTTTAGTAGAAAAATCTATTGCAGGTTGGAAAGAAATTGAATTTGAGGTTATGCGTGATAGTGCCGGCAACGCTATAATTGTTTGTTCTATGGAAAATTTCGACCCTGTGGGCATTCATACCGGCGATAGCTATGTTATAGCTCCTGCTGTTACTCTTAGCGATAGAGAATATCAAATGCTACGCACAGCTTCGCTTGATATTGTTGAGTCTCTAGGGGTTGAGGGTGGTTGTAATGTGCAATTAGCGTTAAATCCTGACAACTTTGATTATGCCGTAATTGAGGTTAACCCTAGGGTTAGTAGATCTTCAGCACTTGCTAGTAAAGCAACTGGCTATCCTATAGCTAAAGTTGCTACAAAGGTTGCAATTGGCTATACATTAGACGAGATTAAGAATGCTGTTACCGGCACAACTTACGCTGCCTTTGAGCCAACGCTAGATTATGTTGCGGTTAAGTTACCTAGGTGGCCGTTTGATAAGTTTGTTTATGCTAATAACGAATTAGGCACTCAAATGAAAGCTACAGGCGAAGTTATGAGCATTGCCGATACTTTTGAGGAGGCTTTACTTAAAGCGGTTAGAGGAGCCGAATTAGGACTAACCGATTTGAATATGCCTAAATTAGCCAAAGTGAGCAATGAACAACTGCATACTATGATGGTTAAAGCTACAGACGAAAGATTATTTGCTGTTTATGAGGCCATGAAACGAGGCTTAACCATAGACCAACTTTTCGAGATTACTAAAATTGATAGATGGTTTCTACATGCTTTAAAGCGTATTTTAGATGCAGATTTAACCGAAAAAAGCAATCCTGCCATACATACTCCGAATAAAAAGGTAAAGTTTGAAACAGAATTGCCTCAAACCGATAAACTAATCTATAAAATGGTAGACACCTGTGCCGCTGAGTTTGAAGCTAAAACTCCGTATTTCTACTCTATAACACAAGGCACCGAAAATGAAGCTCTCCCCTTTATAGCAAAATCTAAAAAGAAACGCATTGTCGTTTTAGGTAGTGGTCCTATTCGTATTGGTCAAGGCATCGAATTTGACTATGCTTGCGTACATAGCGTATGGACTCTTAAAAAAATGGGTTACGAGGTTATTGTTATAAACAACAATCCCGAAACTGTTTCTACAGATTTCGATACTGCCGATAGATTATATTTTGAACCACTTTATATTGAGGATGTTATGCGTATCATCGAGATAGAAAAGCCTATCGGTGTAATTTGTGCTTTCGGTGGCGGCACTGCTATTAAATTAGCTAATAAGTTAGCACAAAGAGGCGTAAACATAATCGGCACAAGTGCTGATATTATCGATACCTGCGAAGATAGAGAGAGGTTTGAGGATTTATTAGAAAGATTAGATATAAAACGCCCTAAAGGTTATGCGATTAAAACACTAGAGGAAGCCTTAGAATCTGCCAAAAAACTAGGCTTTCCTGTACTTATGCGACCAAGCTATGTGCTTGGCGGTCAAAATATGATTATTGCATTTAACCAAAAGGATGTTGCTGAATATATGGAAATTATCCTTAGAAAAACACAGGATAATCCGATTTTAATTGATAAATATCTTATGGGTCAAGAGATTGAAGTTGATGCAATTTGCGATGGAAATGATATTCTGCTACCTGGCATTATGGAACATGTTGAAAGGACTGGTGTTCATAGTGGCGATAGTATTGCAGTATATCCCCCGCCGAATGTTGACGACAGACTTTCGCAACGCATTTATGATTTAACTAAGAAGATTTGCAATGCTTTAGATGTTCGTGGGCTACTTAATATTCAATATGTGCTATACGAGGGCGAAATTTATGTTATAGAGGTTAACCCTAGAGCTAGCCGTACTGTACCGTACATCAGCAAGGTTACAGGCATACCGATGTGCGAACTGGCTACTCGTGTTAGCGTAGGCGAAAAATTAAAGGATTTAGGCTATAAGTCAGGCTTTGCAAAAGTCCCGCCGTATACTGCCGTTAAGGTGCCAGTATTTAGCTTTGAAAAATTAGTTGGATTAGACACTCACTTAGGTCCCGAAATGAAAAGTACAGGCGAGGTTTTGGGTATTGGTAAAAATTTAGAGGAAGCACTTTATAAGGGATTACTGGCCGCAGGCTACAAAATGAAAAAACAACGGGACGGTGGTGTATTTATCTCTGTTAGAGATAGCGACAAGCCAGAAATTGTAAACCTAGCCGAAAAATTCATAAAGCTAGGCTTTACAATCTACTCAACTAAGGGCACGGCTAATTTCCTTAAGGAAAAAGGAATTACCGCTAAAGTAGTAGAAAAAATTAAAGACTGTCCAAAAAATAATACTGAAAATTTACTTCAAAGTGGCAAGGTGCAGTATGTAATTTCTACAAGCGAGCGTGGTAGAGACCCACTCCTTGATGATGTTAAAATCCGCCGTAAAGCAGTTATGTTGGGTATTCCATGCTTAACCAGCATTGATACTGCTACCGCACTTGCCAACAGTATGCTTAGTAATTTTAGCGAATTTAATACCGAACTAGTAGACATCAACCAAATGCGTACAGAGCGTCTAAAATTACCATTTACAAAAATGCACGGACTTGGCAACGACTATATTTATATCGACTGCCTAGACGGAAAATGGATTAACGGACCAGAAAGCTTAGCTGTTACGCTTAGCGACAGAAACACAGGTATCGGTGGTGACGGTGTTGTACTTATTGCTAAAAGCGAGGTTGCCGATGCTAAAATGCGTATGTATAACTTAGATGGTAGCGAGAGTAATATGTGCGGAAATGCAATTAGATGTGTTGGTGCATATCTTTATAACAAAGGCATCGTGAAAAAAACTGATATTACAATCGAAACGCTTGCAGGTATTAAGGAATTAGATTTAATTACTAAAAACGGAATTGTTAGTAGCGTAAAGGTTAATATGGGTAAAGCAGATTTATCGCCAGAAAAAATCCCCGTTAGGTTAAAAGCTAATAAAGACGGTGCTGTTATAAATAAAACAATCGAGGTTGGAGGTAAAGAATATAATATTACTACCGTTTCTATGGGTAATCCTCATGCCGTTATTTTTGTAGATAATGTTGCTAAAATCAATTTAGAAAAGGTTGGACCTCTGTTTGAATATAACGAATTATTCCCCGAGCGAGTAAACACCGAATTTGTGGAGATCGTCGGCAAAAACCGCCTAAAAATGCGTGTATGGGAGCGTGGCAGTGGCGAAACCAAAGCTTGCGGAACAGGTGCTTGTGCTGTTGCCGTAGCCAGCGTACTAAACGGACACTGCGATAAGTCTAGAGATATTCTAATTGAATTACCGGGCGGTATATTAAAAATCTGCTGTAATGACTTTAATAATGTCTATATGACCGGCGGAGCATCTAAGGTATACGAAGGTCAGGTTGAGATTTAATCAATAATACATCTTATAAAACACCTAAAACACCCTTGTAATTGTTTGCAAGGGTGTTTTAGGTGTTACTTCCAAGATTTTCAAGCCAATATTTACTTTGAAACTTTTGCTTAATTAAAAGTTGCTTAATTTAGAATTTTAGTATATATTTATCTTGTTGGCGATATTAGATTGCTTTATATTATGACAATAAATAACAACTACTTAAACTTAAAAGACAGCTATTTATTTAGCACTATTGCTAAAAAAGTGCGGGAATACTCTAGCCAAAATCCTAACGCTAAAATCATTCGTATGGGCATTGGCGATGTTACTCGCCCGCTTGTGCCGGCGGTAATTTCTGCTATGCAAAATGCAGTAGTCGATATGAGCAAAGCCGAAACCTTTAAGGGCTACGGCGACGAGCAAGGGTACGGATTTTTGCAAACTGCAGTTAAGGGTTACTATGCTAAAAAAGGTGTTCCGTTAGAGCTTAACGAAATCTTTATCGGCGACGGAGCTAAAAGCGACTTAGGTAACATTTTAGATATTTTTGGCACTGAAAATGCGGTGCTTATCCCCGACCCTGTTTATCCTGTATATGTTGACACTAACATTATGCACGGACGCAAAATTGTGTTTATGAATGGCAATTTGGGTAACGGATTTTTGCCTATGCCGATTGAGTTAAATAAAACAAAAGCGGATATAATTTATTTATGCTCCCCTAACAATCCAACGGGTGCGGTGTATACTAAAGCACAATTAGCCGAATGGGTGTCATATGCTAAAAAGCATAATGCAGTTATACTGTTTGACAGCGCTTACGAGGCTTTTGTAACGGATAAAACTCTACCGACTAGCATTTTTGAAATCAAGGGTGCGGCTGATTGCGCCATAGAATTTTGTTCTTTATCTAAAACAGCAGGGTTTACGGGAACTAGATGCGGTTATACAGTTGTGCCAAATGCGTTAAAAAATGGCGATATTAGTATAAATAAATTATGGCTACGCCGACAAACTACAAAATTTAATGGTGTATCGTATGTAGTACAACGAGGTGCTGAAGCAGTATTTAGTGACGAAGGGTTAGCTCAAATCACTAAAGATATTGAGTATTATTTAGGTAACGCTAAAATTATCGCTAGCACTCTTGATGAATTAGGTATCGCCTATACGGGCGGAAATAACTCGCCATATATTTGGTTAAAAATTCCTAACAGTAACGATAGTTGGGCATTCTTTGATATGCTTTTAGAAAAAGCCCAAATTGTAGGTACCCCCGGTGCTGGCTTTGGTGCTAGTGGCGAAGGTCATTTTAGATTTAGTGCTTTTGGACAACGAGAAAATGTTATTGAAGCTATGGAGAGGTTAAAACAAATCTTAAAATAGGAGCAAAAATATGCAACCATACAATCAAGAAAACAATCAACCGCTAGAACAATATTCAGAATACATTAAGCAAAACAGCTTTTCGTTAAAAAGTAGTAGCCTATTTTCGATATTAGCCAATATTTTTGTAGGAATTATTTTAATTGGCGGATTTGTAGGGCTGTTTTTTGTATTTGATTTATTCTCTATTCAAAATGATACAGTACATGAAAACTTTGTTAATTATATGCTGTTAGCTCTTGGCGGTATCGGTATAGGTCTAGCAGTTATGCTTATAGGTATGCTTTTTAGACTAATCATTTTAAAGAGCTTTGGTGGTGGTAAATGTGGATTGCTACTAGGGTTAATAATAGAAATAACATACGAAAATCCAATTTCTAAAACGATTTATTTAGTTGGCGATTTATTCTTTTTGATAGCCCTTATAGCCGTTATCTTATTAAGTGTATTCTTTTGGAATCCTCTTACATATTTAGCACTAGTGTTTTTGGTTTTGCTGGTTGCTCCAAATATATTTATTTGGATGTTTATTATTAGACAACCTAAAGGAAGTGTTTTTAAGCTAGAAAATGGCGAACTAAATAGCTATATAATAAACAAAAATTATAACGAAATGTAGAGGCAATATTCTGCCAACGAACTCTCTAATAATGCCATTAGATGCACTTCATATTAAAATAGTCGCTAGCGAGTTAAACGAAACTCTCGTAGGCGGTCGGATTGATAAGATTACCGCCCCTAGCTTTGGAGCAGTACGCTTTGCTATTTATGCTAATCATAAAACACACGGGTTATATATTAGTATTAACCCCGAAAACACTCATATCAGGCTAACGGCGGGCGAACGGCAAGAATTATCCAGCGTACCTGTTTTTATTACGCATCTTAAAAAACATTTGATTGGAGCGAGTATTGAGCGGATTGATTGTATAGATAACGAAAGGATTATAAATATAGAGTTCTTGGCAAAAAGCGAGTTGGGAGTTCTCAAAAAGTTTACGCTTGTAGCGGAGCTTATGGGCAAACATTCAAATTTAATTTTGCTTAATGATATGGGTAAAATTCAAGAGAGTTTTAAGCATATTCCACTGGATTTATCATCTAAAAGACAGGTTTTGCCAGGATTGCCGTATGTATTAGCTCCACCGCAAGAGGATAAAATAAATCCGTTTGATGTGGATGCCTTGATAACAATACTATCTGAATTTGAGGGCGAAAGTTTAAGTTCGTTTTTACAAAAGCGAGTTTTCGGACTTGCTCCTAGTAGCATTAAGGAAATTATTTATACAGCTTTTGGCAAACAATCCCCTATTGTTTTAAATAAAAAAAATCAAGAACTATTAACTTCTGCTTTTACTAACTTTGCCAATCCGACCAACCACTTACCTGTTTTTAGCAAAAATGATTTTTACTTTAGACCATATTTGCACTTAACCGAATCGCAAGAAAATCCAACAAAAACCGCTACTCTACTTGAAGCTATAGATGGCTTTTATGGTAATAAATCCGAAAAAGCAAAATTCAATCTTGAAGCTAGACGACTTAGTCAAATAGTAAAAACGGCACTTAATAGATCTGAAAAACGATTAGCTATTTTACTAGAACGACAAGTTGAAGCAGAAAATGCAGACGATAATAAAATCAAGGGTGAACTACTTATAGCAAATCTATATAAAATTACTAAAAACAATACTAAAATCGAGGTTGATAATTACTACACCGATCCTGTTAGCAAAATGATTATAGAATTAACTAGCGATATTTCACCTAGTAAACAAGCTGAGAGTTATTTCAAAAAATATCGTAAAGCCAAAAAAACACTAGAGGCATTAGTTCCGCAACTAGAGCAAACAAGAAGTGAAATTGAATATTTAGAAAGCGTGGCAAACGCTATAGAAACTGCTGAAATCTTAGATGATTTAAGCTACATTAGCGAGGAACTAGCTAATGAGGGTTTAGGAAATCAAACCAAGCAAACCACCAAAAACTCAAAAAAGAAAGATAAGCAAAAGCCAAAAACTGATAGAGAAATATTAGTCGCATCCGCTAAACGCACAGAATTTATGGGCTATATTATTTTAACTGGCAAAAATAATTTACAAAACGATGCATTAGTTAAAACCGCCTCTCCCGAAGACATTTGGCTACATCCCAAAGATTTTCACGGCTCGCACACCGTTATTATAAACCCTAAAAAAATAATGCCTTCTGATAAGGTTTTAGAATTTGCAGGTGGTGTGTGTGCTAAACACTCAAAAGCAAAGCTATCAGAGACTGTGCCAATCGATTATACATTTATAAAATTTGTTTCTAAACCAAAAGGAAGCAAAGCAGGTAAAGTAACCTACACCAATCAAAAAACTATCTGGATAAAGCCAGAATAAATAATTTTGTAAAAAAGACAAATGGTCTTAGCTGAATACATCTTCTGCTTTTTCAAATTCTTCCACGGTAATACCGAAAACATCACAAATGGAATTAGTTGTGCTGAAGAGTTTATGGTTACTTACTCTTTTCGCTAGCACAGAAGCAACGGCATTATCATTAAAATCAATGACAGTGATGCCGTTTTTTTCTAGAACGGCAAGCATTGCATTTGCTTCTTTTATTAGTTTTTTAGGCTCTAATTCAGTTAAAAAAAGCATTGTGCCATAAACCTCGGCATAAGCATTTTTCAACATACTATCCTTAATATTAGTAGGTACTTTTATTTTATGCCATAAAATCTGATGTCCTAATATAATATGAAGTTTTTTACTAACTACCTTTTTAACAAGCGAAACAAATATCTCTTTTTTGGCACCTACAGGAAAATTTATATCCGATAGATAATCTCTTACAAGCTCTATCCCATTACTACTACTCGCCAAAAATGCTCCTAGTTTGCCAGCTATTGCAGAGTTATTAGTTTGCATAGCATACTTTGCCGCCTGTTTTAGTTGAGGATTGTTTTGTATCTCAGCCACAAAATCGTTACTAGATTCTGCCCTAATAAAACTATCGTCTAACAATTTAGAATAAAGCATCCTAATGTGCTGGGGCAATTCTGGAATTAAATTATAAGCTTTATCGCTATCTGCAATATCTATATCTTTAGCGTAATATAATGCAACGCTATCGTCAGGATAAATATTAAGCAGTAACACCGCAGTGTCTTTAGCTATTTTTTTATTACCTAAATTTGCCGATGCCAACATTTTTAATACCAAAAATTCTCTCTCGTACGGCATGAATTTTAGACATCGTTCTAAATATTTAAATGCTAAGCTTGAGTTGTTTATTTGGCAAAACATAAGTGCGATTTTACTAACATCTGCCCAAGTATCTATATCAAACTCATCTAAATATCCTATTAACTCATCTCTTTCGGCATACCTTTTTAAATAATGAAGTCCTGCTATTTTTGTAGTAATTGCATAAATATCATCGAGTTTTAGTGCTAAAATCTTATCGCATAAAGCTATCCCCTCGCTAGCTCTACCCTCACTAATTTCTAATACAGCTAAATAGTTCATTGCTTCTATGTATTGATGCGAATCACTCGGGATATTTGTTAGCATTTCTCTTGCCAAAGCTGTATCCATACTATACAGCAAATTTTTTGCCATATCTACTATCCTAGAATTATCTTGAGGCGAAAGCACTTCGAATTTTCTTTTAGGATACGGTCGAATCATTTCTTGTAAAAAATTTAAATCAAAACTATCTTCATCGTCCTCGTCATCAAAATATCCTTTTTCTAAACCTAATTTTATATAATAACTCGCATGAAGTGGGTTTTCTTTTAATGTGCTGCATTTTATAAGACCAAAAAAAACCTCGTCTAAATAATAGTCTAAGCCAGATAATTTTAGTAACTCTCTAAATGCCTCATTAATAAGCCCCATTTGCATAAATACATCTGCAATCTCTAGCCTTATGTCTACATCCTTATCAATTTTAGGTTTATATAAAATATTATTTTGAAGATGTCTAAGTAGCTCTAGTGCACCAACCAAATCGCCGTTTTCGCTTTTTTCTAACGCTTTTTTAAAAAAATAATCCGTATCTATGCTAAATTTAGTAATTTTATTTGCCATTGTTAATTCTATGATTTATCTGCTTGTACTTATGTAAAAACAAACTTGCATTTATATTAAATTACAATATACAAATATTGACTTTTATTTATAAAATAATAAGCACTAATAAAATCAAAAATAATTTCTATCTTGCAATTGTGTATTCGGATAATTATTTTTTATCCAACTATTTTTTGTTAAATGAATATTTTTTGTTGTTTTGTTTTTTGTTGTTATTCTTTTGCTTTTCTAATCTTTCTTCTACTTCTATATCGCCGTCTTTTACTTCTATCATTTCATCTTCATTGTCATCCTCATCATCGGGCAAAAAATCTGAACCAAAGTTGTCAAAACTATTAACTGCTTCTTTTATTTTATCGTCTGCCACAGTTTCTACAACTACACTTTTCTTTTTAACATCTACTGTTCGTTGTAGCCAATCCTTTTTAGCAACTGTTGGCGCCATAACATTTTTATAAACCCAATCTGCATAAAGCGTCCAAAGTAGCGTTATAATAGGGAATGCTAGTATCACTGTAAATAACGAACCTAAAATAATCCCTAATTGCATTCTAAATAAAAGCACTGCAATAGTAATCGGAACTGCCGATATTGCTAAAATTATAAAATGACGCACTAATAATTTTGAATTAAATGCCATCTTGATGCTGTTTACTGTTATTCTAAATGGATTTAATTTATATGTTACACCCATTGTTATATAAAAAAACAGCATAAACATTAAAACCAAGGCCATTAAACCTAATAATATAAGCAATATTATTTTTAGTGCTACTAAATCTTGCCAAAAATAGTCAAAGCCTATTATGCCTGCAGTTATCGCAAAAAATATTCCTGCTATAACGGGAGAAGCTATTAAAAACGGAAAAAAGCATTTTTTAATGCCGATTAAAAATGTTTTAGCTACAGGCACAACCTGCCCCCTTGCTACAAATTTCACTGTATAAAATGCTCCTGCCATACCTAATAAAAGTATAGGCATGCTGGCAGTAACAAAAATTATCATATTAAAGTTTTGCATAAACACATACCAATAAGAACGAGTTGCCGGGTCCAAAATAATAGGAAATCCAGTTCCTAAATTGCTAGAAAACGGCTGATTACCTATAATGCCGTTTCTCATCATAGTAAAAAGTCCTATTATAGTAGCAGTCGGCAAGCTAAAAACAGCAAGCAATGCACTAATTGTTATCAGCATACCAAGCCTTGCCCTAAAAATTACCCAAAAATATCTAACTCTTGAGCCATTAAAAAGCTGTTCTAAATCGACCGAATTCTCTTGCTTTTCTTTTTCATTATTGTCCGAAGCATTTGCCATACCAATCAATTATACACCAATACAAAAACTTCTACAACCAAAAAAATCGTTTTATAATACTTTTACATCAAACCATCAAAATCGGTATCAAAAAAAGCTATATTTATAGCCCGAGCAATAATATGTGCACAATCTGTAACAAATATATCTATATCTTTTGGAGTTACAACCATATTACCTATTGATTTATCATAAGAACTTGCGTTTCCACCAAACGCATCCGAAATAATCGTACTAGCATATACTACAAGCGGTACACCCACCGAAATAACTGGCACACCTAATGACTTTTCATCTAGTCTTGTGCGATGATTAGAAATCCCGCTACCAGGAGTAATTCCTGCGTTACTAACCTGAAAAGCACTCGCAATCCGCCCAACAGTTGCTCCTGCTAAGCTATCTATAACGATAATACTATCAGGTTTACTTCTACTAGCTACACCTTTAATAATATCAAAACTCTCTATCCCGGTAACACCCAAAACATTAGGGTAAATTCCGCTAATTCTCGGAATCCCATCACTCTCGCCACTATTCAAATGCCTAGTTATCATAACATGCCTAAGCACTCTTTTACCCAAGCTATCGGCCGTCATATCGGGATTACCTAGCCCTACAATCAGCGTATTGTCACTAGGCTCCATTCGTTTAATCGCATTAGCAATCGCCTCTGCTACTCTAGTAAATTCGTGCTTATTGCCGTCTAACACCGCAGATGTTTCTATAGTAATATAATCGCCCTCTGGCTTGCCAATTTGTTTAGAAAGTTCTTTTGTAATAGAAATAGAAGTTTGCTTTACAATATCATTCTCGAGCTCGCTACTTATCTCTAACCCAAACTCAAGTGCCAAATCTGTCCGGAGCATATCTTTTTGTTTGCTTTTAGTTGTGTTTTTTGCGGTTTTCATACAATATAGCGTGTGGAAAATCATACAAAATAATGCAAAATAATGCTTGCAATTAGATTTTCGATTGTGATATAATAGTTTGGTTAGGGCAATTTTTATTGTTCTACTTATAATTTAGGAGAAAAGGGCTAAAGTGAAATTGCCCAAATATTAAAAAACTGTGCCAAATATTAAATCCGCAAAAAAAAGAGTTCTTGTAATAGAGAAAAAGAATCTTCAAAACCGCAGTCAGATGTCTGCATTAAAAACGCTTATCAAAAAATTTAACGGCTTCATTGATATAAATGATTTAGAATCTGCCGAAAAGATGTTGCCTGAGGTTTATGGTGCTATCGATAAGTGTTGCACTAAAGGCATTATTCATAAAAATAATGCTGCTAATAAAAAAGCTGCACTTGCTAAAAGACTTTCTGACGTTAAATCGGGCAAGGTTACTATTGTAATTAAAAAGGATGCTAAAACTATAGCAGCCGAAAAAGCAAAAGCCGCTAAAGAAAAAAGAGAATTAGCTAGAGAAGAAAGCATGAAGCTAGCTGCCGAGAAAAAAGAAGCTATGGCTAAAGCAAAAGCTGAAAAAGCGGAAGCTAAGCTAACTCCTGCTGAAAAAGCAAAAAAAGAAAAAGCAGATGCCAAAGAAAAGGTAAAAAAAGAAAAAGAAACCGCTAAAGCAAAAAAATAATTAACTTTCCCGTTGATTGATTTATATCATAAAAGCCACAGAAGCTTTGTTTCTGTGGCTTTTGTTTTTTAACTTTAATATTCAAAAGAAAAGAAAGTTATTTTGGGCACTGTTATTTCTATATAAGAACCTAATTCAAAAGGCTCTCCTTTTGACATAAATGAAATAATTGAATTATCAAATCGTAAAACAGCATATCAATCTTCATCTATTGATTCTAATATGCCGTTAAACACTACTTCCTTATTATGATTTAACTTAACACTAAAAACTTTTTTACCTCTTATAATTTCTTTACCAAATGTAAACTCGCCATCAATATCAACTTCAACATTCTAAGTATTGCGTACTACACAATAGCCAAAATTATCACCTTCACAAGTCGCAATTCCTTTTCCAAAATTAGAAGAAAATTCTATTTCTATAGGATGATTTTTAAGTGTTTTTTCGACTTTCACTTCCATAAATAGTTACCTTTTAAAGTGCGGAAAATTCATTTTTTGACCAGCTATTATATGTATATGCAAGTGAAACACTGTTTGTCCAGCATCCTCGCCTTGGTTTATTATAAGACGATAACCATTTTGTAGGCTTAGCTTTTCTGTTAAAGTGCCGATTGTGGCAAAAATACTACCCAGCACTTCCCTATCTTTATTCTCCATTGTATCTAAAGTAGGATAATGGCTTTTTGGAATTGCCAAGTAATGATACTTAGCAACAGGTGCTATATCTTCTATTATAAAAAAGTCATCATTCTCAAATAACTTTTTAGTAGAAATTTCTCCACTAGCTATATGGCAAAAAATACAATTGTCGTTTGTCATAATAATTATCCCCCTGTATTAGCTTAACTACTTACTTCACAATCTCGCTGAAGGCATCTTCTTTGTTGAAATCTGCGTTTTCTATTATATAGTTTTTGCGTAATTCTACAGCATCGCCCATTAAAACCGAAACCAATTTTTCGGCACTGGCAGCATCTTCTATGCTAACCCTAACAAGCGTACGACGGTTAGGGTCCATTGTTGTGCTCCATAATTGCTCGGCACTCATTTCGCCTAAGCCTTTATAACGCTGAATTGTAGCTGTACTGCCTAAGCGTTGTCTAGCTTCAGCTAAAGCAACTTCGTCATATAGATACTCGCTTACATCCCGCCTGCTAATTTTATATAACGGCGGTAAACCAATATATACATTGCCATTAGAAATTAAATCCTTCATATATCTAAAAAAGAAAGTTAGCAGTATCGCTCTAATATGAGCGCCGTCTTGGTCGGCATCCGATAAAATTATTACTTTATGATAATTAAGGTCATCCACATTAAAATCGCCCGAAATTCCACAGCCTAAAGCAGATATAATTGTACGGATTTCCTCATTTGCTAAAACTTTATCAATCCTGCTTTTCTCAGCATTTAACGGCTTACCTCTAAGTGGAAGTATCGCTTGAAAGCTACGGTTTCGTGCTTGTTTTGCCGTACCACCTGCCGAATCACCCTCTACAATAAACAGCTCATTAAGTTCTGGCTTTTTGCCAGTACAACTAGATAGCTTACCTACTAAATTAAAATTTTCAATCGACTTTTGAGCCCTAACAATTTCTTTTTCTTTTCTAGCAGCTTCTCTAACTCGTGCAGCAAGGAGTGCTTTTTTTAATATCGCATCTAAAACCGGTTTGTTTTTTGCATCTGCAAAATATTTCTCCAAACCCTCTTGCGTCATATGATCTACCGCAGTTTTAGCCTCTGGGTTACCTAATTTTGTCTTAGTTTGACCCTCAAATTGGATATTTTGCATTTTTATAGATAAAACTGCCGTTAAGCCCTCTCTAAAATCATCACCCAATAAATTAGACTCTTTATCTTTTAGAAGTCCGTTTTTTCTTAATTGGTCGTTAAGCACCTTAGTTAAAGCCATCTTAAAGCCCGTCTCGTGCATACCGCCCTCGCTAGTTGGGATATTATTTACATAGCTGAAAATATTTTCGGTGTAAGCATCGGTATATTGCATAGCAACCTCGAAATGAATTTTGCTATGCTCGCCGATTAAATGAATCGGAGTATCAAAAGCGGGGCTTTTAGTTTCGTTAAGATATTTAACATAATCGGCAATTCCGCCCTCGTAGTAAAACTCTCGGCTAAGTGGCTTTTTATTGTTTATATCGCCTGTCAAAACCCGGTTATCGGTAAGAGTAATTTTAACGCCCTTATTGAGAAAGGCTAATTCCTTAAGCCTTTTGGAAATTGTATCTAAAGAAAAATTAACTGTTTCAAAAACGGTTTTATCGGGTTTAAAACGCACCATTGTACCTGTATGTTCACTAGAAACTCCCGTATCAAATAACTTATACTTAGGCACACCGCTTTTCATTTTGCCGTCTTCTAATCGACTTTCAAATTCCATACGGTAAGTAGTTTGATGTTTATATACCTCTACAGTAAGCCATTCACTAAGGGCATTCGTAACGCTAGCACCAACTCCGTGTAGACCACCCGAATGAGTATAGCTTTCGTTATCAAATTTACCGCCTGCATGAAGTTGTGTAAAAACAACCTCTACACCACTGTAACCTGTTTCGGGATGAATATCAACGGGTATTCCCCTACCGTTATCGCTAACCGAAATAGAACCATCAGTAAAAATTTCTACTGCAATAGAGTCAGCAAAACCGTTTGCCGCCTCGTCCATAGCGTTATCTACAATCTCCCATAAAATATGGTGTAGACCCCGGCTAGAGGTTGTACCAATATACATACCGGGTCTAGTACGAACCGCATCTAACCCCTCTAATATTTTTATATCACTTGCGCTATAATTCTTTTGCATTTTTTTCACTATGTTTGGCGACCACTTAAATCACCTACATAATAGTATCATACAAATATAGTTTTTTCAAGCAAAAAAATATCAAAAAAAAATAGCTATAAAAATCAGAATAACAAACTGAGTTAAATCTAAGGTTCTTTAGCAAAAAAGAAAAATGTTACTATTGACTTTAATCTAAATATAGTGTATACTTCTAATTAGAGGTCTGCGAAATTATTGCAACATATTGTTATAAAACAACAATCAGTGATTCAAAATAATGAAGATATACCGTTTGAGCCTTTAGCACGCTTTAGCGAGTTTGTGCTAGCAAATCCAAATCTAACGCTGGCGGAGTTTGAAAAAGCAACAGAGTTTAGCTTGCCGTTATGCGGATTTTTACTCACACATGACCTAAAAACGATTTTAGAAACATTAAATAAAATTTCGGATACACTTCCCCACCTTATACAAATTTTTAGAAGTCCGCAAACTCACTTAAAAGAATTAGAGCTTATTCAAGATGTAGACATTGCTAAAAGAACAACCCCTAAGACACTCCGCTATTTGATAAGACATCCAGAGGATTGGCATTCTATAAAGGGTGGATATATTGAGCCTAAGAGAATTTTAACAAAGCAACACGAGGATGATTATTCTATATACGAAAATGTTGTTTTTAAGCATCTTATAGATAAAATTCTTGTGCTACTAAATAAATATTTGCTAGAGCTAAAGGGTTCTAATACCGTTTTTAACGAAATGAATAGTGCTATAGCTTCTGTTGAAACTGCTACTAGTAACGCATATATTACTTTAGGCAAGCTATATATGGCACACTTTAGAACGCAAGATAACACTAATCAAAATAAGGCAATAAAACTCGCTACTAAACTTATAAAATCCATTACTCCGTATTTAACTTCTCCTGTTTATAAATTTAATAAAACTACTACTCCGCCAAGCGGTAGTATAAAACTAACTCATAAACTAGCAATGCATAAAGATTATAAATATGTGTATTTGTTATATAATTACTTAACTCCGCAAATTGTGGCTTTGCAAACTAAAGAGGAGATTTCTAAAAGTGTTAAACTACGACAAACCGCATATGAGTACTTTTGTAATCTTTTAACTATTTTTGCTTTAACGGCTAACGGATTTAGTGCTAGTAGCGAAACCAATGTGTATAGTAACGGAAAGCTGGCTATTTCGTTAAGAAATAATGATTGTGTATGTACGATTAAAGAAAAACGAATTAAAGAATTTGATATAAAAGCGATTGAATTACTGATTAACAACAAAAAGGAAAAATCTAAATTATCGTATTTATTGTTACCGATAAGGACTTTGTCTAAAAAAACTAACTTAAATGATATTTATACAAAAGTTTCTTTAAAATACAGTGATAAATATAAAAGGATTATATTTTTAACCAATTTCAAACCTAAAGCCACAAGCAATATTACCGTACCTATATTACCTATAACCCTATCCGATATTCATAGTTTTATTAGAATTCAAGATTTGTTGATTGAAAATCAAAATAAATAATAATTATTATGCAACAAAACACTCTTCCAATTTGTGTTATATATGAGGACAACCTACCCTATAATTTATAAAAAGAAGGAATTTAAAAATTATGAAAAACAAAATTAAAAATTTATATCTTAAAATCTCGGTAATATTTGTTACCTTTTTAATGCTTTTTAGCACAGCATGTGCTTTAAGTCCGTATAATTTTCCCGACCATCATATTCCGCCAAATCAATGGGAAGAATTTTTACGCAGTGTCGATTGGGCACAAGTTTTGCGTGATGCGGACATAGACATATCCGGCTTTATCACAGAAGATATGATAAGAGATATTTTATCGGGTATGGATTTAATGGAATTTTTATCGCCTAATGATATTGCTATGCTTATGGACGCAATACTAGCTACAATCGCCACAGACCCTGAATTTGCTGCTATTTTAGTGCGAATGCTAATTGAAAACCCTGATTTTAGAGAATTTTTAATTGAATTGATTTTAGAATACGGCGGTGGCGGTGGTATCGGCTTACCTCCGGAAGATATTTTGCGAGTATGGCTAAGAATTAGGCTTCTTGAAGATCCATTTATTCGTGAATTATACGAAGCTGGCATACTGACCAGCGAAGCAATTGATGCGATGGTTGAAGCTATGCTACGAAGCATTTTAGATTCAGGAGGATTAGGGTAAAATTCAAACTAGTAAAACAAACAGTATTCGCTCTCATAAATATATAAATTTAAAAGTTAAGGATAAATCAAATAATAATATTATTATGGAAAATACAAAAAACAAAGAAAACACGATTGAAAAAGTCGAAAACAATGAGCTTGATGCTAATGTTATTAAATCCGAAACAATAGAAAGTGAAAAAATAACTACTCCTTATGACTATGCTACACCAGCATATGATTATTCTAATATAGAGTTAGAACCAGCTTCTGCTACTGAAACACCAACAGGACAAGCCTATTCAGAACAACAAGCCGAAAAAACAAAACAGCCTGTGTCGTTTTGGAGTAAAATTAAGCAGTTCGATAAATACCTACAAAAAAGCAATAAAGCTAAAAAGATTATGGAACTAGCCATTGCAGGCATATTCTTTTTGTTTGCGATTATATTTTTATTTTCGCCATTGTTTGAATTTTGGTGGCATCCCGTTACACGCTTTTCGTTTATAATGGCTGAGAGCGATTTTCTTGACCATATACTCTCTCGTATGCCGATAGCATCATTCTGGGTGTCAATGATTTTTCATACTATATTTGCCATCATCCTTATCTTTTGTATGTTGATAGTGGTATTTGCTTTTGTAAACAAAAAGAAAAATCGAATATCCACCGTTGTTGGCGTTATTATGTCTATTACTACAATATTTATGCTTTTCTCTGTACTTATCGGCATGAATTTCATTGCTATTTTTAGTCAAACCGAAACTAGACAAGCTGAATCTGCCGGCTCGGGTTTTGTTATTTTTGCAATTATATTACTTGTAATTAAACTTGTTCTTAATTTAAGATATAAGCCCCCTACCCATGGCAAAGAAATAGAGCAATCTAATCAATCTATTTCAATGGTTTTTGTGCTATTTGGCTTAAATGTTCTAGCGTTATTCGTTCCTCTGTATATATTTCCAGGCACTCCTTATAGACTAAACGGCTGGGGTATACTTACGGGAGCAAATGATGTGTTAAGTATATTACCTACCGCCAACGCCAACAACACCATAATCGGACTATTACTAATCACTACTACTATTGCCTTTATAGCAAGTGTTATACTATACCTACTAAACAAAAAGATATTTATTCAGCTAAATAAAATCACTATTTTATTAGGAGTTACATCGCTACTTATTTATGTGCTTATTGGAGTTAATTACCTTGTACTATTTAACGATACTCAAGCATTTACTCATATTGCACCCAGTAGTTGGGACACCTATGCTTATATCCCTATACTCTTATTTGTCATGTATCTATTAGGAGTGTTTTTAACTAAATTCTTATCCAGCAAAGCTAAGACAGAAGTTGTTTATATGAGTGGCAGTAGCGACAGCGATACTACTAATAACGAAAAAGGAAAGAAAAAAAACAAGGCAATAAACTATAGCACTAGCGAAGCGACTGTAATGCCCGTTGTTATAAGCGGTAGCGGTGGTGGAAGTGGCACAATTCAAGCAATCGAAACTATACAATCCGATACTTTACACAGCGACCCTATTCCTGCATTTAGCCAATTAGACAAAAAAGAAGAAGAATTTGAGATAATATATACCTCTAAACTGCCTCTTATCCCCTCTCAGCTTACTCTTTATAACATATGCACATTTATTCAAGAGTACGCTAGATGTTCTAAAGACGCTCTAAGCTATTCTATGCGAGAAATTAAAACCTTTATAGCTGGTCTTAGCTTTAGTCGCTTTTCTATTTTGCAAGGCCTTAGCGGCACAGGCAAAACAAGCCTACCAAAAATTGTCATGAGTGCTTTAAGCGGCAATTGCGAGATGATACCTGTTGAGAGTAGCTGGCGTGATAAAAATGAACTTCTAGGTTATTATAACGAATTCAATAAAAAATTTACTCCTAAAGCGTTTACAGAGGGTTTATATAAAGCGTCGTTAAATCAAGATACCCCTACCTTTATAGTGCTTGATGAAATGAACTTATCTAGAGTCGAATATTATTTCTCAGACTTTTTATCTATATTGGAGGAAACCGATGAAAGTAAACGCAAACTAAAGTTGTTTGATGTTCAACTATTCCCTATAGAAGAAGAAAAAGATAACTATTTATCACTGATAGACGGGCATACGATAGCTATCCCGCCAAATGTTTGGTTTGTAGGTACGGCTAACCGAGACGAAAGTACATTTGAGATTTCGGATAAAGTTTACGATAGAGCAAACACACTTAACTTTGATAAACGAGCACCAAAGTCTGCCCCTAGCAATAACGAAATGCCTAAAATATTTGTACCATACGCTAAAATCCAACAGCTTTTTAAAGCTTGTGCCTCTATGCGTTTTGATGCTGAGAGCAATCCTATTGTGCAAAAGGTAGAAAAGCTATTGTATCCTTATAAAATTCTATTAGGTAACCGTGTAATAAAACAAATTGAAAGCTTTGTTAAAATTTATGTCTCGTGTAGTGGCGACAAGCGTACTCCAACTCAAACATCCGCCTTTGTAAATGAAGCCCTTGATTGCATCTTACTAAGTAAATTAGTTCGCAAGCTAGAATTTAGACAAGTTTACAATATCGATGATTTAATTACAGCATTTAGACCTTTAAACTTACCATTATGTCAATCTTTTTTAGAAAGTATGGTTGCGATTTAATTAGAACACAGAGTATAACTGTTATCAAACATTAAAAAAGCCAAGCAAAAATATTTTTGCTTGGCTTTTTTAATATTGTAGTTTTTTTTTCGTTATTTAATTGTGCATTTAGCGTTGTTAAAACGCTCTTATCATGTCATTAACAAAGTCTAAATACCCTTTTTTGTCTACGCTAACTTCGCTAACTAACCCGACTCTACCTGCTTCTGTACCGTCTAAGCTAACAATCATCTCGCCTACCTTTTGGCCTACACTTACAGGAGCATTAACTTTATCTACTATAACCTCTACACCGACTTCTCTTTTGCCTCTTTTACTAAAGAAAAACAAATCGCCATCTGTTTTTACTGTAATAAAATCTTGCTTACCTTTTTCTACCTTAACTTGCTCTTCAAGTACAGTACCACTAATAACAAGCTGTCTAGTTTCGTAGTTTGCAAAACCAAAATTAAACAGCTTAGAGTTTTCTGTATTACGCTCTTTTGAAGTATTAGCACCCATAACAACACTAATTAACCTAGTTGCACCCCTTTTCGCCGTTGCCGACAAACAGTACATAGCCTCGTTAGTAAAGCCCGTTTTGCCACCGTCGCAGCCCTCGTAAAAACGCACTAATTTGTTGGTGTTACTTAACTCTGTAACTCTGCCACACGGATGCTGAAAATTAAAAAGCCATTCTCTAGAATACAAGAAAAAGTTTTGATATTTTAACATTTCTCTTGTCATAGTAGCAACATCTCTTGCCGACGAGTAGCCGTTGGGACTAGGTAAACCAGTACAATTAGCAAAATTAGTATCTTTCATACCTAGTGCCATTGCTCTATCGTTCATTCTTGAAACAAAGTCGTCGCTACTGCCTGCGATATGCTCGGCAAGTGCCATACAACTATCGTTAGCAGACGATACAACTATTGTTTTAATAAGTTCGCCCGCTTTATAGCTAGCACCTGTATCTAAAAATGCTTGAGAACCACCCATCGCTGTAGCGTTAGAACTAGCCACTACATCTGTTTCTAGCGATAAATTACCCTTTTCGATTTCCTCGAAAACAAGTGAAAGAGTCATTATTTTTACCATAGAAGCAATCGGCATTCTAGCATCTGCGTTTTGCTCAAAAACAACCTCGCCAGTGTGATAATCCATTAACAGTCCCGATTTAGCATTCACTTTTATAGTAGTTTCTTCTTTGGTAAACTTTTCTTGAGTTACCGTTTCCTGCTCAACAAAAAGATTTTCAAACATCAAATTTTGAATTCCTAGATATCCTACTTCGTCCTTTTCTAAATTAGCAGGTAGAGCAGCTGGTAAAATATACCGCTTTTCAGCATCTTTTTCTCTTATGATACCACCGAAAATACTTCTGTCTCTAGCAGGGGCTTGCGTTTTTTCATAATCGTTGTAATCGTCAAAAATGAAATCAGCAGTACGAAAAGGGACAACACATTGCTCACATTCCCATTTGCAAATATCTTCTGCAGCATTCGCTTTACCTAAATTCATTTTTATGCCAACAGTTAATGCCGTTGCCGTTAGCATAAGCATAGCAAGTAGCACCGCAACCGCTCTTTTACTTTTATTTGTTAAAACCCGTCGTTTGCCAGCTCTTCTAGCATAGCTTACTGCTTGTTTATTAGATCCATTGTTTGTCATTACAAATATTCTCCTAATTTTAAAATAGTTATAAAAATAATATTTGTAAATTGATAAACTTTTATTCAATGAAATTTTTACATCGTTATCCCTAGCGTAAATAATATCACCAATGCACCTTCTAGAATTGCTATAGCAAGCATAGCTAAACTCACAAACAGAAACGGTCTTAGCATACACTTATAATAGTGCGATATCTCGTTAAATCTTGTTGCTTTTGTTAAAAAGGATACACTTATAATATAGCAGCTCCAAAAAATTAACACACACAATATTATTAGTGTAAAAGGAACAACAATTACAAGCATAAGAGGCAAGATCGCAAGACCACCGTATACAAACATTATTGTTATAAAATAGGTTGCTTGAAAGCCAAACAACGCTATAACAACACCACTAATCCAACTAACCGCTGGTCTAAAACCGACTAGTGAGATTATTAAGCATAGCAAAAACAATAATAAAAAACGCCATAAAAAATATCCAAAAAAGGCACGCTCGCCTGCAATTACTAAAAACACATTAAAACGCATTAAACCTTGCCTAGTAACCTCTGATATCCCTAAAGCATTTGCTATACCAAATGCTGCTGCTGCTATTGCTAGCACAGTACAAATAAGAGCCTTTATTTTATTTTCAAAAATAAAGCGTCTAAAATCCCATATTGTTCTTGTAACATCTATTCTCATAAATAACAAAGTGGCTTTACCACATCCTTCGCCACAGGTTCGGTTAATTTAAGCAAGTAATTAGAATAATAACTATAACCGATAATTCCATAGCATAAAAAGAGTGCAGGCACCCCCCAACGCCTGCACTTTATGTATATGTCACTATTTGTCGAAATATGTTGAATATAATGAGTTGTTTTTAAGGCTCAAAAGAAAATCTAAATTATATTTGCAATAATAGATAATCATTTAACAAAGTAGAAAGTCAAAATGATAATTATGATGATAAGCCTGCCAAAGCATTGCTAAGTGATATAAAAGCGCCTATATCCAGCTTTTCGCCACGGATGTCGGAAGATAAATTTTGCTCTATTAGCAGTTCCTCTACCCTACTTTTGCTAAGCCCAAATGCACTTGATAAATTATTTGCCAATGTTTTTCGCCTCATAGCAAAACTAGATGCAATTACTTTTTGTAATAACTTATAATCAAGAACTCCATCTTTTTTATTTATATCTAATCTAACTACGGCACTGTCAATTTTTGGTGCAGGGTGAAAATTCTGTTTAGTTACAATGCGTGTAATAACCGGTTCTCCATATGCTCGCAGCTGTGCCGTTACTGCTCCATAATTGGAAGTCCCTGCATTTGCTACAAATCTTTCGGCAACTTCCCTTTGCACCATAACTGTGATTGAAGTTAAATTAGGATTTTCCAAAAAATAAAAGATCACAGGAGTTGTTATATAATACGGCAAATTAGCAACAACCTTAAATGGCTTATTGCCAACATAATCCGATAATTTTATTTTTAGAATATCATTGAAAATAAATCGTGTGTTTGAATAACTAGAAGTTATATTAGATAATTCAGTTTGAAGTTCTGTATCAATTTCAAACGCAATAACTTCTTTAGCAGATTGAGCAAGTTGTATTGTAAGCGTACCCGCACCTGCACCAACCTCAATTACAAAATCATCCTTTGTAATACCTGCATCTGCTACGATACTACTGAGTAGATTAGTATCAAAAATAAAATTTTGACCAAACCGTTTTTTAAACACAAATCCGTTATTTGTAAGATTTTTAAAACTTTGCATAACTAAATAAACTTACAAACCGTGTTTTACTCTATCTTTTTCTTCGGCGGCTTTACCATTATTAAAACGATCTAGTGTACCTACGAGATAGCCTGTAATTCTACGGATACGCTCAAATCCGCCTCTACCGCCATTTGTCATATCAGGATTTCTTCCACATTTTGGACAATTCTCGCCTATTATTCCTGTATAACCGCATACAGGATCTCTATCTACAGGATGATTTATAGAGCCATAACCAATATTATTCTCTTTCATAAATGAAATAATCTTCATAAAGGCTTCCATATTGTTAGCTGTATCACCGTCTAATTCTACATACGAAATATGTCCGCCATTTGTTAAAGTATGATACGGCGCTTCTATCTTAATCTTTTCGGCTGCCGAAATTTTATAGTGTACAGGAATATGGAAAGAATTTGTATAGTAATCTTTATCGCTAACACCTGCAATTGAGCCATATTTACGACGGTCAATTTTAACAAACCTACCAGATAAACCTTCTGCCGGAGTCGCTATAAGAGAGAAATTCATTCCGTGTTTTTCGCTAGCTTCGTCACATAAACTACGCATTCTACCTATAATTTCTAATCCTAGTGCTTGTGCTTCGGTTGCTTCACCATGATGAACACCTATTAAACTCTTTAAGCATTCAGCTAGTCCAATAAAACCAATTGTAAGCGTACCTTGCTTTAACACAGAACGCACCTCATCTTCGCTACTAAGTTTATCTGAGCCGTGCCACACACCCTGTCCCATTAAAAACGGATAGTTTTTAACTTTTTTGCGTGATTGAATTTCAAATCTTTCTAGTAATTGCTCTACAACCGTCTCTACTACTCTATCTAATTGCTCGTAAAATAGCTCTATACTGCCTTTAGATTTAATAGCAAGCCTTGGCAGATTTATACTTGTAAAAGATAAATTTCCTCTGCCTGTAACAATTTCACTATTTTTATCAAAGGTGTTACCAATAACTCTAGTGCGGCAACCCATGTAAGCAGCTTCACTCTCTTTTTGACCTTCTTTATAATATTGCAAATTAAACGGAGCATCTAAAAATGCAAAGTTAGGAAAAAGTCTTTTAGCACTACATTCGCAAGCCAGCTTAAATAAATCGTAATTAGGATCGCCTGGATTAAAGTTTATGCCTTCTTTTACCTTAAAAATCTGTATAGGGAAAATCGGAGTTTCACCATTGCCTAACCCAGCTTCTGTAGCTTTAAGTAAATTTTTGATTAAAATCCTAGCCTCGCTAGAGGTATCTGTGCCATAGTTTATACTAGAAAATGGTATCTGTGCTCCTGCCCTAGAATGCATAGTATTAAGGTTATGAATAAGTGCTTCCATAGCTTGAAAGGTTGCTTTATCTACTTCTTTTCTAGCGGCATTAAGTGCAAATTCTTGTGCTTTCTTTACAAGCGGTTCAGCTACCCCTTTTTTTATGAGATAAGTTTTTTCTTTTAATCTATAATCTGTGTTATCGTCGAAATTAGGAACAATTTTTTCCTCTTTAGTAATACGATTGTAGGCATCGGTTGCTAATTGAACGCCTGTGTCTAATCCGCCCAATAACTCCAATGCCTTACCCATATTTTCTCGATACAATCTACTAAAAGTTTTAGCAACTCCTTTGGCTAAATCATAATCAAATGTAGGTACACTTTGACCGCCATGTTGATCGTTTTGATTGGACTGAATTGCAATACACGCTAGCGACGAATAGCTAGCAATATGGTTAGGTTCTCTCAAAAATCCATGCCCTGTTGAAAATCCGCCTGTAAATAATTTATCTAGGTCTATTTGACAGCAAGTTGTAGTAAGAGTTAAAAAGTCTAAATCATGAATATGAATGTCACCATCATCATGCATACGGCTATGTTTAGGATTAAGTACACACATTTCATAAAATTGTTTAGCTGACTCACTGCCGTACTTTAGCATCGTACCCATAGCAGTGTCGCCGTCGATATTAGCATTCTCTCTTTTAACATCAGTTTCGTGAGCTTCTTTAAATGTTAAATCACCTAAGGTACGCATAAGACGAGTTTTACTCTCTCTTATTCTAGTACGCTCGGCACGGTATAGCGTGAACTTTTTGGCAGTAAAAAATAAACCATTTTTCATAAGTACGCTTTCTACCATATCCTGAATTTCTTCAACGCTAGGTGTAGCACCAATACCAAAAGAAGCTACTACCTCTTTAGCTAACTTTTTAGACAAATTTTCATCGTTAATTTTTGCTTCTTTTAACGCTTTGTCTATAGCATTAACAATTTTACTTTCGTCAAATTTAACGCTTCTTCCATCTCTTTTAATTATTGCTTTCATATTTTTATCTTATCTCGATCGGTTTTAATTAATTATTTACCAAACACTATATGTAGTATTGAAATATAATTTCTGCCCAAAAAAACACTATATCTAGTATTTTCCTAAAGATCTTTATAAATATACACTTTAAGAAAAATATAGTCAAGAGAAAAAACAAAAATTTATTTTTAAGAAATTATCCCTTTTTAGTTGACGATATTTTTGATGTATGATATTCAAAACTTTTACTTCTTAAAAAACTGCACATACTATAAATAAAATTCTTTAATAAAAATCTATGTCTAAAAAAAATAATCAAGAAAAACCTAATATTATAAAAAGATTTATTGCTTTTATAAGGCGATTTATGTCTAGCTTTACGGTAAAATATTCGGCTAGACCGGTACTTATGACCGTAGCTTTTTTAGTATTTGCCAATCTGACTGTGCTACTTGTTGCTGCCGGAATTGCAATGCATCTATCTGATGAATTTGCTAATTATATTGAGGCTCTTGTTGCCGCAGGCACTTGGTTGGTTGCTCCAAACTCGGTGCTTGCTCACGAAAACTTTAGTATGCAAATACTTAATCTTGTTGTATTACTCATTGGCATGGTGCTGTTCACAGGCACCACAATTGCAATTATTACCACATATTTTAGAAATTTCGTCAATCGTAAAAATGAGGCCAAAGGCTTATTGCTTCTTAGTGACCATATTATAATTCTAAATTTCAATAATAAAGTTAGTGCTATGCTTATAGATCTTATGTATAGTAAATGTACTAAAACAGTTATGATTTTGAGTGATAAAACAAAAGAGTTTATTCGTGAAAATTTAGCAACTGAATTAGCAAGTTTAGCAAAACAAAAACCAAAAACTAAACTAAAATTAATTGTACGAAAAGGAAATCCTGAATCAATCTCTGAATTAGAAGAAATTGGTCTAAAAGATGCAAGCGGGATTTTAATAGTAGAATCAAATAGCGATAATAGCAACAAAGAAAATCATTATTCCAACAGAATAACTAACGGTTACCCTACAATTAAACTGGTTATGAAGTTAGCTAATTTTAATATATCCCCTGCTTGTCCTATAGCTATTGAAGCAGATGATTACAATACTGTAAACATTATTAGAGGTCTTAATAAAAATGTACCTGGACTTCAAACTAAAAAACTACAATCGTTTTCGTATAACAAAAAATTAGGACAGTTTTTGGCATTATCTATTTTATGCCCTCCACTATCTAGCGTTTTAACAGGTTTATTGTCTAATACAGGCTGCACATTTACTACAACTGAATATGATTTTGAAAGTTACTTAAAAACACATAAAGCGGGAATACCAATAATAAAGCTCAATAAAACCTATGTTTTAGCACCTACCGAGATGCAATCACATAAAAAACGACTAGTTGACTATAATACCAAACGACTTTTAGAACCTTCTAAATTACCTAAAGACTATTCAATATTAAAACTGTTTATTATCGGCAAAAATAAAAAAATGGACTATATGCTTTCTAGTTTAGCTAGCGAAAACTGTCCGATTGAAATAAAACAGTTTGAAAGCAACGAATTTAAAGAGTTTGTTTCAGCTGTGCTTGCTAATAACGATAAAAATACTGTCGCCCTAATTTTATCAAACGATACAGTACCCGTTAACGAATACGATGCTAATGTATTTTTAACTCTTGTAGAATTTAGCTCTAAACTCAATCTACCAACCCGTAAATTTAAGATTATCGCAGAACTCTTAGAACCAAACAATCAAAAAGCCGTTCAAGAATTTAGTGTCCATAACATTATTATTTCTACCCGTATTATTAGTTTTTTGGCAACAAAACTAATTTCTGACCCTAAAGCCGAGTATTTTTATCAAGAAGTATTTACTCACTCTAAAGCTAAAGATGAAATTAAATTTGACATTTGGTTAGATAGTGCCGAGTGCCTGTTTGATTTTGATAATGCAGAAACGCTAGTATTTATTAGCTATACAGAATTTATTCACTCTGCCTACTACGGCACAAATAAACGCATTATGCCACTCGGCAGAATTGGCAAAGAAGAGAAAATCGAATATTTTTGCTATAATATGGATACCACCTCTCTCTCACTTAATGCCAAGGATACAATAGTTTATGTGGAACATATAAATATAAAAAAATAATATAAAAATTCTAAAACTAATTTAAAAAAACACTTGCAAACTACAAATAATTATGTTATTCTATTTGAGCAAGTTTGCCAAAGCTATATTTTACTATATAATTTAATCAAAAACTCTTGAAATCATTATATAAGTTAGCTTGCTCTCCCAATTTTAATCCTCGGTAGCTCAGTGGTAGTAGCATTCGGCTGTTAACCGAAGGGTCGTAGGTTCGAATCCCACCCGAGGAGCCATTCAAATTCTGCTCAATAAAGGGCAGTAAATCAAAAGACGGACTACTTTGATGTAATCCGCCTTTTTTATTATGCTGTTTTGTGGCTTTAACTGTATTTTCTCTGTATAAAACCGTTGTAGCGGCTTTTACAATACAAACACAGCACACGTTGCTTGTGATAACCTAAGTCCTAATCCAATTTGCGATAATCCCTTTGCTTCGTCCACGGGCAATGTGTTTTCCAATGATTGATATATCCATCATTTATAGTGTATCGCATTTTAGGATTGCGTGTCAAACTCCTACCCTCAAACATTAGTTGAATTCATCCTCTTGCGCCTAATTCATTTTCTATAAAGGTTTTGATATAGGCGGCAGTGTCGCTTGTAACCAAAAATTCAAAGCAGTTGTATCTGCATTTTTGAAAATGTGCGCTGGCTATTGTAAAATCGTAACCGCTGCATTTTGGGCTACAACCACCGCTAACTAATCGCTTACATGGGCTGGCGCCCTCTATTTCTTCTACCATTGTCGCAGGCAATGCGTTTAGAAAGTTTCTGTAATTATCCATGTTCTCGCCATAGATACGCACCTTAAATCCCGTTTTTCTAAAAAGCAAGTTGAGTAATGCCTTTGGCGGTTTGCCAAATTTGTATGAGGCAAGTATTCCTGATGCCTTTTCTTCAAAAGCAGCTTTGCACTTATTCTTCATAAGAAGTGTATTAAGAGGCTCAACAAATGCTAACTGCTCTACATTTAGGCTCATTATAAAATCATTATAAGTCATTTGCTTTCCCCTTTTCCCAAGATTCTGTGTCTCCAAACCAAATGTCGAAGCGCTTTGTTATGAATTTTAGTGCAATAAGATTCGGGTCTTTTATGCCTTGCGGGTAATATGGCATCTCCGCAATTTCTTCGTATAATACCTCTTTTTTGGTTTCCAAATCCGACACAATTTCAATATCGCCCACCAGCGAGATATTAACCTCACCCGAATTAAAGCAAATACACGCTTTGGGCTTTTTCTTTATGCGGCGCACTTTGTTGCTGTCCAAACTTGTGCCAAACCAAATCGTCTCTATGCCGCCGTCGCTGCTTGCAGGCGTAATAGTCGCTGCTGTTGGATAGCCATCTAAGTCTATCAGAGAAATTGTGCAAAACGCATCGCCGCCAACTGTGCCGCCATTTACACAGCGGTTTTTTATAAACTCTTTTGCCCTGTTGATTGTGGCAACTCTTTTCCAGCGTTTTAGTGTCGGCAATGTTTTAATAAGATGCGCACGCTCGTCGGCTTCGGTAAACTCTTCAGTAAAGTAATTATGCTCTTTCATTGCCGCAATGCTATACTCAATTATTTCTTCTATGCTTGAGGCTTTTTCTAAAGTGCCATCCACAAAGCAATACTTGCAATAATCAAGATTGACGCTTTTGTCAAGGTTCTGTCCTAAGTCCTCTGGGTTTTGAAGTGGCATACTACAGCTTTGGCAAATCGGCAAAACTTCAAAAAAGTGGCTTGGATTTACGTTAAAAAACTCAAACATATTCTTAAGCGTGTCGATTGTCGGCGTTGTCTCGCCCGTCTCCCAACGCGATACTGCCTGGCGCGTCACAAACAGCTTGCTTGCAAACTTGCCCTGACTTAATCCGCTGGACCTTCTTACATCTTGTATTTTTAGTGCTAGATTCATTTGTGCAGCCTCCGCTTTAAGCGCCAAAATCGCCGTAGTATTCGATTAGATCCACAATCTTGTCGCCGTCAAACCTAAAATATGATGTAACAAAATATGGTTTTTTGCCTACTGACGAAGTAATAACTGACATCCATGTACCGTCCTTTAATTCATCGATTCTGTCAATGCTGTATTTATCATCCAGCGTGTCTTTGTATTCTAAGCAGCCACCAGCCATGTCTTTTATCGCTAAATCCATAAATTCATTACTAAGACGGAATTTATAAGTAGCACCCGTTGCAAAATTTGCTGTGATCTTTGACGCATCTTGGGTAGTTACTCCGATGTAGACGCTTTTCCAATAGTTTTCAATTAACTTTTTCATTATGTTCTCCTAGTGTGTCCAGTTGGACTATATTCAGTCTACTAAAATCTACCACAGAAATCAATCCTAACTACCCCGCTTTTTAGCAACAGTTTGTTGCTAACTAAGTTTTGAAATAGCACTTTTTATGGCAAGAATCGAACTTTTTGACTTTAAGCTATTAAGCGTCTCTTCGTTATAATTAAAGAGTTCGTTTTTGTTTTCATTTGGTTCTTCATTCTTTAGTCGCATAGGTCAGAAACAATTTCTTTTGCCATATCTGAAATTTCTTCATTGTCACTTAATGACAACTCTTTGAAATACTCAACATCCTCTAAAAGTTTTTGTTTAAACTCAACCATCCATCTTAGCGGCTGACACTTGCAGGTTTCATAATACTTTGTAGTTGTGCAATTTGAAAAGCCACTAAAAATGTTTAATATATCCTCTTTTATTTTGTCATCAAGATTTTTAAGTGCAATCATAAGAAACTCATAGGTTGGCAATGCAGCCGAAGAAATATATGCGTGCTGGTGGCACAAAGAACACCAAAAATAATGCGTAGCATCGCCAACCAAAGTTTTGTCTATGCAAAATAATACTTTTAGAAAATTAGAAAATATGGCAGTTTTTCAGCTGAACCATAGGCAGTTTCATATTCTAACCAAGGCACTTCATCTATTTTAGCAAATAACTCATCCAAACAAATATCTTCTAGCTCGAGAGTATTGTCAAATTCAAGTTTTTTAGTTGTTGGAAAAATGCTTTTATTGTAAGCATCCCATTCTTTTTTCTTTTTCTTTTTACGGAAGTAATCAAATATTCTCATTTTTTTTCATTATTTCACCTTTGCAATCAGTTGAATTGTATTGTAATACTTGCCGCCTTCTGCTGCCATCATGTCTAAATCCCATTTTTCGTCCTCTTTGTCGGGGTTGCGGCTGGCTAGATATTCGTCCCATGCGAGTTTATGGCAATCCATTTCTTTTATGCTGACAATCTCTAAGCCTGCTTCGCTTTTCCAAAGTTGCGTCCAAAAATCTATGCTGCGAATAGCCTCTGCAACATCCTTATTCCAAAATGGCTGCATCTCTTTTGGGATATCTTTGCCAAAGTCCTTTTTTAGCCCCTGCAATGCAATGGCAATATAGCCGCCCTTTTTGACATAAGACGCCATAGTCTCTAACATTTTAGGCACAAAACCAAAATGCATATACGCACCAACGCAAAACAGCATATCAAAATAGCCTTTTGCAAAAGGATTATCTTTAGTTGCGTCCGCTTGGATTGGAATAGCTTTATCCGCAATGCCCCACGACTCAAAGCGCTCGTAGTTCTCTGTCGGATTTGCCCACAAGTCAGTAGCAAAAACTTGCGCACCAAACTCTTTAACTAAATACATACTAGTAAGCCCCAAGCCGCAGCCAAGGTCAAGCACCCGCATATCTTTAGTGATTGTCAGCTGCGCCGCCAACTCCTCTGCCATCCTAAGCGAGTTAGGTCCCCACATAGTCTCGTTTAAGAGTGTCATGTTCTTTTTGTCTTTTATAAAATTGTCTGTAAAATTATTCATTATTTGTTGTCTCTCCTGTGCAATTATTTGCCGCCACAATCTCTTTAAGCGTCACATCTGAGTAGCGTCATCTTGCTGTGCTTTTTTCTTTTTCAAACCTTGCCTTTCTTGCTCATACAATGTAAATACTCCCTTTAATTCCGTCTAGTGTGCCTGAAACTAATAAGTCTTCTTGCTCTCACGATTGGGTCATTGCAGTTGCAGCTTAGCATCTTATAATTTTTAATTGATTTATCGCCGCAGTGTTAATGAACAAACAGCAGCTGTCTGTCTTACATGCTTAATTACGCAATTGCAGCATTTAGAATGATTTGGCACTCGATTTAGGCAAGCGTACACCTTTACGCATTTAGCCATTTTTCACCGCCTTTACTCTATATAAAACAATTTCTTTTATTAAATCATACGGTATATTTTATACGGAAACTGCACCACGCCTTTTGCCGTTTTGTAGGCGGTAAGCTTGTCCTTAAACGCCTCTATGCCTTCGGGCAATGGATAAAGCCCTAAGTGAGTCTTTGCTGTGTGTGTGGAAATAGACCAAAACCTCTTTGCCAATGCAATATGCTGGCATTCTAAAGCTGATTTTCTCTTGTGCCTTAGGCACACACTCTTTTATTAGTGCGCGCATCTTATCTATCACCGCCCTTTTATCATCAGCCTGCAGCGCGATGTATTCTTCAATTGTTATTGCTTTATTCACTTAAATCTCCCCCGACTCCTCAAACCAATCAACAAACAGCATATAGCGCTTTGTTGTAAATTGTAGGACTACATAGTTTGAATCTGTCGCGCCTGCTGGAAAATGTTCTAAAAGCCCATCATACCAAAATTTTGCTTTGCTCTCTTCGTCGGTCAAAATCTCAATCTCACCCACAAGCGTAATGCTGTGCTCGCCCGTTCCATAATGTACCGACGCTTTTTTGTTAGCTTTTGCACGCGCATACTTGTTGCTGCCTGTGCCCGTGCCAAACCACACGCGCTTTATGCCGTCAGCTGCCGCCGCCGTCAGCACTGACGCCGTTGGATATCCCTCGTGGTCAAGTAGCACTAAGCTACAAAACTCGCCGCCGAATTTGCCATTCTTTACTGTTTGCGAAACAATTATTTCTTCCGCTCTTTTTATTGCCTTAGTCATGTTTTTTGTCTCCCTTTTGCATCTGAATAATACTGCCGATAATTTCGGCATTTTGCACTTAGTTTTTCTGCGAAATCATTTATTCTTTAATCTCGCTTTGCATATTATCATTTCTTACTCCTCTTGTGCGCTGTTATTATTGTGTGGCTATAGGCATTGATTGTAATCACAATTTCACTTGCGCACACATACCAGTTTTTGCCTTTGCGAGTTATCTCGTCTGTGCTTGCTATCAGCTGTTTGCAATATTCCACAACATCCGCTACCTCTAGCCCAAGATTGCGTTTTATCCGCTCCACGCCCATTGGTGTGGTTTTAAGTTTTTGTAGGTCTAGTTCCATTACTTGATTTTTAATCCTATATCCGCTTTTCTAAATTCTAGTGCCTCTAAGACTTCACCTAGGTCTTCTTTTGTTTTTACTGTGAATGCCTTGCCTGGCACTAGCACAAGAAAATGTTCTCTTTGGGGATAAATAGTGCAAAGCGACTTTCCACTCTTTTGATACTTTAAGTTCCAGCCACGCCAAATGTTTTTATCCATTGCACAATTAGAATAAGATAATTTTGGCGCTATCTTATAAGCCTCACGCACATGATTGCAAAAGTCGTCAAAGAAGTCTAGTCCAACAAAATCCACTAGTTCCTGCTGCGTCAGCTGCTGCTCTTTTGTAAATGTTTCAAAATTTAGTTTCATTAGTTTTTATCCTTTATCGCTGTTAGTTTAATTACCGAGTCTGCGTCTGCCTCTAATTCTACATCAAATCTAAATCCAAAACCGCAAACGCATTGCGCTGCGTCAGGGATAAGGGCTTTGACTGCTGCAGGCAAATCCGAAGTGTGCACTTGGGCAACCGCCTTTTCACCTAAGGTAAAATACACTTGAAACTTGCCACTCATTGGCACAAGCATAAACAGCGTGCGCTTGCCGCTCTTTATATTTTTTGTCCAGCCTGACTCTTTGCCATAGAACTTCCACTCTTCGTTTACGTTTTTGTAGTTTGCGGCTAGGTTCATCCTTATCGCCTCTAGCAGTTTGTTGCCTTCGCCCATAACTACTGCTGCCATCTCGTCCGTTGGCATATCTTGTTTGTTATCAAATACACTTAGTGCCATTATTGCTTTTCCTCCAATATAAATTCTAGTGTGCCACGCTCCGCCCCATTTACAATAAGCGTAACGGCATGTGCGCCCATATAATGCTTGCGGGTGCTGTGGTCTGCTAGTGCGTGCTTGCGAGTGTAAGACTTTGTTTGACCTTCTTTAAGTGGAATTTCTGATATTTGAAAAATCTTGCGACTTTGTTTGCCGTTAGCCTTCATGTAATCAATGCCATACTCTAGTCGTGCCTTTGTGTCAGATTTAGCAGTGATTACAAATGAGAATGTTATGTCGCCACCGTGTGTTACGCTACTTGCACTAATCGCAAAGTCGCTTACATCCACCGCATCAGCATTACCCAGCCCAAAAATCGCAAGTGCATCAGCATTGCTTTTTTTAAGTAGCGTCCTTAATCCGTGCTTAACAATCCAGTTAGTTTTCTCGTTATCACCATACCAACCCTTAGCAATCTCCACCACTAATTCGGGGTGCGTCTTGGATATATCGTTTAGGTTATTTGCTACGCTTTTGCGTACATATAAAGACGGGTCGGCTTTAAGCTGCTCTAAAATCGGCAGCACAGGCGACGGATCTTTTTTATATTTGACCAGTGCAATTCCCCACGGCAGCGCAGGACGGCAGCCCTCTGATGATAACCTTCGCAAATGCTCATTGTCAGACCTAGACCACTCGCGCATCTGCGCCATCATCTTTTCTTCGTTGGCTATAATAAACAGGCGCACAGCAAACTCTGCCGAAAAATGCTCGGTGTAGCGCCCTAGTGCCGCAATAGATACATCCCAATGCTCTGGTGCCTGACCATAAATAATAACAAACTCAGGAAAGCTAAACGCTGCAAAACCTTGAAAAACTTTTACGACTTTATCAATAACAGCGATTGCATCCTCATATTTTGACGGCAAAAAGTCACCAAGAGTTTTGCTTATCTTGCGCCCACGCGCCATAAGTTCTAACTCATCCCAAGTGTCGCCCATCGTAGCGGCACAAAATCCATCTATGTCAAATGGACTATAGACTGATTTTATCGCCTCTGCAAACTCTTTCAGTGCACTAGGGCTTAGCATATTTTTTATTGGCTCTGGCATTATGTTTTGTCCTCCTGCATGCGCTCTAATGTATGATACCTAGTCTTGCAGCTCGTAAGGTTTATGAATGAGTAAAACTTTTGCGCCAAGTCCCCTCCACCGCCGCTGCTTTCAAAAGTCTTAGCGTCCTCTAGGCTTTCCCAAGTCAAAACATCAACCCAAATGCCGTCACACTTTAGCTGCTGCCACGATACATAGCCCTTCTGCTGCGAGATATACTCCACTCCTAGCAGTTTGCTTGCCGCCAAGAACTCCTCTTCGCAAGTGCCCTTTTTTAACTTGTACTCACAAGTCCATACTGTTCTTTTCATTCTATTTGTCTCCTGTTTTTTTCTGTAGTATCGACTTTACCTTTTCAAGAATTTCATTCCCTATCATTTCAAGTTCTTCAAACGGTTTTTCTTTTTTCTTATAGGTGGTCCGTAAACAAAGGTCGCAATAATCATTATAATGAAAATCAAAAAAATCGCCATCTTTTTCAAATGAAAAAGAATAACCGTCGGTAACTAAATCCGAATTTTCAACAAGCGTATACTCGAAATCATTTTTTATAATTTCGATTATTATTTTAGCTACAATTCCTTCGTAGCATTCGCCTAACCATATGTTACGATAACACCGAATTACTTTTTTGTGCAATTGATAGTTTTTGTTATCAAAAGCAGGATCAATTTTACTATTTGATAAAATTAACTCTTTCTTTTTCTTTCTTTCTCAAACGCTACCGCAATCATCGCACCAATACTACCCACACCACTAGTTATAACCGCTACTTTATTCTTCATCTACCATATCCAGAATTTTTAAGTCGGCTAACATTCTGTAAGCTTCTTTCAGTCCTCTTACCAAATATATCGCTCCAAAAACAGCCTCAAACAGAGTAGATGGATCATTCTTTTTTTGATCAGTTTCCTGTTTTTGCTGTTCAGTAAATGTTAATTCAGTCCACCCGCTTTTATCAGCTATTTGTTTTAGTCTATTGTTATTTTCCATTCTCTTTTTTTTCTCTGTTATTTCGCCCTTTGACAAGCCTCTTAAATACAATTCTTCTGAAATGTATAACTTAATCACAACATCACCAAGTGTAGCCAAAGAAGAATTTTTATAATTTTCCTTTGATATCTTAGTCACATTAAAAGCCTTATTAAAAATCGCCAATCCTTCTTTCGTTTTAATTCCATATTCTTGTGCCAAGATTTTAATCGCATCATTCATCATCACCCACCACCTCTTCTTCTAGATACGGCTTCAAAACACCATACAACTTCTCGTTATCCTCAATGTAGCTGCCGTGGTTTTCTTTTGGAATAATCACTAGCTTTGCATCAGCGGCGTTATCCACTACTGCTTGAGAGTCGGCTAGATTTACGATGTCTTTTTCTCCATACAGGACTATTGTAGGTGTTGTTATTGCCTTTAACTCATCTGCCTTGATATTTGGTTGCTTTAGCATCAGCCTCATTTTATCGCCAAATTTTGTGCAGCAAGTAAAGAAATAAACTAAGTGCGTCAAAAATCTATATCTTCTAAAAATCCCTTTTGGCGTTAAGTTCAGCCCCGCTGGGAAAATTTTGCCCAACAAATTAGGGTGTTTCATGGCAATTTTTAGAGCAATTATACCGCCGTCGCTAAAACCAAACAGAATGGGTTTTACCATTTTTTCGTGCTCAATCAATCGCACTATATCGTCTGCCATGTCGTCGTAGTTTAGACGCTTTACCTTGTCGGACTTGCCATGACTACGGCTGTCAGGTAGATAGACAGTGTACCCCACAAACAGTTTTGGGCAATCTTTGAAGAAGGCACCGCTGCCCATGTTACCATGCACAAAAATTAGCGGGGGTCCTTCGCCCGTTTTTGTGTAGGCAATTTTTACGCCACCTGAATCAAAACTCAATTCCTTTGTGCGCAAGCAAAACGGCAAATTGTTATTCGCTTTGTGTCGCACACGGCAGGTTATGCAATTGGCATTATTATTGCATTCCTTTTTAGGACATGGACAGTTTATTGATTTTACTTCCACACACTTACCCCCACAACAAATTTATGCTTGTCGCTATCGGTTCCACCAAAACCAAACTCTGTGTTAAAACCTTCTGCTTTCGCCTGAACGAAAAAATGAGCAATTGCTATTCCTAAGTCAATATTACGCATATCTCCAATAATAATGTCTAGTGGATTTTTAGAATTCTTTAGATAAAAATTATATTTACCCTCTACCTTCTTTACTAACCACGGCTGACGATTAACAGCACTAGGAGCGACTCTTACTACCTCTAAAAATCTACTATCTTCTATTCTTGTTTCTTCTTGCAACAAATCTCTATAATCGCCAAGTACAATGCTCCATGTGTCCTTGCGCTTAAAGTCATCTGGCCACGCCCGCTTTTCATCAACCTTCGCTTTTCCTGCCATCATTGTGATAAAGCAATCAAGTCCGTCAACACACTTAAATTCCTTCTTAGGCTTTTTCATTCCCCACCAGCAAGTCGCAATGCCCTCTGACTGTAAAAGCAAATCCAGCTGCTGTCCAATAAAGCCGATATTCTCTAGCGCCAACGGCTTGTCCTCGCTATAAAAGCCAATGCAATATTTAGCCTTCTTGTTTTTGACCTCGTGGCTTTCTAACACGCGTACCGATACCTTGATGTCAGGTAGCAGTGCCTCCAAGCCAAAAGCCACTACCAAATCGCCTTTGTTCTCTAGCAGCTCGCATACTTTGTCGCTATAGCTCCGCGTCGACTTGCGATAATATATGGCATCTGCCAACTTTTTGTAATCTAGTTCCATATAGCTATGCCTCATCCTTTTTTAAGTAGCCATCATTATTGATATTATCCTATATTTTAACCCTATTTGCAACTAAAATAACGCCTATATCACACTAACCGTGTAAAATTCTCTTAATTCAATTTGCAAAGACATAATTTTATATTATCGGATAGAAATAAATTTTTTTGATTCAAACGATGGCGAACTAGTTTAAGATTCAAGTCCTGTCATATGCAGATGTTGCAAAATACAATTTGTAGACTTTTTGGAGCATACACAACACAATAAACAAAAAAACCATATTTGCATATATATTACAAATGTGGCTTTTTTATTTAAAAGTATATTATACTATCTTACTAAATTAATGTGGTTTCTATTTTTTCTTTTGTTTTTTTCCATCTTTTTTATGAACGACAGCACCAACATCTTGATTCTTGCTAAGTTCTTTTAAAGCCTTCATCGCTTCTTCTTTTGTTTTACATCTTTTGGTAGCACGCTCTGCATGTTTGCGCTGAATTACCCAATCTTTATTCTCCTTATCATAGATAAGACTATAAATACCTAATCCTTCTTTTTCTTTTTTCATAATAATACATACCTCCTTTGTTTAGATATATTATAAAGCCTACTTCTCAAAAATAAATTATTGTTGAGGTTGGGGTTGAGTGTTAACTTGTTTAGCTTTAGAGTCTTGAATAAGTTCGTGTATCCATTTGAATTTAAATTTACGAGAAAGAATATCTAGTAAAAATAATGCAATTAGCAATCCAAGAAGATAAATTCTAGGGTCGAAGGTGCGAGTGGTGCGTTCGTTTTCGGCACCGAAAATGCCGCCTACTACTGAAGTGGCAAGCATTCGCCCTCCGCCATAATGAGCTAGAGCTGTCATAAATGCTCCTGCTTCTTCCAAATTCCAAAACATATTGTACTCATCTGAATAACTAAACGCAACAAAAGTATTAACAAAGGAAACTAATTCACCGTTTGCCTCTCTTGTAGTAACCATTAGTCGATATATCCCTGAAGTCTCTTTTTCGAATATCGCAATAAATGCTCCGTCCTCTCGCCTTTCTAAGTCTAGCATAATGCGTTCGCCTAGCGGATTTGTAAGTTCTGCTACTATAGTTTGACCAGGCGCAACATTAGCGACAATCTCTACACCAGTAGTTAAGTTTCGTGTGTTAAACCTTACCCCTATCTCTGCTTCTTCCATAGAGCTTGTCGACATTAGACTTCTAATAACATTAAGTAAAAACCACCTACCTGTTTCCGAAGCCAAAAAATCCTCACTCATAGCACCAGATAAGTCACTAGTAAAACTACCTACCCTCCCTCGACCGAAGGCCCATTCAACATAAATTGGATCTATATTTGCTCGTGTTACTATATCCTCGTCCTCATCTTCATCATCATGTGCAAAGCGACGAAGCACTATGGTAGCATCTTGTTTGGCTCTAGTACCAAAGAATCCCCTTAAATACGGCATTTGCGGTATTGGTTCACCGTCAGGAAGACCCGAAAATGCACCTGTTCCTACATCAACTGCTTGAGGTCTAAAAGGTGCTATCCCATCGTTTAGCCACTGCCCTGCCTGAACAGTAACTTCTCTAGCCATAATCTCTGCTAAAAGCGTTAAAGTTGTACGGAAAACCTGATTTACAGTACCAATACGAGGAGCAGTAGGAGGGCTAACTGCCGGAGTTGTAGCCATTGTGTTCAATGCAGTCATAGCAACCGGACCGTCGTCGTCGCCAATTAAAATAAATGAAAATGTGATGCCGTCCTGCTCGTACATTCTTCTAAGTTCAGTTTGAAATCCAAGAGTTGTTGTCCCCCACTGCCCTGAGTCTCCGTCTACTAACACCATAATATGACGCACTTCCGGTCTAATATTATCTGGCATATCCATGAGCATATTACGGGCATCAGTTATTCCTGCATGCATAACTGCACCACTGTTTACGGTTATAGGCTGACGAATTCTGTGTTGAATATAATCACGGCGAGTAAGTGCCGTCATAGGAAGATGCTCCGTTCGATTTGTATTATAATGAATAACCCCCATCCAATCGCTGTCTTTTAAGGCATACGATGCTTGAATCGCACCTTCTATTGCTACATCTAAACGAGTTGGCAAACTAGTATCACCTACAGTAAGTGTAGCCGGCGCTCCTAGAGGACCATCTACACGACGACCAAACATTGGATTAGGAATCATCGGTCCATTAGGTGCCGAAGAAATCATAGCAGGAAATGATCTGTTTTGCCAATCAACAAAAGAACTTCCTAGTGAATTTAAAACATATGAACCCGTATTTTCGGGTGTTCTCACCATAGAAGTAGTCGAATCTATTAACACAACTAATCCCATTGGCAATGCATTTGATGCTGCCCTAACTGGCAACATCCTTTCAAACGGACTACCCTCGATAAAATGATCTTGTTGATATGCATTTATACCACCGCTTGTTAACACTCCGCCACCAAACTCATATACATATCTCTCTAACACCTCCTCGAACCCTTCCGGCATTTGACGAGGTGAAACATTTAACAAAAGAATTTGATTGTAACGCAATAAATCTGTTATATCAGTAGATACATCAGCAATATTTACAGTCGTAACACCAAAATCTTGACTTAGCAATTCTCGCATTCGTACAGCCTCGTTTGGAGCTCCCTCAACTAGTAGCACTCTATAGTTTGCATCTATATAAATATAAGTATAAAATATATTGTTTTGCGACACTACATCACCTGGTGATGATATATGAGCTCTAAAATAATGTAATCCAGTAGAAGTTGGTGTAAAATCGAATATATGTGAACTCATACCCTCTCTAAAGCCAACATGACGAACAACAGAACTAGCACTGCTAGGGTGTAGTGACAGCGTAGCCTGATCAACTTGACGAGCACTTTGCACATTTACTATTACAGACATAGGATTATTTAGCGAAATCTCGGTAGGTAGTGGCACAGTTATACTTGCTATACGCACTTCTGTTGACGGTGTTTCGGCAGGAAAAAACACCGAATCCACCCTTATTCCTTGCCGTGCTATAGATTCTACTACTGGCCTAGCAAAGCCATCTGTTTCTAGTCCATCGGATAATAAAATTATACGACCTTCCTCAAGATGAACAATTTGCTCTCTAGCAAGTTCAAGTGCGGCTGCTATGTTTGTAGCTCCCGCTCTAGGGCGCTCCGATGCTCTAAGATCCTCAACTATACGGCTATGGTTACTTCTTGGTGCAACTGCTAAGTGAGCATCTCGTCCAAATGTAACCACACCTATGCTATGATTCCCATCGCTTTCTGTTATAATCTGCTCGACAAAGCTAATCATTTCCTCTTGACGCATCTGACTGCTATCGGAGAAATCCACTACTATTATAACCTCGGAACTAAGGTTGTAGCTGTGTACATCCATTACTACACCTGCCATAAGAGTAGCAGCAAAAAAAATCATAGCAATATGTAAGCATAAACTTACAATGCGATTGCGTGTTTTACGATTTTTAGCTTTTAAGCGAAAAAATGGTAATAGCGTTAATCCTACCAATATGACTGCAAATATTATTGCGGTTATAATCATCCATGGCGGACTAGTAAAATTTAATTCTATACGGGTCATAAAACATTCTCCTTTTTATTAGAAAAACCAAATAAATCCAAACTTTTCACCTCTTACTTGTTACTTTAATTTTGTTCTCTGTACTGTAAGAACCATTCAACACTCATAAACACCATAAATGCTAGTGCTAGCCAGAAAAGAATATCTACTGTTCGTGAGGCTTCTCGCCTATCCGTTCCTGTACCGGTTAAGACTGGATTAGGGATTCTATCGCCTGGTAAACTAAAATCGGATTCTCTATTAGATAATCTTACAAAAAAGTTATCTATGGCTCTAGAACCCCCAATAATATCTTGCTGAACTTCAAATAAACCGGGGCGTTCCGGTCTCATAGTTGCCGGAAAATGCTCAAAGGTTTGGATAAGTCCTCCTGGATGCTCAACTCTAAGCTCCATAACATTTGGTCTAGCATTGAGTGTAACAGAGTCGCCTATATTAAATAGCGTTTCAACAGAAGTAGGTATTATAGCGTAATTTAGCATATTGGCAGCTAAAACTGGCAAAAACGGACCATGAACATTAGAAAAATGCATATCAAATGGCATTACAAAAATGCGTTGCCCTTCCATATTACGCATTAAGAGTGCATTATGCGTTGTGCCTTCTACCCTTAGTAAAGGTGTAAAATCTAAGGCTCCTATTACATTGCGTATTTGAGTTAGATGCGGAGCAATAAGCTGTGGTGTAGCGGGCGAAAAAAATATACTGAGGGGCTCTATTATTTCTGTATGTGAAGTACCTACGGCAGTTGCCGGCAAAATTGCATTACCATAACGCGGATGATTGACTAATGATAAGTTCATTAAATCACTAGTGCCAGGTATGTTTTGGAAAGCTACGCCAATTGAAGGAATGCTTGCTTGTGGGTTAATAATCCACACTGCACCGTCTGCCGGCAATTCTTGTGGTGTAACACCATCAAATATATACATTTGATAACCACTCATTGCAACTTCGAAATCTTCGATATTAGTGCCGTCGCCAGCAAGAGTATAATCTGGGGTAAGTACTCGAGGGGCAATCGTTATATTAGCCATCCCTGTTGCACTTATTGCATTGGACATAATAAGTGGACGAGGGCTTATAATTTGCACATTAAATCGCTCTAATTCACCGCCAAATAAATAAAAACTATTATCATACGGAAAGCTATCCTCTACATATGTGAAAGTATTACCGTCTATAAGAACAAACCTTGCTTTACTAAAGCTACTAATTCCTGCATCTATACCCCAAGTAACTACACCTTCTGCATTTGATGTTAGTCTTATTTGTCGAGAGTCTCTCTCGGCATCATCTATGTAGAGTCTTACTATCAAATTTGCATCTCTATTATAACTAGCAACTCGAGCGGTAAATATGTTTAAATTTTCATCCATGCTATGAGAGACACTCAAAATTGCCGCATTCCATTCGTTTCTTGATACATCTATTACTGTAGTTACACCGGGATGAGGATAATTTCGACCTGTAAAAAATAGTACTTCAGCATCAGGGTTTTGATTAAGCACATCTGTTGCTAAATTTATCGCTGCATCCATGTTGATAGAGCCAAAGGTGCCATTAGCAAGCGGTAACATCTGACGAATTTCCGCCGGAGATGTCGAGCGTTCTATTAGCATAATTGGGTAGTCCGTACCCAAAATTATGGTTATGGGAGTGTCTTCACTAGCTTCGTCTGCTAAAGCTAATATTTCTTGAATTGCCCTATCAAAACGGGTCTGACCTTCATATGTTGCCATCATATGAGCAGAAGCATCTAAAATTATAATCCTCTCGCCACTTTCCTCTCCAAAGAAAAATACCGGGAATGCCATCATTAAGCCCAAAAGTATAAACATCAAAATTTGAAGAATAAATAATAATGAACCTGTTAGCCATTGAAACGGTATTTTCTTTTTTTGATATTTTAGAGTAAGCTCCCAAACATATGTACTTGCTAGCTGCTTTTCTTGGTATTTGGGCTTTAATATGTAGATTATAATAAGCCCTACTACACCTATTAGACCAAATAATCCAAAAGGTATTAAAAGTTCCATTCCCATTATCGTACTACCTCCCACTCATTAAGTTTTTCAAAAATAAGTTTTTCTACATTTTCGCTACTAGAAACCGAAAAAAACGGCACACCACGACTAGCACAGAAAGACTGAATCTCTTGCTTATAATCTGTTAGTGCTTGCTGATATATTTTTAGAGTTTGACGGTTTATACGCATTTTCATATTGCGACTGTCAAGAATTCCATCTGATTCACTGTCTAGTAGCTGTCTTTTCCCGTTATAATCGGGATTTAATTCCTCTGGGCTAAGAACCTGAATAAGCATAACTTGACGGCGACGATAAAGTAGATAATCTACCGCTTTTTTATAATCGCTATGGGTTAGAAAATCAGAAATAATAACCGTTAGCCCATCATCGTAACCAGGATTTAAGCAACCGGTAATAGCTACACCTAAATCTGCAGTTCCACCAAAACGCATCTTATCTAATTCGCTGATACCTTGATAATACGCATTTTTGCCATTCATAACACCGCCCATATCTTCGACATGCTCGCCTTTTATAACCCTTATACTTGTTTTATCCATATTACGAATAGACAAATAACCTAAACCAGCAGCAGCTCGCATAGCGTATTTAGCTTTATCACTATCGCCCTTAAACATACTAGCCGAACCATCAAGAAAAATTTGAACATGCATTTGCTTTTCATCTACAAAAAGTCTTATAAAAAACTTTTCAAATCTGCTATAAATATTCCAGTCAATTCGGCGAATATCATCACCTAATGTATACTCTCTAAAATCGGCAAACTCCACCGTACTACCATATGATTTAGTGCGGTGTGCACCTCCAAAATAGCCACGCATAGGATTTCTCATATACATAGACACCGTCTCTAAGCGAGATAAAAAATTTTCATCTATAATCTGATTTTTCATATTTTTTAGGGGATTCCTTGTTTTTTTAAATTACAAACAACAATCAGTTCAACTATTTGTCGGTTCTAGTTTATAATCAATTTAAGTATGAATAGCGGCATTGCGTAATATAGGATAATAGCCATCTACAATAATCCAACTAGCATCCCAAGTTGCGTTAAAGTAGCTAGCTTGTATTAGTTGTTCTCTAGTGCGACCTTGTGCACCAACTCCTATTAAAGATATAATTCCGCCAAAGGCTGATGTATCTACAAAATTATTAGTTACATTAGCACCGCCCTCACGAACACCTGCCACTTGACCTGTAGCTACAGCTGTTGTTCCAAAATAAGTAGCAAATATTACATTACGCACAGCTGAAGCACCATGTGCAGCGTTAATAACCGCACTAAATAGCTGGCGTGTACGCATATCTACATCAAAAAATACATTTTCTAAAGTTGAAACAGGGTGCATATGCCTAATTACGCTTTGATGACTTGCCGTACCTTGTTCCATAATCATATTGATAAAACTAACATTTCTTAAAACTGACCCACCGTGCATATTGTAGATAAAGTGATTAGAAGCACCTGTAACTGTTATGTTTTTAAGTGAATGCCCCAATCCGTCTAAAGTGCCACCGATATGTATTGATGCTGTGCGAGGAATTCCTCCAAAGTCAATATCTTGCACTATTACTCTATTGCCTGTAAGATTGCCAGTAAATTGATGAGGAGCATACATTTCTATTCGCCCTGCGTTATCGTAAATGTAGATAAAGGTTTGAGCAATGCCATCATCATAAGATGCTGTAATATAAGCTCTATCACCAAGATTGGCAGTAGCAGAACGAGTAACTGTAGCTACATTTCCGTTATTTATTACAGTAACAACAGCTGGGTTAGAGCTTGTAAATGTAGCTACACCTATTCCGCTACGGGTAGTAGCAGTAATCATAAAGGTATCTGCTCCATCGTGGCGAAGATGACGACGGGTGCTGCTAAGTGTAACAGCAGGCAAATCGCTTGGTGTTAGAACAAGAATTTCTACCTCGACATAGCTAGTAGGATTAGCAACAGAAGTTACTCGCACTATAGCAGTACCAGGAGCAACGGCAGTTACAAGACCGTTTTCTAATGTAATAATTCCGTCTTCTCCTATAACTTGCCAATTTAATGTACGGTTAGCTACACGAGTAGGAATAATGCTAACTGTTAGTTGCAATTCGCCACCTATAGTAAGCGTTTCTGTGCCATTATGGCTTAGTGCAACTCTAGGTAAAGCAATATTAGCAGGGTTAAGCGGAATTAGCGTTGGAAACTCCCCCTCTATACTCGAATTCCATATAGATGTGTTCCAACCAGCAGCAGTAGCAAAGTTGGGATGCCTTGCAGCAGATGCAGTGGACATTGTGCCACCGTTACCTGTAATAACAGTTGCTTGACTTGAAAGATTGACAACAAAAACATTAGAAATTGTAGTTAATCCTCCTTGTACTGCCAATGCATGTAAACTGCCACCAGGAGTGCCACGCATAATAATTAGCACATCTTGTACTACACTACCAACACCTCCTAACATGGTAAGCCCAGATAAATTTGGCTCCATGCGTGTAAAGTTAATATCAAGCACAGTGTTTTCTATTCTGCCGCTAAAAGGTTGACCTGCACGCCCAAATGGACTTACATGTCCGCCACCAGTGTGATTCATTGTGATGATTATATTACGGATAATAGCGCCTTCGCCTACTCCAAGCATAAAGCTATCGACACTAAAATTAAAAATCTCGTAACCTCTGCCATCTAAAATCCCAGTGAAGCGAGCATTAAATAATATTCCGCCAGTCCAACCTTCCATATCTATATCACGATATAGATAAAAATTTGTGTCTGCATTAGTAGAAATAAACGCACTAAGCAATTCCGCTCTAGTAGAAATACGGGTAAAGTCGCCTAAAGTCGGTGACACTACAACAATATCAAAATTGTATAGCATTCTACCTGCTACCCAGCCTTGAATTGTAGTTGTACCCACAGCTATAGCAGTAATAGTATTATCCGATATAGTTACAATATTAGCATCAATAGACATCCAATGAACAACATGGTCTTGTGGAACTACAGCATACTCTATGCTAAAACCAGAGCCAACTTCTAATTCTAACCTGCTTACTGGTGGTGGGTCTATAGGTAGATTTGTAACTGCTAAAGACAGCACTCTTGCAGTAATATAAGCGTAAACAGAATTATCTCTAGTAGAAGTTAATACAATAGTCGCTCTGCCACCAGCTATAGCCGTAATAAGACCGGTTTGTGAAACAATTGCAATGTCTGTATCGCTACTACTCCACACATATCCACCACGATTTACTATAGCAGTAAGCTGAGTAGTAAGCTGAATATACCCCGTAATTGTTAAAATAGCTTGAGGTTCTTCTATAGCAACCGTTATTTGTATAAACCTAACAGTTACATCAGCATAGGCATAGACTGTAGGGTTTTCGATACTTCTAGCAACAATTCTTGCCGTGCCAACGCTTAAAGCTGTTACAACACCATTTTCTACAGATATAACAGGTGAAGCTGAAGGAGGGATATTAGTAGCCTCCCATATAACACCGCTGTTTGTTTCGTAATTAGTAACCGTAGCTAAAAGCGTTGCAGTATCGCCTACAAAGCCGTCAAAGTAAAGCGAAAGTGATTCTTGATTAAGTGAAACAGTTAATGGAGCTTCCCGCTCTATAGTAATAGTAACAGTAATGCTTGCACCTATATAGATTGTGCTAGTAATTGTTAAAGTAATTACCGCTCCGTCTGTAGCATTAGATGCGATTGTAAACTGAATTGTATCGCTAATATTAAACACATCATCAATATTGCCTACGATATACCCTGCTCCACTACCACTTACGGCAACGCTAGCAGTACCACGAGAGAGAATAGGAGTAACTGTAACTGCCGAGTTAGGTCGCACTATTTGCGACTGAGTAGATATAGTTAGCGTAGGTCTAGGCAAAACAATTACAGGAATACTTGTGCTTACATCTGGATTTATACTTGAATGTACGATGATCAAAGTTTCACCGGCAGTTAAAGCAGTAACGAATCCATTTGAATCAACGGTTGCAAATTCTGCAAAATTACTAGAGAATTCTATATACCCTCTATTGCCCACAAGAGTTAATTGTAGCGTTTCGCCAATTTCCATATAGTGACGAACAGGATTAACAAAGGTAGGGAGTGGCAAAATTGTTAATTCTATTGTGTCAGTATTTCCACTGACAGTATTTGTTGCGGTTATAGTTACAGTACCAGCTGAAACCCCTATAACAAGTCCTCCTGTCGTAACGGTAGCTATAGCACTATTGCTACTACTAAACACTATACCGCCAACAGGGTCGGTTGTTGCTACTAACTGTAAAGCATTTGTTGCACCTATTTCTAATACTGCTCTATCTGGAGTAGTTATAGAAATAGTCGCAGTCATATCTCCTGCGTTACGAAGTCTCGGCCATATGCCGTCTTGAATTACCCAAGCACCGTTTTGTAAAAGTGCATTAAATGTAGAAGAAGTATTCATACCTGTTGCATCTATAAGGATAGTTCCGCCGGCAGGCACTTCAGACCCTATCCTGTGTACAAAAACATTAGTAAGTATAGCCCCTGTTTGTGGTGCTTGCAAAAATAAACCGTTATGACCCCACGCTATGCCACCTGCGGGACCTCTTAGCACAAAAATAGAATCTATTATAGCACTACCTATAGCCATTTGTGTAGCAAGTGCAGATTTCATACCGCCTGCTGTGAATGTTATATCAAAGAAGCTGTTTTCGATAGTTCCAAAGAATGGTGCTCTTCCAAAGAGAGCATGTTCAGCAGGACCGGTTTGAGTTACTTCTAAATGCAGATTACGAATAATCGCATTAGACCCCATACCTGCTCCTGCTTCTAAAGCAAAGCTATCACCAAAGAACGAACTTACTGTTAGATTATATATTCTATGACCTTGCCCGTCTAGTAGTCCATTGAATGTACCATAAGGACCTGCTAATCGCCCCGCATCTGCCACATGACCGGCCATATCAATATCTGCTGTTAAAACAATACTTTGAGCAAACAAAACACCTTGCATTGCCACCAAGAACTCATCACGGTTACTAACAACAAATGTACCGTGCGGAACTGGCATAACAGTTATAGTAGTCTCGCCAAAGGTGGTATTATCTAAAGTAGAAGTTGCTCTAATTGTAGCTATGCCTTCTACCTCGTTAGCTGTTACTAAACCGGTAGCCGAGACATTTACAAATTGTCCGCCACCTGTTACAACACTCCAAGTAACATTAGCATCCGCTCCCGTTACATAAACTCCATCCGGATTTTCATCTGAATATCTTCTTACTACGGCAAATAACTGATGAGTTTGTCCAAAATGTAATTCTTGAGTAGCTGGGGTTACAGTAACAGAAATAAATTCTTGAGTAATATCAATGCGTACTATTGCACTTGCTCCGCCGATTGTAGCCGAGATATAAGCGTGTCCAACTGCGTTTGCTGTTACAGTAGCAGTAAGACCATTTCCTACAACTGATGCTATATTATTTGCACTTGTATTCCATGACGGATTACCGCCTACAGCTACAGCAGTTAAATTAAGTGTATCGCCTACTAGCATATTAGCTTGCATACGGTCGAGTGTAACTGACGGTGCTATAACGCTGACTTGAACAACTTGCGTAATACCACCTGCTCTTACTACAATATTAGTAGTGCCGTAACCTATGCCTGTAATTAGTCCAGTATCCGTAACAGTAGCAACCAATGAGTTGTCGGAGCTAAAAAGTACCGGTGTTATGGTTGATTCGTACTGAATTTGATGCGAAATACCACCAACTAATAAACTTACTTCCATAGGCGAGGTTATTGTAAGATAAGCTCCCTCTACTACGGCAACATTGGCAGTAGCACTATGCTCCCCTAAAGTAACTGTAATAGTAGTTTGTCCCTCACTTTCGCCACGCACTGTAGCCATCGTTCCACCTTGCATAGATGTAACAGTAGCGATACTTTCGTTAGCACTACTCCATGTTGGTATGCCTGTTATACCATTCATAGTTAAGCTAACAGATTGCTGAGTTCCGCCAGCCACTACCGAAATTTGGGTAGTGCTAAGTGTAAACACAACCGTAGGCTCTACGCTGTCGGTGTCGCTAGTTGTAACATCGGCACATGCAAGCATAGAGAAACTTACCACTATTAAAGTTATTAGCAGTGCTAATATCATTATTTTTATACTAATTCTTTTTTTCATCTCTTAAAACATTCTCTTTTGTATTGACATGCAGTTCTTAAAACTCGTTATTTTTTTCATTACTTCATAAAAAACATCGTAATGGCTAATTTAGACAACAAATGGTTATTTAGCATAAATTAACCAGAAATCAATCTACTTCTTATCACCTATTGGTGCCACACCTAATTCGTTGATGATGCGTTTTACAATCTCATCTGTAAAAACTCTTTCGGTAATTGCCTCAAAATTTGGCTTGATACGATGTCGAAGTACAGGGAAAGCTAACTCGTTAATATCTGCATATGAAACATTAAAGCGTCCTTTTATAAGTGCTAAAACCTTAGCACACGATATAATTGCTTGTGCCGCACGAGGGCTTGCACCATGCTTAACATACTTTTTAGCAGTATTAGACGCTCCCTTAACATTTGGATGCGTACTTAAAACTAGATTCATAGCGTAGTCCATAACATCGCTCGCTACTGGTATTGCTTTAGCAATATTACGCATCTCTAACAGTTGTTCGGCATTACAAACAGCATCGGCAGTTTCTGCCATAGTTATTTGTGTTAGACCTACGATTTGACCTAGTTCTTCTTTTTCTGGGAATGTGCTGATTAGCTTAAACATAAACCTGTCCATCTGAGCTTCCGGCAATGGATATGTACCGTCTTGCTCAATTGGGTTTTGAGTAGCAAGTACAAAAAACGGCTCTTGCAATTTACGGCTTACACCCATTACAGTAACAGTATGCTCTTGCATTGCCTCTAATAATGCCGATTGAGTTTTTGGTGTAGCACGGTTAATTTCATCTGCTAGAACTATGCTACTAAAAATAGGGCCTTCTTGGAATTTAAAATCTGCATTACCTTTTTCGTCTCTTACGATAATATTAGTACCTGTAATATCGGCAGGCATAAGGTCAGGGGTAAATTGAATACGGCTAAAAGGCAGGTCAAATACTCTACCTAATGTACGCACAAGACGGGTTTTACCTACACCAGGAACACCCTCTAACAAAACATTACCGCCTGCTATCATAGCAATAACAGTACCTTGCACTACATCATGCTGGCCAATAATATCTCTGCCGATTTGAGCAAATATTTTTTGACATTGCTCCTTAAAGGCATTAAGACCTTCTTCAGTTAGTTTATTAACCTGTTCAGTAACCGTTTTTCTAACTTGCTCTTTCACACTTTCGTTTGTTTTTTCTAGTGTTTCGCCTGTGGTTTCTACCATTGGCTTAGTTTGCTTTATAGCCATTTTTTATTTCTCCTTTTTTACCATCCGAAATTTCTTCACATAAAGAATCTGAAAATAATATAAATATAATCGTCATAAAAAACACTCCTATTAGTAAGTAATTCTTTATAGATTATAAGTTTCATAACTTTTGTCGAAGATTTTCAAGGGTTTTAAAAACACATTTAATAAAAGCCGTGTTTCATAGCTTGTTATTTAATATTTTATTTTTTATAATAACTAAAACTTTCTTAACTGTATTTCTTACGGAATTACTATACCAACATAACGCTGTAAAATATCTCTAACTGCCGGAGTTACATTTCCTGCTGCAACTTGCCCTAATGCCCAATTAACCATATCTTGCCAAACATCTCCTATAGGCGTTTCGCCATCTATAAAGTAAATGTTATCGCTATCAGTATCTACTGGAGGAGGTTCAACTCCTGGATCTTCGATATCCTCTTCCGGCAAACTTTCTATTTCATCTAACGCATCGTCTATAATTTCGTCTACATCATCTGGAAGTGGATCATCCTCTGAGTCGGATTCTGAGTCAGATTCAGTTAGCCAATCCCAAACAGCAACAAACACCATTCTATTATTTTCTAAAACAGCAAAGTCAGTATAGGCTATATATGCCATCATTTCATCCATATCCTCAAAGATTGTGCCACTAAGATAGCTCATCCAACCCTCAAATCCAAACTCAGCTCTAAACTCTGCAACTGTTCTATCTACTATTGGTATTAGTGTGCCCGTAATATCACGAGAACGCAATTCTGTTCTTAATTCTGCTCTATCTGCTGTAGCCGAGAAAACTCCTTCGTAAATAAGTAAATCAATAAGTGCCTCGATAAATGCATCTTCATTAAAGGTTTCAGGTGCACCAGGAACATCTGATGATAAGAATAACGGAGGTCGCTGTGTTATTAAAACATTTTCGCTAGTTACACCATTATTTGCATCAAAAAAGAATTCTACATAGTTAAATGCGTTTAATAAAAGCATTATTTCTCCCCTAGTCTCACGCACAAGTTCTGTTTTAGCAGGAAGAGTCGGCCTTTCGGTTAGTAATAGTTCCATCGCATCTACTATAGAGTGTAATTCTGACCTAAAATCTCCTGTTACGGTAAGCGAGTTAATAAAAGCTCTAAGGCCAAAAATTTCGGCAAAAAATTCAGCTATATCTGCTTGGAACTCCCTAACTAAATCAATTCTTTCTTGACGAGGTATTGGTGGTATTAAAACAACAAATATTTCATGATATAATCTATCAACATCTTGTAGTAAGCTATCTCTAAGAGGGTGCGAAATTGGGTTTGGTCTTGTTTCGCTCTCTTCAGCTGCTTCGTTTATTACTGCCCTAAGAGCCTCTATCATTTCTCTAAAAAGATCGTCTTCATCATACCAAACACCGATAAAAGTGAGCGTACCGCTGTGTACAAGTTCTTCTATTTGGTCGTTGGTTAGCCATGTACGAGTTTCATCTCCTAAAACTGCCCAACCACGCCATGATGTAAATGCAGGAGTAAGGTCTGGTGGTCCAGGAACATCACGCACACCTCTAAAATCTCCCGGATACATTCTAAGAGTTACATTTGCTAAAATACCGCCTCCGTTATTAGCTAAAAACGAGATAGTTTCGTGATACTCTACCCAAACAGCTATAAAGTTAAATCTACCCATTGCTACCGAGTCTACAATTTGTTCGTTAGTTAATGCTACAGAACCGGTGCTAAGACGCCAACCGTAAAATCTACGACCCGTTGGATTTGATGGAGGACCTCTTGGAATAAGTTCTTCTGTAAATTCATGAGGTCTAGAAAAAACAACTACTGTTTCATCTCCGGTTGCCACCATTGCATTATTAGCATTAAATACAATTCTATCTACTATCTCAAAATGGAATGGATCGGATGCATGACTTTGACCTCTTCCGCCGTATGCGTTAGTTGTAATAATAACCGTATAATGCCCTACAGCAAAATTAGAAACATCTATATATGTTTTGTCCCAATTTAAAGTTATACTTGCATTAAAAAACTCAAGCACACCCTCATTACTAAGTCTCATATACCAGCCGCGATCATTTATAACCGTTATCGTGTAACCGTCACCTGCACCTTCAATACTATTCCAATGTACCGCAGTATTTAATGTATACTGTATGTTAGGTGCAGACAACCTGTTTTGCTCGTAAAGATAGTCTCTATGGCTAGCAAATGTCATAACGGTAGATGTTGTTACCATTGATATTGCTAAAATAGAAGCTACAGCAAGAGCTAAAAACGGCCACTTTGGAAATCTAAATTTTAAGTCCTTTGGACCAACTTTAGAAACCTTGTTTTCAGTATCCTCTCTTAGTTTTCTTGAAATAAACGAATTGCTTTCGCCGTACTCAAGTAGCGTAATCATACGCTGTTCTAAGCCAAGATCGTCTACCCTTTTTGCTACCTGTTTAGTACTCATCTTAAAGATTTTGCTAAAAAACAGAAAAGCAAAGGGAACTGTAATAAAAGGAAGTATCCCTATCGCTATAAGAAAGCCCCATCTAAAGTCGGCAATCCATGATATACCAGCGACAAGAACGCTAGCCGCTAGAGCAATACACAATCCTAGTATAACGCTCATTATTAGGCTTTCTGTTCGTAATTTTTTGGATAAGCCTTGGTAATCTTTGTTGTTTTGCATATTTTTTATATATCTCCTTTGTGCCAAAAGACACCATTACAAATTTTTTCATTTTTTCTTTATTCTAAACTCGCCAAAAATTATTAAGCCAACCAATTCTATTTATTAACCAAGTACGAGTACTTCTTACATAACCTTCCCAATGAGTTGCCCCCACTTCTATGCTTGCGTAACCGCTAAAGCCTGGTCTAATGCCTGCGGTACGAATACCCAACTCAAGCGACGGACCATGCGCACCCCAATGAAATAAATCTCTACCAAATGCTAGGCGGTGTTCTGTTATAAATGCATCGCTAAGGTGGCGGTTTACAAATACTTGCACATCGGAACTAATTTCTTGCCAGCGTTGGTTTACAAGTGCCATAAATTGTGGCGTATGGCGAGCTAAAACATAAAACTTTTCGCTAAATGTAGCGGCGGGGCTAGCACTTGCTCGGCGACTGTCAGCAACATATAATCCATTATAATGTGAGTCTCCACTATTATATGTACGATTTCTACCTAATGTTGCATCAAAATCCCAAGGAGGTCCCATATGTATTCTTCCGTTAGGACCTGCTGTACGATACATAAACAATGAGCTCCAACCTGTATCAGTATTTTTGAATAGTTCGTGCAGAATATACATATCTACAAAACTAGGCACATAGGCTAAACGACTAAATTCTTCCCAATTACCACTGAATATTGCTACCGATAGATTAGATATATGATAGCGAATATATTGCCTTTGAGCCTCCCAAACAGCTGGTCTAAAATTTCTACCTGTTTCGCTACGGTTACTAGCATCAGGCGATATAATATTAAACCCATGACGATAGCGACCAAAGTGGCTTACTACTCTTTGTGCTGATGGTACAACTTCCAAAGGTGCTGTACTACTACTGCCACCAAACCACTCATAATCCTCGGGACTTGGTGCACGAGCCCCTCCGGGCATATTAGAACCATTCGCTCTAACACAATACTCTAAGAAAAAAGCCGAATATTTATAGGCGTAAAAATTATCTGCTTGCAAACCTGCTAATCGCTGAGCATCTAAATGTGCTACAATCGGCACACGGTCGGGAACGGCACGAGCTTGCTCGGTAAGCATATAAACACCATGATACACTCCGTTAAAGAATACATCTACCATTCTTGAGCGAGGTGAATAATACATTCCGTCAAAAATCTCTCTAGCCATTGTGTAGGCAGTATGATTACCTACCATCGTACGATCATTAAAGTTAGCTCCACTTACCAAAACCCAATTGCGGTTAGTTGGCATACCTAACATTGATTGGTGATTAGAAACCGGATTATCAAATCTAATTCGATAACCTTTTTTAAACTCCGTCCAACTACCGCTACCTCTGCCTCTAAGATCAAACTCAGTTCTTGCTAAATTATATTCTCCTGCATTTTCTACACGGATATACGAGCGTATCCACGAACTATTACCAAAATTAAAGTTAGGATTTTGAACACTAGTGATAGGAATTGTAACCCCAGGTGCTACCATAGGTGCAGAACCTGTTGCACTAGGCAGACCACCGTTAGGATTAGATTGCGTATGACTTACTATATCGATAAAAACTGCTGGCAAGGTGCTATGACGCTCCCATCTAGCACGCAGTTCTATGGTTTGATTAGGCATTGTAGTAAAATTAAAATTTTGCCATGCGTTATTTATAAACCTCTCCCATCTGCCAAAGCCATAACCAGGACGAATTGGAGGTGTAGGTGGAAAAATTCTACTGCCTGGTTCGGCTGTAATAGGCTGTACATAAAGTCCTTCTACCAGTGTATCAAATGCAATAGAAATTCCACGACGCCAGCGTGCAATAAGGTTTATATTGCCACGCACAATACCACCTGTGTATGTAGCACCACCTAGTAGCCAGCCATCAAAAATATAAAGCGACCTGATTGGTGTGGGTAACTGGTTTTCTGAAATAGTATCTCCGTTTGCTACTAAAAGCGATTCTACCTCTAAGTCCTCTACACCTGTGCTGAATGTTATTGTAAATATTTGAGAAAAGCGAGCTTCTAATATAACATCTCTAGCGGGCATTTCGTCAAAATCAAAAAGAACATCGTCTTCAAACCATCCATCAAAGCGGAAACCATCTCTAGTGGGTGGAATGGGTGCATGGAGCGTAATTCCCTCTTGCCCTCTAATTGGTTCGATAGGATTATCAACTCCTATAAAAAATATGCCAAAAATTATTGGTTCAGTACTAGGTGGACCGTTTGAATCAATTGGACCATTTGGCAGAGATGTTGGTGTACAAGCAATAACAGCCAGTAGCAAAACCATCGAAAGAACCGCTATAAGTTTTTTAAGTTTTAGTTTTTTTATATTCATTATTTTATTTATGTTTATCTCCTATCCTGCAACTAAAAACTACAAATGGTTGATTTAAACACCATATATCCTTAATTTGTAGTTTGTCATTTGTAGCTTGTAGTTAAAAGGTTTACGCTAGCCACTGAATTCTTGCAATTCTACCCATATTTCTAGTTAATGCTGTTGTTCTATTTGCATTTCCTTCTACTAGCGTTCCAGCTTCGTGATAACCTCTAAACGCACTAAGAACACCTAACTGTACATCGTCACTAAAAGACAATCCTGATACTAAACTATCTACAAAGCGAGTAGCGAAGAATTCGTAACGGATAATATTATTATTCTCATCTCTAATTGGAGTAACAACATCTGCCGCTATAAAGCGACCAGCAGTTCTAAAATGACCTGAATCTGCTAAAAATCCAATTTCAGTAGCAAAACCAGCACCTGTTCTACCAATAACACCAGGGAAGAAAGCTCTTGCATAAGCCTCATTTCCGTCAAAATGATTTAACATTGCATGAGTGAAAATACGACGGAAGTTTATTGCCGTGCCCCATGTTCCATGAGCATTACCGTGTCCTCCACCTAAAGAGTGCCTTCTATCCATAGGATAACCAGCTAAGCCACCTACAACAGGATAATTAGGATTAGTAAAGAAGTCACTATTTACAGCATATAGATTATCTGTCCAACCGTATTTAAGCCCTGAAACTACCCAAAAATATCCTAAATGTCCTACTGGTGTTCCATCTAGATTAAGATCGTTATGAAGAACCCATCTAGCAGACCCAGTAACAGTACTTCTGTGATTTTCAGGGAAGATAAATATTTGAACACCTTTAATATGGTTAGCTCTATCTGACCAATCCCCATGACCTTGTGCTAAATTAAATGGAGTTAAAGCACCTCCGGTTAGAGCCATATTTGTAAGTAGATTGCCTGTAACATCTCCACGCATAGCCTCCCAATTTCCTCCTCCAACATAAGCTGAAGGATGAAACAACACGCTACCGCTATGAGTATGTGCTCCGCCACCTGTCGGTGCACCATTACGAGTTGGCGGAAGTGCTAATCTATTAGCTACGGTTCTTCTAGCTTCATGCAATCTTAGATATTCACCAACAAAGCCGCCAAGTCCTACACCCGTTCTTACACCTTGTAGCATATAGTTAGCATCTTCTACCTCGCTAGCTATGCTTGCAGTTGGTGTGCCGATTGCGACATAAGCATCTAATGCCACTTGAATCAAATGCCAGCTATCGTTTATAGCACCGCCGGCACCAAAGCCAGGCCATTCAAATGTAATCGCACCCGAAATTGCTTCAACAGCTGTAATAAATGCTATTTCGTTAGCAGGAAGAATAGCATTTATAGCATCCCAAATTTCTTCTAGTCTTTCTCTAGCGTCTAAACCATTAGCTAATGCACCCGATAAAATTCTATCACGAGTTCTTGCTAGCACCACTTCTTCTGTAGTATCGAATACCCTACGCATTTCACTAACTATATTTAGATATTCTCTAACCTGCTGTTGTGCCATAGTAGCAAATGCTGTCGCGAGAGGAAGAGCATTAACTGAAGCTACAAACTCACTTACCACATTCAATTCTAATTGATTAAATAACGCTCGAGCAGCCTCTATTCTTTCTATTAGTTCCTGATTTCGTGGTACAATAATCGCATGATTATTACCAATAACAACTGTAGCCGAAGCCTCAGCGGCTAAGATAATATCTAACGATTGGTTATTATATCCTATATTAGCTAAATCGCCCGCTATTGCGTTAGCATTTGATATAAGGGTATTTTCGTTTGCAATAAACGGATGAATTGCTCCACCGAAATTCATAGATGCTGTACGGCGGAATAGAGGACCCTCCGGACCATTTCTTACATTGGCATCCGGTCTAGAAATTAGCTGACCTGTAATGTAGCGAAGATTATATTGTAGTGGAGAGCTAGCTAAAGTAGCCCCTGCCATATTAAAGCCTCCGTCGCCTGTCATAAATGCTCCGGCTTGAGCAGCATTATCAAAGCGTAATCCGTTTACACCACCATAAATCAATACACCGTTATGGCTTATTGTACCAAGTCCGTCTGTATTTAAAGTATATGAAAGTGTAGCCGGATACGGTATGCGTATCAACCAACCAATTCCTCTTTCGTCAGCATCACTTGTGCCTTCGCCGTGTCTACGGATATTACCGTTTGGATAACGATTCCAAATCCAATAGAATCTTTGTGTGTTTACAAGTTGAGATTCGCCAAAGGCTAAATCGCCTAGAATAAACGGACGGCTATAAAATCTAACTATAACATGGTCTACAACGAATTGATCCAAAGTTGGATTAACAGCTCTACCGAAATGCCCTCCAATAACAGCAGTTCCGGTAGCATTATATCTAAGAGTACCGAAGAAGTTACCAAATAAACCTGCACCCATTTGCGAAAATGCTACCCAATCTCCTGCACCGCTATCTACAAATACATTACTTACTTGCCCTGTAGTAAAACTAAGTACATCTGGATTATAAACAGCAGTTAGTTCAAAGTAAAAATACACTAACGCATCCATTGCCAGTCGCACTGTAATAATTACCGTACCTGGCACACGGGCAAAAAGCGTACCGTTTACTACTGCAACAATATCGGAATTAGAAGAAGTCCAAATTAGTTCAGCATCGTATGGATAAACTCTATAAATTAAAGCAAAATTAGTTCTTTCTCTTAATCCGTCTACCAATTCCGATGCATCTAAATTAGTAACCGTTACATAAAGTGCCGTTACATAAATAAAGTAGAAATAAGTATCCGGAGCATGTGCCGACCTTAAATAAATCCTCACTAAACCACCGGCAACTGCAGTAATCCTACCCGTATTGTCTACAATAGCGATTTCGGGATCATACGATTCCCAAATCCAATCGCCTCGGTTAACTCGAATATCAGGAGTACGCACTTGCCCTATTCTAAACATAAAGTCGCCATCTAAAATTACAACCTCTACAGGCAATAACTCTACCGTGATTGCAACAGTTCTAGTTAGGGTAGTTGTGCCGTCTATAAGAGTTACGGTTATTGTAGTTGTACCTGTGCCAACAGCAACAATAACACCATTAGCATCTACAGTAGCTACCGAAGTATCGGTACTAATAAAAGTTACAGTCTCGGTACTGTTTACAACTGTAACACCAAGTACTAACACATCAATATAGTCTAAGGTAGCCTCACTATGACTAAGATATAACGCTATAGGAGCAACCGCATCTATATTAAGTGTAATATACTCATAAATATCCAAATTGATAGCACTTTGCACACGCACAACAACTTGCCCGATTGCCCCTGCATTTATAGCAACCGTAGCACTTATATCAGTGGTCGTCATAGTAGCTAAAGCAGCACCTTCGATAATAGTAAATACTAAATTACCACGATTTATAGACGGAGCTAGCGTGATGCTAGTGCTTGGTCTTATAGATAACTCGTTTTGAGGAACACTTAGTACAATAGTTTCGGCTACTCGTACATTTACATTTACAACAAAATTAGGATTTAGAGTAGATGTAACAAATATTGTAGTAACCGCATCCGGCATATTAGCAGTAAGTTCACCTGTATATTCGTCTACCGATACAATATTAGGATTATCGGATATAAAGCGAATATATCCTCGTGGATATCTTAAACTTATGGTATATGTACTATTTGGCTCTAATATAGGAACTGCTTCTACAACAACTCGTGGCAATATTTCAATATCTATTGTATCAACTAAAATTCCACGAATACTTCTAGCGGAAATCGTAACTGTACCATGGTTATCAAGCGATGCTCTTACCCGCCCTAAAGCATCAACAATTGCCCTAGTTGGGTCGCTAGAAATCCAAACAATAGGATTTTGGCGATTAGCAGGCTCAGATGTAACAGCTGATAGCTGTATTATATCCCCTAATTCCATACCGTCATTAACTGGCGGAGCAATCGTTGTTGTAACAAAATGGTCGTAAGCATTACGCAATCTAGGCATAAAGCCATCTATCAGATGCCAAGCTCCCGGATTTAGTCTATTTTCAAAAATAGAGACATTTGTAAGTTCATTTAAGCCGATTACAGTTACACCTTCTAATTCATTAGTTGGACGACCCGCTGAAGCTACAAACACATTTTCGAACACGCCGCCAACTGAACCGGTAAATAAAGCGTTACCTGTTGTATTAAAGGTAGGTGCCGATCCACGCATAATAAAAATCGAATCCGTAATTCTTGCCATAGGAGCACCAACTGTGGCTACCGCTGCCCTAGATGCTGTAGATGTTGTATAAGTTATATCAAAAACACTGTTTTCTATCGTGCCACCAAAAGGAGGAGATATGCCAGCACCTCCAAAAGCGTTATATGTACCGCCAGCAGTCGATGTCATTTCTATTGTAATATTTCTAATTACACCGGTAACCCCTAAACCACGCATAAGTTCTCGTGCTGTAAAGTTATAAATTGTAAAGCCGTTACCCTCTAAAGTGCCCATAAAAGGCATTTCCCATCCAAACCAAAATGCTGGAGACGCAATAGGAGCAAGAGTACTAATATTAACACCACCCATATCAATATCGTTAGCAAGGCTTACATTAACAAACGGATTAGGTGAGTCGGTATGATACCTTCCTGTTATAGGTCCGCCCATCGCAACCATTAATTCATCTGCTGTGCTTACTAATATAAAATCGCCTTCTTCTACATTCACGGTAGCTTCGGCAAAAAAGATATTTTCACCCCTAGTAACACTTGCCCTTACAATAGTTGAGCCTGCGTTCTCAGCAGCTGTAACTAAACCATTCTGATTAACTGTAGCAATACTTGTATTTGCAGAAGACCAAACAACTTCTAACTCTTCCGCTAATATAGCTACGCCGTCCGGATGCTCTTCATTATAAAGTCGCATAGAAGCAGTAAATGCCCTTTGCTCTCCAAAAGTTAATGCCATACTCCCTGGAGTTAACTCAATAGCAATAAATTCGTCTGCAACCATAATTGATACGCTGTCGCTAGTTGCACCAATATTAGCAGAAACAATAGCATTTCCATATGCAAGTGCTGTAACTAAACCAGCATTGTTTACTGATACTACACCTTGCCCACTAGCAACCGCCCATGTTACAGTTTGATTTTCGGGTTCAAATACACCTGTTAACTGAAACTCTTCATTAGGTCTTAAAAATAAAAAATCTTGGTCTATAGAAACTGTAGGCTGAGAAACAGCAACCGAAACCGCTCTTTCTACACCGCCTGCCGTAATAATAATATTTGTAGTTCCAGGAGCTACAGGCGTAACAAAAGCTAAATTATTAGATTGTGTAACTGTAGCAATACTTGAATTATCGGTTCTAAATGAAAGCGGGGAAAGTGTTGTGTTAACTTCTATTTGACCGGGCAAAGCCTGGCCTACAAAAAGCAAAAGATGCTCTACCGATACTTCAAAAACTGTATCATCCGGCGTAACTATAATCACAGCTGAAGACATATGCAAACCAAGCGAAGCAGTAATAGTTGCTTCTCCTTCACTTACACCTCTAACCAAAACCTGATTATTAGGCATTTGACTAATAGTAGCCACTGCCGTATCAGAAGAACTCCACTGAGGTTGCCCTGTGATATTTTGCACTGTTAGTTGCAGTGGTCTCGTTTCGTTTACAGCTAGCTCTAAAGAGGTAGGAGCTATAGTAAATACAACCGCTGGCGAAGAAGGAGAAGGCACTTCGGTTATAGTGCCATTATCACTAGGGCATCCAACAAAAAGCGTCGTTGCCATAATTACTGCAAAAGCAATTCCAAAAATCGCTATTGCCTTTCTGTAGAGTTTTTTTCGCATAGAATATCTCCGCATGATAATAAATATGTAAAAATAATCGTAGGAATGTGCGAAAAATTGTATATATATTTATCACACATGCCTAAGCATACATTATATTATATACCAAATATTCAATCTGTCAACCGCTTTTTTAATAAAATTATAAAAAACTGCTTTCGGCATTTTGATTGCCTACGAAGCTCATCTTTTTTGTTCAAGTAAGCTTGTATGTAAGATTAATAATTCTTATAGCATAAAAAACTAAGTACACTATCAATTATTAAAATAAAACATTACTTACTTTTATCAAAAGCAAATTCCATAATTTCATTAAGTCTATTCTGATTATCAGTTAAACGCAAATAACCAAGTAATGCTTCAAAAGCAGTTGCTTTATTGTATTCATCTATAGTTGAGTTTTTAGCTTTTGTGCCGTGACTAGCATTTCTTGCCCGCTTTACAAATGCTTTTTCGCTATCTTCTAAAATCTCATTTAAAGCATATAAAATTCCGCACTGAGCTTTTGCTGATACAAACTTAACTGTTTCTTTAGAAAGTTGACCACTTTTATAGTCATGCGATAAAGCTAGTCGCTCTCTAACAAACAAACTCCATACAGCATCACCCACTATAGCGAGTACCCCCATATCCTTTTGATTAGCATCTACTTGGCTTAAGAATTTCATAATAATATTTTATCATAAATATTATTTGCCGTCAACTTTCAGATACATTCTTTTCGCCTTTGGCTAGATTCTCGCTTGTTGGGCTTTGATTTTGGCGGTTTATTATTGTGCGATTGATTATAAGCTCAAAAGAGCAACCCAGCAGCTTAGCCGCTTGCTCGCACATAAGCATTCTAGTTAAATAAATTTGCAAAAATTCCATTGTAGCAGAAAGTTTTGTGTCCATATAAATAAATAGACGAATAACCATATTTTCTTTATCTACCGTAATGTAATTTTTTAATATAGATAAATTTACTCTGCCGTGAATATCATCCATAGTGCGTTTGCCTACCCTACTACGATGAGCGTCGGATTTGTCGGCAATAGCAAGTGCTGCCGAAAGTATGTTTACAGGGTTACCTGTTTGCTCCTCGTGATTACCGACTGCAGATATTATTTGAGCATTCTCTAATGGGTCTAAACCCATACGGGCAAGAATATCAAAGCTAAGCATAGCACCCGTTAGCCCATGATTAGAACGATTTATAGCATTGCCGATGTCGTGAATATAACCGGTAATCGCACCAAGCTCGATTGTGCGTTCAGGATAACCTAAAGCGCGCAAAATATTCGCCGTAGTTTTAGACACATAAGAAACATGGCGATGCCCATGCTCGGTATAGCCTAAAAATTCTAAATTGGCATTTGCTGTCTGAATTAGTGCCTTAATTTCAAGATGATTTTTTACCGTAGAGAGAGTGATTTGCTTTTGAGGATTTTGCATTAACTATAATTATTGCCATCAAAGAATATCATTATGCTATAAATTATAGTACTTCTTTCTTATATTTGTGCTAAGATAGCTTTCATAAATTCAGTTTCGTTATGTACTCGATAAATTTGCTATCTCCTTTCTAAAATCGTTGCAAAAAAACCATCTGTGCCGTGGATGTGTGGATATAGATTTAGTGATGATTGCGGTTGAAAAAAAATATTATTACTTTCTAAAAAATCATCTATAATATTTTCGTTTTCTTCACTAAAGACTGTACATGTGCTATAGCAAAGTCTACCATTAGGTACAATATAATTACTAGCGGTTTGTAAAATTGATTTTTGAATTGCGGTTAAGCTAGATATATCACCCGGCTTTTTAGTTAGTAGAATATCGGGCTTTTTGTGTGCTACTCCTATTCCGCTACAAGGAACATCGCAAATAACTAAATCAAATTTATTTATAAAATTGGGATTAAGTATTGTTGCATCGTTTTTCAGTGTTGTGATTTTTGTTCCTACCTTACTAGCATATTGCTGTATCAGTGCGACTCTATGGTCGTGAATATCGCAAGCTACAATTTCTGCTTCTGGAAAAAGTTGCTTTAGATAAACCGCCTTACCACCTGGACTTGCACATAAGTCTAATATTTTTTTAGGTATAAAATCTTTAATGAAATTATGCACCGCTTTAATTGATGCTAATGATTGCACAATATAATCGCTGTTATCTATTGCTTTTTGTGCAGTATGACAAACATAGTAACCATACTTGGTACGATTTTTAATTATATTCGGATATTTTTTCTCAAACTCATCTCTTGTTATGTGTGATAGGTTTACTCTGATATGTGTATTAGTTGTAGGTTTGGCTAAAACAAAAGCTTTTGCAAAACCAAAATCATACTTTGCTTGTAGTTTTTCTAAAATCCAAACAGGAAAGCTAGATATTATTGATAAATTTTGAATATTGTTGGGTTCGGGCAATTTAATAGAAATTGACTTTTTAAGAACTGCATTTATAAAGCCGCTAGCACCACTCTTCCCTACAGCTTTTGCTAAATCGACAATTTTACTAACTGAAGCGTAGCTTGGAGTATCAGTTTTTCGCAAAAAATAAAGTCCTATCTTAATAATAATAGCTATTGAGATTTGTGGTTTCTTTTCTACTAACTTATCTAATATCCAATCAAACTCTAAACTATTCTCTAGCACACCATAAAATATCGCCGTGATAGCTGGTTTACTATCAACAGGCGATTTACTTAAAATATCATTTAGTGCTATTGTAGAGTATTTTTTATCTATAAAAACTGCCTTTAATGCTTCATAGACATCTTTTTCTATCTTGAGTTTCATCTTTTGTTTCTATACTTTATTAAGCTTAGGTGACATTCTATCACACATACATTTGATTGTTCATAAACGCCACTAATAAATCAATTATTCCTCATTTCTAATTTCTCATTAATTATAAAGTTTTTGCTATATCTTTTTTTAACCTATAAATAATTTTTTTCTCTAATCTACTTATGTAGCTTTGCGAAATGCCAAGCGTATCGGCAACTTCTTTTTGAGTTTTTTCTTCTAATCCCGCTAGTCCAAATCGCATTTGCATAATTTCTTGCTCTCTAGCGTTTAATTTACCAATCGCCGTCCACAATAACTGCTTTTCTACATCGTTTTCTATATCTTTGGTAACCAAGTCAGGCTCTGTACCTAAAATATCGCTCATCAACAATTCATTACCTTCCCAATCCACATTAAGAGGCTCATCTAGCGATACCTCGTGCCTAACACGCACCATACGACGCAAATACATCAAAATTTCGTTTTCAATACATCTGCTAGCATATGTCGCTAATTTAATGTTCTTTTCTACCACAAAAGAATTAACCGCTTTAATTAGTCCAATAGTCCCCACCGATACTAAGTCCTCTAAATCTAGCCCCGTGTTATCAAATTTTCTGGCAATATACACAACAAGTCGCAAATTACGCTCGATTAGTGCCGTTTTTGCCTCGATTTTACCCTCGCTAAAAGCCTTTAAGGTTTCGATTTCCTCTTGAGCGGTTAGTGGTAGCGGAAGTGCCTCACCACTAGTAATGTAATATAAAACATTATCTTCGTCAAGGAAAAGTGTGTCGATTACTTTTTGCAGTATTTTTCGTATTTTCATTTAAGTTACTCCTTGTACTTCGGTCTTAGTAGTTGTTTTAGTTTTTGAGCGTAGATTTATATTTTCAAATATCGCTTTATGTAGAATTATGTCGCAGTTTCCAAAAAATTTTCCGCTAGAACCTATGGACAATCCCAGAGCAACACCTTCTATTCTATGAGGGATATTCTGATTGTAGAACATGAATTTTTCTAATGGAAGAACTAAAATTTTGGATTTTTTATTACCAACTGAGTTTGAGTTTATATAATAAGCTTTTGGATGAATTTCAGATAGCTTATCTCTAAGGAGTGCTGATAATCCTCGATCACCTAAAATTTCTAATGAAAGTGACGAAGATAAAATTACAACAGGCAAATCGAATCTATTACACCACAACATATTACCTGTATCTACAAATCCCAATACAGAAAACTCTTTATTAAATATTGAAAAGTTAGTTTTTAAAATCAAATCTTTTGTAAAAAATGTTCGTTTAATTTTTGAAAGTAGTTTTCGCAAGATTACATACATTATTAAAGCAAATAATATTACTAGTCCAACTGGAATATTGCTTACCGGCAATGTTAAGGCGTTTTCTACACTACCGTGAATATTTAGCCCAACAGCAAAAAGTGCCCCTCCGAATATAAAGGACACCGCTAAAAATATAAGGCTAGATGACAATAATTTAGCCTTTTTAAAAAACAAAATAAATGTTAATGATAAGAGTAAAGCTATGCGGAGACTCAGCAAAAATCCAAAATGCCAGTTTAGAAACGGAAAAATTACCGCCACCGCTGTACCGATTATACTAGCTAAAAAAGCCCGATAATAAGATATTTTTACCGATAAAGCCCGATAGCTTAAAATTGAAATTAATAGCGTAATAAAAAAATTATCTATTATAACGACTTCTATGTACACGACCATTTTGATAGTGTATCAAAACTAAATTGTCGAAAAACAAGTGTTTAAATAAAAAAAAGAAATATTATAAAAGCATTTTAATAATAAATATGGCTTTTGCTACTACTCCTTAAACAAATGCATTATCAAAAACCTCGTCGATATTGTCGGCAAAGATGATTTTTACTGTGTCAGTAACCTCAGATGGCAAATCCTTAACATCTTTTTTATTCTCAGATGGAATTATGATTTTTTTTATGCCTACACGATATGCGGCAAGAGATTTTTCTTTAAGTCCTCCAATTGCCAATACTTTACCTCTAAGAGTAACTTCACCTGTCATAGCAACGGATTTACTGATTTTTTTACCGCTAAAAGCACTTAAAACTGCCGTTGCGATAGTAATACCTGCACTTGGACCGTCTTTTGGAGTTGCACCCTCTGGAAAATGCACATGAACATCGTTTGTCTTAAATGCTTCGCTAGGTATACCAAAAGCCTCGGCTCTGGTCTTTACTAAACTCATCGCCGCTTGGCAAGATTCACGCATAACATCGCCTAGAGAACCCGTTAAAATAATATCGCCTTTACCGCTAGGAATAAGTACAACTTCTATCGTAAGAGTAGTACCGCCAACACTTGTCCAAGCCAAGCCTGTTGCTGTGCCAACTTCGTCCGACTCGAGCGATTTATCTTTTTTATACTTCTCTACACCTAAAAAGTCTGTTAGGTGCTTACTTTCCACGCTAAAACTCTCACCTTTTTTAATATCACCATTTACTACTTTAACCGCTACCTTTCTACATACTGTACCTATCTCTCTTTCTAAATTACGCACACCCGATTCTCTTGTATAGCCACTTGTAATTTTAAGCATAACTTTATCATCAATATTAACTTGACCTTCTTCTAACCCGTTTGCTTTAATCTGCTTAGGTAAAAGATAACGCTTTGCTATTTGTAATTTTTCCTCTTGAGTATAGCCGGATAATTCGATTATCTCCATTCTGTCAAGAAGTGGCATAGGAATAGTGTCTAAAGTGTTTGCTGTTGTAACAAACATAACTTTAGATAAGTCGTACGGCAATTCTAAATAGTGGTCCTTAAATTTAGCATTTTGATTGGGGTCTAATACCTCTAACATCGCACTCGCTGGATCGCCCCTAAAGTCACTACTCATTTTATCTATTTCATCTAATAAAAACACGGGGTTAATGGTTTCAGCATTTTTCATAGCTGAAATAATCCTGCCGGGTAATGCTCCGATATATGTGCGTCTATGCCCTCTTATCTCTGCTTCATCTCGCACACCGCCTAAACTCATAGATACAAATTTGCGCCCGCTGGCTCTTGCAATACTCTCTACAATACTTGTTTTACCAACACCTGGCGGACCAACAAAGCACAAAATAGGTCCCTTTATCTCTTTATTAAGTTTAGTTACGGCAAGATATTCGACTATTCTCTCTTTAACTTTTTCTATGCTGTAATGGTCTTCGTCTAGTATTTTTTTAACTTTTTTAAGGTCTACAGTATCCTTACTCTGTTTATCCCACTCTAAATCTAAAATCCATTCTATATAGCTTCTGCTTACCGCCGCTTCTGGCCCTTGCTGGCTCATCCGTTCTAGCTTTGTAATCTCCTTCAAACAACGCTCTTTAACACTTTCGGGCATTTTTTTCTTTTCTACCCGTTCCTTAAACTCCAATAATTCGTCCGCATTATCGCCTAATTCCTCGTGAATTACTTTTATCTGCTCTCTTAAAAAAAGGTCTTTTTGGTGTTTCGCAATATTTTGAGAAACCTTTTGGGAAATCTTTTTCTCTACTCCTAAAATCTCACATTCTCTTGTAAGATATGTGTAGATTTCTTCCAATTGAGAAAACTCGTCGGGAAGCATTAGTAATTTTTGTTTTTCGTCATCTTTTTTTAGAATATGAGTTCCAAAAAGTCCAATAAAGTTGGTAGCATCACTAATTCTAAGTGCCGCATCTACATCAGGCGGAATGCGATTATTTAGCTTGCGATATTGCTCGAACTGTTCGCTGATTTTACGGCGTATTGCCTCTACTAAGAGAGTTTCGCTAGGCTCACTTGGATACGGCTCTACCGTAACCTCAAAGTGAGGCATAAGCGTAACATAATTATTTATTGTTGCTCTATCTGTAGCAAAAGCCATAACCCTAACGGCATCGCCGGGCATTCTAATAACTTGCTTTAGTTGTGCTAAACAACCAATACGGTGAATATCTTTGGGCTGAGGACTAAGTGTATTGGCATTTTTTTGCGTAGCCAAAAATACTGTTTTACCTTCTTCCATAGCTTTATTAAGTGCGATAATAGACTTATCTCTAAGTATATCAAAATGCACCATTTGCCCTGGAAATGCAACAACACCCCTAAGAGTAATCATTTTATAAACCGCTTCATTTGTAGAGGTTATATTTTGAATCGTTTGTTTGTGTAGTTCTTCCATTTTTTTCAGTGCATAAAGCATAGTTCATAGTGCATAGTGCATAGCTGTTGATTTATTGAATAATAAGTCTTTCACTATGCGTTATATACTAAGCACTATGCACTATAATTTATCCTGCTTTCTTTTTTGTTGTTGTCTTTTTTGGCATTTGTACTGCCGTTGACTCTTTTTTTATAATTTCTCGCCTTATTACGCTTGGTTGAGTTTTATCTTTTATACACTCTTCTGTAACAATAACCTTTTGAATATCCTTATCACTAGGAATTGTGTACATAATTTCTATCATACATTCTTCTAAAATCGAACGAAGTCCTCTAGCCCCTGTTTTAAGGTCTATTGCTCTACTTGCAACAGCCTCTACCGCAGGAGCTTCAAACGATAACTCTACCCCATCCATCTCTAATAACTTAGCATATTGCTTTACTAGTGCATCTTTCGGTTCGGTTAAAATTTTAACAAGTGCCGATTTATCTAATTCTTCTAAACAAACAGTAACAGGAATTCTGCCGATAAACTCGGGAATCAAACCGTATTTTATAAGATCTTGAGGCTGAATATCCTTTAGTATTTCGTTTTTATTTTCGTTTTCTTTACTAACTACCGTACCGCCAAAACCCAATTGAGCATTACTTGTACGCTTTTGAATAATTTTATCTAAACCCACAAACGCACCGCCGAAAATAAATAAAATATTAGTTGTATCAATTTGCAAAAACTCCTGATTAGGATGCTTTCTTCCACCTTGCGGAGGAACATTAGCAACAGTGCTTTCGACAATTTTAAGCAATGCTTGCTGAACACCCTCTCCGGATACATCACGAGTAATCGACACATTTTCGCCTTTTCGAGTAATTTTATCTATCTCGTCTATATAGATTATGCCCCTCTCAGCTTTATCTACATCATAGTCGGCGTTTTGAATTAGCTTTAATAAAACATTTTCTACATCCTCACCAACATAGCCTGCTTCGGTTAGAGTTGTAGCATCCGCTACTGCAAAAGGAACATTTAAAATACGACTTAATGTTTGTGCTAAAAGTGTTTTACCGCTACCTGTTGGACCAAACATTAAAATATTACTTTTTTTAAGTTCTATATCATCGTCTTTTTTAGAGTTTTTACCTGTAAGTTTTTTACCTTTAGTAGCCGGTTTTTTGCGTTCGTTATAATTGATGCGTTTATAATGATTATAAACCGCAACGCTTAAAACCCGCTTAGCACTATCTTGACCCACAATATAATCGTCTAATCTATTTTTAATTTCTTCTGGGGTCGGCAAAGCAATAATGCCGTTAGCACTCTGTTCTTTAGCCTCGCCCTCTAGTACAACATCGTTGCAAACCTCTATGCAAATTTCACATATATATATGCCTTCCGGTCCACTAACCAAATGCTTAGTATTACTTTGCGGTTTACCGCAAAAACTACATTTTGCTTCTATAATTTTGTTCATCTTATTCAATGTTCAATGCTCAACGCACATCGCACAATAAATGTCTTATTTAATTTTATATAAATAATCCTTCATTGTGCATTTTACAATGTGCGTTAAAAATTGATAAATTTTTACCTTGCTCTTACCTATCCTCGTCTACTAAAAATTTTATCGATAATACCATATTCCAGCGCTTCATCAGCACTCATATAGTAGTCTCTGTCTACATCCTTTTCTACTTTCGATATCGGTTGACCACAATTTTTAGCAAGTATCGTATTCATACGACGCTTGATTTTTAAAATATGCTCTGCTTGAATCGCAATATCGCTAGCTTGACCACGAGAACCACCACTTGGCTGATGAATCATTACTTCGCTATTAGGAAGTGAGTAGCGTTTACCTTTAGCGCCTGCCGCAAGTAAAAAAGCCCCCATACTCGCCGCCATACCCACACAAATAGTAGATACATCGCATCTGATGTAATTCATAGTATCGTAAACACCCATACCGGCACTAACCGAACCGCCGGGACTATTTATATAAAGGCTTATGTCTTTATCTGGGTCCTTACCCTCTAAATGCAGTAGCTGAGCAATAATCAAATCTGCCGATTGGTCATTAACCTCACCTGTTAAAAAAATGATTCTGTCTTCTAGTAGCCTAGAATATATGTCGTAGCTTCGCTCACCTCTATTAGTTTGCTCTACAACCATTGGTATTAATCCGTTTCTAATGTTCATATTATGTTCCCTATATTTCAATATTACTTTATCGTTTTAATAAACTACAAATTACAAATTCGGACTTATTTAGCTGTTTTTACAATATTAAGGCAAATAAATCATTATTTGTAATTTGTACATTGTAATTCGAATCGTTTTTACTTCTTACTTTTCTCTCTCATTTTCAAATCTTTACCCACAACTAACTCATTATTTTTTTCTAAAAAGACAAATAGCTCATCTAGCACTAATTCATGCTTAATAAAATCCATCTCGCCGCTTTCGTATTTTTTTTGAAATTCCTCTAAATCCCTTTTCTCATCTTTACCCATACGCTTAATAACTTCTAATAACTTAGCTTTTTCTGCCGATTTTTCAGGCTTGATTTTCTCTTGCTTGATAATCTCTTGCATTATCATCCTAGTTTTAACGGCTCTTTTTGCTTCTTCTCTATTTTGTTTGCGATAATCTTCCTCACTAGACTGCGTGTATTTAAAGTAATCATCAATTTTCATGCCTTGATACATATATTGTAACCTTTGGCTAAACTCCTCCAACATACTGTCTAACTCGTCCTCAACCATACAATCAGGAATTTCTACTTTAGTATTTTCCGCTATAGCTTCAAGTATCTTAATGCGGTTTTCATCTTTCTGTTTATGCTCTTTATGCTCGGTTAACCTTTGTTTAATATCCTTTTTGTATTCGGCTAGTGTTTCAAACGGTGTAGAATCCTTAATATATTCATCTGTTAACTCAGGAAGTTCTTTAACCTCAATCGCATTTACCTTCACCTTAAATACAGCAGGCTTACCTTTTAGGTTTTCAGCGTGATAATCCTCTGGGAAAGAAACATTTACATCTTTTTCTTCGCCGATTTTTATACCAATCATCTGCTCCTCAAATCCTGGAATAAACTGACCGCTACCGATAACAAGCCTATGGTTTTGAGCAGTTCCACCATCAAACTTAACGCCGTCTATACTACCTTCAAAATCAAAAGTAACAGTATCACCGTTTTCGGTAGCACGCTCTACAGCCACCATTCTAGCACCCCGTTCTTTAGTTGCAGTAAGCTCGGCTTCAATTTCTTTATTCTCTACAGTATACTCAACTTGATCAATTTTAATACCCTTATACTGCCCTAAAGTAAGCTCGGGTTTTAGCGTTACACGCATAGTAAATTTAATATTGCCATTCTCACTTGGCTCTATATTTTCGACTCTTGGCCCATCTACAGGAAACAATTCCTCTTTTTCTTCTAACACCTTTCTATAGCCGTTTCTAGCTACAACATCAAAGGCATCGTCAAAATAAACATCAGGTCCGTAATGCTTTTCTATAAGCTTTCTAGGAGCAGTGCCCTTTCTAAATCCCTGAACGCTAAATTTTTTACCGTTCTTTTTATGCGCCTCGTCCAGCGCCTTTTCCCAAGCGGTTGCTTCAACCTCAAAATTCATTAAAGCCTCGCCTTTTTCTACAGTTACTGTATACTTCACTTAAACTTTTCCTCCAAGTTACCTACCTATTATATAGTAGGATTTTTTTTATGTCAAATAAAATAGAACACAAGCTATTCTATAATTTTAGGAAATAAACAAACTTCGCCCTTTTCCCAATTCAAATAATCTAGTGGCGTATGAGTAATTTTGAATTTGAAGGTTTTGCCCGATAATTCTTCAACCAAAAACACTATAGGTTTATTTTCTTTTATTTGTTGAGTTTTTAACTGTCCTTTTAACGAAGAAATAAAAATATCAAACTGAAGATTAAGCATAAGCGTTTCTCCAATATCTAATATATAAGGCTTCTCCCATAACTGATATTCCAATTCAAATGGTAGCGTAATACTGTTCTCTTTCTTTGAATTCAAAAAAATAGACGATAAAGCAATTTTCACATTACCAGCATTAAACAATATAATTTCCAAAAATTCAGGTGTAAAATTCTTTTCATTAATGACACCAGCATTATTTATAAAACTCATATATATATTCTTTTTCCAGTGCTGTTTGCTATTCCATAATGCCACAAGAACTGCTGAAAATGTTGCAATCGCACTAATTACTGAAATAATTATTGCCCATATTTCCAATCGCACAATTTCCTCCATTTTACTTACTTCCTTCTTCTAGGCGGGCGGGCTTTTTTGGCTTCTTTTTTGGTTGGCTCAAAGTTTTTCATAGTGTACGGGTGATTTTGCTCTACTGGGACTTTTTTGCCGATTAGTTTTTCTATATCGGCTAAATATTTCGTTTCGTCTATGTCGCAAAGCGATACCGCTACGCCCTCTCTGCCTGCTCTTCCCGTACGACCGATTCTATGAACATAAGTCTCTGGCTCGTTAGGCAATTCAAAATTAAATACATACGCAATACCGTCTATATCTATCCCTCTCGCTGCAATATCAGTAGCTACAAGCACACCCACCTTACCTTGCTTAAAGCAATCTAAAGCGTCCTGCCTTGCTCCTTGCGATTTATCGCCATGAATTGCTCTACACCTAATGCCCGCTAGAGTTAGCTTACGACACAACTTATCCGCACCATGCTTAGTTCTTGTAAACACTAATGTACTACTTCTAGGCGGAATTTGCTTTAATGCCCAAGCAAGAAGTTCGATTTTATTTACCTTATCCGTCATCATAACCCATTGCTCTATTCTATCTGCTGTAGCCGATACAGGAGCAACCGCCACACGCACAGGATTTATCAAAAGCGTATCAGTTAGCTTTTTAACCTCAGGAGGCATAGTGGCTGAAAAGAATAGCGTTTGACGAACTTTTGGCAAAAATTCTACAACTCTTTTTACATCGGGCAAAAAACCCATATCCAACATTCTGTCAGCTTCGTCAAGTACAAAAATCTCGACAGTAGTCGGGTCGATATGACCCTGCCAAACTAAATCTATAAACCGCCCGGGAGTTGCTGTTAAAATATCAACTCCGCCAGTCATACTTTTTATTTGATTAACAGCGCTAACTCCCCCCATAACAAGTCCTGTTTTAAGCGGCATAAATCTGCCGTACTTTTCAAATGATTCGTCAATCTGAATCGCAAGCTCTCTAGTCGGAGTTAAAATCAAAGCCCTAAGCGGTCGCTTATTACTCTTACCCTTTAATTGTGCATTGTGAATAGAGATTTGTACATTGTTCTCTAATCTATGCAAAATCGGCACAGCAAAAGCACAGGTTTTGCCAGTGCCCGTTTGAGCTGTACCTAAAATATCTCGCCCCTCTAATGCCGGCGGTATCGCTTGAATTTGTATCGGTGTAGGAGTAGTATACCCTAATTCGTCTATCGCTTGTATAATCCGTTTATCTAACGGCAAATCTAAAAATTTCATTTCTTACTATGAAAACCTATCGTAAAGTCGTCGTTTTCATCTATCTTTCCTTAAATAAAAATACCTCTGCTACTGAGAAGCACTTTTTCTATTTTATCACACTAAAACTAGTCATGCAATCGTTTTAGAAACATACGCAAAAAAACCTTTATCTTTCAACTCCTTTGCTGCTTGCAATGCTTTTTTGTAACTACAAAAAAAACCTACACACCCAGAACCGCTTCCTGTCATAATTGTTTTAATCGCCCCTACATTATGTAATTCTAACAATGTATTTGCAACTTCATAATTAATTTTAATGCTTGCTTTAGTTAAAGCATTATCCATAAAATCGAATGCCCTAAAACTGTTTACACCACTTTTCAAATTCTCCAAAAGACCATCATTATCACTAGGCTCAAATTTTTTATCAATATAAATCTCATCAAAAACCCTATATGCGTCTTTACTTAAAACTCCGCCTTTACCTTTAGCTATAACAATATTAAAACCCGTTTTATGGCTGCCTTTATCAAAATACTCTATCTCATTACCAACTCCTCTAACTCTTGCTAAGCCACCTCGTAATAAATAAGGCACATCGCTACCTATCGCCATCGCAATTTCAATTAGTTCTTTATTGTTCACAGCGATGCCGTTCATTTGAGCCAACCCTCTTAAAACTCCTGCCGCATCTACACCGCTACCTCCAAGACCTGCCGCTATGGGAATCCGTTTTATTACATCAATCTCAACTCCACCAAAACCAATTTTATTTTTAAAAACATTTATTGCATTTGTAACAGAACAATTATCAAAACAACTAACAGCTTTATTATCATTTATTAAATAACTAACCTTTACTTTTTTATCTTCTCGTTTTTTAATAACAACAATATCCGCCAAATCAACAGACACTATTACCATATCTAAGGTGTGAAGAGTTTCTCTTACACCCGTAATATTAAGCGACAAATTTATTTTAGCATTAGAATTTATCTCTAAGGATTTCATAATATAATTATATCATATTTTTTACAAAGGTCAACCTCTTACATAGATTTGATTTAGTCTTCCACTATCTCTAACGGAGCATAGTTTAGAGATAGATTTAGTTTGCCGGCAAATTCAAATTCGATTTCAGCGTAGCAGTTAGATGGTTCGCCTGAAATTGACATTATCGTACCTAGTCCAAAACGGTTGTGTTTCACGACTTTACCAACCGCGAAGTCTGATAGGTCTACTGTGGTATTTTTTGTTGGCAAATGCTTGAATTGCGTAGTGGATTTGCTTGTTATGTGTGATAGAGTATTTGTTGTTTGTGAAAACTGATGTTGTTTTATTGCAGAATTATAATAGTTATTATATGATGTATTGTTTTTACTCCATCCTCCAAAACCCTTTTCTTCTGGCATAGCTACTTTTGGTGGTTTAAAGTCTAACTCAGCTAAAAATCGACTTGGTAAACTATAACGACGCTCGCCATGTAAAAATCTGCTTTGAGCATAAGTTAAATACAAACGCTCCTCTGCTCTAGTTATAGCAACATACATTAGTCGCCTTTCTTCTTCTAACTCGGATTTATTGTCTTTGGCACGAGAAATCGGAAAAATATTTTCTTCTAACCCAACTATAAACACACACTTAAATTCTAACCCTTTAGCACTATGTACCGTAGCAATTTGAATGCAATCGTTAATGTTTTCTATTTCTTCGTCAGCATCGGTATAAAGCGAAACATTTTGCAAAAACTCCCCTAGCGTAGCCTCAGGCTTTTGCTTTACATACAATTCCATAGAATTTATAAGTTCTTTAATGTTTTCTTTACGACTTTCATTCTCGGTTGTTTCAGCCTCAAAAACAGCTTTTAGATCGATTAGCTTAATTAAATACCGAGTAAATTTGTCTACAGTTAATTCTTTAGAAGCATTTTGTAATAAATTAAGAATTGTGGCAAAAGGTTGCACTTTTTTAACGAGAGTTGGAGGCAATTCACCTGTTATGTCAGACATAATAAGCGTTTCAAATAGATTTTTGCCGGAAATTTTGCTATAATTTAATAATTGCAGCACTGCAGTTTCACCAATTCCTCGTTTTGGAAAGTTGATAACCCACAAAATCGCTTCGGTATCACTTGGGTTTGCCGTAAGACGCAAGTAAGCTAGAATATCTTTGATTTCTTTTCTATCGTAAAACTTAAATCCGCCTGTAACCTTATATTTTATTCCGTACTGAATACATTTCTCTTCAAAACTACGGGTTAAAGCGTTTATTCTAAGCAATATCGCAAAATCTGAATAATTATAAAGTGGCCTTTCTTTTTTTATTTCTAATATCTTTTTAATTACATACTCCGCTTCCACACTATCATCGTGTGCCACATAAAAAACAGGTTCTTCCCCATCGTCATTTTTTGTCCAAAGATTCTTCTCTAACCGCTCTACATTGTTTTTAATAACCTTATTAGCTAACGCCAATATCTTTTTAGTAGATCGGTAATTTTGCTCTAATTTATAGCGTTTTACTGTAAAATCGTGCAAAAAGTCGTGCATATTGGATATACTAGCACCTCGCCAACTATAAATACCCTGATCCTCATCACCTACTACCATAATATTTTTGTGCTTACTCGCTAAAGTTTTTACAAGCAAATACTGCACCGTATTAGTATCTTGAAATTCGTCTATGTGTATGTATTTAAAGCGATCTTGATAATGCTCTCTTGCCAATTCGCAATCTTGCAACATTCTAAGTGTTTTTAGCAATAAGTCGTCAAAATCTAATGCGTTAGCTATATCCTTTTCTTTTTCGTACCTTTCGTAAACTTCTGCTACATCGTCCGTTTTTGCACTATATTTTTTTTGATTACTAACATACTCATCAAACATTACCCCCTTGTTTTTAGCGTTTGAAATCTCAGCACAAATATTCTTACATTCGTCCGCATCTATATCACTTTCTTTAAGGATTTTCTTTATAAGTGCCTCCTTTTCTTTTTCGGTATAAATCGAAAAATTTTTCTCTATGCCGACATTCGTACCAAATCTTCTAAGCATTGACACACACATAGAGTGAAAAGTTGACATCCAAACATCGCTAAAATTATAAAATTCGCCTACTATATCAGACATAGCAAGCAATCTGTCTTGCATTTCTCGCCCCGCTTTGTTAGTAAAAGTGATTGCAAGTATGTTATAGGGATTAACTCCTTTATCTACAATTAAATGCGCTATACGATAAGTAAGTAGCCTTGTTTTACCGCTACCTGCCCCAGCCGTAACCAAAAGTGCACCTTCTGTATCTAACACAGGAGCAAGCTGGCTATCATTAAGCAACGATAAATCTATTTTTGAATTTGTTTCTGACGCAATTATATCCACAACTATAATAATAGCACAAGTTTATGTCTTTTTCAAATCGCTTTTTGAAAATGGTTTGATTTTAAAGATTGGAGAACTTGGGTTTATTATTGATTTTATTATTAGACTTATTAACTGATACACTCCTAGCACTATTAAAAATATACCGAAATAGCGTTTTAGGTTTTCGGGATGTGTATTAAATGCTAAGAAAGACGCTCCTATCGCAAATATTATGGCAGGAAGCGAAATTATTAGAATATATTTTGGCTTTACTAGCCCGTTTTTGAAATGGATAATTAGTGCCACTATCGCCATTGGGATAAATGCAACTAAATTTATCATTTGTGCTCCGTGCTGAGATACTCCAACGAATGTAACAAGCAGTGGAATAAGTAGTGTTCCGCCACCCATACCAAGACCGCCGAGTATGCCTCCGGCTAAACCTATTACGATGAATAAAATGTAGTTCATAGTTTTTTAGTGCATAGTGCTTAGTGCATAGTGCGTAGTGTATAGCGGTTGACTTATTTTCTAATTACAGAATTTGATTTAACTCAAATTATCCTTTACTAAAATAAGCCCTTCACTATACACTAAGCCCTATGCACTATAAACTATACTACCATCCTCACTCCTGCTGTTATCATCAGTATTGCAAAAACAAAACCTACTATTTTTGCTGGTAGCTTTTTTAAAAGCAATGCCCCTATTATTCCGCCAACTAAAACTCCGCCACCTACAAATAAGGTTTGTTGTAGATTAAAATGGCCGTTTAACCCATAAAATATAGAACTTACTATAGTGATAGGCAAAATTACTAAAATTGCTGTAGCGTGGCTGACTTTGACTTCTTCTTTTAGACCTTTATTAAGTAGTGGTACGGCAAGCATTCCTCCGCCACCGCCGAAAAAACCGTTTATAAAGCCAACTCCGCTACCGCCTATCGCTCCAAATAAAAAACTCTTTGCTTTTTTGCCTTTTATTTTTTCTTTCACAAAAATAGTATTTGCTATTTTTGCACAAAATAATTTTGGATAGGCGAAATGTGTAAAATAATTGAAATAATTAAAAAAACTGTTTGCCATTGCTACGACAATACTATATAATTGTAAGGTGTGTGCCTATACGACTATGTGCTTTTACATTTTAAATGGCATTGCAATCCTATTGAATATTGAATAATAAATATTTAATAACAAATGATTTATTTTCAGAAATAAAATAAATCGGCAATTATTAAATATTAAATATTAAATATTAAATAAATTATCTGTATATATAAATACTAACTACAATAAAGATATAGACAAACTTAAGAGAGATACTGAAGGAATAATTTTCAATGAACAACACAAAAAAAACTAAACCATTAACAAAAATTGCCGTATGGCTTATTGCTATTGCTTTTGCGATTTCGTCATTTACATTTATGCCGTTTATTGCCGATATGCTTAGCACTAATTTTGCTTTTGCTTCAGATGAAGTTGTAGGCTTTGTAGATTTTGCCCCTAGAAACCTAGGGCTAGAAAATCCACGCTTTGCTAGTAGCTCTGGCGAAGCACCAGGCGCACCTACTGGCTGGACGCAAACTGTATTCCCTAATATAAATAGGGGTGCAACTATCTCGGGTGTGTTTGACCTAAACGAATATAACGCTAGCGAGGACATTCAAGAAGAATTTAGACTAACTGATTACGCAGAATTTGCGGGTCGTTCTCCTCGTCCGCTGCCTAGCCACCGCGTTGCTATGGCAGACGGCGAAAATCGTTTTTTAATGATTAACACTACTGAAGAAACTGAAGCCACTATTGTAGGTTATAATTCTTCTGCTTTAACGCTTACTCAAAACAGCTTTTTTAGAATTTCTGCTTGGGTACAAACCGGTCAATTTAATAATATTTATGGTGCGGCTATTCGTATAAACGGTATTGAAGACCACAGCATTGCCTTTACTGATATTAGAACTCTTCCCGCTGGTGTAAATACTGCACAAGAAATTCATAATTACCGTGATAATCACGAGTTTTTCGGCTGGGAGCGTTTTACTTTCTTTATTGCGACTTCGGCTTTAGCTTCTGAAACGGTTCATTTAACATTAACTGTTGGCGACTTTTATAGTGGATTTGATATTCCTAGGGCTCGTGGCGGAGAAATGACGCTAGAAGCACACCAAACTAGCGGTTATGCGTTTTTTGATAATATCGAGGCATATGAAATCTCCCCTACTATGTGGCACTCTGTTATGCGTGATTTAGGCTACGGAAACGGAATTGATTTTAGCGATTCTCCCATTTATCACCCTAGCAATACAGAACACATTCAATTTGTAGATTTATCTTTAGTGCAAACAGACCCCGGTATAAATTTAAGCTTCCAAAATACTGACCCATCGGGTGTTCCTGTGGATTGGACTTTTAGATCTGCTCCAGATACAGCTGATGTTAGCGTTGGCGATATTGTTAGACCTTTTGTTTATAATACTGCTCTTCCATTTAATCCAAATACCAACGCATATAACCTAGAAGAACAACCTATCTCTCCTATGGGACTAGGTAGTGGAAACGATAATATCCTTATTTTAAGCTCGTTTGATGCCAGTCGTGGAAGAGGTGAAGATGCCAATTATCATTATACTGCAAGCGGTTTTGTATCTAACTCATTTACAATCCCAATGTTAAGTTATTACCGCCTAAGCGTTTGGACTAATACTAATAACATAGGTGCCGGTGCCGGTGCAACTATATCGGTAGAAACTAATGTAGAAGATACGCAGGCTCAGCTTGGTGGCGAGCATAGCCGACCTAATATGCATTTTAATATCGATAGTAGAATACCTAATCTACGCTTTGTGGCTACCGGCAGAGGTGGCGGTGCCAATGATGCCAGACACGGTTGGATGCAACAAACTTTTTATATAAGAGGTTCTTTCTTTAGAGATTACGAAATTAGTTTAGGATTATGGCTTGGTTTTATAGATAATCATTCGAGCGGCACTGCTATGTTTGCTAATATTACTTTCGAAGAGCTTACAGCAGAGCAATTTGCTCTTCACTCTCCTGCTTCTATTGGCGGTATTGTAGATATAGATAACACTGGTGCAGATACTAGTGCTATACCAAACGGTAACTTTATTTTATTTGATGATAGTGCCGATTTAATAGCCGGTGAAAATCGCTTTCCTCTTGGTGTTCCTCAATGGACATTCCATACTCCTGCAACAGTACATCGCATGCCTTTCTCTACTGACATTTCGTTCCATATGAATCATGTAGATGACAATGGCGAAGTACCTTATATTATTACAGGTATTATGCCTATATCACACGAACATTTTAACACTTACCAGGAACAATACGGCTTTGGTGCTATAATGCCTAATGTTGATAGTCCTAGCGTTATGTATATGTCGTCTTCTGTGCCAACTGCGTTTAATTATACATCTAGCCAGTTTACTCTAAGTGAAATTGCTACTCAAAGAGTGCGTGTTAATATGATGGTAGACAATGTACCGGTTGGCGATTACGGTGCTAGCTTAGTGCTACTAGACGATAACGGTGTTATATCCAGCATTCAAAACATTAGCAATACCGGTCGTCAATTTGCTAATTTTGATTTTTATATAGAAGGCTACTCTACCCCTAGAAACTTAACAATAGAAATTTGGTTAGGTTTTCACGAAAGAGCAGAATTTAACCGCAATAAACTATCTAGAGGTAATCTTTATATAAACTCGGTAGATTTAGAAGAAGTTACCTTAGCTGAGTTTGAAGCTAGAGAAAGAGAGCATAAGATCCATGTAAACCTTGGAATAAATCAACAATTTAATTTTGCAGTGTTCTCTTATCGTGATTTTGGTTTTAATGCCTTTGATGCTTTTGATACTAACTTTATACGCTTCCCTCGCCTTTGGTCTATTTCTGGTCCTCAGCATGCTCCTATGCAAGGCATTACCTCAGGAATATTTGATTCTACTTTAGTTCAAGACGCTACATTAAATAGAGGTGCTGTGCCAACTAGCTTTAGAAATTCTGACGCTAGAGACGAGAATGGAAATTTAGACCGCCATAATGTACTAATGTTACGCCATGCTATTCCTACGGCATCTAGGCTTACTTTTGACAGACCGTTTAATTTGCAGGCAGACAGTTATTATCGTCTATCTATTGCTCTAAAGGTAGACATCTCACCTACCGACACCGGAGCTGGGGTTGGGGTTTCTATCGGCGATGAGTTCTATTTTGGTAATATTGGGGCTAGATATATATATCGCCAATCAAGACAAGAGGTAAATATTTCTAGTTATTCAGCACAAGAGCTTTCCAGTATGTACTCAAGAGGAGAAATCCATTCCGTTATGGATACAGCTTATACAGTAGATAGCTATAGCACTGTAGATAACGAAGCATTTAAGCTATATCATTTCTATATATATTCAGGTGATGCTCCGCAATTCTTCCATCTAAATATTACACTTGGTGGCGAATTAGCTAGTGAATATTCAATGGGTAGAGTATATGTAAATTTTGTAGCGTTTGAAAATATTTCTAGTGTAGAATTCGAAGAAAGAATTAGAGATTTAAGAAGCGATACTACGGATGTTTTAGAAGTTATGTTTGGTGAGCGTGTAGCACAACAACCAGATGACGACCATCCGTTGCTTCCCGATACAGCTCCTATCGGTTGCGAAGCACTTACAGCACCAGGTATTATCTTTGGTGTTGCCATAGTTATAATATTACTTCTAGTTATTGGTAAAAAGTCTATAGATAATATTAAAGTTAAACGAGCCAAAGCTGTACTTGCAGATGGAACTGTTCTTAAAAAAGGTCATAAAGCTAGATACGATAGAGATGCGTATAATGAGTACGACAGCGACGATCTTGCTAAGCTATCTGTAGACGGACTTATAAGCGATATAGACGAGGATATGGCATTTGAGAGTTTCGATGATGACTTTGCATCAACAACTGTAGTAGACGATAAAGACGAAAAAGTTGTAACACCAAAATCAAAGTTAGAAGTTGTAGTTGTTAAAAAAGAAACAACTGAAGAAGCCTCACCTTCTATCGACGACGAGGACGCAAAACCAGAATTCGTAGACGACTTCGATGAATAAAATTAAATTGTAATTAGTAGTAAATTTTTGCTAATAAAAAACCAAAAGCCCTACTCTCAGTTGAGAGTAGGGCTTTTGGTTTTTACTGCAGAAGCGTCATTATAAATCCAAGCCATAAAAAAATAATAGTTTATAATCCTACTATTTTTGATGAATCTAACATTCGTGATGAATCATTTAATAACTAATCATAGGGGCGAGTCTCAGCCCAAACTTTATTAACTGCATAATTTTCATATACCATATCTTATTTTATATTTTTAATATTCTCATTATATATCTCTTTAATGCCGTTATGTCGTTTATTTGACCTATTTTTGATTTGTAATCTAATGTATGAAAATCATCGCAGATTTGCTTTAACTGCATTGCTGTAAACCTATTTGCACCTTGCTTTGCTTTTGTTATTGCAAAATCCTTTACTGCTAACTGCTTTGCCAAATCGGAGTTACCTCCGTCTATCTTACAATACAGCAACCGTCTAAAATGATTATAAATCATACCAATCAGCATTATTGGTGCATACTTTTCGGCTAAAAGCCCTTCTACTAAATGAACCGTTTTTGTACTATTTTTATTTGCTACTGCTTCAGATAGTTCAAAAATCTTATGCTCTAAACTTGGCTCTATAAGTACAATAACATCCTTATCTTCTATTGTGGCACACATTTTATAAAAGCCTAGTTTTTTAGTTTCAATACTAATGCGTTCCATATTACCTAAGCAATAATTATATAGTAACATAAAAGCCGACTGAGTTATATTAGAATTTGTAGCCGATAACTCTGTATTTACCCAGCGTTTAATATGGTCAATTTCTAATTTGGTGCAGTCAACTACAGTAAAATGATGTAATAATTTAGATAAATTTTCAGGCAGTTTTTTGCTAACTACTATAAGAATAGATTGCGGATTAAAATTAGTAAAATACTGCTCTAGGGCAGTTGTATCGCCCTTTATATCATAGCAAATCGTTAGTCTAATATCGCTACCCATAGGCATAGTAAGTAGCGACGAGATAAGCTCCACTGCTTCAGCACTTTCAGAAAAAACAGAAATATTAAGCTCTGGTAAACTTTGCACTGTAGCCTTAAAATGCCTTAGTGCCGTTTGTACCAAAAAGCTATCCTCGCCAACAACTATATAAGCAGGAGCAAAATTATTCGTATTTAAGTGTTTTTTAAGTTCTGAAAATTGCATATTTGTATTATGAATTAAATAAATTCTTTTGCTAATAACTCAAGCGTTTTTTCGGTTCTGTCTAAATTTTTCAAGACAATATTATCATTTTTTATAGCATTTCTAAACCTTATAAGCACCGTTGGATAAAGATTATACATTTTTAGGAAAATAGATTTCAACTCGCTTTTATCTTTATAATTTACTATTGGGGACATTGTTAAAATTATTTCTAAAAAGTGAAACAATCTTGTAAAAGTACCTACAAACCACTTATCTTCCTTAGCAAGATTGTATTCCTTAAAAAGTTTATAAGCAACTAAACAAATATATCTCATATACATTTCTGAATAGTTTATTTTTAGAGTTTCTCTTTCATTTTCTGCCCAATTAGCTATTGTCGCATTTGTAATTGCAAGCCCTTCGGCTAGTTCATAAAAATCATTAAACGGCTTATAATAAAAAACACTTTTAATAATTCCTGCTGTTAAAACATACATACCACCTATTTTTTGAACAGCACTCATATTTTTAACATACGCATATGCTGTCTCAAAATCCCCACTACTAGCACTTTCTTTAGCTTGCTTGCCATAAAGATTGATTGTATTATGGTCTCCGTTGATAAATAAATGAGAATAACTTTTTGTAATTTTTTCAAGTTTTTTATCCTTTATAGGTTTATCATTATTATAAACATACGCTTTTAGGTTAACTTGTAGTTTTGTACTTTTAGGATGATTAGATAATCCGAACATACTGCCAAATATTCCTCCATTGCTACCAAAAAGAACATCATCAATCTGATTGTTAACATCGGCATACATCTGGTCTACACCTTGTATTCCGCCATATACACCCATAGCTTCTAAATCTTTATTTATATGTGCATTCCGCCTTTTCCAAAACTCGGCATTCGTCATATTGTTGCCAAAATGAGGGTCATCCCAATCAACAATTTTTGTGCTACAATGACTACAAAAAACTTTATTTTGTTTACTATTGTAGTCGATTTTTTCGTTAGCCCCACATTTATGGCATACTATAACATCATTTACTTTATCCATAATAAATTACCTCATTATTTTTTTATACTCATTGCTCCACTCTTTCATTTGGCGGGCAGTTTCGAACGCAGTGGTTGTTATATCCTTAGCACCGCTTAAGCGGGAGATTTCATCTATTGTGCCTTTTTTATCTAAAAGCAACACATTTGTTTCAGTTTCGCCGTTTGTTTCTAGCTTCTCTATAAAATAATGATTATCTGCCATACCTGCGATTTGCGGAAGATGCGTTACGCATAAAACTTGATGATTTTTGGCTATAGTTGCCAATTTTTTAGCAACCTCTTGCCCGATTTTACCGCCGATACCTGTATCAATCTCATCAAAAATTAAAGTACCTATATCCTCTACACTACTAGCTACTACCTTTAGAGCAAGCATAAATCTTGATAACTCGCCACCTGAAATGATTTTTGTAAGCTGTTTAACCGGTTGACCCTTATTCGCCGAAAAATAAAATTCCAGTGTATCTAATCCATTTGACGATAAATGTTTTTCAGTGTTTTCTAGAGTAGTAAAATCACTAAACTTAACTATAAATGATGCCCCTATCATACCTAAATCAGCTAATTCTGCTATAATTTTTTGCTCAAAGTTTTTAGCTACTTTTTCTCTTTCGCTTCGCACCTCTAAGGAAATTTTATATGTATCGGCTAGTAATTGATTTTTTTGTTTTTGCAGTTTTAGATATTTTTCTTCGCCACCTTCTAGGTTGTCGAGTAACTCTGTGTTGTCTTTTACAAAGCGTTCTACTTCGTTAAAATCGCCGTATTTTCGTTCGATATTTCTTAAAACTTCTATTCGTCTTTCAATTTTTTCTAAGGTAGCGGGGTCGAATTCTAAGTTATTAGCCTCTTGCTCAATCGCAACAAAAATATCGTCAATCTCTATAACCGCACTGTCAATGCGTTCATATAGGTTCTCCAATGCACTACTAAGCGACGATATGCTTCCTATTGCCCGTTTAGTCGTTGTCAGTAATGCTAACGCATTGCTCTCGCCTTCGCTTAAATTATTTACCGCTTCGCTTAGTACTGTTGCCACTTTCTCACCCGAACTAAGTAGCTTTCTTCTACTAACAAGCTCGTCCAATTCGCTCTCATCTATCCAATTAGCCTTAGCAATTTCATTAAGACTAAATCTAATTATATCCGCCTGCCTTAATCTATCCTTAGCATCGCCAATACTCTTTAGCGATTTATTTATGACTGTTATCTGACTATAATTATCTCTTATAATTTGTAATTTTTTATTAGCCTCTCCGGTCAAAAATCCATCAATAATCCTCAAATGACTGCTACTTTTTGCTAAACTCTGGTACTCGTTCTGACCATAAATATCCACCAATTTAGAAGTGATTTTTTGTAAGGTTAGCGTTGTGCTTACTCGCCCGTTTATCCTGATTTCGTTTTTTCCGCTTTCGTTAAACTTTCTGGTAGCAACCAGTATATCCTCTTTTTCAAAACCAAACTCCTCTAATGTATCAGCTATCTTATTGCCCTCGCACTCAAAAACACCCTCTACAAAGCCATCCTCTGTACCGTGCCTTAAAATTGTCTTGTCGTACTTACCGCCAAGAAGTAGCATAATACCATCTATCAAAATAGACTTACCCGCTCCCGTTTCTCCACTTAGGATATTTAGCCCCTTACAAAAGTCTATCTCTAACTTTTTTATAAGAGCCACATTTTTTAATGTGATTTTAGATAACATAAAAATGTAGCATATAAAAACAAAGCATTACCATATGCCATAACACTATTATAGCACAAATTAATCTTAACTATCAACTATAATAATGAATATTAACAAATATAACTTACCTACACTCAGCCTAATTTAAAAAGCGTATTCGTTAAGAATACGCTTTTTACAATGAATTTAATCATCCCATTCAAATTTTACAATTTCACCACTATCTACATTGATGTAAAACTCAATAAACGGCATTCTTTCGCCTTGTGTTCTAAACAGCAATTCCCACACCCATTGACCCCTCTCCCAATCCATACCAGAATTAGAGTGATATGTTGCGTTAATTCCTCGCCTAGCAAGGTCTTCGTAAGCAATTTCTATGGCTCTTTCTAAAGAAATCGCAGGATTGGAAGGTCTATTACCGCTAGAGTTACCATCATTATTAACATTACCGCTATTGCTTCTAGTAAAGATGTCGCAAGCACTAAGCATAAAAATTGTACTAAACAACAACATCACAATTAGTATTACTGTTATTATCTTCTTCATTTATTTTGCCCTCTTTTTTTGTATTTTCTTAAAAATATGCTTCCTATCAATACTCCTGCAATTAACCCTATAACACTAAACGCAAGTGCTATAGAATATCCTATAATTTCCGACCTAACATACATCTCGCTCATATGATCGTAATATCCGCCAAGAACTTCTAAAAGTTCTGATATAAAATAGCCAACTAAAGCTAAACATACTATTGCAACAATAAAAGCAATCAAAAAAACTGAAAGTAACACTATTCTATTATCTGAATTTATTTGTTTTTTTCTTTCTATAGAATTTATGTAACCGAAAGCATTATTTTTTTCTAGCTCATTTAGATGCTCTATACTTTCCATATCGTTTTTTCTTTTAACCTTATCTACATTGATTAACTCATCAATAGTAATGTTGTATAGCCTTGATAAGGCTATAAGATTTTCTGTATCCGGCAAAGATTCTGCCCGCTCCCAGTTAGAGATTGCTTGACGACTTATCCCTAGTTTTTCAGCTAATTCATCCTGTGATAGCCTTTGCTTTTTCCTTAACTCAGTAAGTTTATCCGCTATGTTATAATTCATAATTATTTTTCCTTATATTAAAAATAGTGTTATAGAATCGATTCAAAATTAGTTTTTTTGAAGCGGTTCGACTATAATTATACTCTTTATCTGCGGTTGCTACAATAAAATTTGCTTTTCATTTCCGCAATTATTGCTTGCTTTTTCTATTTTAAGTCGGTTATTCCTGCGTTTCAAACATCCGAAAATGTAATTTTAGTAGCATATTGTTTTACTTTATTCTTTTAACTAATACATTTTCAAATAGTTTTTCAAATTCTTCTAATGAGCCTTCTATTAAAAGATTTTTTTGGCATATAAAAGTTTTATCCTTTTTGAAAAAAATAAATACTATCATATAATATTCCCCATAATCAATAATTTTTTTGACATCTTCTAGTGTTTTAATTATAGTCTTTGTTGCTTTACTTTCTTTGATAATTTTTTCATTACTAATTATTATTTCTTCAGGAAAGTGTAAACTAGGAATTAATGCAATAGATACGATATTTAGAGTTCCTACAGTAATTGCACATAAAAACATCATAATAATTATAGCATAAAAAAATCTTAAATTTGGAGCAAAATGGATGGGTAAAATAAAAGAAATATGTATCAAAACACCTATTATTAAAAGAATTGCTGTTCTTTTTTTCTTTATTTTTCTTTCTATTTCGCTTTTGAAAGATTTAGAGATTTCTCCTTGAAATTTTATCATAATTTTCTAAAGTTCTGAAAGTTCTGGCAGTTGATATTTAGCTCCTGTATTTTTAATGTTTAATTGTGAAGACATAACTAATCAGCAATTTCTCATTGAATTGTTATTCCCCATTTGTTTAACTTACTTAACAATCGACTAAAAAAATTTAGAGAGTTAGGAGATATAAATGAAGCTTGTTTTGTTGATTTTTTAATAGTTAATAGTTCTGTTTTGTTTAGTACGCCTATGCTTTTGCCGTCTAATATCATGTCGCAGTTATCGTTTTTAGAGGATAATTCTACAACTGAATTGCCACTAATCACAATCGGTCTTGCGTGTAGAGTGTGCGGGCAAATGGCAGTTAGTGCTAAACAGTCACTAGAGGGAGCAATTATCGGACCTCCTGCGGATAAGCTGTATGCCGTTGAGCCTGTGGGAGTTGCTACAATAAAGCCGTCTGCATTAAATTCGTCTACAAATTCACCGTCTACATTTACTGCTATAGCAATCATTTTAGACGCAGAAACTCTACTAACAACAACCTCATTAAGAGCTAAGTATTTTTTGCCATTATAAGCAATTTCTAACATACTGCGTTTTTCGGTTGAGTATTTTTTTTGGGATAAAATCTCGAATAATTTATAAGTATCGCCTAATTCTAAACCTGTTAAAAAACCAACTCGCCCTAGATTTAATCCTAAAATCGGAATATTATTACTAGCACAAAAATCGGCTATTCCCAAAATTGTACCGTCACCCCCTAATACTATCATAACTTCGAGGTTTTCTTTTTGAGTAAAAGCATCTTTAGTTTTTAATAATTTACTCGCCTCACCATAAATAGAAACACTTGCCCCAAGTAGATTTAAATCCTTTACTAGTTGCTCAGTAATTTGTAGACGCTCGTCTTTATTTATATTTGTGTATAAACCTATTTGCATTTTTTAAGGTTCAGGCGATTACTAATTGACCCCTACATTTAGCAATGTTTTAATTGCCGTTAAAATATATGCTTATTGTATAAAAAAGTTCTCGCATAACATCATTATTTCATAATTATGTTTTTGCCGTCCATCTCAGACGGTGGCTGTAATCCTAATAAATATAGTAGAGTTGGGGCTACATCGGCCAAACTACCGTTATTTTTTAATTTTGTGTCCTTATTAAAATCTTTACCGATAACCACAAGCGGAACGGCATTTGTACTATGCGCAGTAAACGGATTACCTTTATCGTCGTACATTTGCTCGGCGTTACCATGGTCGGCAGTTAGTATCATATTGCCATCAACTGCTAGAATTTTATCAGCAATTTTACCAACACATTCATCTACCGTTTTAACGGCTTTTATAGCCGAATCAAAAACCCCAGTATGACCAACCATATCGCAATTAGCATAATTCAAAATCAATACATCAACCTTGCCGATTTGCTCTAAAGCCTTTTCTGTAACCTCGTAAGCACTCATTTCGGGCTTTAAGTCGTAAGTTGCTACCTTAGGACTGGCAACTAAAACTCTCTCCTCTCCTTTATTTGGAGCCTCTACTCCGCCGTTAAAGAAAAAGGTTACATGAGCATATTTCTCGGTTTCAGCTACTCTTGCTTGAGTTAAATTATTTTTAGCTAAAAATTCGCCTAAAGTGTTTGTTATATCTTTAGGTCCGTATGCCGTGTGAATGCCAGTAAAGTTAGCATCATATTCGGTTAAACCAACATAGAAAATCGACTTAAAGCCACCGCTACGAATAAACTCAGTAAAGTTTGGCTCAATTATCGCTCGACTAATCTCCCTTGCTCTATCAGAACGGAAATTAAAGAAAATCATAGAATCATTAGCGTTTACACCACTGTAATCATCCACAATAATCGGCTTAATAAATTCGTCTAAAATTCCATCTTTATAAGACGCTTCTATACCGCTTTTAGCTTCTTCAAACTTACTACCTACTGCCTCAAATACTGCCTCATAGCCTTTTTGAACTCTCTCCCAGCGATTATCTCTATCCATATAATAATAGCGACCAACCACAACAGCTATTTTGCCAATGCCTATTTTTTTGCATTCTGCTTCTATTTGCTGTACAAAATACTTTGCACTGTTCGGCGGAACATCGCGTCCATCAGTAATAGCGTGGATATATACTTTTGTTAAGTTATGCTGTTTACATAATTTAAGGAGTGCATACAAATGATTTAGATGACTATGCACTCCGCCGTCACTAGCTAACCCTACAATATGCATTGCAGAATTATATTTTTTACAATTTTCGATAGCACCTAGAAAAGCAGGATTTTCAAAAAAGTCGCCGTCTAAAATTGATTTATCTATACGGGTTATATCTTGATAAACAGTTCTACCTGCACCTAAATTTAGATGCCCAACTTCGGAATTACCCATTTGACCCTCTGGCAAACCAACAGCTAATCCGCTTGCTTTTATCAATGTGTGCGGATATTGCTGTTTTAGTCGAGTTATGTGTGGCGAACCTTGATGGAATACAGCATTCCCATACTCGCTAGATGAGTGTCCGTACCCATCCATTATCACTATTGCATTTGTTTTTTTCATAATTTTTTATATGTTTTAGTTTTTATAAGGTTCGGGCGACAAAATATCGCCCCTACATTTATTGGTTCTTAATTGCTAACAAATACAAGATAAGTCAACAACTATACATTATGATCTAAGCACTATGCACTAAATTTAACTACTCTAGCAAAATCAACTGCCTTTAACGATGCACCACCTATAAGACCACCGTCTATATTTGGTTGAGCCATAAGTCCATCTACATTACTAGCATTCATAGAGCCACCGTACTGAATACAAACTTCATTAGCCTTTTTGCCAATAAGTGCTGCCAACTCTCTTCTAGTATAAGCCACTGCTGCTTCTGCTTGTTCATCTGTCGCAACAAGCCCCGTACCTATTGCCCAAACAGGCTCATAAGCAATAACAATTTTATCAAAATCGCTCGCCGGAATATCCTTTAACCCACCTAAAATTTGAGTCTTTAATACACTTTCGGTAATTCCGCCCTGCCTTTCAGCTAGAGTTTCGCCAATGCACACAATAGCAATTAAACCCTTAGCGATAGCTTGCTTAGTGCGTTTATTAACAGTTTCGTCAGTTTCGCCAAACATAGTACGGCGTTCGCTATGACCAATAATAGCATATTTAGCACCTAATTCTAAAAGCATATCGGCGGAAATCTCGCCTGTAAAAGCACCGCTATCTGCCCAACTAACATTTTGGCTACCTACAGCAATATTAGTGCCTTTAGTTAGCTTAACAGCGGTTTCAATAGCAGTGTACGGCACGCATACTACAACTTCGGCGGTGGCATCAGCTACAAGAGGAATAAGTTCTTTAAGTAATTTTTCGGCATTTTCTTTGGTATTATTCATTTTCCAATTGCCTGCAATAATAGGTTTTCTGTTTGTCATTTTATTATTTCCTTTTTTGGGTAATTTTTTACTATATCAGTATATCAATATGCTGAAATCTTAGCAAGCGATTTATAAAATAGTATGTAAAAAATAAACACAGGGACAAGTAAGAATTGTCCCTGTGTTATGCCATTTGTTAATTAATTTTTATTTGCCTATTGTATTCAAATGCTACAACAGCTGTGGCTACAGAGGCATTAAGAGAATTTACTTTTCCACGCATCGGGATTGAAACAACAGCATCACACTTTTGTTTTGTCAGCTTTTTAATTCCTTGCCCCTCGCCACCGATTACAAAGGCAATTGCTCCGCTTAGATTAGTTTTATATACCTCTTGTCCGTCCATATCGCAAGCATATACCCACACTTCATTCTTTTTAAGTTCGTCTATCGCATCGTTGATATTAGTAACTTTAGCTACAAGTACATGATTGGCAGCTCCCGCAGACACCTTTATGACAGTTTCATTAACGCTAACGCTACGATGTCTAGGTATAACAACACCGTGCGCACCACTACACTCCGCCACACGCAAAATACTCCCTAGATTATGAGGGTCTTCTATACCATCTAAAATAAATATAAACGGAGACTCGTTTTTCTTTTGGGCAAGTGCCAAAATATCTTCTAGCTCGCAATACTTAAAATCCGTAACCTCGGCTATAAAGCCTTGGTGTCTTCCCGTAGCACTTTCTCTATCTAAAGCCACCTTATCTCTAAAGAAAATTTTGATTCCCCTACTCTTAGCACTATCAATAATTTTATTACTGCCATGGTCTTTTAGACCTTTTTCTACAATAAGTCTATCTATTGTAGTGCCCGAATTTATCGCCTCAGCAACAGCATTTCTACCTTCTATTTTCATTTTCTATCTTCTCCCTAATCTCTTTTGCTCTACCACAGGTTTTACTGCCTTCGGGACAAATTCCGCTAACACAACCCGGACCTGCTCCATTAAATACATTAGGAGCAACCTTTTTAAGTTCAGCTAACATCTGCCACGCTATATCTCTAATTTCCCACTGAGCCCTATAACAGCATCTTAGAGCTAAAAAGTGCAGTAATTCTCTAGCATTCATAGTTACCAGCATATTAGTTTGGCAAGCGTTAGGTAGTACAAACCTAGCGTCTTCGTTGCTACTTTCGCATTTCCCGCCCAAAGCCTCTTGCCATTCGCTATACCATACTGCCATTTGAGCCATTTGCACCTTAAACTTCTCAACAGCTTTTTCGCCTAAATCCATAATAGACGGCGGAATTACATATTCAAATTGGCTCTCGGATACATAGCGTTGACTCCGCACCGAAAAGCTAGCAATGCGGTGCCGAGTAATTTGTGCAAGCAATGCCCTACTAACACTAGTAATACTAAAAGTAAAGCTAGCGTGCTCAAATGTAGACAAATGCCCCATCTTTTTTAGCATTGTAATAAACTTAGCCGTATCGCTACAAGCAATTTTTTGTTGAAGCTCATCAGGACTATCTTCGCTATAGCAAAGTTTAGCTGCAAGTGCAATAACTTGCTCTGGATCTTGTGTATATCTAATTAACTCTGCATTGCCGATTATTTTTAAATTTTCTTGTATTTTTTTCATTTGATTTTTAATTATAACAGACTACAATCTATGCCATCTAGGATATATAGGATTAAAAATAGCTTTCCAAAATTACTTCGCCAATCTCATTGTTTCTCTAGCAATAACTAGTTCTTCATTAGTTGGGATAATGTAAACACCCGTTTTACCTGTTGATAACTTTGTAACAACATCACGACCTGCACTATAATTGACTTTTTGGTCTATCTCTACACCTAAAAATTCTAAACCTTCCAAAATTGGCTCTCTCGCTATGGGATTATGTTCGCCAATACCGCCTGTAAAAACAATACAATCCACTCCGCCAAGAACAGCAGCATAGCTTCCAATATATTTTTTAACACGATAAGCAAACATCAAAATGGCTAACGCGGCTCTTTCATTGCCCTCATCTCTAGCTTCCCACAAATCTCTAAAGTCACTCGATACACCGCTAATACCCAGCACACCACACTTTTTATTTAAATAGTCGGTAACTTGCTGAATAGTCATACCTTTTTTATCAGCAATATAGTTGGCAGCCGCCGCATCAATGTCACCGCTTCTAGTACCCATAATAAGACCCTCTAGCGGAGTAAGACCCATACTAGTATCGTAACAAATGCCGTCCTTAATCGCCGAAACACTCGCACCATTGCCAAGATGGCAAATAATAGTCTTAACATCTTTACCGTACATTTTTTTAACCTCGCCGGCTATATACATATGGCTTGTACCATGAAAACCATATCTTCTTAAGCGATACTTCTTGTAATCGTCATAGTCGATAGCATACATATAAGCATGAGAAGGGATTGTCGAGTGAAAAGTTGTATCAAAAACCGCCACATGAGGAGCCTTTGGCAGAACCTTTTGACAAGCCTCTATGCCAATAATGTTGGCAGGTTGATGTAGGGGTGCTAAGTCAGTGTTCCCGACAATTTTTTTCATAACAGCTTTATCAATAAGTGCACTCTCTGTAAAGTCCTCGCCACCATGCACCACTCGATGCCCAACGGCAGAAATTTCATCTATAGACTTTATAACTCCGTGCTCAGAGTGTAATAATGCCTCTAGCACCGCTTTAACAGCTTCTGTATGTGTCGGGATTACAGCTTTATCATTTAGATAAGTTTTTCCTAAGCCATTATGCTTAATTACAGACACCTTTTGCCCTACTCTATCCACTAAGCCTTTTGCTAGAGCTTCTTCTGTTATGCTATCAATAAGCTGATATTTTAGGGAACTACTTCCTGCGTTTATTACTAGTATTTTCATAATTGATGTTTTCCTTATGGTATTTGTTTATATAATGAGAAATGAGAAATTTGGAAATGAGAAATTGTTGACTTATTAGTGAAGATAATTATTGTTTTATCTTGTTTTTTACATAATAATTTATTGTCATGAGATAAATCCTTAATTTCTCATTCGCCTCATTTCTAATTTCTCATTGAACTACTCTATTACTTTATTGTGCCTGTAATGCTGTTATTGCTACAACATTTATAACATCTTCTACGCTACAACCTCTACTTAAATCATTAAGCGGTTTATTAAACCCCTGACAAATCGGTCCTATTGCCTGTGCCCCTGCTAACCTCTCTACTAACTTATAGCCAATATTCCCCGACTGCAAATCAGGAAAAATCAAAACATTTGCTTTACCTGCAACTTCACTTTTTGGAGCCTTAATACATGCAACCTTAGGCTCTATGGCCGCATCAAGTTGCAAATCGCCACTGATAAGCAGATTAGGACGCTTTTCATGCACAATATTTGATGCCTCATTTACTTTATCTACAAACGGATGACTAGCACTACAGCTAGTAGAAAAACTAAGCATAGCAACTCTAGGCTCTTTTATCCCCGCAATCGACTTAGCACTCTCGGCACTAGCGATAGCAATATCGGCTAACTGCTCGGCAGTCGGATCTATATTTACAGCACAATCGCCAAAAATAAAAACTCCACTCTCACCATAGCCTTTATCTTCCGGTAAAACCATAATAAAACAGCTAGACACCGTTTTAATGCCCGGCAAAGTTTTAACAATTTGAAGCCCAGGACGCAACATATCGCCCGTAGAATGATTAGCACCCGCCACCATTCCGTCAGCCTCATCCATCTCAACCATAAGTACGCCAAGATACATCTCATCCTTAGCTAAACGAGTAGCCTCTTCCATCGTCATACCTTTGGCTTTACGCAGTTCATAAAGATTAGTTGCATAAGGGGTAATGTCGATAGCGTTAGGGTCAACAACAGTAATGCCGTCTAGACTAACACCGAAACGCTTTTCCATATCGGCTTTGTTACCGATAAGAGTAATCTCCGCTAGCTTGTCTGCCACAATTTGTACAGACGCTTTTACAATTCGCTCGTCGCTACCTTCGGGCAAAACAATGCGTTTTTTGTTTTGTTTAGCTTTTGCTTGAATTTGCTTTAGTATTTCACTCATAAAAAATCTCCTAAATTTGAAAGAAATTAAAAAAGAGTTGTTGCTTTCATTAGGTTACTTCAGCATAGCATATATAAAATAATTTGTAAACAAATCTTTTTGAGTTTTTAAATCCAGAATTTCTTAAATAATTTATCTTGCATATATGGTCTTTTTAGTGCATGGTATACTTTGGAGTTTATATATTTATTATGACTAAAAAACAATTTGTAACAGATTAAAAGACTTGCGTAATCAATCAAATTTAACACAAAAGGCTCTAACAACTGCACTAAATATTCTTTTAAGAAGTTACGAATATTACGAGTCTGAAAAAACGCTCGCATTCCTGAATATAAAAATCTTATAAAATTATCTAATTTTTTCAACTGCTCTATAGATTCCTGCTTTGCCAAACAGATAACCAAAAAAGAAATTATTAAACTTTGCTAGCAATAAGTAATTGCTTTTATAATTTAATCGTTGCAGAAATTTTATAAATCTGATAAACTGCCTCTATGAAACTTGTCGCTATAATTTGCGAATTTAATCCGCTTCATAAGGGGCACGAATATCTTATTAAGGAAGCTAAAAGGGTTACGGGTGCAGACGGAGTTGTTTGCATTATGAGTGGCAATTTTGTGCAACGAGCCGAGCCTAGTATTGCAGATATGAGAATTCGGGCAAAGGCAGTGCTAAAATGCGGAGCGGTGGCGGTGCTTACTATCCCTACTCTTTACTCTACCGCTTGTGCCGAAAGATTTAGCGAGGGAGCGATAAATATTGCTAATAGTATAGATGCGATTAAGTGGTTACTTTTTGGAAGTGAATGTGGCGATATTGAATATATTAAACAGGTTGCTAAGGTGCAAGCAAATGAAAGTGAGGATTTTAAGGCAAGTTTGAAACAGTTTTTAAGCGAGGGACTTCCCTACCCTAAAGCCTTAAGTTTAGCCAGTAGCAAAATTTTGGGTGGCGATAGTGATGCTCCAAATATGCCGAATGATATTTTAGGAATTGAATATTGTAAGCAACTTATTAGGACTAGTTCTAAAATTGAGCCCATTACTATTAAGCGATTAGGAGCAAATCATCACGACGAAAAGCTAAATAAAAATTTTTCCTCTAGCACTGCCGTAAGAGGCTTTTTAAATGATGGCAATCTATCTAAAGTAGGTAAAGCTCTCTCTAAACGCTCATTTGAAGTCTTTAATGAAGCATGGCAAGAAAATATGATTGATTTTAAGCTGTTTGAACAGCTAGTTTTATACGCTTTAAGAACAAAAGATTTATCACTCTGTCCCGACAGTGGCGAGGGCTTAGAAGTAAAACTAAAAAAAGAAAGCGAGAGGTTTTTAAATTTAAGCGAAGTTATTGAATCCGTAAAATCTAAACGCTACACTCACGCAAGAATCAGACGACTATGCCTGCAAGTATTATTAGGTATTACGCATTATCCACAGCTTAATGATATAAAACTCCCCTCTCGCCTACTAGGAATTAAAAAATCACTTAAGAAAAAAATTCTTCCACTACTACCCAATAATATTATAATAAAAAACAAAGACGAGAAAAGCTATCTCGCCTTGTTAAATAATAACGATAAAAAAACCATCGAATATATCCTAAATATTTGCACTAAGGCAAATAGCATTTACAGCTTAGTTAATAATTCAACCAAAAACCACTTAGAAGAACCGCTTCTTATAGTATAATTAGGGCAACTGAATATCATCCCTACAATTTAGCTACTATTTCATCAAACTTTGGACCTATTAGCTTTTTGTAGAGACTATATAGGGCAAGAGTTACTCCATGACTGATGATTTCGCTACGAGTTGCATTTTCTAAAAAATGCTTAAAAATATGCAAATCTTTACTATCGCCAACAGCAATAAAAAATATACCTTTTGTTGTGTTTTTGCCTTTAGCATTTTGGGGTGGATCGCTAGCATAGCCTGTTGTAGCTAATACAAAGTCTGTTTCGCTTTGAGCAATTAACATAGCTGCCATCTCGTATGCAACCTCTATGCTAACATCGCCATAATTATTTATAATTTTGCTATCTACTTTTAAACGATTCAACTTAGACTGATTGCTATAACTTACTATACCTTCTTTTATAACAATACTGGCTCCCGATACTTCAATTAGCTTTGCAGCTAATGCACCGCCTGTAAAGGATTCGGCTATAGATAAAGTTTTACCTCTAGCAACAAGCAATTCAATAACTAGCTCATTTAAAGCAACGCTTTTCATCGCATATAAATACGGCTTTAATAGCATTACTGTTTCTCGCTTAGTTTCCTCTACAACACCAATCGGAGCATTATTGAAATAGCGTATATGAATTTCATACTCGAGATGCGAAATCTTAAAAAATGTAAACTTTATCTTTGCTTTATTAGTTATATAAGGAGTCAAAAGTAATTGCAGTTTCTCTAAACTCTCGCCAAAGGTACGGTAAACAAGCACTGTGGAAGTTTTTTTTTCTTTAGAGTTAAGTGCCGGAATAGCAACAGTATTTATAAAGTCTAATGATAAAGTTTTATTTATTGCGTAGCAAATCCCTCTCAGTTCAAAAAGCGGAATGTTATTAATATTAGGGTTATCTTTTCTTAAAGCAACTAAAAATGATTCTAAATTTCCTATTGCTATTATTGCTTGTGGCTTTAAATCATAAATAGAAGCTAAAATATGCGGTATTGCTAAGTTGGAATTTGCTGTAAATGATGCCAGTATATCATGACCTGCAAGCGAAAATAGCCTAGTCGCCTCACCTAAACTAAGCGTATTCGAGCTAGCGTTAGTAGCATCGTTTTCAAGGTTAAGTATGGCAATTTTCATTTTGCTTTAATTATTTCTTTTGCAATGAATTTATTCTATAGCTCCTTCTTGCATTTTTATTTATCCCCCAGTAATATTGTCGTTATAAACCATTACATCTGTAATTACTTTTTTGCCTTTAACAAGAGGTTTACCACTATGGGTACGATTGCCTATTATTAGAGCTTCAGAGTTAAAACTAGTAAAGAATTCTCCGCTTATTTCTAAAACTAAGTTATATGGCTCTTTTACAATATTATAATATTTTACTTGATTTCCGTTATCAGATTTATTAAAGTCTATTATTTTAACACCTTTACGATAGCGTGCCATAACATCAATTTCAGCTACCAAAACTCGTTTAGCATACCCTGTATCGGTAATAATTATTGCCTCGCCTTCGCCGTCTACTTGCCTTATGCCAATGCAATAGTCGCCATCGGATAAATTTATCCCTTTAACACCGGTAGCTACTCTTCCTTGTAAAGGCACATCGCTAGTATCGGCATTAAGACACATCCCATCCTTTGTAACAAACAAAATACTAGTATCTTTAACTTCGTCTTCTATCGTGATAACACTATCGCCTTCTTTTAACTTGCAAACTTGAAATGCACTTTTTACAACATTTAATTCGCTCCAAGCCGATTTTTTAATCATACCCTCTTTTGTCAAAAATATAAGATTACCTGGTGGCACTCCTTCTAAAATATTTCTGCAATATATAATTCTTTCCTCATCGTGTGCTTCACTAACCATTTTTTTTAGCGGAGTGCCTTTATCTTTCCACTTACCATCAGAAATGTTGTCAGTATCTAACTTGTAACAATTACCCCTATTTGTAAAACACCAAAGACGCTCATTAGAAGCAATTTTAATAATATTAGAGCAAATTTCGTTGCGTGTTGTGCTTTCACTAAAAGTTTTAGTTGCCATATTAAAATTCTTAACAAGCATTTTTTTGATGTTGCCTAGCTCATTTACAACAACAAAATAATCCTCAATCGGTTTAGCATCAGCGGCACTTGGAATAAAATATTCGCTAGCAGATTTTAGAATTTGCGTTTTTCTAGGCTCTTTAAATTTTTTCTTTATCGCCAACATTTCATTCTTAACAATATCCATCTGCATTTTCTTGCTAGCAATAACCGCTGTTAGATATTCGATTGTTTTTCTAACTTCTTTAAGTTCTTCTTCTAACTTAAACACCTCTAAAGCCGTAATTCTAGCTAATCGCAAATCTAAAATCGCTTGTGCTTGACGCTCTGACAATTCAAAACGCACGCGCAATCTATCTCTAGCCTCACTTGTATTTTTACTGGTTTTAATTATTTTTATAACTTCATCAATATTTTGAACCGCAATTACAAGACCTTCTAGAATATGCTCACGTTTTTTGGCTGCATCTAAATCAAATTTGCTACGACGAAGAATAACCTCTCGTTGATAGTCTATATAGTATGCAATAATATCCAATAGTCCCATAGTTTGAGGTTTGCCACCCGCTATAGCTACCATATTTATACCAAAAGTGGTTGATAAATTTGTGCTTTTGAATAGCTTTTCTACAATTTCTCTAGCATCGTAATCTTTTTTAATTTTTATAACCGCACGCATACCGTTGCGATCAGATTCGTCTGTAATCTCAGAAATCCCTGCTAAAACTCCCTTCTTCTCTTCACGAACTCTGGAAATATTTTCTAAAAGCGTTGCCTTGTTTACCTGAAAAGGAAGCTCATCAATTACAATTAGTTGCTTATCGTTTTCAGCTAATTCAATATGTACCTTAGCACGCATAACTAGCTTACCCTTACCAGTTTCATACGCTTTATGTAGTTCATCTTCAGCAATAGCATATCCGCCGGAAGGAAAATCGGGTCCTTTGATGATTTTCATCATAGCATCTAGCTTCATCTTAGGATTATCGATAAATGCCATAACTCCATCAATACATTCACCTAAATTATGAGGAGGAATATTGGTAGCAAGCCCAACCGCAATGCCACTAGCACCGTTTACAAGGAGATTTGGATAACGACCGGGAAGCATATTTGGCTCTGTTAACGAGTCGTCAAAATTGCACGAAAATTTAACTGTGTTTTTATCTATATCGCTAAGAAGCTCTAAACTGAGCGGACTAAGACGAGCCTCAGTATAACGCATAGCAGCAGCACTGTCTCCATCAATAGAACCAAAGTTGCCATGTCCATCAACTAGAATATGGCCCATAGAAAAGCTTTGTGCCATTCTAACAAGAGCACCATAAACACTGGTATCGCCATGTGGATGATACTTACCTAAACAATCCCCGACTATTCTAGCACATTTTTTATGCGGCTTATCTGGCGTTAAACCCAGCTCGTGCATCGTATATAAAATACGCCTTTGCACCGGCTTTAGGCCGTCTTCTACCCTCGGCAATGCTCTATCAAGTATAACGAACTCCGAGTACGGAATCATACTCTCGTGCATTACCTCTTCCATGGTTTTTATAACCACCTTGTCCATATCCATCGGAATTTGAACTGCATTATTTTGACTTTTATTTTGATTACTCATAAGTGTTTAGATTTTTTATATTAAACTTCTTTCATTTTTTTCTTTGGGGTATGTTTTGGCCTAGTAATCTCATAGCTATTTTTAATTAATCCTTGCAATAATTCATCATCTACATCGCCACCGAGTTTGACCATTACCCAGTGGTCTTTATTCATATGGTAAGCAGGCAAGATATTCTCAAAAGATCGCCTTAGAGCATCACCATCGCCTGGCTTAATTTTTAAATTAACGCATAAACCATCTCGCTCGAAAACTACTGCGAAAATTTTGCGAGTACCTACGCTATGCCTAATAACCGGACTATCAGGATAAAAAGGATACTCCTCGCAAGTATTTTCTAGTTTTAGGCAGAGATTTATAAGTTCTAGCATAGTCACAATCCCTATCTCTTTCTAAACAACCTTTTTAAAAAGCTCATTGGTTTTTCCTTTTCTACTTCCGGTATAAGTCTTAAAGCAGTATCCAAAAGTGCATAGCTACTAGATAAATGAGGATCATGCTCTAGTAGCGGAAGACTTGGTGCTATTATTTCTACTGGCCGTTCTAAATATTTAGACAACAAATCCGGTGCTCCTTTTATATAAGATAATCCACCACCTGTCAGGTGATACGGTATATAATCTGGATAATCAGATGTACATAATTTAAGCGATTTAGTTACCGTGCTTGCTAACCATTTAATACACGAAGCTACTATTTCATTAACTTTTATAGCATTAAATTGCAGTTCATCTGCTCTGCTAGAATCGGTCGAGCTTATTGCATAAACAGCATTTTCATCTAGACTTAAATTAAGCATAACCTTGCTTTTAAGATTCTCAGCTTGTTTAATAGAAATATCATACTCTAAACTTAATGCCTGTGTGATATGGCTACCACCTATAGGCACATTATATTGAGCCAAAATCCCATCACCTCTGGCTACAGAAACTGAAGTGGTAAGATGGCCACTATCTAAAAGCACTACAAATTTATCCCTTACTACATCGTCAAATAAAAACATATTTTGAGCTACAAGAGTAGACACAAACTCAATAGAATTAATGCCAAGTTCTTTAAGAAGCCCTCTAGCCATATCTAAAAATCGATTTTCTGCCAATACATAACTGATAAGACCACCTAATTTACTAGACTCCAATCCCACAGGATCAATAAATCTACCACCACTCTCAAGAGTATAATAAATCGGTTGACTATTTATTAAAGTGTAACCATTTACATTATTAAAAGAGTTACCTTCTTCGTGTAATAAATCTACATCATTAGCTGTTACAATGCGTTTTTTTTGTAGCGAAATTCGAACTTCTTTGCACACTGTAGTAGTAAATTCACCGGGAACTCCAACCACAATATGCTCAATTCTCTGCCTAGCACTTTTTGCTGCATTGCTTATAGCTTCTGCTAAAGCTTCAGGCAGCTTAAATGGTTCTAAAAATTCGCCGTCACAAAAACCCGCATACTTACTCTCGCCACTACCCTGTAGCATTATGTTTTCATTTAGGCCTCTTCTAGCTATGCCTACAAAAATCTTTTCAGTTCCGAAATCTAATATATTTGCGTTCATAATAATATATCCAGTAAAATTTTAGCTACTAAAAACCTTGCGTAGCCTCTTAAAACAATTATAAGCTCTATCGTACCTAGATGTCAAGTTAAAAATGCTTAAGTTTTTGTTATATAAAAAATATCCGTCGGAAAATTTTCCGACGGATATTTTTTATATAATCTTTTATTATATTTTTGTTAAAGATTAGTTTGTTTATTTTTAGCCATTACCGTTAGCAGTAGGAAGTGGTAATTGACGAAGCGTTGGCATTCCTGCACCGACTCTCCACATAGTAAATGGTAACGCCGAGAAGTTTTGTTCTTCTAAATCTGCTCTAGCAAAACCTACTGCATTATTATTAGCAGCAGTTCCAGTAGGTGCATACCTAAACAGTAAAGCGTTAGCTCCAGTACGGAAAGCATTATTTAGAGAATCATTAATTACAAACACATTTTCTATTGTACCAGCTATAGCACCAAATGCAAAACCATAGAAATTAGCATCGTTAGATGACATATCAACTATAATATTTCTAAAATGATTTGTTCCGGCTGTAGAGCCAACAAAACCTGCATTCCAAAAGTGAGCCGCTCCACCACCAGCATAGTTTCTATTGCTAACACCTTGAATTGACACATTTTCTACTGTAGAATTGCGAATACGGCCTACAAAAGCTCCACCTTGCCCAATATTTCTATTTGTTCCAGTTGCACCTACAGTAAGATTCTCTACTACTAAATTACGCACGGTAGCATTATCTAGCTGACGGAATACACCGCCAGTATGCCATGCCCAAAGTGCACCTGCTAATGAAGTAATATTTTGCAAAGCAAAACCTCTTCCATCAAAAGTACCGCTAAATGCTTGTGCCCACTGAGCTGCTGCATCACCAAACTCAGGAAGATAACCATTACCACCACCTGGTGCTACATATGTTACACCAGTAAAGTCAATATTTTGAGTTAGGTGGTATGTGCCGTTAGCGGTCATAGCCATAAACTCTTGTGGAGTTGAGATGCCAACTGAATTTGTCGCTAATTCTGCTACAGGAACTGTTAAACAAGACAATTGTCTTAATGTGGGAAGTTCTTCGCCATCTGCAGAAAGCACCCAGTAAGCCACAGGAAGAGCAGCAAAGCTTATATCCTCAATATCATCCATTTCAAAAGCAACCATATTAGCATCTTCAAAATCTTCATCTTCCCAATCCATCATTGCTTGATATGCTGCATCTGCAGGGTTAGTAGATCTTAAGGCATTATTCCATTCAAAGCCAACTGTCATATTATCACTTACTACAAATGCGTTAGTTATAGAAGCAGTTTCATGCATTCTGTTTACAAATGCAGTATGTCCTACAGCGGGAACAGAATCTAAATAAACTACAATATTGTTTAGTGTAGAGTTATTTTGAAGCCTCCCAACAACAGTAGCATTATTACGATACCAGTTAGCATGCGCTGCACCTTCTATAACGCTATTTATAATTGCGATATTTTCGATTGTACTGTTATTTACAACACCTGCCAAAATCGCACTTTGACCATATGTCGCTGCACTTGCAAGCCTTGCATTGTAGATAGTAAGATTGCGTATAGTTGCACCATTTAATGTGTTAAATAAACCTTGCTCTGTCCAACTGGCAGTAGCACCTGTAATATTGATGTTTTTTAATGCATAGCCGCGTCCGTCTAGCCTACCTCTAAATTCGCTCATTGCTGCAACATTACCTCTAGGAGTTTCTAGTCCTTCTGCAAAATCTATATCTGTTGTTAGGTAGAAGTTGCGATCTTGCCAACCAGGAGCAGAAAATGCTTCGGTAAATTCTTCTGCATTAGAAATTGCTGTCCATCCAAATTCGAATCCAATAATTGTACCGATAGTAACAGTACCTACAATATACTCGTAAGGTAGAGTAAACTCAAAATTGCCTGCTGCGTTTCTCTCTGCTTGTAGCGTTTGAGATTCGCCACCTCTAACTGACACAACTGCAGATAACTCTTCTGCCTCGTTACCGCCTCTTAGAGCTACAGTAAATGTAGCATCTTGATCTGCTCTAACAACAGCAGCACTGGTAATAGTATAATTTGCTGTAGTACGCAATCCGTTAAAAGGAACCATCATTGCCTTATCAATCGGCTCTTCTATTTCGATAAGAGTTGGTAAACCCGTTCCTGTTGTATCCCATACTTCAGGTAATACATCAAAATTTTGAGTACCAACATTCGCCATAGCAAAACCTACATTGCCAGATTGAATTGTTCTATCATCTGTCCATTGTCCAGCTTGAATCATGAAAGGTGCTCCCGCACCAGCATGAGGAGTAAAGCCACTGGTTACAACAAAATTGTTTTGAATTGTCCTATTACCTACCGCTGCAACTGTTCCACCTGGTGCATAAGCAATAATGGCTGCAAAGCTATGACCAGTCGCAGTAACATTTATAACATTATTTCGTACTATAAAATTGGATACTCCATCTGCCGCATCAGCTCTAGCAGATCTTCCTATAAGTGCCGCACTTCTAAGCCAAGCACTTCCAGCAGCTCCATAGCCACCAATAACTGAGCCATGCAAATATACATTTTCTATAATTGTAGGATTAGTCACAGAGCCGTTTACCCAACCTGCTAGCATACCATTCATAGCAGCTACAAAATTAGCACTCATATCAGTAATAGCTAAATTGCGAATATGTGCTCCGTCTAGCATACGGAATAATCCCCAGTGATGACCAACACCTGTAAGTGTAATGTTTTGTAGAGCAAAGCCTCTACCATCAAAAGTTCCTCTAAAAACATTTGCCGCAGGCAATCTTCCGTGAAGACCTAATGAAGCGGTTCCACCAATAGGCATTACCTCAACACCAGTAAAGTCTATATCTTGCGTTAGATAAAAGGTTGCAGTTTGCCAGCCCGGAATATCCATAATTGCGTTAAATTGTGCCGCTGTAGAGATTCCAATTGCTGAAAATCCATAAACACCGCTAATAGCACCAATTGTGATATCTCCCACAACATACTCTGCGTCTAAAACAAATGTTGCAATACCATTTGATATTACACCTTGTAGGTTATGAACTACATTGCCTGTTGGTGTTTCTACAGTTACAGCAACAGTAACATTAGGTACAGCTTGGAATGTACCATTATTTGTAAGTTCTAATATAAACTCAAAATTTTCTTCAAATTCAGCAAATCCGGCGTATTCTAAGTCTGCCATAATACTATAACTCAAAGCTTCTCTAAGACCTGATATTTGAACTCTGCCGCCATATACACCAGCTTCCACTCTTATAGCAAAAGGCCCGTCTATATCGGCATGAGGAATATACATTTCTAAATAACCGTCTGCGTTAAGTTCGGGAAGTTCTAACTCTGTTTCTTCTGTTCCTACTACCATATATACCGCATTGATTTGGAAACCTTCGTTAGCTTCTACCTCAAATTCGTAGTTTTGACTCTGCAATGCAAAAGGCTCGCCTCTAAAGACAAACATAGGATCCGTAGCCGGACGAGTTACAGCAAAGAATCTTGTTAAGCCGCTTATACCTGTTATAACGATAGGACCTGTTACATTTTGAATAGCAAAAGTAAATTCTCTAGCATTAGCAGGACCTGATTGAGCAGTTAATACAGGAGTTACAGCTACTCCGCCCATAGTAGCCGCTACTACCGGAGTACCATGAAATTCAGCGGTATTTACACGCACGCTAAAAGCATATACTCCGCCTGCAAAAGCATTAGGAGAACCAGCTACAGAAATAAAGTGATCGCCTGTTATATTTAAACCTGTTACAGGATGTGTTGCAGGTAAATCTGATGCAGGAGCTCTACGAAGTGTAGGTAGCTGACCTGTTGTAAATTCCCAATGAGAAGCAGGAAGTGCAGAGAAATCAATACCACCGATATCTGCCATCATAAACGCATGAGCGTTAGTAAATGTAGCACCAGCAGCTGTAGCTATAGCAAGTTCTGGACGACCTGTGCCGGTTCTAGCATCGGGATGAAAACCATCTAATACGGAGAATACATTTGTTGCAGTGGAAGCACTTAGTTGTCTAACAACGGCACCGAATCTAATTTGAGCTGCACCACCTACTCCTTCTCCATAAGAGCGAACATTGGCTACAACATTTACTAACTCGGTTCCTGCATTAGCTTCACCAACAACGGCACCATTAAAACGCCAAGCGTCTCCTGCAACACCGCCTGCATAACGACCTTCTACAATACCCTCTACAAAAACGTTTTCTATAAGTGTGTCTGTCGCAACACCTATAAGTAAACCACCTTGACCCATTGGAGATCTTCTTGTAGCAGATAAATGCAAGTTACGGATAATAGCTCCGTCTGTATGACGGAAAAATCCAAATTGCCATGGATCAAATGGAAGTGCGGCTACGCCTACATCTACACCATATATTCTATGACCTCTACCATCAAATACACCTGTAAACGGCTCTGTATCGTAACCACCGCCACCATCTGTAGCAGTAAAGCCTGCACCATTTACGCCTGTAATATCCCAACCTGTCAAATTAATATCGGCACCAAGAGCAATATGCATATCTCTCCAACCTTCTATAGTAGTAAGATTTACAAACTCTGCTGCAGATGAGATAATTACATCAGCTTCTGCTTGTTGCGTTGCTGGCGTTACAGTTATAGTTAGTGTAGCTGTTTGAGCAGGAGTAGCTACTGTTGTAGCTGTCCATGTAGTTGTACCAACTGCCACTGCAGTTACTGTTGTAACGCCGTCTACAGTTGCTACTGTTGCTGTCGCTGGAGCACCGCCACTCCAAGTAAATTGTGCGTTAGTTACATTAGCCGGCTGTACCGCTACTTGTACTGTTTGAGTTGCTCCAACCTGTAAGTTTAGAGTATTCGGAGTAATAGTAATGCCTGTTGGCGCAACTGTGCCTGCTGTTACATTTACTCTAACAGGTGTAGATGTAAAGGTACCTGCTTGTGCTGTGATATAAGTATGACCTGCAGTAATCGGAGTAACCACACCGTTTACTACTGATGCTACAGCAGGAGCAGTTGATGTCCAAGTTACTGTACCAAGAGATGCTCCTGCCGGTTGCGGAACTGCTGTAAGTGTACGATTTTCTACATTCGGAATAGCATCTAATGCCATATTAAGTGGACCTACCGGTGTAACTGATACACCTGTTAGAACCGGAGCTCCTGCTTCGGGTTGCACTGTAATACGAACACGATTACTTTCGATTGTGCCAGAGCGTGCATAGATGTAAGCGTGACCATCTCGCACTGCATTTACAAGACCAGCGTTTACTGTTAAAACAGTAGCGTCCGAACTATGCCAAGTAACAGTGCCAAGTTCTGCATCCGTCGGAGTTGGCGTAGCTGTAAATCTACGCTGAGCCTCAACCGGCAATTCGCCCATAGTCCAAGTGGTAGAAGCACCGCTTGGTAGTGCAATTGTTATGCCCGTTAACGGCTCCGGCGGTGTTGGCGGTGGCGTCGAAGGACACGCTGCAAGAATTATTGTAGCCATCATCATAAAGGCTATAAAAAGACTCGCAAAAATTCTTAGTTTTTTGTTTTTCATTTTTTCGTTTTTTACTCCTCCTTAAGAGTATGAACCTATCAATAATATATGATTGGTTCGTTTAATTTATTTTGTAGTTTGTATACTACAATTAGTATGTGTTTGATTATAAGACACATATACTGTCTTGTCAAACACTTTTTTTGTTTTTTTACTTATAAGCCCTACAAAACCGTAATTATTATAGCAATTCAACAACAATTGCATTCATAATATAAAACGCATTGGGGACAATAGCTAAGCTGTTGCCTCTTCTTATTAAAAGCTTTTGTGATAGAAATTTTTCAATTTGAGTTTTTTTATGAGTTAGTAGATCGTAACTATATTTTTGTTTTAATTCAGTTAGATTTATTCCTTTTACAGTTCTAAGAGATAACATTATATATTCTTCGATTTTTTCTTGTATTGAAAGTGTGTGATAGATTTTAGAATCATATTTTTTTTGAGCAAAGTCTTGATTTATATATGCTTTTATATCCGGCTTATTTTCTATTCGCACACCGTCGATAAGTGAGTGTGCTCCTGCACCAAAACCGTAATAATTCTCTCCTGTCCAATATTTTTGATTGTGTCTACTTTCATAACTCTTCCTAGCAAAGTTACTTATCTCATACCTATCAAAACCTTTGCTTTCTGAAAACTTAAACGCCAAGTTGTATAAATCAGCTTGTAAATCAATATCTATCTTGAAACCCTCTTTATATAGCTTGCAGTCCTCATCTAGCGTTAGAGCATACATACTAATATGTTTTATGCTTTCAAATGAAGTAATCAATTCTAAGGATTTTATTACACTTTCTTTATCTTGATTAGGCAAACCTAATATTATATCTGCCGATATGTTATTAAATCCTAACTTTGCAGCCAAATTAACAGCATTTTCAAACATCTCATATGTGTGCGAACGATTTATTGTCTTTAGAATTTCGTTATCGTGAGATTGTAAACCAATGCTAATCCGGTTTATGCCGAGTAATTTTATATGAGTGAATAAATTGAGGTTTGCACTTTCCGGATTAACTTCTATTGTGATTTCAGCATCTTTAGAAATGTCAGAGTTTTTATACAAGCAATCAAAGATTTGCTTAAGCTGACTATATGGTAGCATACTCGGTGTTCCACCGCCTATATATATTGTGTCTATTTCAATTTTTCGGGAGGCTGTAAGTAATATATCCTCTACTTCTCTACAAGTCGCATCAATATATTTCTCTATACTACAAAAATCGGTTATTGAATAAAAACTACAATAACCGCATTTTTGCTTGCAATATGGAATGTGTATATATATAGCACTCATTTTTTATTAAAATTTATCAAAGACAATTGTATATTGTCTTATGAAAATATTTCTATCGTACAATAATAATCCTCATGAAAATAAAGTTCTTCCCAATCATTCTATTATTAAATCAACTTTTATAAATTAGTGCTATAGACTATTTAATCGACTTAAATTTATTATATCTATTTTCTAAAAGCTGTTCAACATTCATCATCGAAAATTTTAACAGAGTTTGATTTAGCATAACTTTAATGCCATTAAAAACATCATCATTATCCGGAATGATTTTTTCTATAACATTAAAGCCTAATAAATCCTCGGCAGTTAGCTTTAAACTCGTGGCCGCCTCGGCAGCTCGCTTGCTATCCTTCCATAAAATACTCGCACAGCCTTCGGGCGAAATTACCGAATACACAGCATTTTCCAGCATCCAAATCTCGTCGGCAAGTGCAATCCCTAAAGCTCCACCCGAGCCACCTTCACCGATAACTATCGCTATAATCGGCACTTTTAGATTTGACATCTCTAATAAGTTTTCAGCAATCGCCTGACCTTGCCCACGCTCCTCAGCACCAAGTCCGCAAAAAGCACCGCTTGTGTCTACAAAGCAAATAATTGGCCTACCAAACTTCTCGGCCAGCTTCATCTGCCTAAGAGCCTTACGATATCCTTCGGGATGTGCCATACCGTAATTACGAGTCTGTTTTTCTTTAAGATCCGCACCTTTTTCTTGAGCAATAACTGTAACAGAAATATCACCCAACTTAGCAATACCAGATATGATTGCAGGGTCATCGCCGTAGCGTCTGTCGCCGTGCATCTCAAAAAAATCAGTAAAAATGTTTTTAATATAGTCCGACGCTTGCCTTACTTTATTCCGATTAAAAACCACCTTTTCATAAGGCGTCATTTTTGTATTTTTTACTTCTTTTTTAAAAATCATTATCTACTTCCCCCTTTATGTAATCTTATCAATCTAGCTAATGTATTAGGTTGATCCTTTCTTGGCACAATGTTATCTACAAAACCTTTTTCTAACAAAAATTCTGCTCGTTGAAAACCAATAGGCAGTTTTTGACGAATCGTTTGCTCTATGACCCTAGGACCCGCAAAGCCCACAAGTGCTTTAGGCTCAGCTAAAATTATATCGCCAAGCATTGCAAAGCTGGCTGTAACTCCACCTGTGGTAGGGTCGCACAGCACTACGATATATAATAAACCTGCGTTTGAATGTCTTTTAACTGCCGATGCAGTTTTTGCCATTTGCTTAAGAGATAAAATCCCTTCTTGCATTCTAGCACCACCGCTAAGCGAATACCCAATAACAGGCAATTTATGCTCTAAAGCGTGCTCAAATAGAAGTGTGATTTTTTCGCCCACAACTGTACCCATACTACCCATCATAAAAATAGGATCCATAACAAACAACGCACACTTCTCGCCGTCGATTGTAGCAGTACCACAAATAACCGCTTCGTTTTCGTTACTTTGTGCTATTGCTTTATCTAATTTATCATCGTATTCGGGAAATTCAATAATGTTTTTAGACACTAAATCCTCGTTTAATTCGACAAAGCTATCTTCATCGGTTAACATCTTTACCCGCTCTCGAGATGGTACTCTATGATAAAAAGAGCATTTAGGACAAACAAAAAGACTATCCGCTAATTCGGTATTAAAAAAACTTTTGCCGCAGCTTGAGCAAACTATGCACAAATCATCGTCTGGCATTTTAGGCTTCGGCGCTTCTCTGCCCTTTAATTCGGGCTTGTTGAGAGGCTTCTTAAATATTGCAAATGGGTTCGGCATAGTTTTATAGTATAATATTGAAGAAAACTTGTCAAGAAAGAAAAATAAACATAAAAACTAGAATATTAGGTAAAATTTATTATTATGCTTACTAAGCGTATCTCTTTTTTTCCACAAATTGAGTTATTTCCTCAATGCTTTGAAAATCCTTAATTAAAACTTGTAAAATTATAGTTCTAACAAAAGAAATATTACTCGCCACTTGACGATTTGAAAACTCCTTTTTACGGCCATGAGCAACTGTAGATCTTGCTATAAATAACTCTTTAAGCATTTTTTCTGCATCTTTGCGTTCAAAATAATCATTGCTATATAAAAAAGCACAATATTCCGCAAGTTGAGATGCTATTGATTTTGAGATTATTTCAGAGCTAACTTTTAACAAACACTCTACAGCAAACATACATTCTAAAACAGCAATAGCGTTGTCTTTTTCAGTTAAAGCCATTCCTATCCAAATTATGCTTTCAATAATCCTTTTTTCTAATTCGTTTTTATTTTTTTTTGCGTCAATAACGAAAATTTTATTAAAACCATCTTCTTGTAAAAATGTTTGAAATTTTTTATCGATAGGAATGGAATTTACACTTCTATTTTCTATACTCATAGCCATAAAATAATTTCCTAATATACCTTCTTCTCTAAAGCCGTATGAAACTTTTGATTGACCATATTGAGCAATAGTCGCTATGCAATTGTTACTACGACTAAAGCCAATAATAAATTCTAAAATTCTCGAAAAATGTAATATTCTTTTTTCTGACCATTTTTCTACAAATTTTTCGTCTTTAGCTTCTGTTTGTATTTCTAAATAACAACATTGACCTCCAATAAGATTCGAAGTTTCATTTTCTATAAATTCATTCTTCTTCATTTTTTCTTGCAAAAGAGTTCTCCCTGTGTTTTCATTATAAATAGTAAAATTTCCTAAAACTATATTGTCATCATTTGGCAGAGTTATTCCGAATAGCTTCTGCATATAAGTGAACTTTTGTACTGGAGTTTCTTTTATTTCATTCTTGAAAGATTCAAAAGAAAAATTATTAGTAATTATTAACTTATTTCTTAACTTTTCTAACCACTCTATAGATACTGTTTCATTGCTAAAAACTTCAAACAGGTCAAGTGATTTGTAATAAAAAGTTGCCTTATCTTTCACATAAAGAGTTCCATCAGAGCAAGAGTATGTATTATATTCATTAAAGTTATAATTTGTAGGATAATCTAAAGAACCACAATTCGCAATATCTTTGCAAAGTTGTTCATAGTGAGCTATATTTTTCTTTTTGCTTTTTTTCATAGAATTCCATTTGCGATTTTAATATTTAAAATTACATTATGATTTTTTATTTATATTCTTTGAGATAGATGTTTTTTTATTTGGTAAGGCTCCGCCCTTGTCGAACTCGCCCAACTCAAACATTTCCATATTCTTTTTAAAGAAATCATAATAAACACGAATATTTTTGAGATCGTGCCATTTTTCTACAACTACGGGCGAACGGTCTAGATTATATATTTTAGCACCTCTTAATGCCAAAATAAACGGGCTGTGTGTAGCAATAACAAGCTGACAACCATGATATTTAACACAATCCTCTAAAAATTGCTTTAAATCTAGCTGAAATGCAGGACTTAATGAATTTTCCGGCTCGTCTAGCAAATACAAAGTTTTCTTTTGAATTTCGTCCTTGAAAAATTGAATCGCATTTTCACCATTAGAAAATTGACGGTTCTTAAAGCCTGCTTTTTTTTGCACAAACTGCTTTTTGGCAAGATTTTTATTAACCATACTGCCACCTTTTATACCGCTGTAAACATCGTCTAAACCACCGTAGTCATAGAATTCTTCCATCTTACTTTTCTTTTCGTCTACCACAGTATTAGTTTTTCTAGCACCAAAAATGTTCTTAAAGATATCCTCGCTAGTAAGCATTTTGCTATTATTAACAAGGTTTTTAGCGTGTTTTGCAGTGCAAGCATCGGCAAATTGAGTAAACGCTTTTGTAACCGAAACATCGGCATGACGCAAAAATCCAAAATGCTCTGCGATTAAATTTAGTAGCGACGATTTACCGCTACCATTACCGCCATAAAAAATCGTGATAGGCTCAAAATCTATCTGCGACAATTTTTTCTTTTTGAAAAACCCAAGCGGAAACCATTCGTCATCCGTATACGAGTTCTTTATTTTTTTAACGAGTTCTAAATTATCTTCCTCGTTTACTAAATTAAATTGTTCTAAAAACATAATTTTTTATTTGGTAGCGAACGCTTAAAAACATTATAAGCTAGGAAGATTTTAATATCAAGTATTTTTATATACTATATTACGACATTATTAAGTTGTATAATCCAATAAAAACTCCACCAGTTGTAGCGGAGCAAAAGTACTAAAAATAAAAAGGCTAACACGATAATTAGTGAAACTAAATCCCTTATCTCAAATTTCAATTTCTTTAGTCGTGTACGTTTACCACCGTTAAAACAACGACTGTCGAGTGCGTCGGCTAACTCATCTGCCCGTCTAAAGCTACTTATAAAAAGCGGTATTAAAATTGAGCCCAAACTTTTTGCCCGTCTAAATAAATTTGCACTCTCAAAATCGGCACATCTTGCTTTTTGAGCCGAAATTATTTTATCGGTTTCTTCAAATAGCGTCGGCACCATTCTTAAAGCAATACTCATAATTAAAGCAAACACATATACAGGCACTTTAAGTAGTGTTAGTGGTTTTAGTATGCTTTCTAAGGCATCGGTTAATTCTATCGGAGTTGTAGTAAGCGTTAATATTGTTGGCGTTAGCATAAGTAAAACTAATCTACTAGCTAACATCCCAGCGTTTAACATCGCCGAAATATAAATATTTATCCTCCGCCAACTCCAAAGCACTACCTCGCCGTATTGTCCTGAGCTAAATATCATTGTTAAAATAAGTGAAAAAAGCATTAAAATAAAAATTGCTCGCAAACTCCTGAAGACTTTTAGTAAAGGAAGTCTTGCAATTAGCGATACAGTTATAATAAAAATGAAAGCAACTCCAAAAACAAAAAATGAGGTTATAAAAAATGTAGCCACCATAACAACCAATACAGCAAACATTTTAAATCTCGGGTCCAGCCTATGAACTGGCGAACTAACCGCATAATATTGTCCTAAAGATACATCTCTCATTATTTAATGCATGAGAAATGAGGAATGAAAAATGAGAAATTGTTGTTTTTGTTTATTTTTTTGCTTATCCAAATAATAAATCCTTAATTTTTCATTCCTCATTTCTCATTAGTCTTTTAATTTCCTCAACCAACTCCTCAACCGTTACAACTCCCCTATCTATTTTGTAGCCTTTGTCGGCAAGCTCGTTAGCTAGCGACGACGCTTCGGGCATCGAAATATTAAATTTTTGTAGCAAGTTTCTACTTCTAAAAAGTTCTTTGGGGGGCAAAATTGTCGCTAACTTACCTTTATTGAGAACCGCTATTCTATCTGCAACACTAGCTACCTCATCCATATTATGACTAATCATAATTACTATTTTGCAAGCGTCCCTTCTAATTTTTTGTACCAATTCTAAAATTTCTATTTTGCCCTGCGGGTCTAATCCGCTAGTTGGCTCATCTAAAATTAGAATCTTTGGCTTCATTGCTAATACTCCTGCTATAGCAACCCGCCTCTTTTGCCCTCCAGACAATTCAAATGGAGAACGGTCTTTTATTGCTTCAAAATCTAACCCAACTAATTCTATCGCCTCTTTTGCTCTATTATAAATCTCGTCTTTAGGTAGTCGCAAATTTTTTGGCCCAAACGAAACATCAGCCAGCACACTATCAGCAAATAACTGATACTCGGGAAATTGAAACACATGACCCACCCTTGCCCTAAGATTTCTAAGCTCCCTCTTTTTAATCTTTTTTTTACCTAATACAAACTCGTCTATAACAATCTCGCCTGTTTGCACTCTTGTAAGGGCGTTAAAATGACTGACAAGCGTAGATTTCCCACTACCCGTATGCCCGATAATACCAAAAAACTCGCCATCCTCAATTGTTAGCGAAATATCATCTAATGCCTTTTTCTCGTACGGAGTTTTAGGACTAAAAGTATAAGATATGTTTTTTACAGTTATCGGCATAGTCTTTCAATTTCCTCCACAAGTTCTTCTCTATTAACTATGCCTTCTCTTAAATTCAATAAATTCGCTACTTTAGATGCAAAAGGAACATCAAGCCCTAGTGGTTCTAAAATATCGGCTTTAGATAAAACTTCAGTACCACCTGTTAAAGCTATTTGCCCTTGATTTAATACGATAACCTTATCCGCAAGTAGTGCTTCTTCTAAAAAGTGAGTGATTAGTACTACAGACATTCGCTCTTCTTTTTGTAACCTTTTTGCCACTTGTAAAATTTCTTTTCGCCCCATCGGGTCTAACATAGCGGTACTCTCGTCTAAAACCAAAACATCGGGCTTTAACGCTAAAACTCCCGCAATAGCTATCCTTTGTTTCTGACCACCACTTAATCTAAAGGGAGTTCCTTTTCGATACTCACTCATCCCTACGCTCTCTAATGCCCACACAACCCGCTCCTCTATCTCGCTTCTCGCTAACCCTAAATTCTCGGGTCCAAAAGCAACATCGTCCTCTATAATACTAGCTACCATTTGATTATCTGGGTTTTGAAAAACCAAGCCTACACGCTTTCTAATCTCAAACGAATTTTTAGGCTTTAGCGTATTCATGCCGTCTACTGTAACTATTCCCTGCTGTGGTTGCAGTAGTCCATTCATCAATCTAGCAATTGTGCTTTTGCCGGAACCGTTATGACCGCAAATCGCTACAAACTCGCCCTTTTCTATATTAAAAGAAACACCTCTAAGTGCCTCTACTTCATCCTCAAAACCAGCGTTATAGCTATAAAAAACATTATCAAAAGTGATATAACCCACAAAAAGATTATAGCACTTTAGAATTAGCATTGCAATATAAAAAAGAAACTCTAATTTAAATAGGATTATTTAATTTCGCCTATTATAAATCAAATATAAATCAAAATTAAAACCTCAGCCTTTAGTAATTAAAATTTTCATGCATACTTTTTTCTATTTTACCCAAATTATATCAATGAAAAAGAAAATATTGATATCGATAGCACTCATCGCCTTTGTTTTAACTTTAGGTATAACTTCAAATTTACAATTTGCCAATGCTTCTGCTCTTGTCGATGAAGAATATAAGCTAGCTAGAGAATACAAGCATCACTGCAAAAAATCTCAAATATTAGTTGTAACTGGAACAGCCTCCACTACTGTACAACCTGATTTTGCTATAGTAAACTTTAGTGTTGAAACCTCCAATAAAAATCTTGAGAATGCTCAAAACGAAAACGCTACTACTATGCAAAATATAAAATCAGCATTAAGCTTACACAATCTTAGCGAGAAAAATTTAACAACCAACTGGTTTAACATCTATCCTGAACATGATTATTACAATGGAGAGAAATCGACTGGTCATAGAGTTAGCTATCAATTTAGTTTAAAAGTTAAAGAATTTGATAATGTAGGTAAAATCATAGATATTCTAATCACAAACGGAGCCAACATGATAAGCGGAGCTCAGTTTGGCATTGAGTATAGCTCTACTGCTTACATCGAAACACTAACAAAAGCCGTAGAAAATGCCAAACAAAAAGCTAATATTCTTTCTAATATAACAAACATTGATGACCTTAAAATAGTCACTATAAAAGAAATGCCTAATGGTCATATCGAATTTGCAAGATATGATAGTGCTATGTATTGCGGAACAGGAAATACATCAATTATGCAAAATGGTATTGATATTACTGCTACAGTTAAGGTTGTGTTTAAAGGTTAATACCTTTTAGTTCAGCTATGGGCAACAAGTTAGACTGTTTTATTTATTTCTATCTGTAAATCATTAACGGCATTAGAACAGTAATTCTAAATATTGGTATTGTGCCACGAACATATAAATTTATTGGAAAATAAAAAACTTTATAAAATAAAACAAACTAAAAAAACAATATGATATTTACCATGTCGTTTTTTTAGTTTGTTGCCTCGCTCTGCATTTTCATATAATTAAAAACAATAACAACTATCTCCTAATACAGATTTTCGGAGCGTTATAATATTATACATAACTGTAAAGACTTCCCTTTACTCTCTTCGTAAAACAATACCTGCGTTACCGTCTATGGTAATGATATCACCGGTTTGAATAAGTTTTGTTGCACCAGCAACACCTGCAACTAAAGGCAAAGCATATTCTCTTGCCACTACAGCACCGTGTGATAAGGCACTGCCTACCTCGGTAACTAATCCGTCAATTAAACAATAAAACGGTGACCAGCCAATATCTGTAAACTCGGCAACCATAATCTCACCTTTTTGCAGTTTTTCGGCATCCTCAATAGATTGCACAACCCGTGCAGTTCCGGTAACTATACCACGGCTAACAGGCGTTCCTTGCAAAATGTTTTTATTTTCACTTGCACTATAATCTATAATATACGGAACAGGAATACCTACATATACCTCTTTAAAAGTTAGTGTAGCTTGCTGTTTGATAATACGACGGCGTTGCAGTGCTTTTTTTATAAGTTTTGGATTTTGGGTTTTTACAAGTTGTCCCACCTCTTTGTGCGTTAGAAAATAAATAATGTCTTCGTCGGGAATTCGTTCTATCTCGACAAGTTTTGTCGCTAAACTTCCATATGCGCTTTTTAAAACATCAAAAACTTTGATGAGTTTTGCTTTTGAAAATTCACGATTCACAACGCCCGCTCTTGCTTGCTTGGCAAAATAAACTATTTTTCCGGCTTGCATACCTTTAAAACCATTTTCTTTAGCGATTGCTTTAAGGTTGGGAACGGAAGCATTTTCGGCACTTGGTAAAGTACCGTTAATTACAGTTTTTAGATATTTAACAAAGGCAACTTCGTCATTTGCCCAACTTTTATTTCTAAGTTCGGCTTCCCTTACGGCACGGTGTCCGTGCCTTTTCATAAATGTTGCTATCGCCTCTTTAACTTTACTATTGACTAACTGCAAATAATCTTGAAGCTGTTCTACTGAAAAGTTTTTTGCCTTAGGCTCTTCTAACAAAACGGTATCGGCAACTTTTGAAAGCGAATGCAAAATATCTGCACTTTCTATACCGTCGATTCTTTCTAGCATTTGTGCCAAAACACTACGACTTTTCTCCGTACATTTTAATTTTTTATTAAGAGCATTAGTTACTGCAGAAGACATTGCTCCCCCATGCCCACTAGTTACATAATGTAGAAGTGCTGCAATATTTACATCTACTAAAGATTTATCAATAGCATTATACAAACCTTGCGGTGTGTTGTCGTGAGTAATTATAAATTTTTTAGCCAATCTATCAATTTGTTTTATTGCCTTTTTATATGACATAATAAAAGCAATATAACGAAACGAATAATAAAGCCTTGGAATAAACCATTTTTTCTTACCTGCTATTATCCCATTTTCATCGCCGACAAGCTCTCTATCGCAAATGGAAAAATCTATATTTTTCTTACCTGCTAAAAATGTGGTGTTTGCCACGCGGTAAAGCTGTGTAAGATTCATAAATAAATGTCCATAAGACGAAAAAACACATCCAAAATCGGGGATTTCACGCATTTTTTTGTTTGCACCGATAATATTTAACATACGGCGAATTCCCCAATCAATTGCATATACGGTAGTAGTAAGTGAAAGAGGGGTTACAGCTCCGGGTAACATTTCACCGATATTAAATTTCGTTGTTGCGTGTCCAATAATATCTTTATCAAAATTAAATTCTGTCTCAAGAACACTATCTAGGGCTGTAATAGGACGAGCTTGCAACCAAAAAAGCTTTCCATTATAAACTGCCCACTCTAAATCCTGAGGCACACCCATAATGCTCTGAATTTCAAGCCCTTGAATATAAATTTGGCATAAAAGCTCTTTAGTAAGAGGAGGAGCTATTTTTTTAGACGAATTATCGCATATGAAATCGTGAAAGGTGTCTATTTGTTCTATGTATTGTACTGCGGATTTTTCGCCCGATACAAGCTGTTCACCTAACCCATCTACCGCTTCAACAATGATTTGATTAGAGTCTTGCGGGTTAGCAGTAAAACAAACGCCGGCACATTCAGGCACTAGCATTTGCTGTACAACAACTGTCATACCGGACTTTTGAGAATTAGCAAAATTTTTAGAATATGTATCCGTAAGCTTTGTTTTTAAAGAACCAATACATTGCTTTAAGGCATCTTGAAAAGCTAATCTCCCCTCTACATTAAGCACTGTAACAAATTGTCCCGCATAGGAGCAGTCCTCTCCATCCTCCGCTGTGGCAGATGAACGAACAGCAACACGGGTTAACCTAGAGTCTTCAAAAAATGCTGTTGCTTCTTCTAAATCGGTATCAAGCTCTATATCAAAAAGCACAAATCCCTTAGGAACACAAAAGCCCTCTTTAATAAGTCTATCGAGTCCCCGTGCTTTTCCGCCAACTTTATCAATATATTGATCTTCGATTTGTCCTAAATTAATTTTTTTCATAGCGTGTTTTATCTCCGTTATATCCAAATTCTGCACTGCCACGACCTTTCACGCCATTGATTACAAACTTAGAAACAGCAGCAAATACCTCAAAACTTCCACCCTCGTCCTTAAATGAAAACGGGAAAATAATCTCCGGTATAAATGAAACTTTCTCTTTTTGTTTATCCGCAAATATAATAGTTAAGTTATTAGCTATTGGGATTTTACCGCTATGGGCATACTGAGGAAATTCGACATCTAAAATATTAGTCCAAATGCCGTTTTTCATTTTATAGCCTGTTATAAGTCCACGAGTATTGATAGCAGGATAACGCACTAAATTGGGATTATAAATATAGCCGTTTTCTAGCATTGCAGGAAGCCAATGATAAGTGTTCATATAACTCCAAATGCGACGACCATAAGAATGGTCTCTAACAGCTAAAGCCGAAAAAGAAAACAATTCGTCCCCTGTTTGCAGGGTTGCCGTAGCCGTTCCTTCTTGCTCGATATGTACTTGATTATTGTTTTTTAATTCGTCACTAAAGCCTTTAATCCATTTTTCTGCCGCCATTGCTTTAGCAAACGCACGATTATCAACATCTCTCGAAAAATGATACAAACCAAAATCTGATTTAAAAGTCGCTTCAAACACAGCGTCTTGTGCGTTGCCACATGGAATTGCCAAAAACGAATCTTTATCCGGAATTACTGGAATTACCTTTCCAGTAAAAGATAACTTCCATTCTTTTAAAGGCTCAACACATTCAATTTTTAGTGTTGCGTCTTTAGCATCCATATGCTCAAGCTCGCATACAAAAGCCTTGCCGCAAGCAGATTTATAAGCAAACCAAACCTCAGCTCTGCGGTGCTGACCGCCACGCAACCCAAGTCGCAAAAAAAATGTATTGCCTATTTGATCATGACTGCCAAAATAATAGCTATGATTTATATCATAGCCAGCTGTATCAGACATAGTATGAAGTTCTGTTTCTATCTCGTCAATGGTCAAACTCTTTTTGCGTTTTTTCATTACGGATTTAATAATAGATTGTTTAATTATATGTTTAAGACCCATAGTAATAGTATTTCCTTATATTGCATTTTACTCAAGAGATTCATTAGAAAGTTCGCTAACATCATTATCGATTGGTTCATTCACAAATTTTTTCATTTTTTTGCCAAATCCATAATCAATTACTAAAATGCCAATGATAAACGAAACAAGACCGATAATAAGAGAAAAAACAACATCTGTTAAAAAGTGCCATCGTAGCACCATTCTTGATAACGGTACGGCAACAAGCATTACTATAGTTACAACCCATAAAATATTCATTTTTTTCTTATTAAAGCCTAAAACCCAACCAGCTAAAACCAACATAATCATACTAGAAACGCTAGAGGCATGCATAGAAGGAAAGCTTGTTGTACTAAAGCCGTAGCCTTGCAACCCTTCGGGAAGAGCAATTCTGCCAAACGGTGCAAACCACGGCGAATAATAGATTTCCGGATTTAATGAGTTATATAAAGCCGAATCTCTATAATTTAATATCGAATAAAAACGATGCCTGCCCCAAAACGGCTGCATAATACCCGTTGTTGCATTTGCTAAAAATCCTAAAACCGCACCGATACACAGCACATAAATTAGTTTTTTATGAGTATCGTTATCGAATTTTTTGAAAAACTTGATAAACGGAAAAGATAGAATAACACCCAGTACAGTTGAAACGCCGCCAGAAATTCCATGATGAATACTAGAGCGGTCGCTTAATCTAATCCCATGATTAGCCAACATCCAAAATATAGCACAATAAACACCGCCTGTTAAAAACACAATTAAAAGAATTCTGAATAAAATTCTAAATCCCTTTTTTTTGCAAACTATAACAAGCGTAGCAAATAACGAAGCGTTTACAAGTATTGCTGGCAAAAATCCAAGACCTTCAAAAAACATTCCGAATGCGATATAAAAAAAAGAAAATTGTTCTACCCCTACAGCGTGTGCGATTTGATAGTCAAAAAATGACCCAATAATCATCAAGACTGTAAGAAATATAGCAACAGCACCTATACTAATCCATAAAACTTTTTTATTCTTTTGTGAAAATAATTCCATCTCTTAAATATTTCCTTAGTGTTTCTTATACGAATTATATTTTTCGTAACTCTATTTATTTAGTATATTCCTTCAAAAAACGCAAGTCAAACTAATCACATAAATAAAACTAAAGAAAAATAATTCTCTTTTCGTTTTGCAATTGCTAAAATAACTTGATATAAATAAAAATCTCCACTAGATAAAAATACCAAAGTGGATTTTTTTATTATTAGCCTATATTAAAATATATTTTTATAGCATATTGATTATTCGCAAACAATCATATTATTTAATATTACTGTGTACATTGGTTACTAATTAAATATTACTTCCCTAATTGCAACAATCCGTTTTTTGCTGAACTTTCTTCTATATCAAGGCAGCATTGCCACTCTTAAGTATGTAAATAACGGACCAAATGTTACATTAGAGTTAAAAGTTGCTTGGCTGCCTATTCCTGTTGTAGGCAAGCTATAGAAGCGTTGCAAAGTTATATTCATATAATAAATAAATCTAGCATGAGCAGCTTGCTCGCCTGCTTGATAAAAACTATATTGAATAAAAGCTCTAACTAACGACTCGTATGCAAGCGAAAATGCAGCAGGTGCCGGTGCCATACCGGTAGTGGGCCATGTTTGCCTTACTTCTGCCAAAGTCCAATAAATAAAATACTCTAAAGCACTATCTACGCTATTAAAGAATGCCGCTACAAGGTTGTAATTAAGTGCTAAAAAGAGTTGCCTTGCCACCATAGCATCTGATCTAAACGCATTGCCTGGCGTGCCAATTGCAATAATATAACCAGGATCGTATGCTAGTCTAAAAGCTATGGTAGATAAACGCCTAGCAAAAGCTATTAAATTAGTACTGCTAAAAATTAAGTCATTAAAGGTGTCTCTATGTGCTGATATTGTAGCAAATTGAGTAGCAAATCTTTCGTTAAATTCTAAATATATTTCAGGATTGTATCTAATCATAGTGTATTCAAAATAAATTGTAAACCAAAAATGTAAGAATAATAAATCGCTACCATTATCGCCGATATTGCGTAAAGCACCTAGCATCATTTGCTCTATAGATTCCCAATTTACCGCACTAACTATAAGCGAAGCATAAAGCTCCAAAGCCTCTTGATACCAATCGTAAAACAACGCATTAAAAGCTATCCTATCATCATTTGATAAAGCGTTATAACTTGGGATAAGATGTAGTCTAAAAATAGTCATAACATTATTAAAGTGTGCTAGATTTTGCTCTACATTCCATCTATCATACCAAACAAATGCCTCCCATAAAAACACATATACTTGTGCCGCTGCTTGAGAAATTGTTTTAGCAAAATGCTCTGCTGTTAATTCCATATATAACGCATACGGAGGTAATACCGCAAAAATCCCGCCCCATAAAAATACTACTCTTTGCTCTGTGGTTAGTTGATTAAATAATTTAATCATAAGTTCCACATCTACTTCTGCTTGTGGAGTAAGCCAATAAACATTAGAAAAGGTCATACGATTAAATACAACTCTAGAGTAAGCAAAGATAAATTCTAGAAAGTTTTCTTGGCTAAATTCTTCAAACTCACTCACAAAAAAACCAAAGTATTCGTTCTGCCAGTTTATAAACATTTGGTGTGCTGATACAGGATTTGTCTGTGTGCCAAATAACAACAGCTCTGTAAACTCATATATTAAATTATTATCTTCGCTTGATAAAATATCCTCTACAAGATCTCTAACTGTAAAGTATAGATAGAAAAAATGAACATCTCTACCGTTTAACAAATGTAATCTAGCATCAAACATAAAATCTACTATTCTTAAAATATCGTCCGATATACGAGGTTGGTGCCTATCAAAATAATAATCCTTTAGATAATCAAACATATCACCAAAATAGTAGTCAAACTGACCCAATCCCCTATGATGTCTATATACTCTCATAGCTACTCTAATAGATGCCACAAAATCGTTAAAGTCCCTGACAATACCGTTTACTCTATATGAATTTAGAAAAATATCTGCTTCTAAAGTAGCTCTAACTAAAGTAGAAATTGCCATCGGTACACGAGAAGATAGTACCGAAAAGCTAACCGTAATATCTATAAAATAAAAACTAAAACTATTAAGCCTTAACAATTGTGCTTTAGTAGCCGATTCTATAAGGCTATAATAATCCCACATAGCATTTATTATAGGAGTAAAGTTTGATATACCAAAATTATTAATTCCTTGCGTTGTATGAATAATAGCCGCACGAGATAGCATACGAACAAAAGCAAAAGCATTTTCATCGTTAAACACAAGCGGAATATCCGCCATAATTTGAGTAGTTAAAAAGCTTCTAGCATGATTTATATCGCTAGCATAAACTTCTTCGAGATGCTGTATCCATTCTTGATTGCCACTCTGATTGATATAATCTACCAGATCTAAAAACTCAAAAAGAAAATATAGATATAAAATATGATCTTCGCTAGCATTTCTATTAACTAATTCTCTTGATAATATTCTAAAGTTTGCCCAATCAAAACCCTCTGGTGGATGAATATAGCGTGCATTATGAAACGCATTTAATACTTGACGCTCTACACCCCAATGAGTATTAAATATATTTGTATGCTCGGCATTCAAACTGCCAAATATATCTAAAAAATCTTCGAATGAATGCATAAAAAGTGCAAGCATATTATAATTTTCTGTTGCAACATAAAAGTCGTGATAAAACTGTGCTGTTAGCATTTGGCGAAACGCATCTATATGTGCTACCCCTAAACCAAAATGACTGCGATAATAAGTTACAAGTTGATTAATAAAATGCATGCCTGATGTATTTATTGCAGTAAGCACATTAACTCTTTGAGCGTAGTTGAAAGCAAAATACATCTCTCTTATCTTATGCGAATAATACTCAACCTCACCCGGTTCAAACCCTATTGCAAGATTCTTAAACCTAGCAGAACCCAGCGTTACAATAAAATTCCAAATTTGCGGGTCTTCTAGTAAAAATGGATAATATTCAAAAAAGAACTCTGTAACAATATCGTCTATAATTGCAAAATGTGGAGCAAAAACATTATCCCAGCCGGTGTTCCAAGTTTCAGAGTTACTTAATCTTATATAAAATAATTCTTGTGACAATAAATGATGAGTATATAATATTAGAAGATCGTCAAAGCGATTTAAAGCACCAAAAGCATGGTCAAATAAAAATCCAATAAGACCGTTATTGGCATGATAATTTAATATAACAGTAACATCAAAACTGGTACTAACACCTAAGTATTCTATAGTTATATCGGTTATTCCGCTAACAACAACATCGTTAAAACCTGGAGTTGAGCTAAATGTAACATTTTCAAAATCAAAATCCACATTAACACCTTGTGCTGTCATCGACACATCAATGGAAGTGTCGTTGTTAAATGCAACTCTTATAACACCACCGCTTAAATCTACTTGAGTATCTCTAAAGTAGTATCTAGTTAGATTAGGTCTAGCTACAACCATTAAACTTGTCGCAGTACGCTGTACCCAAACTGCAGTTATAGTAATGTTAGTTGTTATAGTGGTTGTAAATTCAAATTGATTACCATCCACATACCAACCCATAAAAATATATCCGTATCGTATAGGATCTTCTATAGGCCTTGTTATCGTACTACCTACTGCAATTTGCTGCTGCAAGTTAAAATCTGCCGTACCGCCATCTAAATTAAAAAATACAGTAACTGTTTGATTTTGTTCTACTAAAGGCTCAAAATGTGCCACTAGTACAATATTGCGTGTTATAGGAGTTGTAAAATCAAAGGCTATGCCACCTTCTCTCCATTCGATAAACCTATATCCGTCTTTAATAGGATTAGGACTAGGACGCACAATTGTAGCATTGTGCTCTACAGTATTAACTAGCTCAAAGTTCGCCTGCCCGCCGTTTAACTCGAACACAACAGTATGTGTGGTCGTATTTGTGCAAGCTATAAAAGCCACCGCCACTATAATAAGTATTAATATACTAAATAAAAGTTTATTTTTTTTCATTTATTACTATTTCCTTAGGGTATTTATTTTTTGCTAGATTTGTTTATTTAACTTGGTGCTCCCTCTACCATTCTGCCGTTAAATATAGCATTGTTCCAAACAGAGTTTCCAGCTCCTGTTGCTATTGCGTCTACTCTGTAGCTATTATAGCTACCTGTAGGTATGTAAATTCTAGCAGTAGTGCCGCTAAATGCGTTTATATTTGCCAGCGTTGTAATTCTAGCATTAGGTGCATCTAGCAGTGGTTGCCATCTTAATAGTTGAACAAACTGAAGATGAGTTGCCCCATTAAATGTATTTGCCTCTATACGAAGTACACTAGCAGGGATAACTATGCTTTCTATACCCGAACGCTGAAATGCCATAGTAGCTAAAGTAGTTAACGAGTTAGGTAGTGTTATTTGTCTTAATGAAACCGTATCTTGAAATGCCGAATTTTGTATAGTCATTAAGCCGTTAGGTAAATTTACCGTTACTAAATTTCTTGCATTATTAAATGTGTTTGCTTGTATCGTTGTTACTCCGTTAGGAATATTTATACTTGTTAAGCCAGAGCCCATAAACGCACTAGCACCAATAGTTGTTATACTAGAAGGCAAATCTATGCTTGTTAGCATAGTTGTGTTTTGGAAAGCGTTATTGCCAATAGATGTAAGAGTTGTAGGTAGCGTAACGCTAGATAATCGTCTAGCCCCATCAAAAGCAAAGTTAGGAATGCTCGTTACACCGTTGGGAACAACAACACCTGTTATAGCAGAGTTTTGGAAAGCGCTTGTACCTATTGTAGTTAGAGATGCCGGTAGCACCAATGCTGTCGTAGGTGCCCATGCTAAAGTATTTGTAAAGGCGTTATTGCCAATAGATACTAAGCTTGCAGGCAAAGCAGTAGCTAAAATATTAAAAGTTCTAGTGTTATAAAAAGCTCTATTGCCTATGGAGGTAAGAGTACTACCCGCACCAAAAGTTACACCTGTCAGACTTAAGTTATGTTCAAACGCACTCACACCTATAGAAGTAACCGACGCAGGAATAGCAACGGTGCCTAAACTACGATTATTTATAAAAGTTCTATCCGGAATCGCTGTCAAATTAGAAACAGCTCCAAAAGGCATAAACTCAAATGTTTGAAGATTTCTATTATTTGCAAATACATCTGTACCCATAAAAGCCACAACATTATGTAAATGCACCATATTCAATACAAAATTATCGCTAAAGGCATGATTACCTATCGTTGTTATCGTATCAAATAAATGTAAACCCGCCTGCATTAAGTCAATTCTACCGGTATTTCTACGAATATGGCTAAAAGTTGCATGTCTAAATCCATTATCCGCAATTGTAGTTACAGGTCTATTATTAAAAAATCTTGGTACTATTATGTGTTGTAAATGCCTAGCACTCTCCGATAAAACTACAGAATAAGCATTGCCGTTATTTATTGGAGTAAATATTAAAGCATCATAGCTTGCCACTATAGATTGCGGATTGTTACCTTGCATATCTGTCCACATACTAAAATCCATAATATTAGCGTGATGCCTCCAATTATTATCGCTAGTTCTTGCCCAATCTACAATATGACTTGTAGGAAAAACAATACGGCTAAAATTATCAGCACCGTAAAAAGTGTTTTCACCAATAGTAGTAGTACGCCTTATATTAACGCCGTCTAGCCCCATATGCGTAAGTGTAACTTGCTCTATAGCTGAGTTCTTAAACGCTTCGTCACCTATGCTTATTACATTCTGCCCTATCATTATAACAGTAATGCCCGTACCTTCAAATGCGTTATTACCAACAGTTATCAAAGTAGCTGGCAATAATATTTGTGTAAGGTTTGCCAATCCTCTAAAAGCATCATCTCCTATAGCAACAACAGGTAAGCCATTAAACATACGGGGAATTATAATGTTTTCTAAGTTAGAAGCGTTACTACCTGCGATAACAGAATACCCACTATCGTCTGCCATTCTAGTAAAAACAAGTAAAGCAATGCGATAATTCTCATTAAATACAGCAACAGCCTCTACATCTCTTGCTATATTCCAGCCATATAAACCAACTCCATTTTCGTCCGTAAGACGAACTCTTTGCTCACCTTCCCCTACAAACCAGCCATGAAATTCTAGTCCATAATATAGTGCCTCTGGAAGATCTGGAATACCTAATATAAAATTATCGCCAAATGCCACCTCTAAATATGTAACTATTTCGCCGTTTTTAATAACATTTAAATCACCAATATAAGTTATGGTAAATATATCGGCTTGCCATACAGCATAAACATTTATATCTTGTACAATAGCAGTATTAAAATTAAATTCTACAACTCCGGTTGCATCTAAAAACCACCCCATAAAAGAAAAACCTTCTCTTGACGGAGTAGTCGGTTCTTCTACTCTAGCAAAATCACGCACCGCTATTTCTAGTGGTTCATAATCGTTATGTATTATAAAACTAACAGTGTACTCTACTATCGATACTTCTATAGGTTGCCATCTAGCAATAAGCGTAATATCTTGAGTTATCACTGTTGTAAAAACAAATCGACTATCTCCTAAAAACCAACCATAAAAGCTGTAACCGTTCGGAGCTGCGGGAGCAAATGGCATAGCTGCAGCTTGTCCATTCATTATACTCACGCTAAACGACTCATAATCTTCTATACCAGATTTAAATGTAATCGTATGTAATACAATATCATCCTCTCTTTCGTTGCATACCTCACACTCTTGTGTTGGCGGTGTGGGACATAACGGCAAATTCGGGCAACTATCCTCGCTACACGCTACTAAAACAATACTAACAACAAAAATTGTTAATATCATAATTATTAAAATAATTTTTCGTTTCATTATTCTTTGTTTTTAATCGTTCTTATGCAAAAGATCGACCATACTTCTCCTTTATTATAAAAAAACTGCAGCAAAGAATAGACTTAACCACAGCGTTGATTTTATTATAAAGCATATTAAAACAAATGTCAATAAGTTTTTAAAAAATAATAGCTTCCTATTTACATCTTTAATAAAATAGGATAACATCATATTGTCTAAACATATATCAATTTATAGTTTTATTAATTTAATACTACAAAAGAATTTTTCTATAATTATAAAGCTTTTCATGCTTACCCACACTCTTTCATTTATTATATGAATTATTTTACCAGCAATTTATTTATAATTTCTACAAAAACTATATTATCTTCAAGTGCGATACCGCTAAGAATTAAAGCTTGTTGTAAAAGAAGCTGTGATAATAATTCAAATAATTCTTTGTCGCTTTTGTGATATGCTTTTAGTTTTTCGATAAGTGAATGAGTGGGATTAAGTTCTAAGATTTTAGGTACATTAACAGGCAATGCTCCAGGCATGGAAGCCAATATTTTTTCCATTTCTATACTAATAGAAGAGTCTGTACGCAAGATAGAAGCAAAATTGCCTAAAGAAGAACCAAACACAACATCCTTAACTTTGTCTTTGAACAGCTCTTTAATGTCAATTAGTAAATTTTCGTGTTTTTTAGTAGCTACCTCAATTTGGTCTTTTTCTTCATCAGAACCGGGTAATACATCTTTAGCCATAACAGAAGCAAAGTTTTTGCCGCCGTATTCCATCATAGACTTTATTAAAAACTCATCCACAGGATTTGTTAGATATAACACTTCAAATTCTTTATTTAATGCACTTATTGTTTGCGGAATGCGTTTAGCAGCATCAATGCTTGTACTTACAACATAATAAATAAAGTCTTGCCCTTCTTTCATTCGAGATAGATATTCGCTAAATGTTGTATACTTATCATCCTCACTAGACTTAAACAAAATTAAATCTTGCAGCTTTTCTTTATTTATGCCAAAAACATCATAAGCACCATACTTAAAACTAACACCAAACTCATCAAAAAACTTCTCATAGGTTTCTCGTTCTTTCTCTAGCATTTTCTTAAATTCTGTTAGCAATCTCTTCTCTAATGATGTGGCTATCGCTTTAAGCTGTCTATCTTGCTGCAACATCTCACGAGAAATATTAAGCGATAAATCGCTACTGTCTACTAATCCTTTAATAAAAGCAAAATAATCGGGCAATAATTCGCTACACTTTTGCATTATAAGCACCGAATTAGAATACAGGGTTAAACCTTTCTCAAATTCTTTAGCGTAAAGATCATAGGGTGCTTTTTGTGGAACAAAGGCTAATAAGTTATAATTAACTAAGCCTTCAATATTAGCGGAAATTGTTTTAAGGGGAGAGTTAATATCGTGATAGTTGTTTTTATAAAACTCCTCGTAATCGTTTTCATTTACTTTTACTTTAGGTTTTTTCCAAATAGGAACCATACTATTAAGCGTTTTATCGCCTAACTTTATGGGATATCTAATATAGTCAGAGTGCTTGCGAATTAGAGAAGTAATATAATGCTCTTCCAACAAATCATTATAATCAAAATCTTCGTCCTTTTCTTTAAGAGTGAGCATAATTGTTGTGCCAAAAGAATTTTTATCAGTTTCTTCTATTGTATAGCCTTCTATACCTTCGCTTAGCCATTTATATGCTTTATCAGCATCGTAACGACGACTAACTACCTCTACCTTATTTGCTACCATAAAAGTCGAATAAAAACCTACACCAAACTGTCCTATAAGTTCGCTAGGAGTAGGGCTATTAGTTGATTTTGGCTTGTCTTTAACTTTTGCAGTAGTTTCTACCGTCTCTTGATTTTTAAGTGCATGAGTTCCACTTTGAGCAATAGTCCCTAAGTTATTTTCTAATTCATTCTTGTCCATACCAATGCCATTATCGCTTATTGTTAAGGTACGAGCTGTTTTATCTATAAAAATTTCAATAGCAAATTCTTTAGGCAATCCAGATTTTGTAAGCGATATAAACCGCAATTTATCTAAAGCATCGCTTGAATTGCTAATTAACTCTCTAAGAAAAATCTCTTTATTAGAATAGATAGAGTTTATCATAAGCTCCAACATTCTTTTACTTTCAGTTTTAAATTTTTTCATAAATTACATCCTTTTATTTTTGATACTTCTCGCAACAAAAGTTACAAGAGTATTTTATCAAAAAACAAGACTTAGATCAAACTAAAAATAATCAAAAACATACTAAAGATATCTAATCCCCCATCGCTTCGGCTATAGCTTTAGTTGGGTGAACTGTTCCCCATGGATGATGTGGCGGTGCATAAATAGAATAAATTTTCATCGGAGTTTTTCCTGTGTTTATAATATTGTGCCAAGTGCCGGCGGGTACAAACACGGCGCTATCGTTATAAACATTTTGCTGATAATACAAATTGTCTTTAGCATCGCCCATTACAGTAATACCCATACCTTCTTCAATTCGTAAAAACTGGTCGGTATCGGGATGAACTTCTAGTCCGATACTTTCGCCGGGGTTTATACTCATTAAAGTTAATTGTAATTTGCTACCCGTCCAAAGAGCAGTTCTATATGTATCGTTAGCTAGCGTTGCTTTGTTAATGTCTATCACAAATGGCATAGGGCCATAATCTGTACGATAATGGTTAATGTCGTTTCTTCTCATAATAAAATTATATGCCATTAGACTTAACTTGTTCCCTATTTTCAATACACATCATATATTGAAAAAATGGACACATACATAGTAATTCCCGGCGATAGTCTATGGCGAATCGCCGCTAAGCACCAAGTAGGATTAGACGAACTAATAGTGGCAAATCCGCAAATAACAAATCCCTCACTAATTTTTCCGGGTCAAAGAATTTTTATTCCGAAAACCGCCGAATTTAGAGCATTCGAGCAAGAGGTTGTACGGCTTGTAAACGCCGAAAGAGCAAGAGCGGGAATAAGACCGCCGCTAACCGAAAACTGGGAGGTTAGTCGAGTTGCTCGCTTCAAGTCGCAAGATTTTATAGATAATAATTATTTTGCACACAACTCACCCATATACGGCACACCTTTTCAAATGCTTCGCTCGTTTGGCATAAACTTTACCGCTGCCGCCGAGAATATTGCGCACGGGCAAAGAACACCTGCCGCTGTTATGAATGCTTGGATGAACTCGCCGGGTCATAGAGCCAATATTCTAAATCCCAACTTTAATCAAATGGGCGTAGGAATAGCAAGAGATAATAGAGGCAATCTGTTTTGGACGCAAATGTTTATTACTAATCCTACTGTTGCTACTACTTCTTTTAACACAGTAGGTTAGATAAGTATACTAATAAGCCTATTGGAAGTTCATCATTTTTGCCAAAAAATTCCACCTCAATATTAAAGTGAGATGGGGTTTTATATTTATAAGATAAATAAATTGGGAAATCTATCAAGGTTTTGCCATTTCAATTGAAAAACTTATGGGGAGTAACTTGAAATACTATAAATGCTATGATTTATTAGCATTTTTTTAGAGTAATCTAGATGAAACTGCATAAAAAAGCAAACTATCATTATTAAAACTCCATTTGCTTTGCGATTGGAATTTGTTTAGCATATTTGGTATTGCCATCGCAATGCCAACATGACTCATAATCTTTAGTATTTAGTAGGCTGACTAGCCGTTGTCTGAAATCCGTATTCTCATACACGCTTATTCTTTCACTTTTAACAATATCTAGCTTGTCCATCATTGCTGCTCTAGAGCATATAAAGATTTTGCCGTCAAGCATTGAGTTGCATCTCCCAATAGTACAATCTTGCCGACGGCAGCTATTGCGCCTATCAAACCCACCCATATCTCTCCATGCTTCATCATAAGGTAAAGTATATCTAATTCCTCTCGCCTCAAGAAGCTCTATAAGCTGTTGTATTTTGCTGTTGGATATTTTATAGTCGCTTATCTGAATTACTAGATTTCGCTTTTTGATTATCGCTAGCACTTCTTCGTTTGGAATAATTGTGCCGTTTGTTGTGAGTCTAAGAGATATAATCTTTCTTTTTTTGCCTACAAAATCAATTATTTCTGTTAGTTCCGGATGCAATAAAACCTCGCCTCCATGCAATTTTAAGCGGTATAATCTGTCGATTTTTTTGAGCAAATTATCTATGGTATAAAAAACAACTTGTTTATCGATATGTTCTTGTTCTTTGCAATCCGGAATTAAATTAGAGCACCCCTCGCAATTAAGATTGCATTTTGTGGTTATAAACATCTCTAAATACGGAAGCTCAAACTTCCCCTCTATATTTTGCCTACGCCAAACCATTTCTGTAAGGTCATCTATGTTTTCACAGCCGTCCTTAGCTTTTCTTAGATACCTTGCACATTCACGACATCTATCGATATTATTACTGTTACTACTATTACTATTTTGCATCAAAAACCTCGTTACAGATACTCTCTGCAAACTCTCTTTCGTGGCTTACTAATATAATAGCACCCGGATATTCTAGCAAAGCGTTTTTTAATGCCTCTTTTGCCCTAACATCCAAATGATTGGTGGGCTCGTCTAGTAATAAAACATTTGACTTTTTTTGCATAAGCGTACAAAGACGCACCTTTACTTGCTCGCCACCCGATAAATCCGATACAGACTTTGTTGCTAAATCATTTTTTATACCGACGGTGGCTAAAAGCTGTCTAATCTCTTTAGAGTTAAGCCTAGGAAACCTGTCCGATATGTACGCCGCAGCGTGCAAATCAACCATACTGCCAAAATCAATATCTTGCTCTAAATACGCCAGCACCGCCGCTATATGCCATGTTGCTTCTCCATTAACGGAAGCCAAATTGCCGATTAAAGTCTTAATTAAAGTAGTCTTTCCTATTCCATTTGTTCCCCTAATCCAAATTTTTGAATCGGATTTTAATAGCAAATTGATAGGCGGTAGTAATGATACTCCATCATATCCAATCTCTAAATTTGTAATTTTTAATAGCTCTTTTGTATGCAGGGGCAAATAAGGAAAGCTAAACTTAGCATCATAAATAACGCTAGGCTTTCTTATTACATCTATTTTTTCTAACACTTTTTTTCGAGAATTCGCCATTTTAGCCGTTGATGCCCTTGCCGAATTTCTTGCGATGTAATCCTTTAATTTTCCTATCTCTTCTTGTTGCTTAAAATAGCTATCCTCGTATTGCTTTGCATTTTGCTCCGCTTGCCCAAGATACTCTGAATAATTGCCAAAATACTTTTTGATTTGCCCATTTTCTATGCTTATAATTGCTTTGCATACCTTGTCCAAAAAATCAACATCATGAGAAATTACTAAAAATGTGCCTTCGTACTCAACCAAAAAATTCACAAGCCACTCTATATGCTCTATGTCTAAAAAATTGGTGGGCTCGTCTAATAACATCATCTCGGGTTTTTCTAAAAGTAATTTAGCTAGCATTAGTTTAGCTCGTTGTCCGCCGCTTAGAGTAGAAACTGATTTTTCATAACCCAATGCACCTATCCCTAAACCGTTTGCAACTTTTTTGATAGTAGATTCTAAATCGTAAAAACCCTCGTTAGTTAAATAATCTAAAATGTTGCTAGATTTTTGAATTAATCTTTCTAATTCTTCTCCGTTTGCTGATTCCATAGCAATATACATTTCTTCCATTTTGGCATTTTTTTGATACAAATGCTCAAAAGAAGTTTGCAAGTAGCTTAAAATCGTCTGCTCTCTTTCAATTTGAGCATGCTGGTCTAAATACCCTTTTCTAATAGAGCTATTCCATTTTACTTCTCCGCTGTCTTGACTCAATTTTCCAGCCAAAATATTAACAAAGGTAGACTTGCCCGCACCGTTTAAGCCCACTACCCCAATATGCTCACCGTTATTTACGGCCAAAGATGCGTTTTCGAAAAGTGGCTTTTGATCAAATAAGTGTGATAGATTTTTAATTTGCAATATACTCATTTTTTACTGTTAGAATTTTCTTCGCATATTATTATACCTTCGGTGTGCTTAATAGCAGAAAAAATCCATTTTCGTTTAGAATGCCGAAGTCTTTTCTAGTTAACTCCCGTTACTCCCCAATAATTTTCACAAGCACTCGTTTTGCTCGCTTATTGTCGTATTCGCCATAGAATATTCGCTCAAAAGTGTCAAAGTCTAGCTTACCGATTATAGTGCAAACAACTTACCTGCCCATAATTTGGCATTTTAAGTGAGCATCGGCATTGTCCTCGTAACCATTGTGTTTATATTAACTCCACAAAAATTATTATACTACATAAACTTGCTTTCAACAAACAAAATGCTCTTTCACAATATTATTTTTCCTTTCATAAAATGATAAAGACTAATACAAAAGTTAAGGAGAAATACATATATGTCAAGAAATTCTAATCAAGGCAATCAACCGCTACCAACACCAAGAGCACCACAAAGACCATCGCAATCACAACCACAACGCCCACAGCCTACAAGACCACCTCAGTCTACACCACAACCTCAACCACCTAGACCACCTCAACCGGCACCAAATCCACGACCACCAGTGCATCCTTCTAGACCGCAACCTCCGCCACCATCAAGGCCACACCCGCATAACCCAAGATGGCCGCAAGGTTTAAGACCTAATATGCCTATTATGCCAAGACCGCCACATGCGCCATTTATGCCAAGAGGCTTCCCACTACACTTGACTGGCAGAATTGGTCTTGTTGTAGCTACCCACCAAGGAAATGTTACTATGCGTAGATGGCCAACTAGGATGTCTCAAGCAGTTGGCACTATACCCCACCATACATTCGTTTGGGCATTCGGCGAAAACAATGGATGGTGTCTAGTGCATTTCAACGGGCAATACGGCTTTGTAAATTCTAGATTTGTGATTCTTTAAGGATAAGTAAGTAAAGTTACATATAAATATGGTATTAATTGTGGAATTCAAAAAAGATAATAATCCATAATGCCCTAATATGACATTTGCTACTAACAATATCAATAAAAACCCGCCTATAATTTCAGCCTTAGATTTTACTTTTTCGCACAATAACACCGCATAGCTTTACGGTAAATAAACACAATCAGAAAGTTATAGCACCAATTATTGTAATTGCAGAAAAATATCAACAGAAAGAATTGCAAACAATATCCCTTACCGCTAGTGCGTATATGCTTATTGCTGTTGCATAAAGCATAATTTTCTTAGGTCTCAATCATGACAGTACAACATTATTTATTAAGATGCGTAAAGTTACTGTCAAAAATAAAAAAGGTGGCTTCGCCACTTCCCTCACTACAGGTTCGGCTTTTTTGTGCAGGTAATTAACTTATTCTAATACAATAATTCCTATAGCATAAAAAAACAGCCCGTTAAAAGCTGTTTTTTTATAATATGGAGGCGCCACCCAGATTTGAACTGGGGGTAAGGGCTTTGCAGGCCCCTGCCTTACCACTTGGCCATGGCGCCACATTATAACAGTTCCTATTATATGCAATAAGAACTGTTATAGTGATTTTTATTTAGCCTCTTGCACCTCTTTTGCGAGCGGCTTCGGCTTTTTTCTTTCTGCGTACAGACGGTTTTTCGTACTGTTCTTTACGACGCATATCGCCCATAATATTGTCTCTTAGACATTTACGCTTAAACCTTTTAAGTGCACTATCTATTGACTCATTATCGCCAACTTTTATAACTGACATATTTTTAACACCACCTTTGCTCGAGGAGCAGTCTTTTACTACAATGAGAAATGAGAAGTTTAGGATTTATAGTAATTAGAAAATAAGAATAAACAAATAATTTCCCATTAAAATCTTACTTATCTACTTCGATTCCCTTTAATAATGAAGCAAATAAGTTATTAGCTGAACTTTCGTCTTGCCATCCTTGACCGGTGCCTTCACCTTGAGAAAAATCTCTAGGGGGTCTTGGCTCTCTAGGGGGTCTTGATGCACCACCTCTAGTACGGGTTTTAGGATCAGGCTTTGGCTCAGTATCCAAAGTAGAACGAACAACTTTTTTCTTTGCTTTTGGTGTTTCGCCCTCTACTGTTGAAGTAGTTTCACCTTCTACAGCCTCTATTGGCATTTCACCCTCAACAGTAACAGCTTCCTCGTTAGATTTTTCAGCTTCTGCCATACGACTTTCAAATTTATCTATTTGAGATTTTTTAGGAGTTAATGCTTCACCATCAATAGCTTCGCTAGGTATCCCTCCTCTCTTAGCCATTTTCTCTGCCTCTTTAGCTAACCTCTCAGCTTCAATTTCTTCTTCAGTAGGCTCCGGAATCAACGCTTTAATAGATAAACTAATTTTGCGTCTATCAGGATGAATTTCTTTAATCAAGGCATCTACCTCTTGACCAACTTTTACAACATCAGCGGGTGTTTTAATAAAAGTATGTGAAACTTCAGATACATGAACTAAGCCTTCTACACCTTTAGTAAGTGATAAAAACACTCCAAATGGCACAATAGACATAACTTTGCCTTTAACAGTAGAGCCAATCGGATTAGCCTCAGTAAACACTTCAAACGGATGCTTAGCTAACGCTTTAAGACTTAGACTAACACGCTTTTTACTAGGGTCTACAGTAAGCACCAAAAAGTCGTAGCTTTCACCTACCTTTACAACTTCATCGGGAGATTTTACTTTACCGTATGCTAAATCAGATACATGTGCCAAACAATCAATACCGTCAACCGATACAAATGCACCAAAATCTGCTAAACGCTTAACTTTACCCGTAACAATAACATCCGGAGTAACATTAGCCCAAAAAAGTTCTTCTCTAGCTTTCTTTTCTTCTTCTAGCAGTTTTCTAGCGCTAGCGATAATCTTCTTTTTATCGTCGTCAATTTCAGTAGCAATAACTCTTAAGTGTTTACCAACATATTTCTTAGTTTCTTTAACGCGCTCTATTTTAATCTGCGAAGCCGGAATAAATATAGTATAGTTGCCTAATTTACCCAATAAGCCTTTGTCACCGTCTGCACTAGAAGTGATTTTTAATTCAAAAATTTCGCCGTTTCTAATTAAATCAACTTGCTTATCACCTTCTGCTACTACATCTATTTTGCGTTTAGAAAGATTTATATAGTCTTTCTCGCCCTGTATAGCAGGAATAACAACTGCTTCTAGTTCTTGACCTTTATGATAGCTACTTGGGCTATACTCGTCAAGTCCGGTTTCGTCGGCATAAATAAAGCCGTCTTTTTTCTGTCCGATGTTTAGGGAGATTCCTTTTTCGTCTGCATTTATGACGATACCCTTTACACGCATCCCTTCGCGTAAATTCACTGTAGATTCTTCCGATAAAGCTTCTATAAAATCCTTATCATGAATCTCTTGGTCAAATTGGTGAGCCATTAATTTTTTGTTTTACCTCCGAGCACAACTCTATAGGAGTCGATGCCCCTGCCACAATTGCAATGTGGTCTTCTTTATTTAATTGTATTGCATTTAAGCAATCAAGATGACTAACTAAATAAGTGCATTTATTTATAGCTTGTGAAATATCGAATAGTTTTATTGTATTGGAGCTATTTTTACTCCCAATAACCAAAACGCAGTCGCATTTTTTCGCTAAATTTTGCACTTCTTTTTGTCGGCCAAGAGTAGTATAGCAAATGGTATCAAAAAACTCAACTGTTTTATTTGATTTTTTTGAAATAATTTTTGATAGTTTTTTGTATGCTTCTGAGTTAAATGTGGTTTGCACAACGCATATATAGTGTTGGATAGATAACGAGTCTACAAGGATTTGTTTAATGTCTTCTTCGCTTTCTATTATAATCGCTCTATTATCACACCAACCGTTTATTCCGATTACTTCCGGATGGTTTTTATTACCTAATATTATTACATTAGAATTGACTTTATTATTTGAATTTGATTGATTATAATTATTTATATGCTTAATATAATGAGAGTGCACAATATTATGAATCTTTTTAACAAACGGACAAGTCGCATCAATTATTGTAAAGTTGTGCTTAATAAGCGTATCGTGAATATGTTTTGTTACTCCATGAGAACGAATGACAACTGCTATATTATTGTGAAAGCAATAACCTGTCGCCTGCACTTTATTCAAAATTTCCTCTACCGTATTAACTACAACTATCCCCCGCTTTTCTAACCTATCCGTAACTGTTTCGTTATGAATTAACTTACCCAAGCAAAATACTATCTCATACTTTCCTTGAGCCAAACTCTCTAACGCTTGTTCGGCTAGTTTAATCGCATTCTTTACACCAAAGCAAAACCCGGCATGCTCGGCTGTTGTAATTTTAAATTGCATTGTAATCTCTAATCGTTATCATTTTTTGAGCTTGCGACTTCTTTTTTATGATTTTTTCCTATCTTCCCTCTAAAAATTATAAATCTAATAAATAACAAACTAACCACAGCTACTGTAACTATTGCAAAAACCATATCCGAAAAATAGTGTCTGCCTGCAACCATACTAAGATATGTTATTAGAGCTAGCATTAAAAAAGGAATTATAAATAAAATAGTCACAACCACTTTGTTTTTAATATTGAAAATTGTAGGAAGCAATAAAAGCAACATCCAAACTGCCACTACGATAGTATGACCTGAAAAAAAAGCACTGTTCCTTAGGTTAAACTCAAAATATGAAAAGTTAGGATTAAACCAATGAGTGAAGCCGGTAGTAACTTCAGAGTAAAATATATCTACATATCTCGCTCTTGCCCACACTATCTTAAATACAAATGCTACGGCATAAGATAATCCCCAAATCAAAACTAATATCAATAAGAAATAGATTATCTTTTTTAAAATATTATCGTTAATAAAACGAAAGCCTAGTATAATAAGCCAAAATAATGCAATGCCAATCAAAGCAAAAAGCCACCAACCGTTTAAAAAAAGAGTTTCTGTAATATTCTCAAAATTTATTTGTGAAAAATTCCAAATTTTAACAGTAGAAAAAGCCATTCCAAACATTAAAGAAGCTAACATAACAAAAAGACTATAACCTCTCTTTCCTTCTTTTTTATCTTTACTTTTTCGTTTTCTGCTAGCCCAAGTAAATAATGCCACAAATAATACGGTTACTGCACTAAAGGTAGGAAACTGCAACCAAGTCCTTGATGTTGCGATAACTGCTTGAGGGTTATAAAGCCTAGTCGCTATCTCGTAATCAAAAAAGCTAGCAACTACAATCAAAGCTATTGCTATAGCAAAAAAACAAAACAGAAATATTTTTATCTCTCTTTTTCTTTTTAGTGTTGCATCTAGCAAAGTAGCATTTAGCTCCTTAAACTCCGTAGCAAGCTCCTCTACTTTCAAGATTTTCACACCTTTATTTATTACAGCAGTTAAGCCTTTCTTCAATTTATTTTCATTCTCCATTTAAGTTTCTTATATTAGTTTGTAATTAAAAGTCTTTAAGAATTAAAACCTCATCATATTTATAGGAATATAAATTTTTAATCCTTCGATTGCTGTATTTATTAAATACACTACTGCACCCCTTGTATTCGCCAAAAGCATTATATCCACTGTTCCGTTTATAATTTTTGCCTGAAATAGTAAATTGCACTTGAATGCTAGTGGATTTTTGCATAATAGTTATTTTATATGTGGCTATTTCCTTAGAATAAGCACTTAATGCAACACTATCTTCTAACCATAAAAGTATTTTCTTTTTTAGCTTACAGTTTTTCAGCACGATAAAAAGTAAAATTATAAAAAGAAAAAGTGTAAAAAGATTACCTGAAATTATAGTAGTAATCATTGAAGCATCCCACTCAAGCTTAATAACAAGCATAACAATTGTCAATAACGGAAATGGCAAACAACAAATCAATGCAAAATATAAAAAACCTAGTGATTTTCCTGTAAGAAATTTGCCACTACTTAACGAAACATCTATACTTTTAAACTGTGTTTTTATATCATTTTGCATAATAAAACTATGTTTTTTATCTTTTACTTTTTACTTTCTTAAGCATCACTTCCACAACCTCATCTATGCCTAAATTACTGCTATCTACCTCTATAGCATCGTCGGCTTTTTTTAAGGGTGCAAAATCCCGAGTGCTATCGTTATGGTCTCTTTGTGCTATATCTGACTCAATTTTACTAATATCGGCAGACATACCTTTAGCAATCAACTCATCAAAACGCCGTTTTGCCCTAACTTTTAGACTTGCCGTAAGAAAAAATTTAAAACTAGCATTGGGTAAAACATATGTACCTATATCTCTACCATCTAAAACGCAACCGTCAACACTTGCGACTTTGCGTTGTCTTTCTACCAACCAAATCCTAACACACGGAATTGCTGAAATGTCGGACGCTAGCTTAGAAACAAAATGCTCACGGATTCTAACACTAACATCTTTGCCATCCAGCAAAATTTGCTGAATACCATCCTTATAAACAACATCAACTTCAGTTGCTTCCAGCATCATTTCAATAGCTGAAATATCGCTAAAATCTATACTTAGTTCATGTGCCTTTAAGCCCACAGCACGATACATAGCACCCGTATCAAGATACGCTATGCCCAACTCCACCGCTAACCTTTTAGCGATTGTACTCTTTCCTGCCCCACTCGGACCGTCTATTGCAATTGTTATCTGTTGATTTTTCATAAGTTATTACCTCTATCTCAAATATTTTTCTATCATGCCTAATAAAGCAAATGCTTTTGTGCTAATTCCAATATTTTTTCGCCATAATCAACATCTACAAATTGCTTATTAAGTGACTGCATGTGCTTGAAGTATGTTATTTGGCGTTTAGCATAGTTGCGAGAATGTTGCTTTATTTTTGCTATACAATCATCTTTAGAAATCAGCCCATCGAAATACTCTATAAATTGGCGATATCCTATTGCTTTCATGCTTTGGCAATCTCGATATTCTTCTAAGCCTCTAACTTCTTCTTCTAGTCCGTTTGCGATCATACTATCCACCCTTTTGTTAATCCTATCATACAGAACAGCCCTATCGCAATCTAATACAATTTGCAAAATATCATATTTATCTAAAACCGCATTAGGATTTTCGGTTATCTGATGTGGTTTAGTCCTCTCCGCAGATTCTAAAATTTCTAACGCTCTTATTATTCGCTTTGTATCGTTAGGAAATATCTTCGTAACAAATGATATATCTTTTTTTAGTAGCATCTTGTGTAAAAATTCACTTCCTTTTTCGTCTACTATGGCTTGATATTGCTCTCTTAATTTCGGATTAGCAGGCACACTCGCTAAATTATAACCTTGCGTTAAAGCACTAATATAAAGTCCTGTACCGCCAGCAATTATAATCCTTTGTCCTTTAGCCGAAATATCCTCAATATTTTTTTGCGTATCCTCGACATATTGGCTAACACTGTAATTATCGCTTGGGTCTACAATATCTATCATATAATGAGGAACGCCTTGCTTTTCGCTCTCGCTAATTTTGCCCGTACCTATATTTAAGCCACGATAAATTTGCATAGAATCGCATCCTATTATAGAAGCGTTTGTTTGTTTTGCGATAGATACTGCAAGAGCGGATTTTCCTGTTGCAGTTGCTCCCGTTAAAATTAGTAGTTTTGTTTTCTTTGTCATTCTCTTATATACTTTTTAACTCGGCAATAGTTTGTTTAGGATTAGGCGAAGTAAATACGGTATTGCCCGCCACTAATATATCAGCACCAGCCTTTTTGATAGCAGAAGCATTTTCTAATGTTACTCCTCCGTCTATCTCGATTAAACAGTTCGGACTAATTTCCTTTGCCAGTGCAACCAATTCTTCTAATCGACTTAGTGATTTTTCAATAAATTTTTGACCGCCAAACCCTGGGTAAACACTCATAAGCAATACTATGTCAGACAGAACAAGGGCTTCTTTAAGGACATCGACAGGCGTATCAGGACTAATTACTGTTCCTGCTTTAATTCCACGGTTTTTAATTTTTTCTAGTGTCGGAAGCAATATATCCGTTGCCTCATAGTGAATCGTTAAATAATCAGCACCGGCATCAATAAAGCTATCAATATATCGCTCTGGCTTAGTTATCATTAAATGAACATCAAGCGGTAGCTTTGTAACTTTGCGAATATCTTTTATGAATTTAGGACCAAAAGTAATATTTGGCACAAAAATCCCATCCATAACATCGCAGTGGAGAATGTCCGCCCCTGCCTCTTCCATACGACGAATATCTAAAGCGATATTAGAAAAATCTGCACTCAAAATAGATGGTGCAATTAGCGGGATTTCATGCCTTTTGTTTGTGTTTAAGTTTTCCATAATAATTTTATCATTTTCGTAAAATACAATACCTATCGTAACGTTTTTTACTTAGCATGCCAGACATAACACGTTCTTTTACTTTGCAATTTGGCTCTACGGTGTGCGTACAACGAGGATATTTGCAGTCACTTGCTATCGCCACATACTCAGGATAGTATAAATCCAGCTCGGAGTAATCAATACCATGAATGTCTAGTGCACTAAAGCCGGGGGTGTCTATAATGTAGGTTTTGGAGCTAAGTTTGATAATCTCTGCACGAGTTGTTGTATTTTTACCTCTATCAATTTTGTTGGATAGCGTATCTGTTTTTTGAATTTCGGTTTTTGTTAAAGCGTTTACTAGCGAAGACTTACCTACCGCAGATTGACCCGCAAATGCCGAAAGTTTTCCTATTAGTATATTTTTTAGCGAAGTTATATCTCCAAATTTAGCACTCACAGAAATTATTTTATCCGCTATAGAGTTATATTGCAAACAAATTTCAGTGTACAAATCGCTTTCTAAATCGCTTTTGTTTACGCACAAAACAACCGCTATCCCTTGATGTTTTGCATTTATAATTAGCTTATCTATAAGTAATAAGTCAGGTTCGGGCTTTGGCGCTAGCACCACTATAATTTGGTCGATATTAGCAACTTTAGGACGAATTAAAGTATTTATGCGTGGTAGGATTTTGGATATTGTCCAGCTTTCGTCGCCTTTTTCTTTAATGAGCTTGCAAATATCGCCTGCTATTATTGATTTTCTCTGAACATTTTCTGCTAATTTTATATCACGGATACGGTTTTTTCTAGCACCCTTTCTAAAATCCTCCATTTTTTGAGGCTTTTCTTTTCTCTCATCGATAAAATCATCAAACACATTTCGGTGAGCAGAACAAGAAATTATGCCGAACTCAGTATCGACAATAAACAAATTGCTCCCTGATTTTATAACTTTTCCTAACATTATGCCTGACATACTTCGTAATTAAATATAAAAATACCTTACTTTTCTAATTTAGTAATTTTATCTACTCGCTTTTGGTGGCGTTCCTCACTAGAAAATTCTGTAGTAATAAAAGCATCTACAATATCTAATGCCAATCCTAAACCCACCACTCTTTCACCTATGGAAAGTATATTGGCATCGTTATGCAGCCTAGTCATTCTAGCGGAAAAAGTATCGCTGCAAACTGCAGCTCTTATACCTTTAAACTTATTCGCAGTAATGCTCATACCGATTCCTGTACCACAGATTAATATACCTACTAATGCACCGCTACTCTTTTGCACTTTCTTAGCTACTTTTTCAGCATAGTCAGGATAATCGCAAGGGATTTCTGTTTGTGGCCCTAAGTCAACCACTTCTAAGCCTTTTTTTGTTAAATATTCCACTATTGCTGATTTTAGTTTTAATGCAGCATGATCTGATGCTATTGCTATTGTCATAATTTTTCTTTTTCCTTTTCCTGTTTTTCTATGAAGTCTAATACTTCGGGAATTGCATATTCTAGATGCTCAAACATTTTTTGATACATTTCTACCGTACCTCTATATGGATCGGCTACATCGCCACCATTTGTGATTGAAGCTATTGTATGTACTTGAGGATGATTTGGCATCGCAACTTTGTGCCCTGCTGTCATACAAATAAAATAATCGGTTGTTTGTAAAGCTTTTATGGTAAGCACCTTTGCTCTATGATTGATATGCGTGATCTTATTGTTTTTAAGAATCTGCTGAGAATTTATAGACATTGGCGAATCAGCATAAGCAGACAATCCTAAGCTAGAAACCTTAAAGAGTTGTGATTTTTTTTGCATTTTTAAATGATGCTTAAAAAGCCTTTCCGCCACAGGTGAGCGACAAGTATTGCCGGTACATACAAAAACAACAGTAATTTTTTTAACTTTTAAAGCTGTTGTAGTTTTTTTTGTTTTTGAGTTTTTGGTTTGATTTCTCATTCTATATAACAGTATCTTCGCTTGCTTTTAACAAACGATTTATTATAGCTGAACCGATACCTATGTTTGGCACCCCTTCGGCTATAACTACATTATAACCTATTTCGTCTGCTTGTCGCAAGCTAGAATAAAGCTTGTTAGCATATGAGTTAAGATTATTGCCCATTATAATATGCTGTCGCTCTTTGTACTTTTTACTATTAACTTCTAAGCATAGAATAACAGGGCTTTTGCCATCTTTAATCGCCTCGTCATATATCACATTTATATTATCGTGCATATCACTTTTGTAACTAGCAAATAAAACCTTAGCCTTTGGTGCATAATGGCGATATTTCATTCCCGGAGATGCTGGTTTATCAACAGGATTTGTAGCTAATATTACCTTGCCCTTCCCCACAATCTCCTCTATGTCCTTAAGTGAAATTGCACCTGTTCTAAGAATTTTTGGCACATCGCTAGTAACATCCAATACTGTAGATTCTAAACCAATATCACAAGCTCCCGTATCTAAAATGTAATCTATTTTACCATTAAAGTCGTTAAAAACATGAGTGGCGGTAGTCGGGCTAACAGTGCCGGAAATGTTAGCACTAGGAGCAGCTAAAGGCACACTACAAGCAGTTATAAACTTTAATGCATCTTTATTAGATGGCATACGCACAGCAACTGTATTTAAGCCCGCTGTTGTAATTATAGGAACTTTGGATTTTTTATTAAAAATAAATGTAAGAGGACCTGGGCAAAATCTTTTAGCTAGCTCCACAGCAACATCAGGTACAACACTAGCTAAATCCTTAAGTTGTAAAAAATTATAAATGTGGCAAATAAGCGGATTGTCGTTAGGTCTTCCCTTTAGGCTAAAAATCTTTTCTACCGCCTTACTACTAAAACAATTAGCACCCAATCCATATACTGTTTCTGTGCCAAAAGCAACAACTCCATCATTAAAAATCTCATTAGCAACCAGCTTAATGTTATTTCTGTTCGGTAATAAAATTTTAGTATTTTTCTTATTACCCTCCAAAGCTTCTTCGTTCACAATTTTCTGAAAATAATCAAAGTTCATTCTTTTTGCCGAAGTTTTTTCAAGGTTATTTTTTTTAGATTCTTTTATTTTTTTCATTTTTGTCTATAATTGTACATAATGAATACAAGAACTTCAACCACAATAGATAAATTTTTACTTTTTTGTGTAAGCGGCGTTTTGGCTATAGCTATAGCAGGATATTTTAGTAGAGATACTTGGCTTATCGCATTGGTTAGTATAACTTCTGCTTTTAGCATTACTGCCTTAGTTAGTTTTTATAAAGAAAAAAAAAACACCAAGATAAAAAATAAAAAGGTAGATTTAGCACTTATGCAATTTTATTTTAAGGATAAGCAGTTTGCTTATGATACTATTTTTAATGCTTTAAGTACTCGTTATAAATGTAGAAATGATGTTGAATTTATTATTGTGAATGAAACTATTGCAGTTTATCCTTATTTAGTGCCAAAAACACTTAGTTTTGAAAAGTTTTGTGAAATTCTTGGTAATTTACCTAATGATTATAAAAGACTTGTAATTGTTACAACAAAAGGCAAAGGCAGTAGCTTTTCTAAAGAAATGGCTTTATTAGATTTAAGCATAGATGTTAAGGTTTTATCGAGTGAAAAAACTTATAATTTACTAAAGCAACTGGATGGTCTTCCTAAAAACGAACATAATCTAAAGCCTAATAGACGCACAGCAAGGGAATTTTTAGTTGCTGCACTATCGCCTAAAGCTGCTAGACGCTATCTTTTTACAGCATTATTGCTAATAGGGTCATCATTTTTTATGCCTATCAGCATTTACTTTATGATTGTAGGCGGCTTGTGTTTATTACTTGCTGTATTAAGCAAGTTAAATATCATAGAAAGAATTAAGCAAAAAAATTAATCCAGTAATTCCGCCTCACCATCTTTGGGTGGCTTTTTAAGCGGAGCAAACACATCGTCTACTTTTTCACCATCATTTCTATTACCTCTTTCAACCTTTTCTTTTGTTAAAAATTTTGTAGTAGCAAAAAGCACTATACCCACTAAACCACTTACTAGCATTATAATAAATACAGTCGTTCCGCCAAAATTTACAAAACTCATTACTAATGTTACAGTAAAAACACCAATAAAGCCAAGTGCTGTAAAAGCTAATATTTTTGCTAGTTTTTGTTTAGTCATAGTTTTTAGTATCTGAAATTCTTTGCTCAAAAATCATTAAACACAATCAATTATCATTATTCTATCAAAGCTTTTCAAGATTATATAATATCTCCGTTACTTGGCGGTTGATCTGTAAAAGCACCTTCTCTAGTGAAAGTATGGATGTATCGATAAGTAAAACCTTGCTGTCTAGTGTATCTTATAAAAAGTGTACTTCCATCTCCGCTAATATAAATTCTTCTATCTGGCACAAAACTCCATCTTAAATCTATCCCACCATTACGAGTTAAAATTAAATCATTACCATTTAGTGTGAATGAGCCAAAACTTGTTGCATCATTTCCACTGGTGTAATTCCAAAAATCAGCTTCAATGAAATTAAAACCGTCAAACTCTATAAAACAGCCAATTATCCACTCTCGTGAATCTTCAGTATAAACGGAACTTCCATGCTGAGTTTCAATTAAATTCCACCTGCCCTGCAACTGAGTTATAGTCGGCACTTCACCAAGCGAAGATTCATACCCAACATAAAAACAACCTGCAAATATAATAAAAATCAATACACAAACCACTGTTAGCATAAGTAACAGTACTTTTAGAATAAAACTATTGCAATTATTCCTAATTTCGCTTTTCATAAACAACATCTCCTCATAAGCCGAAAAGACTATTTTTACTATACCACATGAAAAACAAGCAGTCAATAAAAAAACATTATAGATGTTTACTTTTGTTTTTAATAAAATCTTAATGACAATTTAATTTTATTGGTGTATAATATAGTAGTATATTGGTCGAGAATTTCTAATTTGGATTATTTTTAATAGGGAGAATTTTATGAATAACAGTAAAAAAGCTAAAGATGTAAAAATAAAAATGATAACTCGTTTTATTGTGGCAGTTGCTTTAATGATTGCCATAAGTTTTGGGGCATTTACTATGATAGGCTGTGCCGAACCTCCGCTATCAGCTTTTGATATTGCTAGATTAAATGGCTTTGAGGGCTCGGAGCAGGAATGGCTAGATGGGTTAAGAGGCAAAAGCGCTTTTGAGCTAGCTAGAGAAAACGGCTTTGACGGCACTATAGAAGAGTGGCTTGTTAGCATAAGTGGTGGCGAATTATCGCTAGCGGAATTATTTAGCTTTTATCAGGGTCTTCGCCCAGATGCCACTATATATGACTTTTTAGCAGCCTTTATGCCCGACCCTAATGTCGATTCTGTGCAAGATGCCATTCAAGGCACGCTCCGAAGTGCCGTTAGCATTAGAGCGGAGTTTAGTATCGGTAGAGGCAATCGTACAGGAGCAGGTGCAGGTGTTATACTACAAATAGACCGCAACACAGGTGTAGCTTATATAGTAACCAACTATCATGTTATATATGAGTTTACTGCTTCTCCCCGCCATAGTAGCAATATCCGCATAGCTCCATTTGGCAGAGAGTTTTTTGGCACTACTTCCGACCCCAATCGACTAGACCTATCTATTAGAGCAGAATTTATAGGTGGCTCTCCGTCTAGAGATATTGCAGTGATTCGCACACAACAAAATGAAGAGTTGCGTCGTGTATTTTATAGAGAAGCAGATATAGCTAATTCTAATGATGTTTCGGTTGGTGAAACTATATTTGCTATAGGCAACCCTATCGGAGTGGGCATTAGTGCTACAAGAGGCATATTAAATGTGGATTCTGAGTATATTAATTTAGAAAGAATTGACGCTTCGTCCGGCCATACTACTCATAGAGTTATGCGTATTGATGCTGCTATAAATAGCGGCAATAGCGGTGGCGGCTTGTTTAACAGATACGGAGAACTTATTGGAATTGTTACGGCTAAAGCGGTAGACGAAGCTATTGATAACATGGGTTATGCTGTGCCTAGCAATGTTGCTATTGGGGTTGCAAATTCTATTATTCGAAGAGAGCGACAAAATAATGTTTTTGTAAAATACACTATTGGTATTGCTACTGAGATTAACTCTGCGAGGGCAGTTTTAGACGATAGAAATAGAGTTAGAATAGAAGAAGAAATTATAGTTAGGCAAGTTACAAATGGTACTCCATCGCATAATTATGTACAGGTTGGCGATATTCTTTTAAGTGCTACACTAGGCAATAGAGAAACTGTTAGGTTAAACCGCAATTTTGTGCTGTCGGACGAATTATATTGGGCAAGTCCCGATATGCATTTGGTTTTACAAGTTAGAAGAGCGGGTAATACAATAACACTACCCCCTATTATAATTAGAGCAAATAGCAATAGGGCAATATAGAATACAGGCCTAATGAGAATTTAAGACCTATTATATGTTTTATAAACAGAGTATCTTTATAAAACACATCTATTAGCACTAGTAGAAATAAAAATACTAGTTGACAAAAATTTCTATATAGATTAAAATGATAGCATGGTAGTTAAAAGCCAAGCCAAGCCAAGCCAAGCCAAGCCAAGCCAAGCCAAGCCAAGCCAAGCCAAGCCAAGCCAAGCCAAGCCAAGTGTAGCTGTAGCCAAAGCGAGCTTGCTTTTTGCTTGCCAAAAAATTAATGAAACAAATATAGCTGTATCCGTATAAAGCGGGTTCAGCTTTTTTTGTACAAAAAAAGGAGAAATAACAATCATATATGAACAACGATAACTTTGACAAACAAGGGTTTACATCATCACAAGATGATAATTTTAATAATCCTTATAGTCATCAACAGCCACCAAATGGATTCAATCCGCACGGTTATCCACCACCGCATCAGCATAATCCTTACGGACAACAACCGATGTCGGCACAAAATATTGACAATAGTGGGCAAGTAATATTTTCTGTTATAAATATGGTACTATTTGGATTTATTTTTGGCTTAATAGCACTTATATTTGCACTTAACGCTAAAAATGAACCTACTTACGAACAGGGCTTAGCAAAACTAAGAGTAGCTAAAATTCTGAATATAGTAGGTGTTTCAATAGGAGCCGTTTTAGTATTTGCTATATTTTTCATCTTTTGTATGGCTGTTATGATGATATAATACAAAGGTTCGTACATAGCAATTACATTAAAAAAGCAACGATAGTAAATAATCGTTGCTTTTTAAAAATACTATTTAGCGACAAAAAGCATTTATAGAAACAAATTCTTAATTTCTCACTTCATTAACTATCCCCTATCCTAACCTTATAAAATCCCTACTAGCGTATCCCGTTTGTCCATTTGCTAGCCTTACTCTATAAAAATTACCTACCATATCTAATGCTGTTAATCTTGTACCATTAGGCAAAGATGCTATTATGCTATTTGCTGTACTAGGACCACTCCGCACATTAAGATTACCACCTGTCGTTGCTACTGTACCGGGACGACTTGTTGCTTCTACAAAGCTACTAGACACCCAACCCGTTTGATTATTAAACACAACATTATAAAATCCGTTACTCTCCCCTACTATTTGAACCTGTGAACCATTTGGGATAAGTCCAATGATTGAAGCATTAGCATTAGGTGCATTTCTAAAGTTGAGATTTCCGCCTGTTGTGCGAACCATGCCAAACATTCTATCTGGTGCAAGTGTTGGAGGTGGTGGAGTAATTGGTGGCGGTGGTGGAACCACAGGCGGAGTACCCGGACTAGTTACCCCTGGACAAGCGATTCCAAAGAAATTTAGAATTCCGCTAGCTACAGCTAGCACATACTGATTAAATCTATTATCAAAAAGCCAATTATCATTAGCATTGCTGATAAAGCCAAGTTCTAATAGCATCGCTGGCGCTCTAGTCAATCGAAGTACTACAAAATTACCATAGCGAATTCCCCTATCACTAGACACTCCTGCCTCAACTATTCTATTGTGTGCTAAGTATGCAGCTGCAATAGTTCGTTCGCCCGCATTTGTATATACCCAATTTTCAAATCCGTTAGCCGTTGGGATTGTAGAAGCATTTCGATGCACCGATACAAACAAATCAGCGTTGTTATTATTAGAAAATCTTGCTCGCTCCTCTAGCGGGACAAAAACATCTGTTGTGCGAGTATATCTAACACGAACTCCGCAATTTGTCAGTACTTGCCCAAGTGCTAAAGCAAATCGCAAATTATCATTTTTTTCTAGTCTCGTGCCATTAACCGCACCAAAATCTGCTCCGCCGTGACCAGCATCTAAAACTACTGTAGCCATAAAAATTTCTCTCCAAAATATGTAAGTCGATATGTAAAAAGGTATAGTATTGTGTATTACTATACCTTTTAAATATATGGTTAAAGCAATGAAAATGTGAATATCTTATAATAATTAACATTTTAATGTATTTTGCGTATTACCCTGTATCCATAGTTTACTTAACATATTCTATCCTAAGTGTATTTGTCGTACCTGTAACGCCTACAGGAATACCTGCGGATATTACTATTAAGTCTCCAGCTTTAATATAGCCAGTTTCTTTTGCTTTTTCTACCGCCTGAGAGAATAATTCATCTGAAGAATCTTTCATTTCGGCTAAAATTGGCACTACTCCCCAACTTAAAGCAAGTTGTTGATACGATTTTTCGGATACGGTTACTGAAATTATTGGACAAGTCGGTCTAAATTTAGAAATTTGTCTTGCCGTATAGCCGCTTTTACTAACAACCACTATTGCTTTTGCTTTAAGGTCAAAACTCGCTGTAACAGTAGCACGACTAACAGCATCAGTGATGCTGGTAACGCTTTGCTTTCTTTCTCTAAACCGCCTTTCGTATTCAGTGTTACTTTCGGCACTAAGAGCAATTTTCGCCATTGTTTTAACGGTTTCAATAGCAAATTTCCCTACTGCTGTTTCGCCACTTAGCATTGTAGCTGAAGTTCCGTCATGTATAGCGTTTGCTACATCACTAGTTTCAGCACGAGTGGGACGAGGACTAGAAATCATACTTTCTAACATTTGAGTAGCCGTTATAACGATTTTGCCACGCTCGTAGCAAGTTTTAATCATATCCTTTTGAATGCCCGGCAATTTATCAAAAGCAATCTCCACACCCATATCACCACGAGCCACCATAGCACCATCTGCAATATCTAAAATAGATGACAAATTATTAACTCCCTGCTGATTTTCTATTTTAGCAATAAGCTGTATATCATCTGCGTTTTTCTCAATTAAAATATCCTTAACTGCTTGCACATCGTCTGCGGTTCTAACGAAGCTAAGAGCTATAAAGTCAACATTCTGTTCTATAGCAAATAAAAAATCCCGCCTATCAACATCGGATATGTAGTCCATATCTATATCAGCATCTGGTAAATTTATACTTTTATTATTAGATATTTCGCCACCGTGAATGACCGTGGTAACGATTTCTTTAGGAGAAACGCTATCTACAAGAACCTCGATAAAGCCGTCGTTTATAAGAATAAAATTACCGGGCTTTACACATTTATAAAGATTAGGATAAGTAATACTAGCCCTAGTGTTATCACCCAAAATGTCCTCTGATAAAAGCGAAAATTTGTCGCCTTTTACTAATTCAGCTTTGCCACCTATAAATTTTTTAACTCTAACCTCAGGACCTTTAGAGTCCGCTAAAATAGCAACAGGGATTTGCAACTCTTCCCTTAGCTCTTTAATGTCGGAAATGCGTTGACGATGCTCGTCGTGAGTACCGTGACTCATATTGATGCGTGCTACACTCATACCCGCTTTGATAAGTTTTTTTAAGCTAGCTTTGTTATCCGTAGCAGGACCTAATGTACAAACAATTTTTGTTTTTCTCATATTTTTTATCCTCCGAAGTTACTCCACACAAAAATTTCTGAAAATAATCAACTTTCTTATACTTGCACAGAAGTTTCTCAAGATTATATTTATCTACTTATTCGATAGGTTTTCTAAGTTGTTTTTAGCGTATCATAAATTAAAAATATTGGCAACGATATTTTTATGCTTGACTAGATTACTCTATTATACTGTACTAAAACTCTTGCGAAAGTGGTGGAATAGCAGACTCGCACGCATTAGAGAGGTCTGCTGGAAACAATGCGAGTTCAAATACCGTTTTTTGCACCATCTTACAGAAGGGAATTCTTGATTTCCATCTACTCCGCCCAGCTCGGCAATGCAAAAATGATAGAAATTAAGCCCCAAACACCCCCTCACGAAAACACTGTCGACTTAGTGTAAATATATAAAAACACCCTGCATTTAAATGACACAGGATGTTTCTATATATTTACACACTAAATTTCGTACAGTTTTGATTTTGAATTTTGTGTTAAAATTTTCTGCTGTTTTTTTGAATGTCTTGCTTTTCATTTTTTGTTATCTCTTTAAAGATTATTTTTTCTTGTTTGACTGCCTTAACAACACCTTAACTACAAATAGATGTTTGCAATTCACTATCAAGTTTAGAGTTATTTATAACTAGAAAGATCTTTCTAACTATTTTATTTTTTACCTCTACTGCCTTTTTCTTCGTCGCCATCAACTATTACTTTTGAGAGTTTTTCTATCGCTTTTTTTTCTATACGAGAAACATAACTTCTAGAAATATTCATATTTGCAGCAACCTCTAACTGAGTTAAGCCCTTATCTCTACCGTCAAAGCCATAACGCTTAATAACAATTTCTCGTTCTCTTGCCGTTAGGTGGGTATATAATAACTCACCTACTTTTTCTAATACCATAGTATTTTCTACTTGTTGAAAAATGCTTTCTTCGCCTGTTGAAAGTGTATCCATCAAAATTTTCGGATTGCCCTTTTTATCTGTACCAACACAGTCAAGCAACCCCCTAACATTACGATGGCGTTTATTTGCCCTAATATGCATACGGATTTCATTTTCGATACATTTAGCACAATATGTGGCCAGTTGAGTACCCTTACCCATCTCAAAGGTTTCAATACCCTTTATAAGACCAATGCTACCCACCGACAGCAAATCGTCTGCTTCACCTGCGTTATGATATTTTTTTACAATAAAAGCAACTAAACGCAAATTGTGTTTTATTAATATTTCTCTAGCCTGCATATCACCTTCTTTTGTGAGTAACAGTTGTTTTTTTTCCTCTTCGGATTCGAGTGGTTCAGGAAATGAGCCTTTATTATTTACATAACCCGTAAAGAAAAACAGTTTACTTAAAAATGTAATTAAACTTTCAAAAATCATAAAATCCTCTTAGGGAGTTTTTTGACATAAAAAAATACTGCACTCCCTTAAAATTAACAGTCGTACAGTATATGTTGAAAATTGTCGAAATATGAATTTTTAATCAAATAGCTTTGTTAATCGCTTGAATCTTCTATCTTAATTAACATAGCAATATCTTTTAAAAATAAAGCAATTAAAGCAATAAATAAAGTAAGCATTATTCTACTAATCCATCTATGCATTACTAGCCAAATAGAATAATTTGCTGTTGAAGCATACGAAAATATATGATGACTTAAAGTTATAGCACTTATGATTTGTAAAACTAAAGCAATTAAAATTGCTATCATTACACATATTTTAGCAATTGCCTTTGGCTTTTTATACTTAAAAGCACCGCTAAAAGTATTTTTATAGGCCTTAGAGCAAAAAACAATATGAAAAACAAGCATAACAATAAAAATTATACCTAAAATCTCATGTGTCAAAACGCCCGTAAAATCTATAAACAGCAAGGCAAGTAACACAAAAATTGCTAGCAGATGATATATAAATATTATTTCGTTTTTGTACTTCATTATGTTTTTTTGATATGGATGTTTTTTATTATTTTCACTCTTTCTTTTCGTAGACTCATAGGTAATTGTGGTAATTTTTCGGCAACTGTCCCCTTTTTTGCACTATATGGAAACGCATGAATATCTGTAAAATTGGCTTGTTTTATAAATTCTAGAGTTTCATTAAATTCCATTTCAGACTCTTTTGGAAAGCCTGCTATAATGTCGGCAGTTATTTCTGCTTTTGGAAACACCCTTCTTATTAAGTCGATTTTTTCTAACATTTCTTTTGCAGCATAATTGCGATTCATTCGCCTTAGCACTGTGTCGCTTCCGCTTTGGACTGATAAATGAAATGGTGGGCAAAAACCACTCTGACTTAATGTTCGTAATAATTCTTCGTCTACTATTGTTGGTGTTAATGAACCTATAAACTTTTTTGGAATTTTTATTTGCTGAAATTCAGCAATAAGTTTTTTGAGCGACAACTCTCCATCAATTTTATAATCGGATATACATATTCCCGTAAAAGCAATTTCGTCTACTTTGCCCTCAAGATTTTTGGCTTCAAGAATTATTTCTTCTAACGGCTTTGATGTGCTTGCTCCCCTAAGATACGGTACTATACAATAGCTACAGTAGTTATCGCAACCATCTTGAATTTTAATATAGGCACGACGACGAGAGGTTTTAATTTCTTTCTTTATGAAATTCGTGTAACCAATGACATTCGTCCTTACAAAAGGTAAAATTTGCTCAAAAGCAGTTGATTTATCTTTTGCTCCAACCACTAATTCAACATTATCTCTACCTTCAAATGCGGATTTATCAAACTCGCTAGCACAACCTATTACAAAAATTTTAGCGTCTTTGTTTTGCTTTAATGCTCTAGATATGCACTGGCGACTTTTACTATCAGCTTCCTGCGTAACAGAACAAGTGTTTATAATATAATTATTAGCCGATTGTAATTCATGAATAACTGTAAAGCCCTTTTCTAAAAACCTTTCCCCTAATTCAAATCCTTCAGTTTGATTTACTTTGCAACCCAGTGTGAAAATGCAGATATCAAATAGATTTTTCATCGCATTTGTCCCCCTTCGTAAAACACAAGAGCACACACTGTAGCACAAGCCGTATCGGCACGCAGTATCCGCTTGCCTAGCGTTACAGGAATTATGCCCCTACCAGAAAGACTTAAAACCTCCGCTTCAGAAAATCCACCCTCGCCACCTACTATGATTGCAATGTTTTTTATTGGCTTTTTATTACTAAGTTTTTCATGTAAGAATGACTGTATGTCTATATTACAATTACCCTCGTATGGAAAAACCACTAAATCAAATTCTGATAGTTTATCTAAAATATTATCAAATGATACGGGTTCTAAAACCTCAAGCAACTTCCCCCTACCGCTTTGCTTTGAGGCCTCAAGAGCAACCCGTCGCATTCTGTCGAGCTTATAAGTTTCAGACTTTACGGCTGTAAATGCGGATATGAAAGGTTGAATTTTTGATACACCTAATTCGGTAATCGTACGAACAATTATTTCATTTTTATCGCCTTTAGCAACTGAACAAAATAGCGTTATACTAATTGATGGCTCAGATTGATTTTGAGTTTTAGATACTTGATTAAGGATTGTATTATTTTTTGTGATAGCAGTTATTTCATATATGTAGTCATATCCATCGCCACAGCATACAACAATATTATCGCCAATTTTATTTCGCAACACTAGCGATAAGTGTTTATGGTCATCGCCCTCAATTACGAGCGGATTTTGGATTTTAGTTACAAATAATTTACGCATTCTATCAATTTTCTTTTACCTTTAATCTCATTGCTATCCAGTCATTTCTTTGTTGCCTGTTGACAATAGCAAATAATTTGCTATATTCGTTTAGCACATTTTGCTCTAGCTCTTTTAGCATTCCACTTATAATTATTTGAGAGTTTGTTGTTAAAAGGTTTTCTAATCTTGGGTAACAAGTTAGTAATAAATCGGCGGTTAGGTTGGCTAGAAGTATATCAGCCTTTTCGGACAAAGCTACATCAAAGCCTGCTGTTATAAACTCTGCTTTATCTTCGACTGAGTTTAATTTAGCGTTTTCAAGCGAAGATTTTGTCGCTATTGGGTCTATATCTACAAAGTAGCATTTTTTAGCACCTAGCTTTAGAGCAGTTATACCCAGTATACCACTACCACAACCTAAATCTAAAACAACTTTATCCTTAAAGTCTAACTTTTGCATTAGCTCTATACACATTGCCGTTGTTTCGTGGCTACCTGTACCAAATGCACAACCAGGGTCTAAATAGATATTTGTTGGGGGTGCCAGCGACAGCTTGTCATCCATACATTTATCTTTTAACCACTCCGGCACAATACACACATTATCTATAGTTATAGGATTATAATATTTTTTCCATTCGTTTTCATATTCGCTACTATCGCCTTCAAATTGGTTGATTTCCAAGACTCCAAATTCGTAAAAATTATTACTTTTTAACTCTAAAATATTCGCTATAACCGCATCTAAATCTGCTGAATAATCGAAAAAGCCTATAACAAATACATCTTGCATATTTGTTATAAGGCTTTCGTCTATGTAGTCCCAATGCTTACCAGACTTTATTAGCTCCAATACATCGGCACTGTCTTTTATTTCAACCCCCAATGCCCCACACTCAAAAAGCCTATTTGCTACTATTTCGCTAGCTTCGCTAGTTGTTTTTATACTTAATTTTTTATATTTCATTAAAGCTAAATTTTATTAAATTTTGATACCTTTTCGTATTGGTCGGGTTTAATTATTTTTGAAATTGCTTCTATTGCTGATTTTTGCTCCTTAGATAACGATTTTGGCATTTCTACCTCTACCGTCAAAAACAAATCGCCCGCATATCCCTTTTTAGAGCCTTCTATTCCGTGCCCTTTTAGCTTAAAAGGAGTCGCTGTTTGAGTGTTAGCAGGAAGCGGAAAAGTGATTTTCTTGTCTTTTAGCATTTTAAGTTCAATTTTATCACCAAGAAGTGCCTGAGTAAACGAAACGGGGATTGTAGCATATAAATCTAAGCCTTTACGCACAAACAACTTATGCTTAGCAACCGAAATAACAAGCAGTAAATCGCCTGCAGTAACATCTTTTAGCGGTCTATCTCCAACGCCTCTAACCCGCACAATTTGACCGTTTTCTATACCTGCCGGAATTGTAACAGTAACAATTGCATTTTTTCTTAAAATAGCTTTACCTTTACACGCATCACACCTTTCTTTTATGTTTTTACCGCTACCAGAACAAGTCCTACACGCACCCTCGCTGACAACTCTGCCAAAAGGCGTATCTTGGGCATATCTCACTCGTCCCTTACCACCACAGTCGCTACATTTAGTATATTCTGTACCGTTTTTAGCACCCGTACCATTACAAGGCTCGCATGACTCTAAGCGGTTTATAGTTATATCCTTAGATACTCCAAAGCAGGCATCCTCAAAAGATAGCGACATATTAAGTGTTATGTCACTACCTTTTAGATTTTGTTGGCGAGAAGAACCACCTCCAAACATACTGGCTATGTCATCAAAAATTGAACCACTGCCTCCACCGCCAAAGTTAAAGCCGCTAAATCCGCCGAATCCACCACCACCGAAAGGATTTCCTCCGCCAAAAGGATTATATCCTGCTCCGCCTTGTCCGCCGATTGGCTCGCCTCTATCATATGCGCCCCGCTTAGTTTTATCGCTTAAAATTTCGTATGCTTCAGTAGCTTCTTTGAATTTTTTGGAAGCATCCTCGTTATTTGGATTTAAATCGGGATGATATTTTTTTGCTAAGCCCCGATATGCTTTTTTAATTTCATCCTCAGAAGCAGACTTAGCTACTCCGAGAATATCGTAATATGATTTTGACATAAACTTATGCAAATTACAAATTACAATGCACAAATTACAAATATTGATTTATTTAGCGTTTATGCTATAGATAAAATAAGTCTTAATTTGTAATTTGCACATTGTAATTTGTAATTTATTTTCGTCCTTTCTGTTTTTAGATTATTCAACCTCGGGCTCTACTACTGTTTCGCCTTCGACTGTAGTCTCGCCCTCAGCAGTTCCTTCTGCACCTGCATTTTCGTATAGCTTAGTGAAAACTCTGTTAGATGTTTTTTGTAAAACATCCATTGCAGTCATAATTTTTTCCATATCGTCGGTAGCTAATGCTTCACGAGTGGTTTTCATTTCGTTCTCTAATTCTTCTTTATCACTAGCATCTACCTTGTCGCCGTTTTCTTGTAAAAACTTTTCTATACTAAATATAAGCGTATCGGCTTTGTTTTTAGTATCAATTATTTCTTTTTTCTTAGCATCCTCTTCGGCAAATTCCTCAGCATTCTTGATAGCATCCTCTATCTCTTTTTCAGATAAATTGCTACTTGCCGTAATTGTAATTTTTTGCTCCTTTTGAGTACCTAAATCTTTTGCCGAAACATTAACAATGCCGTTAGCATCTATATCAAATGTAACTTCGATTTGAGGAACACCTCGAGGAGCAGGGGCAATACCACTTAATTCAAACCTAGCTAATCGCTTATTATGCATAGCAATATCTCTCTCGCCTTGAAGTACATGAATATCAACACTAGGTTGACTGTCTGCCGCAGTAGAGAAAATTTGGCTTTTTTTAGTCGGTATTGTAGTGTTACGCTCGATAAGCCTTGTAAAAACACCACCCATAGTTTCGATACCAAGCGATAACGGAGTTACATCCAGTAGTAAAACATCCTTAACCTCGCCCGCTAATACACCGCCTTGAATAGCCGCACCAAATGAAACGCATTCATCTGGGTTTATGCCCTTAAACGGCTCTTTACCTGTTAGATTTTTAATAGCATCAACTACCGCAGGAATACGAGTAGAACCGCCAACTAAAATAACCTTATCTATGTCGGAATTACTAAAATTAGCATCCTTCATAGCTCGTTTAGTTAGAGTCATCGTTTTTTCTATCAAATGGGCAGTTAACTGATTGAACTTAGCTTGAGTTAGTTCTAAATCCATATGAAGAGGACCCGCCGCCCCTGCCGTAATAAACGGTAGACTTATAGAGGTTTTAAGAACACTCGATAGTTCAATTTTAGCTTTTTCTGCCGCTTCTTTTAAACGCTGAAGTGCCATTTTGTCTTTCGATAAATCTATACCGTTTTCTTTTTTGAATTCTGCTACAAGATGGTCAATTATCACTTGGTCAAAATCATCGCCACCCAGCTTATTATCGCCTGCTGTCGCTATAACCTCAAATACGCCATCACCAATTTCCAATATAGAAATATCAAATGTGCCACCGCCTAGGTCGTATATAAAAATCTTACTGCTTTTGTTTTTTTCTTCTTTATCTAATCCATACGCTAGTGCTGCTGCCGTTGGCTCGTTAATAATTCTTAGCACCTCTAAGCCTGCAATTCTGCCCGCATCTTTAGTTGCTTGTCTTTCGCTATCGCTAAAGTAAGCGGGAACTGTTATAACCGCTTGAGAAACTTTTTCGCCTAAATAACTTTCTGCATCGGCTTTTAGTTTGCCAAGTATCATCGCCGAAATTTCTTGAGGCGAATAATCTTTGTCGTCAATTTTAATTTTTTTATTTGTACCCATATCTCTTTTTATAGAGATTATAGTTCTATCAGGATTTGCTACAGCTTGACGCTTAGCTACTTGCCCTACAAGTCTTTCGCCGTCTTTAGCGAATGCCACAACGCTAGGGGTAGTTCTTGCACCCTCTGCGTTTGGGATAATTACTGGCTCTCCACCCTCTAATACTGATACGCACGAATTTGTCGTGCCTAGGTCTATACCTATTACTTTACTTTTTTTTGCCATGATTTTTACTGTCGTATTGTTGGTTGAAATATCACTATTTCAGTTCCAACTGTCGTTGAAGTTTACGGTTAATTTACTTTACCGCTCCAACTTGTCTCCTTTTATTTGATATTATTGTTTTTTATTTGCGGTAATTTTTAACCGCTTAATGTAGGGGCGACATTCTGTCGCCTGCACTTTATAAAAATAAGTACATTTTTTCTAAGGCTCTGGCGACAGAATGTCGCCCCTACAGTTGTTATTGTGTTTTAATTTTCTAATTAAATGAGTCCTAACTTTTTACTTCCCTATTTTTACATCCGCATATCTAAGCACTCTGTCGCCTATCATATAGCCCTCAGTAAAAACTTCTAATATTGTGCCTACTTTCTTTTCGTTGGCTACCTCTTCATCCATAACGGCATTATGGTAATTAGGATTAAATTCCTCACCTAATGCTTTTATAGACACTACACCTAGTGATTCTAAATTCAAACTAAATTGTTTGCTTATCATCTCTAAACCAGATTTTGTGTTTTTGTCTTGTGTCATAGCGACAGCCTTATTAAGAATATCCACTAGGGGCAATATTTTTTCTATTACCTCAATTTTGGCATCTAATATATGCCGTTTTAGATTTTCTCGCTCTCGCTTTTTGTAGTTATCAAAGTCCGCCGCCATTCTTAATAATTGCTGACTTAACTCGACAACCCTATCGTTTTCATTTTCTTCTTCGTTATATTGTTCGCTCTCGTCGAACTCTTCTTCATTTTCTTCGTCCATTTTACCTCCTTTTTATAAAATTACAAATATTGATTTATTTAGCGTCTATATATTATAAAACAATAAATCTGAATTTGTAATTTAGTCTATTACCTCACCTATTATATCCTCACTATCACTCTCATTCGTCCTCTCACTATTCGGCATCAAATTGATTGCTTTACTGATATAATCTAGCACCGATATAACTTTACTATAATCCATTCTAATCGGACCTATAACGCCAGCCTTACCTATCGACTTACCGCCAACACTATAATTTGCTGTAACTATAGCACACTCAGGCAAACCTTCTTTTAGCTCATCATCTTTACTAATTAAAATGTTCAAACTCATATCGCTACCTGCCAGCACGGGAACTAATTCCTCTTTAGCATCAAGCAACTCCAACATTGCTTTTGCTTTATTAAGATTAGCATATTCAGGTTGTTCTAATATTCTTGCACTACCTTCTAATACAATATCAGGTAGCACTGCCTCATTAGCATGAGATTTTAGAATGTGCATTGTAGCATCGAAAATAAATTGATATTCAGCTAGAACCGCCTCGTAAAGTGCCATATTAGTCGCCGCTTCAAATACACTTTTGCCCCGCAAAACACTCGTTATAAATTCGCTTGCTCTAACAAAATATTCCTCGCCAATATCACCGCTTTCTATATGTGCTACAGCATCCTTTATAACACCGATATTAGTTACAACAACAAATAACGCTTGATTTGCCGATAGCTTAACTATTTTAACACTTTCGATAAACGCCTCTTTTGCATTTTTAATGTAAGCCACCGAAGTTAAATTTGTAATTTGAGTTATAACCTTAGCCGTTGCTTTAAGAATTTCATCAAGCTCTGTGATTTTACGATTAAAATACTTATTTACAATTTTTAATTCGTCCTTAGTGAGTTTTCTTTTAGGCATTAACTTTTCGACATAATGACGATAAGCTTCCGCCGTAGGAATTCTACCACTTGAAGTATGAGGTTGCACAAGGTAGCCCATGTCCTCAAGCACCGCCAATTCATTACGAATAGTGGCACTAGACACATCTTGCAAATAACTCTTTTGAATATCACCACTAGAGATAGGCGTACATTCTTTTATATAAGTATCTACAACTGCTTCAATTATTTTTTCTTTTCTCTCTGATAATTTCATCTTTTTTACTGTCGTGTTGATCACCAAAACAACTTCAATTCAGTTTCAACTATTTGATTATTGCTTTCAGTACGCCTCCTTATTCTATGTATTTTAGCACTCAAATATACATTACGCTAGCAGTCTCGTGGCAAGAGTGCTAATTTAGTTTACCAAATAAAAAAAATATCGTCAACTACTTTTTTGCACTTTCTAAAAAATATTTTAATTCAAATTTTTCAAAAAAATAAAGAAATATTTTGACACTTTGAATGAAATATGATATAGTAAAATTAAGCGATTACTCTTCTATTATTGCTTCAAAGTGAAAATAACAAATGAAATACTTGAGAAGTGAAATTTTTAGCGGTTCTGTGTTAGAATCTAAAGTAAAGCCTTTATCAATAGAGGGGGTATTTACTGATAGCCTTATTAGTTTTGAGGTTTTTGTTAGCGAATTTTCCTTAGATCTTTCTAATAGTTGCGGAGTAGAGGAGACAGTTTTTAATTTACTTAACACTTGCGGATTTAGTTTGCAACATAAAGGCACAAAGTATTTGTTTTGGATTTTAATTACAGCCACAAACGAATTTTCTTTTCCGCTTAAAAGTAGTGACTACTACATACTTGCATCTAGGTTTTTTGATGTACCAAGCAAGTATATAGAGATTGCAATCAGCCGTGTTATAGAAAATGCTAGCTTAAAACAACTACATAAAATAAATACTATTTTAGATAGTAATGTATTAAATTTTGAAAATCCAATAAGTGCAGGCGAGTTTTTAACAAATGTTACAGCAAGGCTAATAATGTTAAAAGCCCATGAAAAAGGCAAAACATTTTTTGCAAACCACAACTATAAAAACCAATGAATTACATAACTTCCACTACAAATCAAAAAATTATTCACGCAAAAAAACTAGGACGAGATAAAAAATATCGCAGTGAGAAAGGCGAATTTTTAGTTGAAGGTATTAGATGGGTAAACGAAACTATAAAATGGGCAAGAGATAAAATAGAATCGATATTCATTTTAGAAGAAAGCGTTGTGGATGTAGAATTTACAGATAATTGCAAGTGCGAAATTAGCGATAAAATATATTTTCTATCGCAGAGTTTATTAAAAAAAATCGCAACAACAGAAACACCTCAACCAGCAGTTGCGATTGTAAAGATGAAACAAAAAGAATTTGAGTTTAAAAATAGGATTTTATTTTTAGATGAAATATCAGACCCCGGTAATGTAGGCACAATAATAAGAACAGGTGTTGCAAGCGGTTTTAGTAATATAATATTAAAGAATTGTGTTGATATTTATAATCCAAAGGTTGTTAGAAGCACAATGGGAACGCTTTTGCACGCTAATATTTTAGAAATAGATAATGCCAATATATTAACGGAACTAAAAAGTAATGGCTATTCAATAGTAGCGGCCGATATTAAAGGAGAGAATGTTTTTGAGAGCAAAAACTTATTTCAAAAAGCAGCTCTAGTAATAGGTAGTGAGGCACACGGACTTAGCAGCGAGGTTAAAAATATAGCTACTCATTTAATAAAAATTCCGATGGATAAAAAAGTGGAATCGCTAAATGCTAGCGTTAGCGCAGGGATAATGATGTATCAATTAGGAGATAAAGTAAATGGCGGGACATAGTAAATGGAGTCAGATTAAAAGAGCTAAAGGCAAAACAGATGCTCAAAGAGCTAAAGCTTTTACAAAGCTTGGTAGGGAGATTGCTGTTGCTGTAAAGCTAGGTGGTAGCGACCCTAGTAGTAATTCTAGGCTACGAGATTGTATAGCAAAAGCAAAATCGGCTAATATGCCAACCGATAATATCACTAGAAGTATTAAAAAAGCGTCCGGTGAATTGGGAGCTATCAATTACGATACGATTATATACGAGGGATATGGTGTAGATGGTGTTGCGGTTATAGTTGAGACTCTTACTGATAATAAAAACCGTACGGCAGGAGATGTTAGGCATATTTTTGATAAGTATGGAGCAGGTTTAGGAGTTAGCGGTTGCGTTGGTTTTTTATTTGAAGCTAAAGGTGTGCTTAGAGGAGAGATAGGCAGTAAATTTAACGAAGATACCGTTATAATAGACGCTATTGAAGCAGGTGCGGACGATGTTGCCATAGGCGAAGATAGCTTTGATATTTTTACAAGCAGTCAAGACTTTTCGTCCGTTAGAGAAGCGTTAGAGAATAGAGGTTATCAGTTCTTTTCTAGCGGAGTAGAGCGAGTGCCTTCAACAACGGTAGAAGTAACAGATACCGATAAATTTACAAAAATGTTAGATTTTTTTGAAGACAACGACGATGTGCAGAATGTTTACCATAATGCAAAATAGTATAAAACATCTTTATGCTTTACACTACTTGTTTAAAATTTTATTTATAACTAAGTAACAATTAAGTTTTATTTATATAATTTTTAACGGCATATTTTTTAAAAAATCGCACGAAGTTAAATAGTACGGAATGTCGTTTATTTTAATTACAGCGGATGTTTTATGATGTTTGCCATGAATATGCCCATACACCACCACATCGGCTTTAGCGTTAGCTATAACATCTGTCATAGCGGTGGTTTTACCACTTGCGAACGGCGGATAATGAGTCATCACAATTAACTTATCGCCAATGCCCCGTTTTTTATTAGCATCCTCTAACGATAACTTAAGCCTTATAACTTCCCTATCAAAAATAGTTTGATTCTCTTTATCGTTTTCGTTTTCTGGAAATACCCAACCACGACTGCCCGCTATCACGACATTACCTATCTTAATGCTGTCATTTTGTAGAGCATAAACTCCGACTTTTAGGCTGTTTCTAACTCCCGATATGCTCTTCCACCAATAATCGTGATTGCCTCTAAGAATAATTTTTTTGCCCTTAAAATTTGCTATAAAATCCAAATCAGGCAATGCCTCATTAAGTTGCATAGCCCAACTAATATCGCCGGCAATAAGTAAAATGCTGTCATCATGTAAAGTAGCATTAAGATTTTTAGTTAGCTCCTCTATATAATTCTCCCAAGCACCACCAAAAATATCCATAGGCTTTGGACAATTTATCGACAAATGCCAGTCAGAAATAGCAAAAACTTCCATGCCCCAATTATAGCAGTATGGAAGTTTTTTGGTCAAGTGAAATTTTTAACTTACATTGCAAATAATGATTTATTTAATCTACCTATTAACAATCATATAAGTCCGAATTTGTAACTTTTAATTTGTTTTATTCTATCGGTGGAAATATATCTATACCTAATATTCTATCACAAATTGTGTCAGCTCCTTCATGCGTCTCGGGATAAACCGAGCGACCGTAAGTAGGCACAACTATGTCTGTTGGGCAAATAATTTTTGTTAAAATAATCACACATGCCACCATATTAACTTGAGTGCGACTAATAAAAGTGCCTAATTCGCAAGCTAGCTTTACAGCGTTTGTAATGCAATACGGCACAAGTGCACTAGCGGGAGTATTTAGAATAATATCTCTAGGTATAATCGCCTCGGAGTTAGATGAATGCAAAATACCTTCACCGTCTCTAAATCTTATTATGATTGGTATAATTAATTCACCCTGAATGCGGGTGCGACAATTATCTAGGCGGGTTGTAATAACATTTTCAAATTTTGGAGCACCTGTCGACTCGCTTGAAATAAAAGTAAATGGCTCGGGTAGCGTATCGGCAATATCCAGATTTACTATAAAAGTTTTAGAGCGGTAACGGGTTGTGGCTCCGTCGAATACTCTCTGCACTTCTATAACTATCCGCTCGCAAAGTCCAGTTAAAGGATTTCCGCAAATTCGCCCCGCTTTTATATGGTTATTTTCTGACATACATTATGTGTATGAAAATAATTTGCAAATTATTACTGTTTAACTTTAAGAAACAAAAATCACAAATTACGAATTTAGACTTACCATTTTTTTAATATAAGTCACTAATAAACCATTATTTGTAATTTATTAAGATAAAACTTGCTCTAACCTATCAATTACAGCTTGCTTGCCTATACCGCTTAAGGTAGAGGTTGGAATGATGTTACCTGCCCCCACTCCTAAATTGATAGCTAGCATTTGAATATGTTTATGTCGTTGGGAGTTTGCTATTTTATCACCTTTGGTAGCAATTATCGTAAAGCCAATGCCATTAGTAACTAAATACTTCATCATTTGTTTATCTAACTCGCTTGGAGGATGGCGAATATCAACTAAGCTAAACACATGCTTTATTTTTTTACTTTCTCTAAAATATTCGTCTATAAGAGATGCCCATTTTTCCTTTAGAGTTTTAGATGCTTTAGCATAACCATAACCAGGTAGGTCGATTAGAGCAAACGGGATTAGCGTTGCTTCCTTGCCTTCTTCGCTGACTTTTAAACAAAAATCAAACACATTTATAAGCCGAGTTCTACCGGGAGTTGAGGATGTCTTTGCTAAATTTTTACGGGAAGCTATTAAGTTTATAACCGAGCTTTTACCCACATTACTACGCCCTACAACACAAATCTCCGCTAGCGTATCCTCTTCTGCCAGTGCTTTATATGTAGCTATATCAGCTATAGACAATCGAAATTCTGTTGTTTTTAGAGTAATTGACATAATTAGAGACAGTTACATTAGAGGTTTTGATTTTTAACTAATCAATTGGCATTGAAACATTGTTGTATTGAGCATTAGACTATATATCTAAATCTTCTACCATTTTGGCATTTTCTTCGATAAATTTACGGCGCAATTCCGGTTGGTCACCCATTAAAACAGTAAAAATTTCATCGGCTTCAAAAGCATCATCCATAGTAACTTGCAGTAATGTACGACTTTCAGGACTCATTGTTGTATCCCATAATTGTTCGGCATTCATCTCCCCTAGACCTTTATAACGCTGAACATCGCAACCTTTTCTGCCCAAACTGTTTAACTTATCATTAAGCTCTTTATCATTATAGCAATAGTGTTCTTGCCTAGATTTTGTTACTTTATAAAGTGGTGGTTGGGCAATATATACAAAGCCTTTTTCTACAAGAGGCTTCATATATCTAAAGAAGAATGTAAGTAGTAAGATACGGATATGACTACCGTCGACATCGGCGTCGGTCATACAGATTATTTTATGATAGCGTAATTTGCTTTCATCAAAATCTTCACCGATTCCGCAACCAAATGCTGTAATCATAGCTTTAATTTCTTGATTTTCTAACGCACGATCTAGTCTTGCTCTTTCTACATTAAGTATTTTACCACGCAAAGGGAGTATTGCTTGGAATCGTCTATCTCTACCGCTTTTTGCCGTACCGCCAGCCGAGTCACCCTCTACCAAATATATTTCGCATCTACTAGGGTTTCTATCCGTACAGTCTTGTAGTTTGCCAGGCATAGAGCTTGATTCAAAAAGCCCTTTCCTTCTAGTTAAATCTCTAGCATTTCGAGCCGCATCTCTAGCCCTTTGAGCCATAATAGCCTTTAAGGCAAGCTCTTTAGTTTGAGCGGGATTTTCTTCTAAAAAACTGCCTAAACCTTCGGCTAACGCTTTTTCTACAAACTGACGCATTTCGCTATTACCTAGCTTAGTTTTAGTTTGTCCTTCAAATTGCGGGTCGGTTAGCTTAACACTTATAATTGCAGTAAGACCCTCACGCACATCTTCGCCCGATAGCTTTTCGTTATCTTTTATTACATGCTGAGCATGTGCCGCATCGTTAATGATTTTAGTAAGCCCGTTTCTAAAACCTACCAAATGCGTACCGCCTTCCTCGGTGTTGATATTGTTAGCATAAGTATAAATGATTTCGTTATAGCTGTCATTATACTGCATTGCAATTTCCACCTCGGCATTCTTGAATTTATGATGAAAGTATAAAGCATTAGGAAAAAGCGTTTCACGGCTACGGTTAAGATAATCCACAAAGTCTAGAATTCCACCGTTAAATTGAAATTTTTCTTCCTTTTCTCTGCCCGCTCGCCTATCAAAAAGATTAATTTTTAGGCCCTTATTAAGATAAGCTACCTCTCTAAGCCTAGTACGCAAAAAGTCGTAAGTAAAATCAATCGTTTCAAAAATTTCTCTATCGGGGTAGAATGTAACTTTTGTGCCAGATGACTTAGTTTTACCAACTTCCGCAAGAGGTCTCATAGGCACACCACGGTTATATTTTTGACGATATACTTTGCCGTTTTTATAAACCTCTACCTCTAACCATTCCGACAAGGCATTAACAACAGATAAACCCACACCATGCAATCCGCCAGATACTTTATATCCACCACCGCCGAATTTTCCGCCTGCGTGTAGTTTAGTCAACACAAGCTCCACCGCCGAAACCTTTTCTTTAGGGTGAATATCAACAGGAATACCCCTACCGTTATCGGTAACAGAGCAAGAGCCGTCAGGCTGAATTTCGATAGTAATCTCATCACAAAATCCTGCTAACGCTTCGTCAACAGAGTTATCAACAATTTCTACAACAAGGTGGTGAAGTCCTCTCTCGTCAGTAGAGCCAATATACATACCGGGCCTTTTTCTAACGGGGTCTAAGCCCTCTAGCACCTGAATATCATCTGCGCCGTATTGAAGTTCGTCTTTAGCCATATTTTAACCTATATCTCCTAGAATTTTTACTACGATTTTTTTGAACAATAACTTTAAAATAAAAAGAATCTTTTTAACTAAAGCAACCACTTTCCCTAGTGGTACCCTCGACAGGAATCGAACCTGTAACGGCCCCTTAGGAGGGGGCTGTTATATCCATTTAACTACGAAGGCGTAGTCTTTTATAGTGTATAATATTTAAGAAAATTGGTCAAGCAAAATTAGTACTAAAAAGTTATTAAAAATCTTAATTATAAGAGTTTGACAAATATAAGTTTAAACTGTATAATGTAGGGGTATGTGTAGGCATACATTTATTTTAAGAGCTTTTTCCACTTCTTTCGACAGGAAATTTGCTGTATTTCGACAATAAATTCGCTTTAGTGAATTTATTGTAACCATAGTAAATATCAATTTTATATGGCATAAAAAATTCTATGAAAAAAACTATAAAAAGCGATTTAGTTCGTGGTAATATTGATACTATTATTCTAAAAGCTCTATACGAGGGCGATAGATATGGTAAAGACATCATAGCGGAAGTAGAACAAAAGTCTAGCGGTCAGTATGTGCTAAAGCAGGCCACGCTTTATAGTTGCCTAAAACGCCTAGAAGAACAAGGTCAAATTCGCTCCTATATGGGTGCTAAAGCAATGGGCGGTATTGGTGGTAGACGCAAATATTATACTCTAACCGATATAGGCAGAGAGGTTTTTGCTAATCATCAAAGTGAATGGGAGTATTCTAGAACTGTTATAGATAAGCTGATTTCTGATAAAGAATTTGATTTTTCGAGATTAAGTGAGGACGAAGTATATAAAACCACTACTGTTGTGGGAGAGGTCGAAACAGCTATATCTAAAAACGATATTGATATTGAAGTTGAGAATATAGAGGCAGAGGAAATAATTGAAGAAATTTTTGAAGAAGAGCAAATAAATAAATTAAAATCGGATGCTTATGAAGAAAACGATGAGGATTTTTTCGTAGAAGAAGAAAATTTACTTTACGAAATTCAAAAAGACAATTTTGAAGAAGATTTTCCTAACGAACAAGCTACTATCGAAACAACAGAATCAACAACAGCGAATGAATTTGAAGCAATTGCAGACGAATATTTAGATGCTGGAGCTTTATTAGACGATATTCGCTTAGCTATAGGCATTGATGCTAGTTTTAGCGAAAACGCTACAGAGAACAATTACGAGGCTAAACCTATTGTAGAACCTAAAGCTCTTCAAGGAGTTAATCAAGCAGTAAACAGTGACTACTACAATAGTTTTTTTAGCAACGATTTTTCGCTGTCATCTCAAGAAGCAACTCAACCTCCACAACATCCGTTCGATAATTTAATAGATAGCGAACAAAATAACGACCATTTATTTGAAATTGTAGAATCAGAAGAAGATATTAAAGCTAAAGAACTAGCAAAAAAAGCATTATTCGGCGAGGATGAAGAACCTAAATTTACTGGTTTTATGGATTACCGTCCCGACCCATTAGGCTTAGAAAAAGTAGAAGAAACACAAGTGGAAGAGCTTAAAAACACTTCTAACGATGACAATAGAGCAGAACAAAAAGACGACAATTTTTTAAGCTATTCTACCCGTGTATATAATTCAAGCGAAGGCGAAACCGATTTAGAGCGTAATTATCAAGCAATTTTATCTAGGCTTGTAGCTAACCAAACGACAACATTAGAAGAAGTACCGCACGGAGAGCTTGCAGAACCCGCTGTTATTCCGCCCAGCCAAGATATTTTAGATACAAAACGCCAACTAGAATACGAGTTTTACGGAGTAAGCTATCCTGAAAAACTTATTGCAACTCAACAAGATACACTGCCTACTATAACCAACTCCACTAGTTTGGCCACAGTTGATAATGCCAGCGTTGTAGTTTCTAGAGAGTTGGATGACGATATTATTATCCGTACTTATTCGCATAATGTAAGGACAGAAAAAGATGAAAACTTCTATTATTATTCTAACCGCCTAAAACTTGTGCATTTTATGATAATGTTTGGCATAATGTTTGCTGTTATTGGCATTGTGTTTTTGTTAGAGAACTTTGCTATAGAGGCAGGTCGTCCTAGCAATTGGGAGGGGCTTAATGCTTTTGTTTATGTTATATTTATTGTACTAACGGCAATACTTCCTATAGTTGCTTTTGTAAATGCGTTTATAGAAATTGATAAACAAAAACGAATACAATACAGTTTTAGAAATGCACTGTTATTCCGTTTTGCTTTAGTTGTACTATTTTTAATAATAACATATCTTATAAATGTTTACTTTGGCATGATGCCAACTATGAATAATGCCCTAGACCACTTTGTAACTTTATTACTGCCAGCACTTATGTCGCTAACATTCCCGATAAGCTCAATAGTCTTTTATGCCTTATTTAAAAGTGGTAGGTATGCGGTTTAGTTTAGCACTTAGTCATTATTATTGAATAATAATTTGCAAAAAATACATGTAAGAGGAGGAAACTTATGCAAAATACTTGTTCTCATTGTGGAGCTATAAAAATGGGAAATAATGCTTATTGCTGGCAATGCGGATCAAATCTTTCGTTGCAATCCAACTATTTTCCCCCACCACCAACATCTAGTGATAATGGTAATTTAGATAATCCTACAAATAATAACGTAACGAGTAGACCAAAAATACCGCCTCAGCAATCAGATTCGCAACATCAGCTGTCTACAACTTTCCCACCTCCTCCAAACTATTTTCAACCATATTACACACCTCAAGCAAATACTCCCCCGCCGTATCTGTATAATCATCACAATCCACAATACTATAGCCATAGCAATGCATACAACAACCAAACTAAAGAACCTATAAAAACAACAATGCAAATTGTTTTGGGTGTTATAAACATTATCTTTGGTTTAGGAATTTGGATTAGTTTTATTTTAGGCATCATTGCCATTGTTATGGCATCTGGTGCTAACTCTAGTCCCGATGGAGAGAATAAAATAAAAACAGCTCGTATATTAAATATTATAGGACTTTCTATAATCGGATTAATTATTTTAGCAATAGTTGCTATTATCTTAATTGTTGTTATCTTAGAATCAAACTCTAACCCAAACTGGAATCATATGTCCTATTTCTTTTAATATAATTAATAACTCTACAAAACACATTAAAAGCGTAGCTATATATAAATATAGCTACGCTTTTATATTTTGCTTAGGCAAACAAATCACTTTAATTATTCGATTTCGTTCTCAAAACTATCATTTTCAATAGATCGATTACTTGTTTCGCTATCACTCCCTTCTAGAGTTCCATCTTTGTAACCATCTTGCACTATATCGTGACTTAAAATAGAATCTATTACAATTTCTAAGTCTGCACCTACAAAACCACCACTACCTACTATGCGACTTGTTATGCGATTAGAACTGATAACTAACATCGGACGAGCCATCATAGAGCTATCTACATTATCAATAAGCGGCTCTAATATAGGAAAGAAAAAACCAAAGAAAATAAATGCTGAGAGTACAAAAATCAATCCCCTGACTCCACCTACAGCTCCGCCAATTAGTCTAGAAACAATAGATGGTGTTTCTCTACTTGATAACGCTTTGCTAACTTTTCTGATAATATGTGAAACAATTGCTAAGATTGTCCTTACAATTGCAAACATAATAAAAGCTATAACCGAAGTAAAAATCGCAAATACTAAAACCGCTATAGTTGCGTTGTGCATACTAACCGCACCGCTAGTTACAGCATAACTAGACTCAAGATACTGCATAAATGGAAAGAGTAATAAGCCTGCAATTCCTTCGGTTTCAGTTAAAAATTGCGGAATAACTTCTACAAGATTTCCAAAAATTGCTTCGCTATATAAAAAATTGGCTATGCCTTCCACTTGAACTAACGCACCTGCTACAACTCCTGCTAAAAAGAAGGTTATTAAAAACGATGCCGTCCAGCCTAATAATCCCATAAAAGATTTTATCCAACCTTGCCACAGGCCTAATAATATTCCTCCTACGATTATTACAATTATTATTATATCTACTATCATATTTTTTTATTGTGTATTATTTTATTTTCTTTTGAATAAATAAAAGTCATGAAAAATATCCTTACCAAAAAACATTTTATTAAACCAATTTTAAAAAAATTTTAGTGTTTTTTGAGGTTTAATCCTTTGTAAAAATGAGCATACTTCTTGCCGTGTCTATTAAAATGCGGTTACAAGAGGTTTTAGGATTGGGAGCAAATAAGCTCCCCATTTTGCTATGCATAGGAACCGACAGAGTTACTGGTGACTGCTTTGGTCCGCTTGTAGGCACTAAATTGCTAGAAAGGTTTAATATCAACACTTTTGTATACGGCAGTCTATCTAGACCTGTTACTGCCTTAAATATATTAGAAACTGTCGCTTTTATAAAGCTAAAGCACCCTCATCATACCATTTTAGCCGTTGATTCTTCACTTGGAAAAGTCACAGATATTGGAAAAATCAGAATTATAGCTGATGGCATTTACCCAGGAGCCGCAACCGGTAAAAATCTACCTAAAGTGGGTGATTTTTCTATTACTGCCACAGTTGCACCTATGGGAGATAGTTCGCTACTATACGGCGTTAAACTAGGTCTGGTAAACTCACTTGCAAATACTACTGCCGAAGCAATCGCACAAGCAATAAAAGAATTAGATTTAATTGCTGTGTAAACATTACAAAAGAATTAAGCGAAAGTGTACTCAATTCATACTATAAATTTTAACCAAAAATCACTTTTTAGTCAAATTAGAATTAGATTAAAATTATATTAGATGCTCTATTTAAGCGTTATCTTTTCTAATACCTCCAAAATTTTCGAAATAGCTTCTTTGCCTGCAATGTAACCTGCTTATATTGATTCGTGGTTTTTGCGATAGATTAGTAGATTGTGCTTGCCTTGATTTGGTGTAATTAAAAAATCGCATTCAGTTTTTACTTTATCTCTATTAGCTATCCATTCTGATATTGTGAGTATGCGTTTTACCATACTTAGTACATTTTAAACCTTTACATTTTCTTTTGGATTAGGCATAGCATCTACGCTTATTTACAAAATCGGCACCTAATGCCCTACACGCATTAGCGGGAATCCTTTCTAGCAATCTCCGTATAGAAAGCGTTGACCTTCTTGTATTTCAAAAGGTCTAATCAAAATAGGTATTGCTTCATACTTGCTCTAATTGCTTCTGCATTTTCATAAATTATATTCTTAAAATGAAAAATAAGTTGCTAGTATTAAAGGTTTCGCTTCATTCGCAACAAACTCACTTATATCGCCGTTTAGCCTTAGGAGTTCTCTAACCATGCTAGATGATATATGCGAAAATTGGGGGCTTGTTATAAAGTATACGGGTTTAATGTTTTGATTTTGAGAGTGATAAATTTGTGATAACGGTTGTTCGGCTAAAAAATCCTTTTCATTTCTAAGACCTCTAACTAAATACGAAGTGCCTTGATTCTTTAGAAAATCGGTTAGTAGTCCTTCAAAAGCAACAACGTTAACATTTTTCAAGCCCTCAACGCTTCTTTTAACTATTTCTATTCTTTTTTCTATCGGTGCTTGATTTTGTCTGCCTGTGTCTAGGGCTACACCGATAACAACACTGTCGAACAGTTTCAGTGATTTTTTAACCACTTCCAAATGCCCTATAGTAAATGGGTCGAAAGTTCCAGGATATATTGCTTTCATATTAGTTTTGCTCCTTATTAAAAATTGTTAAAAAACTCAACACAGTTTCCCCTATTATCCTACTATCTACATCAAAATACTCGTTAAAGTTGTTTATATTAGCTACAATTGTCTCGAGAGCATTTTTAACATCGTGTTCTACTACGATAATACCGCCCTCGTTAAGCAGTTCTAGTTCAATTATTTTAGCAATGGCCTTACTCTCTAAGCCCTCTTTATACGGAGGATCTAAAAATATAATATCGAATTTTTTGCTGTTTTCGCTAGTTGCTATCGCTTTTAACGCTTTAGAAAAGTCACTGCAAAAAACCTTTGCTTTTGTATCAATAACACCTAAATTTTTTTTGCATAATGCTACCGAGCTCCTACTACTATCTACAAAAACTGCTTCCGATGCTCCCCTGCTTAACGCTTCAATCCCTAATGCTCCGCTACCACAAAATAAGTCTAATGCTACAGGATTTTGACAATTGCCAGTAAAAAAATCCTTAGAAAACAAAATACTAAACAGCGTTTCTTTTACTCTGTCTGTGGTTGGTCTAGTAATTTTTGTGCCTTTAGGGCTAAATAAACTCCGTCCCTTAAATTTGCCTGCAATTATCCGCACCACAATATTCTAGCATAGGAGTTAAAATATAGTCAAGTACAACATCATGAGATTGAGGCGAAAAATTGCAAAGTTGTTCATCGAATGCTATTCCTATTTTTATTGTATGCGAATGATTTTTGAAATAATTGTCGTAACAACCTTTACCAAAACCAATTCTATGTAAATCTTTGTTAAAGCCAAGTAGCGGAGTTATTGTGATTGAAGGTGTTTTGATAAAAATCTCACCCGTTACCAAATCAACAGCACTCATAATAAAATTATTATCGACTTTGGGGATAAGGATTTTATAGTTAAGTTTTTTCAGTTCGTTGATAATTCGCCTTGTTTCCACTTCACTATCAAAAGATTGATAAATAAAAATTGTTTTATCTACATCAAATTCTTTCAATAATAAAAACAATCGTCTAAAAATCGCATCCTCTTTAGACTGCCTGTCCATTATATCTTGCCGTATTGCTTTTAGTTTTTGCCTTAATAAGTCTTTCATTGTACATTGATTTTTGTGCAGTGTGCATTGTATACATACTCTCTAACCACTCGTCCCTTAAAGCTCGTTAAAACCTCATAACTATTTGTACCCACTTGTCTAGCCACATCCTCAGCACTTAAACCCTCGCCCATAATAACAACAGGTGTACTGTAACTAGCCTTTACCCCTGTTATATCCACCATAGTAATATCCATACAAACTTGACCAACTATAGGACAAAGTACCCCGTTTACTTTTACTTTTCGATTAGTAGATAATGGATTTTCTTTTCGTCTAATACCGTCAGCATAACCTGCTCTAATGGATGCAATCAGCACATCTTTATCCGCTGTAAAATTGCCGTACGAAATATGCTCACCTTTTTTAACTGAAAAAATCTTAATAATAGGAGCAGTAACCGTCATAATCGGCTTTACAATATCACTTGCTCCATAGCCGTAAAGCCCAAGACCTGGACGAATTGCATTTAAGTAAAACTGTTCTGGCAAATTTACGCTAGCTGTTGCAGATATATGTTTTTGAATATTCTTAGGTAAATTTGCCGTTGATGAGTGAAAAATCGCTAATTGCTCAAAGCTACTCTTAACATCTACTGCGTTATATAAATGAGAAAACACCGAGTGTAACTTAAAATCCGCTAATAAAATCCTCTCGTATGCTTGTTGTACTTCGCTAGGTGCTACTCCAAGGCGATTCATTCCTGTGTTTATTTCTAAATTTACTAGTCTTGATAATGGCTTTAATTTTCGCAACTGCTCTATATCTCTAAGGCAACAAATTGTCGGAATCATATTTTCTGTCCAAAAATTGCCCTCAACTCTTTCGCACGGAGATAGTATATGAATTGGTTTTGTTATTCCTTCCTTTACTAAAGCCGTCGCTTCTCGCCTATCTATAACAGCAAAACCATCTATAAACGGCTCAGCTACAGGAGCTAACACACTTGCCCCGTGTCCGTAAGCGTCAGCTTTAACTACTGCAATAATGTTTGTCCTAACCTTACTCTTGATTGCTTTAATATTACTAATAAATCTATCACAATCAATTTTAGCAATTAAGGACATCTAGACTATATATGCGACAAATAGATTTTTTGATACAAAAAATCTATTTCAATAAGGAATGAGAAACTAATGACCTATGCAAGTTAAATAATTGAATTATTATGGAGGCAATAAGCACAACAACTTTTCTTTTGTATCATTTCTAATTTTTCATTAAATTCTCATATTTTCTAATTTCCGCAAAATATCGGCTGTATTCGATGCCATTTAATTCGCCTGCGGTTTTGTTGTTATAACCCTCGGGAATAAAAATTTTATCAAAACCAAAACCACCATTGCCCTTGGGCTCATTTGAAATCTCTCCATTTAATTCGCTACTAAAAAACTTAGCGTTCTCCATATTCTTCTCACCAATTTTAGCTAATCCAATCACACATTTAACTTTAGCTTTTCTACCTAATCCTTCAAGCCCATCTAACAACCTACACATTTTATCTAATCCTAACTCACTACAAAAAAACTTTATAAATGTGCCAGGCAACCGCCCTAACGCTTCAAATTCCAATGAAATATCCTCTACTATTAAATATGAGTTTTCTGATTCATCCCTATCGTTCCCGTTCTTATCTATCTTAAAATCCCCTAACGCAAATTGCAATTTATGTCTTACAACTTCCTCTAAATCTAAACTCTGAATTTCAGGCAGCTCCAAGCTATAATGACTAACATTATCAAAAATCTTGCTTAGTACAGCTAACGAATTTTTAGCCTTATTAGGATTGCCTGTAGCTACATAAATTTGCTTCTTAGATAAAAAACTTGCCATGTGATTATTATATATCACACGGCAAATTTTGAAAAGTATTAAAATATCTTTTAAATAAAATATTATTAGTAGTATTTGTCTGCCATTACGCTACAGAAGTTGCAGTTGTAAAGATTGTATTGATACGAATGTAATCTCTTATAGTAGATTCATTACCTCTTAGACGCACTACATCTTGCAAATTATGAATCGGCAAACCTGCTGTTCTGTTGTTTTCTTCTAAAACACTAACTCTAACGCTAGCAACACCGCCCTCGAAACGCATTTGAATATATCTAGCTATATCATAAGGCATTACAATTGTAATAGTATCGCTATTATCTGTGTTGTGAAGAATAAACGCATTAGCCTCTTCGTCTATTGCCACTTGAGTATCAGCTGTAGTTATATAAATTCTATCGATTAGTCTAGTATTAGAAAGCGTAACAGTTACACGGCTCTCATGAGAGAATGTACGGTAAATAAAAGCTCTAGAAGGAACAACACCTTCGCCTGTTAAAAATCTAGGAGTAACTGTAGCATCAATAGTAAAATCTGCCGGTGGCGTCATTGCATATGTGTTTCGAGCACTATTAAAGCTAAGACCCGGTACATAATCTGAAATTTCACGAATATTGCTAAGTTCACCAACTTCTAATCTTCTTTCAGCACCATCTCTTATATAATTAAATGCCCCGACTCTAAAGTAATTTTCGATATCAGGTGTACTTGAGTTTATTTTGCTATTAAAACCACCACCAAAAGCTGAGAAAAGCGTTAAAGCAACAAACGCAAACATAGCCATTATAGTAATACCATAAGCATGATGATACCTTAACTTACCTTTTTCTTTAGTAACTTTTTTGTAGGTTTTTTCTGTAAATTTACCTTTTTTAGCAGGGTCTTCTACCATCTCGGTAACTACTTCTTCGGTACGGATAATTTGCGGAATGCGTGAAAACATTTTAGTAAATATAGGCTTAAGCATTTCAGCAAATGGAAGAATAACAGCTAATAACGGAGCCATAAATAGCACTAATACAGGCAACATAATCAGCGGAGTAAGGTTACCGATTAGCACAATAGCAAATATAGCAAGTGGCAGAGTTATAATACTTGCCCAAACATATGGGAATAAACTTTCTATTTCTGTGCCAAATTTTTCTTTGAATTTGTTTTTTAGCAGCATTGTTATAAGCATAATAACAAGCTGAATTAGCGACAATATTGTAAATACATATGCTAATTGTGGCATAATAAATGCTGTTAATACAGCTAAAAGTGCTGTTATAAACACACCGCCACGCACAACTGAAGGCGATTTTATAAAGAATGCTTTTTTAAGCGGAATATAAACAGCAATTGATGCTATTATAAATATAGCTATAGCAGACAAAAGAATTCCTGGATTAAACAAACTAAAGGTTATAAACGCATTTATACTAATTACTCCAAAAGCTGCTAAATATAATGCCATTATCGAATAAAAAGCAAACACAACCAATCCGCCTACAGTTACCGCTATTAGTTGAGTAACCGCACCAAGCGATACCTTTAGCATACTAAATGATTTAAATTTGATATTTAGTACAAGTATCAATAATACAAGTAATAAAATAATTGCCGCTAAAATATACTGCATAAAACTAGCTGTTCTAACATTAAAACCAAAAAAGTTATGATAGACAGCACTTGTACTACCGCCTTCCATTAAAGCAGATAAATCGCCATTACCAAATGCCTCGATAACTTGTCCCATAATGCCAGCATGGCGAGTAACAATATCTCTAGAAATATTTTCCATATTGTCCTCTACTGTACGCATATGCCTACTATCGCCAACATTACTAAAAGTCAAACTAGGAATATTACCCGCAAAATGATGTTCCTCAGCATAAGGTGACATCTCAAATAATTCTATAATCGAACTATTAGCAGCATCTGAGTTGCCTAGCATAGCAAGTGTTTCATTAGGTGATACACCTGCATGTGTTACCATAACAGGACCTCTATTGCCGTGCGTAGTAAATTGAGCAATAAAGTTAATATTATCTACAATGTTATGTCCGCTACCGGGACGAAGTAATCGCATTTGATTAAGAATAGTCCTTAACCCCATATCTTGCTCTAAACCACCGTCAGCAAATACGAATAATAAATCGTTAGAATGACTAGGGTTAGAAGCACTTAGCAATTCCCTTATATGCTCTATCATAGCACCAATTAAGGCACTACCGGTTGCTTCAGGACCAATAGAATCAATATTAACAGTAATTAATGCTACATCGGGTCTATCTGCACCTGCTACAGTTTGAGAGCCAGGTATAAAAACAATTGTGTTTTGTAGTAAATTTTCTTGAACATTGTGATTTCTTAAATAAACAATTCTTTCATCTCTTTCTGTAGCACTAGAAAGAGTTTCGCTATTTGCCATAACGCTAAATGTAGCTACTGTAGCAGTAGCTCTACCATTTTCACTAGCATTTAAGATACCAGTAGCAACAAAATATTCATCATCCTCAACAACATTAAAAGTAGTTCTAGCATTAGTAGTAGCACTAGAAATTATTTGGCTTTCAATGTATGCTCTAGTATTTAATGTAGCCGTAGTATTCATGCTGTTGCGACCGAAGTTCATAGTTCCATCAGCATTTCGTACTGCACTAATTTCTACAATCGCCTCTGCATGAGTTAAAGCTCTGTCGACAAACTGTTCACCTACTCTATTATTAGAGCCTATGCCGTAAGCACCTAAAAATCCAAAGACTATAGCTATAATCGCTACAATCGTCATAATTGGATAGTAAATTTTCTTAAAAATCTTCATTGGTTCCTCCAAAAAAACCGTCATCTCGTGGCATTATTTATAATTTTTAATTAGCTTAAGTTTAATTTATGCCAAAAAAATACCCACACCCTCTTAGTATATAACAAATAAAATAAAAGTACAAATAAATTTTTTAATAAAAAAACAATTTTTCATTTTTGTTTTTTATATTGACATTTATTCTTTAGATTTTTTTGGTCGACATAAATCGTTTTTTATCACTAGCTTTAGACAAAATTTGCTAGTTTTTTTTTGTTATGATTATCAAAGCTATTGCTACTACTACTTTCTATGAAAATCATTTATAAAAAACTAAATAACATATTATATATCGGCATTGCAGGCGAACTAGATGAAGCAGTTGCTCAAAATGCCAGAGATACACTGGATAGTCTTATAGAAGAACCACATATAAAAAAAGTTATGCTTGATATGAGCGAGCTTGTTTTTATGGATAGCACCGGCATAGGCGTGCTACTTGGTAGATTTAAAAAATTAAAAGCTAGAGGAGTGCCTCTACATATAGCAAACCCAACAAAAGCGGTAGATAAACTACTAACCCTTTGTGGCATATATCAATATATGCCCAAGGTTAGTTTTTAAGGAGAAATTTTTATGAACACAAAAACATTAAAAAGAAACACTAAAACCAGTAGCTTTTGCTACAAATCGGGAACTACTCCCGACAACTTTATGAGCCTTCGCATTGAAGCCATAAATAAAAATGAAGCCTTCGCTAGAAGCGTTGTGGCGGCGTTTTGTGCTAGCGTTAATCCAACTGTAGAGCAACTAACAGATATAAAAACCGCTGTTAGCGAAGCTGTTACTAATAGTGTTGTTCACGCCTACAACTCTAAAGGCGGAATTATAGAAATAAACGCCAGTCTTTACGCTAGAAGTGTACATATCGAAATTCTTGATAGCGGCATGGGCATTATTGATATTGCCACCGCTAGACAACCATTTTACACCACCCGTGCCAGTGAAGAACGAAGCGGTATGGGCTTTACTGTTATGGAATCCTTTATGGACGAACTAGCGGTAGAAGCTAGAGAAGGCGGCGGGCTTATAGTAAAAATGGTTAAGCATTTTGATGTGAGTGCTTAAATATTTATAAACTCTCTATAATTTTTTAATATCTTCATCTTTGATGTAATGCTCCAAAAAGCCACATTTTCGACAAACATAATGTTGGATTTTCGCTGATTTCATAAGACCAAGCGGAATATGTTCAAATAACATATTTCCATGCCTTGCACTAATGCCTGGCGATTTTTTGAAAATCGCTATATCGGCACTCTCGCATTTAGGACAGTTTCCATTTTTCATAATATTTCATCTACCTCCTTTTTAACAATCTTGCAAAGGTTTTAACAACATTATATTTTATTTTTTCAAATTAATCAACTCCTTAAATTTTTATAAATGACCGAAGTAATGACAACAACTGAAAATAGTGAAAAACTAGCAGCATCTTCCCTTTCGCCGATTGATGATAGCAAAAGCGAGACTTTTGAACTTATAAAAAAAGCACAAAGTGGGTGCGAGAGTTCTAAATCTAAACTAATTGAGGATAATTCTCCGCTTGTTAAAAGCGTTATTAGACGATTCAAAAATCGTGGAGTTGAATACGACGATTTATATCAGTTAGGTTGCTTAGGTTTTTTAAAAGCAATTAAGAACTTTGCTCCTAGCTTTGGAGTACGATTTTCTACCTATGCTGTACCTATGATAGCGGGTGAAGTAAAACGATTTTTGCGAGATGACGGTTATATAAAAATCTCTCGTAGCGTTAAAGCCTTAAATCATAAAATCAATTTTTTTATAGAAAAATATAAAGCGGAATTTCAAAAAAGTCCTGATATCGAAACAATTGCTAAAGAATTTAATATAGAACCGCAAGAGGCGGTTTTTGTTATGGATAGCGGACGCTTTCCTTTATCACTTTACGAAAAAACAGATGAAGAAACCGGACAAGAACTTCTTGATAAAATTGCTAGTAAAGAAAATACGGACGATAAAATCGATCGCATTATTCTAAAGGATATAATATCCTCTCTTCCCGATAGAGAAAAAAAGATAATACTACTTCGTTATTTTAGAGATAAAACTCAATCCGAAGTAGCAAAAGTCTTAGGTGTTTCGCAAGTGCAAGTTTCTAGATTAGAAAGTAAAATTTTGAGCAAACTAAAAAATGCACTAGGATAATCTATTTAACAATAAAAAATGTCGTATTTACTTGTAAATACGACATTTTTTATTTACTATAATCTACGGCCCACATAAGCTCTATTTACCATTGCATCTAAGTGGTTTCTGTAATGTCCATGCCTTTCTACAAAAAACGGTCTCATTGCGTTTATATGAGCGTTCCAATTACTTAGAGATGATTCTACAGTTCTGGCACCTGTCATAGAGAAACGATTGTAATGTGTTGCTAAAACAGGACGGCGAGCTTCTACAAATTCTTCAAATAAAGCTTCTAAGCTTTGCTGACTTAAACCATTTTCCATTAAATGTATAGCTCTAGCACGCATTCGTTCAGCAAAATAGCGATTATTTACAACTCTTAAAACCCTTAACCAAGTTCCCCGTTCGTGATTTAAACTTCTATCAGATATTCTATAAGTTATCGTACAAAAACTATTAGCTCTTCCCCAAACTCCACTGCCGCTCGGTGTGCCATTTACAGGAATAGCCCTATCCATATCGTGCAGTATAAATCTCCATCTGCCATCCATATAAGGATTAGGGCTGTTTCTATCCGGTCTTGCCGCTCTAAAAGCCCTAACATTATTTTGTATCCAGTCGTTATTGCCAAAAAAAGTATTAAATATAATATAATCCATTACATTATATATACATACAAACTGCTCAAAAAGTTGCTCCCTTACGCAATCGTATCTAGGGTCATTATCTCTTATAAATTCCCACATTTCAGTATACTGAGTCATTGTAAGACCGCCGGCTTCTTCTTGAATTTCGGTGTATCTCATATGTGGTGGCATACCGGGGACAGCAATCCAAGTACCGTCTACCATAGAAACATTATCTCTAGCTAAGCCCGCTCTAGCTAATGTAAAGAAAGAATTACTTGTATGCTCTCTCATAGTAGTAAAACCCCAAAACTCACCATTGATAATTTTTACAGCTAGACGGTAATCACCACGAAATATGTTACCTCCGGCATTAAAAGCCGCTTGTTGCATAAACGGGTCTCTAAGATGGCACCACCAAAAGCTATTACCACCATTCCATAATCTAAAGCGAGTAAGACTTTCTAATCCATCAAACACCTCATGCGTAATCTCACCTTCTAGTTCGTTTCTTGCTACATGCACATTTATAGTGCGTTGTGGGTTGCCTCTGCTTCCTCTACCGCCTAATTGGCTAGAGGCAGGCATAGAAAATTTCCTATTGTATCTACCGTTTTCTATCTCAAAAAACTCATAATTAAATATCCGTCTTTGAGCCGGAAACTGAATATTACTTTGTGGCGAAGTATCACGATATACATCCAAAAACTCACTATAAGCTGCTGTAACAGCTATAATAGGCATATCTCCAAATATATCACTAAAATCTTCCCATACTAAAAAAGTGGTTGTAATAATCTCGCTAGCAGGAGTATTACCTAAAAATGCTCTAAAGCGAAAAGCTGTACCTTGTCTAAGATAAGTCGACGGAGCCGGTGTTCCTCCACCAGTACCATAACCAGTAGTATTTGCTGTATGACGACTTAAAATAGAATACCAATGCCAATGAGAAACTGTGTTATCTCTAACAGGCATAAGACCACTCTCGGGCACACGACCGCTTACTTGAATATTTCCATTTTCTCTATTTGTCCACCAGGGCACTATAGATGTTGTGCTTGGCGTGTTGCGGGATATAAATCTATTTGCCCCGGGAGTCGGGTCGGTGCCGTCTATTGTATAATAAATAACAGCCGCAGGGTTTATGTGTCTAATTTCCAAATCAAAACCCTCACTAAAAACACCAGGGGCGTGCGATAGCGCAAAGTCACCTATGCGGTGCCCCGTCGGTATCCCTGTAAGTTCGTATAATTCATCTTGAAGCTCTCTAATTCTGGCATTTGCCGCATCTAATGCTGCTTGTAAAGCTGTTATATTTTGATTAGCCGCACCCAAATTAGCTAAAGCATTATTTAGATGAGCTTGTAGTGCATCAACTGTTGCTTGTAATAAATCAATATCTGTACTATTATTCTGCAACAATGCAAGTAATCTTGCTATTTCTTGATTACCTTCATCTCGCTCGTTTTCTAGGTCTCGTAGCCTATTTTCAAGATCAGCAATTTTGTCCAAAAGCTCGCTATTGTCAGAAGAAGTCTCCAAACAACCTATAATAGGAATCATTACCAGCAAAAGACATACTAATATTATGATAATTTTTGTTAATTTTTTCATTAAAACACCTCTAGCAGCAATCGCATTATAATTGTATTATTATGTAGAATAAATGTGATTACAAAATAATTATACCTCATTATACAAATTTTGTCAACCATTATTTTTTGGCAGCTTCTTTATTATTATATAAATCACAACAAAGGCCAGCACTATAAATACTACGCTAAAAAATGCAGACAGCCATATTGTAGAAGTAAAAAATATTATTTGAGCTCTTATACCTACAGATATAAAAATGGCTCGGCTGGATAAGCTGAATAGTAACATTATAAAAGGCAAAATTAAAAATAATGATAATACTATTATAGATATACAAATAACTAGATGTTTTATATCAACACTAAACCGTAAACCTAAAGGCTCTAGCTTTTCAGCTTTTTGAGTAAGTAGCTTAGCTTGCAGTAGCATAAGTAGCATGGCTACCAGTGCAACTAGCACAATAATAACGATACAAAACGCTTGAACAATCTCCACTATACCAACAAAATCCCCTACCGCTAGCCCGTCAATGTTTTCTGCTCTAACCGTAGCACCACCTGTACCTACTATGTTGCTAACTTCAAAAAGTAAATTATCAACCTCTACCTCACTTTTTCCTATAATAAGTAGCTCGTTAAACGGTCTAACATCGTTTGCTAATAAGCACAAATTTACTAAAATAAAACTCCCACCAAAGTAATCACTATCTACTATGCCAATTATTTCTTTTTGATGCTCAATTGTGCCATGAGTAAAACTCAAACTTTGTCCAAGTGATAAATATCTATTTCGTGCTAACCTATTCCCGATTATTATACCGTTATCTTCTAAAACGCTACTTCCAAAAAACCTAAGTCCGTCATCTTCTAAGCCTATAACTGTTGTATTAAAAATCGCATTAGAAACACTTATAGGAGTATTTAATAGCACACTAGCCCTTAAAATGTTATCTATGCCATCAAGTTCTAAAAGCTGATTTACTAAAGTGTTATTAACACTCGTAAGTTCGGTTACAACAATATCAAACGGATAATTCATATCTTCGACCAATATAGTAGACGCCTCTATAATTGTGCTAGATATTGCCACAACTAGCATAGCCACCATTATAAATGATAACAATCTACTAAAGCCATTTGAGCCTGCAATCTGATTAAAACGCAAAGTGTAGATGTTTTGTTTTATTTTAGACAACACCAAAAAACCGTATTCGATGATTTTCGGAATACTATAAATTAAACCTATAAGAAAAATAAACAGCACAATCAATAAAAGATAGCTAACAGATTGAATAATACTTATAAAAACTAAAGCGACAACTAAGCTTATCCAAAAAACAATAACCTCTTTATATCGCCAAAGTAAAAATTTGGATTTTTCTGTTACAGCTTTTTCACTTTTTATGCCCACTAAACTAGCTAGCATACTCAAAACAAAGCCTCCGCCAAGAGCTAAACCTAAAGCTAATCCACTAACAGAAATTCCGCTAGCAAAAAAATGTGCGTTACCTAACAATGCTACAACTGCATAGGATATTCCCACAGCTAAAATAGACGAGAGCAAGCTTAAAAAAACTGCCATTAAAAGCGTAATCGCCACCGCTTGAGACTTTCGCAATCCTAAGTTTTTTAAAAGTACAAAATCATGCCTAGCGGTCGAAAACTTTAATCGCATCAGCACAAATAAAGCTACTAAAGCAGATAATGCAGATATCATTGATAGTAAAACCGTATGTACACGCATAGAATTGGCTTGGTCGGAATTTAAAAAATTACCCTCTATTGTTTGTACTAATAGGTGGCGATAATTATAGTCGCTATAAATAACATCCTTTATGGCAGTTGTGGCTTTGGAATTTACTGTTCTTATAAATGCGTGAGTAACAATAGTAGAGCCCATAGCAGGAATAACTCGATTAAGAGCGATGCTAGGTATAAACACCGTATCGCCACCTGCAAAAATGCCCTCGCTTTTAGCGATAGTGGCTATTTCAAATACTGTAGTTCTACCACCAAAAACAATACTCACCCTATCGCTTATATTTGCACTATTTCTAATTGCCCAATCTTCTGAAACAATTATATGACTCGTATGAATAACTTGAGGAAAAAAGTCAGATATTATAGGATTAAATGCTTGTTGAGTATTAAAGTCGCCTGCAATAAGCCTAACAAAATTAGCATGGGTTTCGCCGAATTGAATAGAAGCAAATGTTCTAAAAAAACCATGAATTTCGGTTGAATTTTCTTGTATTCTATTATCGTCTCTAAGTTCGCTAAGCGAAAAAAAACGGGTATCACTATCGGGAGAAGTGCTTAAAATCAAATCTACATCACCACTAAATTGCTTTGAAGCCACAAAAAACACATCATCAATAATAGCTGGCGAGGCAATCGCCACCACCAGCATAGAAATAGTTAAAGCCAAAGCAAATATGCTAAATATGGTTAGCAAAATGCTCTGCTTTATATTCGCTACAAAGTATATTTTTATAATGTTCATTTTTTACTAAAACTCCCATACCCATTGATTTTGGTACGGAAGTGAATATGTTTTATGCTTCTGTAATTGCATATACAATATCTCTAAGCCATTCGGCGGTAAAGGATGCGTTGTTCCAATCTATTGAGGCACTGTTTTGTAGATCCGCTAACTCTCTAAGTTCGTCTGGCATAGCATTAAGAACATCTAATATATCATCAGGCGGAGTACCGCCGATAGATGTAAGCATATCTATAATGCCGTCCATACCCATGCCACCGTCGGAACTTAGCCCAGCGTCTAACAGCCTAGCTAGCAATATAACACTTAAATCCACATCAACCTCATCTGCTTGCGCACTAACCACTACACCATGCAGGCTATCTGCAAATGACGGAGTAATAACTTGCAACATAGCTAAATAAGTTTCTCTAATCGGCGACCAATTTAATACAAAGTCATCTATTGCTTCTGTTATCTCTGTTACTTCAGTAGCATCAACCGCCCATATAGTGCCAAAAACCTTAGCAATTTCACCAAGTGCCGACACAGTTTGCTGGTCTAAAACTTCTAATGCTTCTATGCTGTCGTCTCTTAGAGCCATAATCAAACTTCTAAATTCAGCTTGATTATCTATATAAATAAAGCTATCATCACCCGCCATAAGCGTTTGTAACTGCCATTGCAACCTAATAATCGCAAAAGTAGCACTAAAAGTGTCTACTAGGGTATCTTGACCCAAATCTAATATGCCGTTAAAAACATCTATGGTCTCTCTAGCCTCTACAGGATTCAAAAATTCCTCTGCACCTAACTCAATCACATCTCGAAATCCATAGATCATCTGATATGTAAATATAGCAAGCGCCACATTGCTAAGTGGAATATCCATAAGCTCTAGCATAAACTCCATCTCGTCGATTTCGCCATTTATAAAGCTCTCTACACTATTCAGGATTTCATTAAGCGTTTGCTCAGAAATGCGAGCTTGACGGAGTGCATAAACAATATCGTCGGTTAAGTTTTCGCTAGCGTCTAATAGCCAATCGGGCATTTCAATGCCGTCCTCTAGTAGTTCTTCTAGCACACTAGTAAAAGCATCCTCTACAATTCGCTCTATCCGATGTATCGTAGTCGAACTATAGTTAGGAAGAGGAATATAATTAGTAGTTTCACTCTCTCTGCAACCAACAAATGCCAGCATATTTATGCTAGCTAATAGCACCATCATTGCTATCACTACGACTTTTATGACTTTTACAAAACTTTTCATAAACAAAGTTGCAAATAAGCAATCAACTTACCCAACGAAAAAACAATAACATATGCTATCTTTTTTGTCAATGCTTTTTAGGTTTACATAATCCTATATAACCGATTGATGTTTGACAATCGATATATAAACTCAGTATAATAATAAGATTGTGCCTTCTTTCATTCCATTTATATTTGTCGGTTATATTATAAACGCAACTCTTAGCAGCTTATGTTTTAAGAAAAACAAAGTGAGTGCTTTAGATACTCTACTCACAATTGCTGTTTTTGGATTTGTTATAAACGGTTTAGTTTTTGCGTTTGGATTTATTTGGCTTGATTTAACGAATTATGTAACTTGGATAACTTTTTTGTGGAGTTTACTTAGAGGAGTATTGATTGTAGCAGGATTGTTTTTTGTTGTTAAAGCGTTTCAGCGTTTGCCTGTTACTCTAATCTCCCCTGTTACCATGGTTAGCATTGTGCCGTTATTATTTTTGAGTTGGTTGATTTTTGATGACGAGGTTAGCACTATTATAATTATATTGGTACTTACTATGCTAGTAGCTTGTATCGGACTGGTTTTTGTAGAACATAAAAATCAAGCAAATGCCAAGGCGGTACCAAGTTCTAGTTTGGGTAGTAAAATTGTAACAGCTAAAACAGAAACACAAGAGCAAGGTAATAAGGAAAACTATGAAAATGATAAGGAAACAGAAGTGCAAAAACGAAAAAAAAGCACCTTTTTAATGGGGCTCGGCTTTTTAGCTCTCGCAATGACCTGTTTTTTAGCAACTCAAATTATAACCAGAATTTTGGGCGAAACGGGTCAACATATGATAACTATCACTTTCTTAAATTCGCTTGTAATTTTTGTTGTTGTATTATTGATTTTTCTAATCGTTCAAAAAAACCCTATTAAAATCTTTGCCGCAAATGTAAAAAATCCCCTGCAAATCGGCATAGGAATAACTGATACAATTTGGCTATTCTTTTATGTACCGTTAGTAATGGCTATGAATTTAGGAGTGCAAAGCGCCATTGCCAGAATTTCAGTAGCTTTAACTGTACTGTGCGGGGTATTTATTCTAAAAGAAAAGGTATCAAAATGGGCATATCCCATTATTGCAATAATTATTGGACTAGGAATAGCAATTGGGCTACTTATGAATTATTAAATTCCCACTGTTACTAACAATGTTATTAGCAACATCAAACTACCTATTACTGCGGTTACGGCAACATAGGCATTTACGATTCGGTTTTCGTGAATGCCTTTTCTCTCAAAGTGATGATGAAGCGGACTCATCAAAAATATGCGTTTACCTTTTGTTGCCTTAAAGTACATTACTTGCATCATAACTGATAAGCAAGTCAATACAAACATAATTCCGATAAGCGGAGAATATAAGCTAAGTCCGCTAACAATTGCTAGTGCCCCTACTGATCCGCCAAGAGCCAGCGCACCCGTATCACCCATAAAAACCTTAGCTGGAAAGCCGTTAAAAATCAAAAACGCTGTAAGGGCTCCGATAATGCTAAAAGCAAAAACAATTAAATTAGTGTATTCTTCTATATTAGCTTGACCTTGCTCGGTGTTTAGAGCAAACAAAAATATAAGCCCAGCGTTAAAAAGCATATAACAAAGCACTAACTTGCTGGCAAGTCCATCTAAACCGTCAGTTAAGTTTACAGCATTAGAAAATGCTAGAAAGATTATAAGAAAAAACGGTACGGCAAACCAATATAAATTGATTGGATAAAGAGTAAACGGAATAATAATTTGCCCCGATACTATTGGATTAAAATACGCAAAAAAAGCAACTATAAGGGCGATTGCCGTTTGAAATACTATCTTTTGCCACGCTAACAGGCCTTTATTTTGCTTAAAAAAAACTTTTATAAAGTCGTCTAAAAAACCAACTATTCCAAACGCTATCATAGCTAACACGCTTACTATAGCAAGTGCGTTGTCTGTACCAATACCTGCTAGCAAGGTAGCCACCGCAATAGCAATAATAAAGCCAATTCCTCCCATTGTAGGTGTACCTGCTTTACTAGCATGATTGTCGACATAATGTAAAATTGTCTGCCTTGCTTTTAATTTTCGGCAGAATTTTATCACAATCGGCATAAGCACAGCACATATGATAAATGATATAATGAAGGCGAGAAATATACGATACATATTTTATTAAAATTGACAAGTTCGAGTAAAATGAGAAATGAGAAATTAGGAATGAGACATCTTGATTTGTGCATCTGATAGAAAAAATTAAATAACAATTAGATACGGCATTATTGAATATGATTAAATTATAGGAGCGTATACTGCTAGCTATATCAACCGTCTTGTGTTACCTAAAAATTAATAAAAATACTCTTAAGTTCATATATTTATCTTATGAGATCTTTGTTAGATATTATTTTATGGGCTTTCTTTATATTTTTTTGGACAATAACTTGCCTTGCTTTGTGGACTATAAGTATATTTGTAATATACGGAACAGGTGATGGTGGCATTATTAACAATCCTCATATTTCTTTTTTTTGGTTATTCGCTATTGTTTACTTCGCTCTTTGGATATTTGGCTTTTACATAGTTTTTAAGTGGTACAGTAAAGATAAAAAAGATTAACAACTAATAATCTTACAACTTTTGTTCTTCTATAACCTCTAAAATAAACTCCTCATCGCTGTATGGGATTTTAACTCCAGCTATATCAATATAAGGTTCGGCACCTTTACCGGCCACCAGCACCACATCGCCGTCTTCAGCAAACTCTACGGCTTTTCGTATTGCTTCTTTGCGATCGGTTATGAGTCTCATATAATCACATCTGTTTTTAGGTACACCTCTTGCCACATCGGCAATAATGTTATCAGGGTTTTCTGTACGAGGATTATCGCTAGTAATAAAAAAGAAATCCGAATGCTTAGATACAATATCCCCCATCACTGGTCGTTTAGTTTTATCTCTATCGCCACCACAACCAAAAACTGTAATAATGCGGTTATTAGGTGTAAATTCGCGGATAGTACTAAGTATATTTATAAGCCCATCATCCGTATGCGCAAAATCAACAATAACCGAACACTTAGAAGTATTTATAATTTGAAAACGCCCGTCTACTTTTTTAATATTTCTAATCCCCTCCACTATCGCTTTCAGAGGAATTGACAATCGCTTTGCAATCGTTGCTGCACATAGCGTATTGTAAGCATTAAACTTACCCGGCATATTAAATTTAATTTCAGTAATATCATCGGAAAGATTTAGAATATAGCTAAGTCCACCCGCACTTTGCTTTAAGTCTATTGCAAAAATATCAGCAGGATTGTTAAAGCCAAAAGTATAATGTGAAATTGAACACTCTGAAATAAATTTAGCTACCCATTCGTCATCAGCATTAAGAACACAAAACTTAGATAGCTTAGGTGAAAAAAGCTGAGTTTTAGCGTTATAATAGTTTTCCATAGTTCCAAAAAAATCTAAGTGATCTCGTGATAAATTAGTAAATGCCGATACCTCAAACTGAACTCCTTCCATTTTTTTTAGAGCAAGAGCATGAGCAGACACCTCCATAACAACATGAGTAACACCCACTTCTACCATACGGGCAAGAATTGCATGAAAGTCCGTTGGATCTGGTGTAGTTAGCTTAGTTTCTAGCCTAACCCCATCTATTATAATCGCTGTTGTACCGATAACACCTGTTTTTATACCTGCCGCTTTAAGAATGCTTTCTACAATATATGTAGTAGTTGTTTTGCCGTTGGTACCTGTAATACCAATCATCGTTAATTTTTTAGACGGTTCACCGAAAAACATAGAAGAAGCTAGCGATAAGCTAGCTCGAGTATCTTCTACTAAGATATGAGGTAGTGTACTAGCAGTTTGTTGTGTTGCAACTATTGCCACTGCACCACGCTTTTCAGCATCGTATGCAAAAGCATGTCCGTCGGCATTACCACCTGATAAACAAAAAAATACACTGCCGTTAGTTACATCTCGACTGTCAAAAGTTAAATTGGTTACATCCAGATTTTTTATACTATCCTCTAATTCTATATCTATAAATATTGATTTTAATTTCATATATTTTCCTACTAACCCCAAACCTCAAAAAGAATTTTCGAGGGGCTTATTTATGGTATCTTAACACAAAAAAAAAATGTATCTTAACGCAAAATAAGACAAACTTTGCAAACAAAAGAGGTTATTGCTAAAAACAATAACCTCTTTTGTACATATGTGCAAATCACTAAAAATTTACACCATTCTACTATAACTATGCTGAATTAAGACAAATTATGTATATTAACTCGCTATCTGACAGCGTTTATTATACAGTGTACGATAGCCCAAGAATAGTGATAAAAACACACTTAAAGCTACTACTCCGCTTATTGTGATTAAAATAGCAATTTGATAAAGTATTGCTGTTTGAGGACTTGTACCTGATAATATTTGACCTGTCATCATACCAGGTAGCGAAATTATACCCATACCCAGCATACTTTGAAGCGACGGCAAAATGGCGGTTTCTATACCCCTATTAACAAACGGAATAAGAATTTTTTTAGGAGTTGCACCAATATTTATAAGTGCTTCTATTTGTGCTTTGTTACTTTTTAGCTGTTCTCTAAAGCTACGAAGTCCAAGCGTTAAACCCGTCATAGCGTTTCCGATAATCATACCTGCTAGCGGAATTGTATATCTAGCATCAAAAAAATCTGCTCCTACTATCGCTATAACAAAAAAAGTAACCATTGCTAATCCCGTTACCGCTAGACTGCTCGCTATTATAAATTTGAATTTAAGATTTAGTGTTTTATTTCGCCAAAGCACCATACCTATAGCAAAGCCCGTCATTAAAATCAAATATCCTACAGTAAAACCCCAGTGCTGATTGTCCAATATAAAGGTTAGCACAAGCCCTGCCAGCACTAACTGCACTGTCATTCTTAGACTTGCTATAAATAATAGCTTAGTCTTTTTTACATTGCACTTTTTCATTATAATCAATATAACAATGAGCACAGCATATACAATGGCAAATTGCCAAAGATTTATAGTAATAATATCGTCCATAAAAGTTTAACTCGAGTTAGAAATGAGACAAATGAGAAATAAAGGACTTATATAAGAAATATATAAAAAACGGTTATTTAGAACAGGTCTAATATAAAATCAATAATTTCTCATTCGCCTCATTTCTCATTTCTAATTGACATTTTTTTATTCGCCGTTAGCTTAATAATCACATCGGCATGAGTTTCGATTATTTCTTTTGAGTGAGAAACAATTATTAGTGTAATATCATTTTTTTTGCAATATTCTTTAACGCTTTTAATTACATTATGAGCAGTAGCATCGTCTAAGGCACTTGTAGGTTCGTCTAAGAGCAATACTTTTGGATTAAACGATAAACAAATCGCTATAAAAACTCTTTGTTTTTCGCCACCGCTAAGTATACTACATTGAGCATCAAGCTCAAACGGCACACAGAGCGTTTTTAGATATTGTGTTTTCTTTTCATTTTCTAAAGGCAGTAAATCTCGATACTTATAAAAGGTGTCAAAATTTTCTTCTATAGTTCTATCAAATAAATAAGCATTTTGACCTGCTAACAAAACCTCTCTACGTAATTCAACTGGGTCTAGGTTTTCGATATTTTCCCCATTATAAAAAATCTCTCCACTTGTAGCACTGACTGTGCCGTTAAGTAGTTTAAGTAGTGTACTTTTACCTGTGCCACTCTCGCCAATAATAAAAGAAGCCTTCCTTTTTTCAATCGTTAAATCGGGATAGCTGATTAAATCTATAAAATTAACTTTTTTAAGCGTGAACATTTTTATTTTTTATGATATACTTTCTTTGTGCAAAAATTCGGGCAAAAATTTAATAAAATAGAGCCGTTGTATCAAGCCATCATTTTTTTGCTTGTAGCGTGTTTGGCTATTACATTGCCTGTTGGTTGGCTAGCCGAATTAACTAACGGATTGATTACACCTATGATTGTTAGATTTGTTTTTGCAGGCATCGGAATTGTTTTTATCATAATGCTAGGACAAAAACGAGATTTTTTAGTTGGGAAAAATTGCCTAAAGTATTGGGATTTGATTTTGGTTAGTTTGCTTATTTGTTTAGCCAACTTCCCTATTTTTACACTTTTACAAGGCTACGCTTATATTGATGGCACCGCTACGAGGTGGATTACTTTTATTTTTGCTATGATAGCGGTTTCGGCATTTGAGGAAATATTTTTTAGATGCCTTATTTATGTTGCTTTATACAAGTTTTTTCTATCAAAAAACTATAGCGAAATCAAAAGTGTTATTTGGGCATTTATTGTTTCCAGCATTATCTTTGCCTTAGTACATTTATTTAATCTTTTTCAACATCCGCCGTCTGCGGTTTTTCTACAAGTCGGCTATACCTTTTTATTAGGAATGTTATTTGTGGCTCTATACTATTTTACAAAGTCTATTTTACCTGCCATTACAGTACATGCTTTATTCAATATCGGCGGTCTTATGCTTATACGGGATGTAAATCTAGGTGGCGGTTACCCTTGGAATGTATCGGGCATATTTTTTAGTAGCATTTTATTTAGCTTAGCAGGAATTTATATTGCCGTTAGAGTGATATTAGAATTTAGAAAAAGAATACGGGATACTCAGCAGAAACTAGCAATGCATATCTCTACGGATTAAGTATTTTTCATTAACTTTTCAATCGTTTTAACTCTTCCTTGCACTTCTTTCATTTCGCCCGTTGTGGTGTAATGTCCCATTTTACGACCAATTTTGCCTTCTGTTTTACCGTAAATATGAACATTTGTATCGGGCAAGTTTGCAATTGCTTCTAAGCCGCTAAATTTTGCTACACCGTTATAATCGGCGATAATGTTTTTCATTACAGCGGCAGGCACAACTAACTCTGGATTACTAGGCTTTAAGCCGACAACCGCTCTTATGTGATTTTCAAACTGACTTACTCTACACGCCTCTATGCTGTAATGACCCGAATTATGCACTCGAGGAGCTACCTCATTAACTAAAACCTCACCCGTTTTTTCGGATATAAAGAATTCTGTGCAAAAAGTGCCCACTCCGCTAAAGCATTTCATAACAGCTTTAGCACTCTCAATTAGTTTTTCTGTTAGTTTTTCACTTATCACAGTTGGCACAGTGGTTGTATCTAAAATGCTATTTTTATGAACATTTTCGCCAATTGGATATACTACTGTTGTGCCATCTATTCCCCTTGTCGCTATAACCGACACTTCCCTTTCAAAATCCACAAGAGGCTCTATCATAAGTGAATTACCTTTATTTTTAGGATTTAGTTCATTAAAACCAACCGCACACTCTTCTAAATTTTTAACAACAAAGTTACCCTTGCCGTCATAACCTCCACACCTAGATTTTAGCATAAACGGTTTTTGATTTTTATTATAGTAAGCCATCAAATCCTCTACTGTTTCAACTGCAAAAAAATCAGGAACGGCAATATTACTATCTCTTAACGCTTTCTTTTGAGTAAACTTATCCTGAATAATCTCTAACGAATTAGGGCTAGGATAAACTATATTGCCGCTAGCCTCCAGCATTTTAAGAAGTAAAACATCAATATGCTCAAATTCGTATGTAATAACATCCGCTAGCTTTGCCACTTCTAAAAAGCCTGCCTTATCACTAAAGCCTGCCGTAATTAGCTTGTCCACATATCCGACACAAGGGCAATCGCTACTTGGATCTAATATAACAACCTTTAGTCCGAGCTGTTTAGCATAAGGAATCATCATTCTAGCTAATTGCCCACCGCCGATAATGCCTATTGTTTTAATTTCGTTGAATGCCTTTACCATACTTTATTCTCCTAAATTCTCGTTCATTTTGCCTACAGCAACGATAAGTTCTTCTTTATATTCCTGCATTTTTTTAGCTAGCTCTTTATCGCTTAAAGCCAAAATTTGAACAGCCGATATTCCAGCATTTTTAGCACCGTTTATTGCCATAGTAAGTACAGGCACACCGGGAGGCATTTGCACAATAGAATGTAGTGAATCAATACCCGACAAACTTTTGCTTAGCACAGGTACACCGATAACAGGAAGCGTAGTTATAGACGCTACCATACCTGGCAAATGTGCTGCACCGCCGGCACCTGCTATAATTACCTTAAACCCGTTTTTAACAGCGTTTTTAGCAAAATCAAACATCCTTTGTGGTGTTCTGTGTGCCGACACTACTTCTATATGATGCGAAACACCAAATTTTTCTAGCATTTCAACCGCCATCTTCATAACAGGATAGTCGCTATCGCTTCCCATTATAATCGCCACTTTTACTTTATTTTCTATTTTACTTTTTGTCATAAGTATTGAGAACCTCTTATATTATTTTAACATTCTTATCACTTAAACGCAAACATCTAATCGTACTTTACACTTTGCAAATACAATCCACAAGATGGAGCAGTAGTTTTATTATAACCTATAAGCTCTTCTTTACCACATAACATTTTTTTTATATCTATTTCAATTAGTTTACCTAAACCTACTTGCAAAATGCTACCTACTATAATACGCACCATTTTATATAAAAATCCGTTTGCACTAATACTTAAACGCAATCCACTAGAGCCGTATAATTCAACTTCCGTTAATTCGCAATTATAAATTTCTCTAACGGTTGTTGTCGCACTAGAGCCTACTGCTCTAAAAAACACAAAATCATGGTTTCCTATAAAACATTTAGCAGCCCTTTCCATAGCGGCAATATCGATGTTTTTTTTTATATGATATGCACGGTTTTTTAATAGAGGGTTTTCTATGCCAAAATACATATCATAATGATAAGTTTTTTTTAATGCACTTACTACTGCATGAAAATTATCATCAACAATTTCAGCACTCTTTACCCGAATATTTGACGGCAAATGAAAATTAAAAGCATTTACAAAATTAAAAGCTTCTTTTTTTGATAATATTTTTTCCGTATTAAAATGTGCCACTTGTGCTATAGCATGAACTCCCTCATCAGTTCTGCCACTACCCGTTATAGTCACCCTTTCGCCACTAAACTTAAAATAAGCATCCTCTAATTCCTGCTGAATGCTTATTCCATTAGGTTGTCTTTGCCAACCGCAAAAATCTGTGCCATCATATGTGATTATTAATTTTATACGCATTAGTTTTTATTACAATTATTTCCTGTAAAGCAAGCGGTACAGAATTTTGAATTAGATTTAGAGCAAGATCTCACTAAGCCGTTTATACTTATAAAGCCTAAACTTTCGGCATTGATTGCTTTGCAGATGCCTTCGTCATCTAACTGGTTAGCAATAAGATTATCTTCACTATCTATATCTGTGCCGTAATGGCAGGTGTGTTTAAAATGAGGCGAACTTATTCTAACATGAACCTCTGTTGCACCGGCTTTTTTAAGGCTATTTACTACTCTATTACATGTCGTTCCACGCACAATAGAATCATCCACTAGCACTACCCTTTTACCGGCAATACTTGCTTTTAGCGGATTAAGTTTTAGACTAACTGCCGCTTCTCTTTGCGCTTGAGTTGGATATATAAAACTACGGCCAATATAGCGATTTTTTATAAAGCCCGTTACTAGCGGAATTCCACTCTCACTTGCAAAACCTGCCGCCGCATCTAACCCTGAATCAGGCGCTCCGCATACTACATCTGCTTCAGCTGGGTGTTCCTTTGCCAAAGCCTTACCCATATTAAATCTAGATTCATAAACACTCTGGCCATCAATCACAGAATCAGGTCTTGAGAAATACACATATTCAAATATACAAAGCCCTTGCCCATGACACCGAGTAGTCAACTCCACTTTTCCACTCGTAATTCTGCCGTTTTTAATCTCAACAATTTCTCCAGGCAACACATCACGACTAAACAAAAAACCACAACTATCTAAAGCACAGCTTTCACTTGCCACAACACAGCCCATATTAGAAAATCCAATACATAAAGGCCTAAAACCATTAGGATCTCGCACCGCATATAAAGTACCGTCGCACATAGCAACAACAAGTGAAAATGCACCCTCTAGCATAGTAACCGCTTTTTTTATGCCTGTAATCGGCTTTTTTTCCTTAGTAATATATAATGCTATTAAGCTAGATACCACTTCTGTTGTAGCGGTAGCACCAAAACTAACACCAAAGCCTTGTAAAAATTCTCTGATTTTTTCTACATTAGTAATACACCCATTAAGAGTTACTGCAATTCTTCCGGTTAAAAATTCAGTTACAAAAGGTCCAGCATTCTCAATTCTATCACTACCTTCTTTAGAATATCTGGTATGACCTATCGCCACCTTCCCATTAGGAATTGTTGCCATTTTTTTCTTATAAAAAACATCGGTAACTAATCCCATGTTTTTGTGACAGAATATTTTATTGCCATCTAGCACCACCGCCATTCCTGCACTTTCTTGACCTCTATGCTGAAGAGCAATAAGACCAATATAAGTAACACCTACCGCTTCCTTTTCAAAAAGCGACACGCCGAACACCGCACACTCCTCTTGTGGCTTGTCCGATTTGCTTAGTAAATTTTTAATGTTTTTGTTTTCTTTAGTTTTAGTCGTTTTCATATGATTTTTAATTAAAAAAGGAAAAAGAAAAATTATAGGCTATTCTTTTTCTTCTTTGCGGCTTAGAAAATACATTTGAGCAATCATCGCTGTTATGCAACCAATAAACCATAAAGCTGTAGCAGTAAAGTTTGTCGTAGAGAACATACCTGTTGACATCATAATCCCCGAGCGGGCAAGCGTTATAATGCTAAAAGTTATACTTGTAACAAACAGTATTCCGCTAATTATTTTTAGAATTATTGCTGACTTCCTATCATCATAAGATAAATTTTTACGAAATATTATTTTAAGAATAAATAGCACAACAAATATACAAGGTAATAAAAAAACAACAATAATTGTATAAATGCCTAAAAACGGATAAATAGTGTACGCTAGTGCTGGTAAAAAAATGGAAGCAATTATCGGAAATATAAAGAAAAGCATATAGCCTATTATCAATGCTACTGCCAAAATTTCTATGACTTTAATCACTATTTCTATGTTTTTATTATTCTGTTCCATTTTTTGATGATTTTGAAAGGTTTAGTAGGCTCTTCTACATTTGAAGAAAATATTATCATAGGTAATTAAGATATCACCAAATTGTAGGGACTAATTGGTCATCTGCCTAGTTGTGATTAGAAAACTTTAACATAATTATTTCGAACAATGCTCGCCCCTACAAACAATAAATAAATCAACTATTATTTCAAATCCCTCATGCCTAATTCCTAATTAAAATTACTTACTATCACTATCTAATTTTAAAATCGACATAAATGCTTCGCTAGGCACTTCTACCGAGCCGACTTGACGCATACGCTTTTTACCTTCTTTTTGTTTTTCAAGTAGTTTGCGTTTACGACTGATGTCGCCTCCGTAACATTTAGCTAAAACATCCTTACGCATTGCTTTAACGGTTTCTCTAGCAATAACCTTATTACCTATACTTGCTTGAATCGGCACTTCAAACATCTGCCGAGGAATAACTTCCTTCAGCCTTTCAACCACACTTCGCCCCCTGCCGTATGCTTTTTCTTTATGAACAATAATACTAAGTGCATCACAAATGTCGCCGTTTAGAAGAATATCTAACTTGACTAAATCACTACGGTTATAGCCCGTGATTTCGTAATCTAGGCTAGCATAGCCTCTTGTACGACTTTTCAGCTGGTCGAAGAAATTATAAACAATTTCATTAAGTGGCAAGCTATAAACTATTTGAGTGCGGTTTTTATCAAGATAAATCATATTTTCGTAAATACCCCGCTTATCTTGACATAAATCCATAATCGCACCAATATACTCGGGTGGAGTAAAAACATGTGCCCTAACATACGGCTCCTCTATTTTTTCTATAACCTGAGGAGCAGGCAAATCAGATGGATTAGTAATCTCTAGCACCTCGCCATTAGTTTTATATACCTTATAAGTAACACTTGGAGCAGTTGTGATAAGATCTAAATTAAATTCTCGCTCTAGTCTTTCGCCTATGATTTCCAAGTGTAGTAGTCCCAAAAATCCGCATCTAAAACCAAAGCCTAATGCTCCAGAGCTTTCCGGCTCAAAAAATAAAGCGGCGTCATTTAGCTTTAGCTTTTCTAACGCATCCTTTAAGTCGTTATATCTTGAGCCGTCTACAGGAAATATTCCGCTGTAAACAACTGGCAAGACCTCTTTATAACCCGGCATAGGCTCGCTACAAGGATTAGCATTATCCGTTATAGTATCGCCTGGTGCAGTCTCGGCTACATTTTTAATTGCAGCTGTTAAAAAACCAACATCGCCGGCTTTTAGAGAGGAAACTTGCACAGGTTTCGGGTTAAATACACCAACATCAAAAACATCGTATGTTTTACCTGTACTCATCATTTTAATCTTTTGCCCTGTTTTAACAACTCCGTCCACAACTCTAATTAAACATACGGCTCCTTTATAATTGTCATAATAACTATCAAAAATTAACGCTTTAAGAGGGGCATTCTCATCTCCGCCCGGTGGTGGAATATACTTAACAACCTGCTTTAATACATCTTCTATATTTAATCCGTCTTTTGCACTAATCAAAGGAACTTCACTACAATCAAGCCCTATAATATCCTCGATTTCTTTTTTAACATCGTCAACCCTAGCACTCGGCAAATCAATTTTATTTATAACTGGAAGGATTTCTAAGTTATTCTCTAATGCCAAATAAACATTAGCCAGCGTTTGTGCCTCAACTCCTTGGGCCGCATCTACAACCAAAATCGCCCCCTCGCAAGCAGCAAGAGAACGACTAACCTCGTAAGTAAAGTCAACATGACCCGGCGTATCAATCAAATTAAAATTATATTCTACTCCTCCCTCGGAGTAAAACATTCTAACGGGTGTTAGCTTTATGGTAATACCTCGCTCACGCTCTAAATCCATACTATCCAACAGTTGATCGCTAAAATCTCTCTCACTAACGGTTCCAGTAGCTTGAATCAATCTATCCGCTAGCGTACTCTTGCCATGGTCGATATGTGCTATTATACAAAAATTTCGTGTAGTTTTTCCCATTTGCAGTATTTAGTTTAGCACGAAAAAAGCTAAACACAAAGTGTTTTTTAACGATTAAAAGCTAAAGTTCGACCAGTATTGAATTCGAATAGATATTTATTATAGGAAGTAGGAGTTATTTGTTTGAAGGGCTCTATATCCTCTTCTAAAAAGCGGTTGGTGGCAAAGTTTGTTAGAAATATTCTATCATCAAAGTAACCTAGGAAACTATTTGAACGGATTACAAAGCTACGATAGAGTACCTCATTGGGTAGTCTTGTATACCAAGTACGACTGCCTGTAAATATTATTGAGCCGTTTTGTGTTAAAAGCTCAAAGCCTAAATTACGATTGCCAACTACTATGGGCAGCATATCGCTGGCTATGCTGTAACCTGCTTCAAAAATTGTTACATTAGTTACTCCTCTCTGTGCTAACCCTGTTAAAGCAGTCGGCTCAAAGCCACCCTCGTAAACAAGTGCTACATTAAAACCGTATCTTCTACTTAGTCTAGTTAAAGGTACAATTTGAGCACTGGTTAGCTCGGTTAAAAATACTGCGTCAATCTGTCTTATATTCAGTCGCCGAAGCGTATCGTCTAAAGCGTTAAAGCTTCTCAGGTCTCCTATTACATAGGTTCGGTTGTTATGCCTAACGACACTGGTAACATCTCGCACGCTAGCTACAGGAACAATAAAATTATCCCCATCAAAGCTACGGGTTAGCGGTATGCTTAGCCCCAAAAAGACACTAGCGATACTCAAAAAAATTGTAGCTTTTATCGCTTTAATTTTAGATGATTTACTAAGCATTAAAAATCTGCTTGCACCGAAATAGAGTAGATAACACAAAAAAAGCAATCCTCCAAATATCGGAAGCACGAAGAATAAAGCGTTCGGTAGCGATGAGCCGGCTAACGCAACTGCATCTATCGCCGCTATAAATATGCCCGAAAACTCTAGCAATACAATCAGCGGCCTAAATATCATACTGAGTATCAGCGTTATAAATATCGCAATAAAACCGATACTAATTAGCGGATTTACTAATAAGTTTATAAAAATCGAATATATTTGAATACTTTCGAAAAAGTAAATCATCGCAGGAATTATACCGAGCTGTGCCGAGATTGAAACTGATAACTTGCTGGCAATAAAATCAGGCAATCTAATTCTACGCAATCCTGTTCTAATAGGTCTACTAAAGCAAGTTATTCCTAAAACTGCTCCGACCGAAAACAAAAATCCCACATCAAATAAAAAGAAAGGAGCAAAAACTAATATTCCCGTTACCGCCATTCCGAGTGAGTTTAAGGGGTCGTACCTCCCACTAAATGTATGCGATATAATAAAAATCGTTACCATTATAGCAGCTCTAGCTATACTGGGAGCAAACCCCACAAACAATACATAAAACCATATCACTAAAATTATTACCGCATTAGCTTGTCCTTTCTTTAATCTTAACCACTTTAATAGTTTCATAAGCGCTAGGCTTACAAACCCTAAGTGCAATCCTGACACCGCCAAAATATGCATAAGACCGCTTGCCGAATACGCCTCTCGAATCTCAGGAGCTATTGCACTTCTATCGCCTGTTATCATGCCGAATGCTACAGCTCCATACTCCGTACCCATCGCTAGATTTAGATTATGACGCATATGTTCACTTATGCTTTGAAAAAAATCTGCCCGCCCGGGATTTATTGCAATAACATCATTGTAAACCTCAAAAATGGTATAACGAATTTGAGTTCGTCTTGTATGATTGTTTATAGTGCCATTAGAACGCAAAAAGGGATTACTCCTAAGCCTAGCTTTAAAAATTATATAGTCGCCTACGCTTAGAGCATATAAATATTCTTCAATTTCAAAATCAATCATAAGTAGCATTCTGCCGTCTTCGCTATTGCCGTTTATGTAAAGATTTTTGATAATAATTCTGTGGCGACTTTGGTCTACATCGTCTACTTTACCTGATACAAAATGTAAGCTATCGGAGCAAACAAATTTTTCATTTCGCACATTAAAATAAAAATGAATACCTCCCGTAGCGGATAAAATAATCGCCAAAATAAAGGTTGCCGTTTTATATGTTGGTACTTTTTTAAAAATACAAAATATTGTAATTGATAATAAAATAAGGATTAGGAGTGCTAACAATGCTAAACCCAATCCCTCAATCATAAAATCCACACGCACAAACAAAATCGCTAAAATAACACATACAGCGATTAAAAGAAAACTTCTAAAGTTGATTATACGACGCTTCTTTTTTTGTTGCATAGAATTTACCTTAAAAATAACTAATTCTTAATTTATGAACCAGCAGAAAAAGTGTATAATCTTTGTCGATTTTTGTCAAGATTTATTTATATATCGGTTGTATTTGCCTACCTTGTAATGCCTCTGCTAATGTGCTTTCTATTAAATCAAAATCAGCTACAATAGAGCGAGTTTTTTTAATCGGGTCATCTTGACTCATCGGCACAAAAAAGATATTACGGTAATTTAGTAAATGACCAATATTTTTAGCACTACCGCTTAAAGCATCGTTAGTAGAAACCGCTAGCACTAATGGGCGGTCGTTACGGATATGAGCCTTACTTGCCATTAAAACAGGTGTATCAGTTATCGAATATGCTAATTTAGCTAGAGTATTGCCAGTGCAAGGTGCAATAAGCAAAATATCTAAACTTTTATTAGGACCGATTGGCTCAGCATCTACGATTGTATCTATTGGCTTTTTCCCTGTTATATTATATACGGCTTGATAAAAATCGCTAGAAATAAAAAACCGTGTATCTGCTTTAATGCTAAACGAAAAAATCGGAAACACTTCGTTATGCTTCGATAACATTTTCATTTGCTGTAATGTTTTATTGAAAGTGCAATACGAACCCGTTATTGCAAATCCTATCCTTTTACCTTTCATTTGTGTTCCCTTTTCATCCGTTATTTATTCGTTTTAATACACTACTTAACATTATTTGCGAAGCTTCTATAGGCAAAAATCTACCCGGAACTCCTAGTGCATGTTCTACCTGCAATCCTAGCTTTTTGGCTATAACAAAATCAACACCACCAGGCATAGATGCTAAATCCAATATAAAACAATTTTTATTACATTTTTTAAGATGTTTTTGCTTTAATACAACTGCAGGAACCGTATTTATAATCACATCGTAGTCACTTAAATCGGCATCAAAATTCTTGAATTGAACAACTCTGCCACACATACCTTGAAGTAATGCAAACTCTATAGTATCTTTTGTAGCTACAGTTACACTTGTTTTATATTTTTCAAGCATCTTACAAACACTCCTACCAACTCTGCCACCCCCCAATACCAACGCGCTACAATTACTTATCGGCTTTATTAGATTATCCTCTAAAATCATTCTTGTGCCAAGAGCTGTTAAATAAGCGTTATTAAGGGCAAAAAGCTCGTCATCAAAATATTTTTTTACAGCGATCCCGTTATTTGCTAACTTTTCCTTAATCTCGCTTCGCATACCTAAGCAAAAAACTATGGAATTTGGTAAAATTTGCTCTGTATGCTCTAGCGACAATTTAACTCTAGGAGCATAAAGATACACGAATTTAAAGTTTTGAATTACCTCTAAGTCAAAATTTTCATCCATAGCAAAAACTTTATATCCTAAATTTTCCAAACTAGAATATATATATTCCCCTCGCTTATCAGATAAATCCACTATAAAAGCAAGATGTGCATGTTTTACAATAGAAAAACTCTCCCCCATATCGTTATAGTATGAGAGAGAATTTATTTGTGTTACATTTTAGAATTCTTTAATATTATTTTTTTACACACATACTATATATAAGTATGATAAATAACACCTATTCTACTTTAGCAATAAAAAAAATCGTTTTTACAGGTGGAGGAACAGCGGGACATGTTATGCCTAATTTGGCGCTCATGCCATTTTTAAGTGAGTTTGAACTGCATTATGTCGGCTGTCCTGATTCTGTTGAAGAGCGACTTGTAAAAAAATATGCCCCTAGAGTTACATTTCATGCAATAGAAGCAACAAAATTTCAACGAGGTTCTTTATTAAAAAACTTAGCACTTCCTTTTAAATTATTAAGCTCTAAAAAGGAAGCTAAAAAATTATTAAAGCAATTAAAACCCGATTTAATTTTTTCTAAAGGCGGATTTGTGGCACTACCCCTTTGCTTAGCCAGTAAAAACACTCCCATTATTATGCACGAATCGGATTTTTCGTTTGGATTAGCTAACCGCCTTGCCAAAAAGAAGTGTAGTATTATTTGCACTAGCTTTAGCGACTTAGCGTATAAAACAGAGAATGCTGTTCATACAGGCAGTCCTCTTAGACAAGAAATTTACAGCGGCAATAAGGCAGTTGTTGAAAAGCTAGCTAATTTTAGCAATACTAAAAAAAATCTACTTATAATAGGTGGCTCAAGTGGAGCTACTGCTATAAATAATGCCGTTTTTGATAGCTTAGACAATATTCTAAATCAGTTCAATGTTGTACATATTACTGGCAAAAATTGGGATAAAAAGATTATTAAACCAAATTATTACAGCACACAATTTGTAGAAAATATCGCTGACTTTTTTGATTGGGCAAATTTTACTTTAACCCGCGGTGGTGCTAATGCACTATTTGAACTTATTGCTCTAAATATCCCTTCTCTTGTTATACCGCTTCCTAAAGGTGTCTCTAGAGGTGACCAAGTACTTAATGCTAATTATTTTGAGAATCTAGGTTGTGTAGAAATATTAAATCAAGAGACTTTAGAAAGCAACAAAAACACCTTAGTATCAGCGTTAACCTCTCTACAAAAAAACTCTGCTACCTTAATTACCAATATGAAATCTCAAACAAATATCGACGGCACAAAAAAAATTGCTAGCCTAATAATAAAAACCGTGCTACAATAACCGCATGGAAATTTTTAATATTGAACACTCTCTTTTAGAGTATAAAAAATTATTAGTAGTAGAATTAGAAAAAATAATAGAGATTTTTAATCGTCCTACTGCCGATTTTTCTACTTCTAGTTATAATAGTCAGCAAGAAGCGGTAGCAGATATTCATAGTATAATCAAGGATATAAAAAGTGGTGATGTTTACGCTATTGACCGTGTGCCGTACATATTTAGTACTCACAGCGGTTTTGAAAAAATAGCACAAAAAAGTGGTTTTATGAACGAATATAACAAAATTGAGCATGCTTACGCTTCTCTTATTGGTAGTATTAGACAGGCCGAAAAAAGAGACAAAAATATTTATGGCGACGCTTTTAATGCAAACAGTCAAAGCACAAACCACGATAGTTATGCTAGTAATCCCGGAAGGCTACAAATAAGCGAAGAAAAATGGCAAGCTATGATTAAATTAAGCCGTTGGGGATTTTTCAAAAAAAGACAAGCCAAAAAAGTAAGACCTATTATACAAGAATATATGCTTTTTGGCGATACTCAACCAGCACTTGTAATGAATACAAATCCTCTTTTAGTAGCTCCTTATTCTTCAGATTTAGATGCTGTAGTTTTATTGTATTTTCCTAAAGAGTATGTTGAGCTATATAACCTTAAAAAATACGATAGGCTTATATCGGTTAATACTTATGGCACTACTAAAGCCTATGATGATATTATTTTTGGTCCTAATATGTTTAATTCTTGGAGCGAAATGTTTCCTAATATAGGAGAGTTTTTGTCTGATGATTTAGATAAAATCAAAAAGCATAAAGAAAATATTCCCGAAGCCACTTGGGATTATGTTAAAAAACTTGCTGATGAATATGTAATACGATATAAAGGTCTTCCAAGAGATGCTTTTTGGTTTGTTAGATAGTATAGAGAAAGGATGTTAAAAAGCAAAAAGACAATGAAAAAATTTCGTTGTCTTTTTTTCAATACTATGCTACAATATTTTTATGAAACAGGCAAGAGAAAAACGCATAATGATTTTATTGCGTATAGTGCTGGCAATTTCCGGTATAGCATTAGGCATTATAGCAATGTGGCAAGCACTAGATTTTTTCGCTATAGAAATCCATCCTGGCATTGCGTTGCTTTTTTATATCGCCGCTAGCATTACTCTAGGAGGAATATTTTTGCTTAGTGCTCCACTTATTAGAATAATGTTTCATAAGGTAGCAAGATATTGGCGTACTAAATTTAAGGATTTTAAGGTGTTGGATATAGCGGGCATTGTCGTTGGTGTTATAGTAGGACTTAGTATTGCGTTTCTAATCAATTTTATTTTTACTGTTTTTTTACCGATTGTTGCTTTAAACCTTTTTATTGCGATAGTTTTTGGATTAGTGGTTGCATTTATAACCACGCTAGTAGTATCTAATTGGCTAGGAAAAGTTATAGACACAGAAGCAATGCTAGAGGAAAGCAGTTTAACGGCGAAGTCTCTTAAAGGGTTTTTATTAACACACAAAGCTTTGCGTCATAATAAAATTTTGATTTTAAGCGAAAATTGGTTAGAAGGTAGCGTTTTTGTGCTAGCTAAATTGGCTCAACATTTCGAGGAAATGCCTCTTGATAAAAAACTGGAAAATACAGCATATAAAAATTATAGGATATTAAAACAAAAAAATCTTATAAAGATACTTGATTATTTTAGCCCAAAAGCCTTTGATGACGAGTTAGAAATAGAATACTATATCGATGCCGCTATTGCTAAAAAAGTAAAGATTGTAACCACCACAAAAGGAATGCAAAGTTTCAAGAATGTCCGATCGGCGGTGGTCTTGAATTTAGATGAGCTATTGGAATAATACACAACTGTAATTATTTAATTAAATATATATAACTTGTTTGGACATTCTATAACTGCTTTACCATAATATAATCCTCGTGTCCTGCGTGGTCGAGTTTCTCTTCTGTTATGGTGTAGCCTAATCTTATATAAAATCTTGTTGCAGGGTTGCCTTTTTGTACAGAAAGCGAGGTTCTTTTATAGCCTTTTTTTATTAGTTCATTAAATAACGCTTCCATTAGCTTAGTGCCAATTCCATAGCATCTATATTCATCTAATACTGCAATCGCTAATTCGGGGGTTGCATCATCTAAATATCCATATGCACCGATAATGCGAGTCCAAGCCATACCGATAATTTTATCATCGATTTTTGCCACAACTCCGCAATCATCCTTATTGCCGAAATCCTTTATATATTTATAAATCTCTTTATCTTCTACAACAATTTCTCTTGGCGGCGGAGTTTCGCCTTCGGCTAAATAAATAGCGTGATACAAAAACTCCTCCAAAAAAGGATAATCTGGTATGTCAATGGCGCTTATTTTGCAATTCTGCATATTAGTATTTTTCATAAATCAATATAACTGAAATCTCTTTACTAATCCGGCAACTCGCTCTTTTACATCTCCAATCGCATTTTCTCGCCTTTTGATAACATCTACAATGCACTCAGCTATTTCTATCATTTCGCTCTCGCCCATACCTCTTGTTGTTACACTTGGAGTGCCCAGCCTTATTCCGCTTGTAACAAACGGTGAAAGAGGCTCGTTAGGAATCGTATTTTTATTAGCGGTAATTCGGCACTCGTCCAATAGATTTTCTAACTCTTTACCTGTAATATTGTGTTTGGTTAGCTTAACTAACATAAGATGATTATCCGTACCGCCCGATACAATCTCTAACCCTCTATCCATAAGAGCCTTAGCTAACGCTTGAGCATTTTTGACAACTTTCTTTTGATAATCCTTAAACTCGGGCTTTAAGGCTTCGCCAAAAGCAACCGCTTTAGCGGCGATAATATGCATAAGAGGTCCGCCTTGAATACCCGGGAAAATCGCCTTATTTATTTTTGTAGCAATTTCTTCATCATTAGTTAAAATCATTCCGCCCCTTGGCCCTCTAAGAGTTTTGTGAGTTGTAGTTGTAACCACATGAGCATACGGAAAAACATTCGGATGCTGGTTTGTTACAATAAGCCCCGCTATATGAGCAACATCCGCCATAAGATATGCCCCCACCTTATCGGCAATTTCTCTAAACCGCTTAAAATCTATCACTCTAGCGTACGCACTTGCACCCGCTATAATCATTTTTGGCTTTTCTTTTATCGCCAAAGCCTCTAATGCATTATAATCAATCGTTTCGGTTTTATCGTCTACACCATAAGCAATAATGCGGTAATTCTTACCCGAAATATTTACGGGACTGCCGTGAGTTAAATGTCCGCCATGGCTTAAATTCATCCCTAAAACAGTATCACCTACATTAAGTAGAGCAAAATAAACCGCCAAATTAGCACTGGCTCCGCTATGTGGCTGAACATTGGCATATGTGCAACCAAACAACTGTTTAGCCCGCTCGATAGCTAAAGTTTCAATCTCGTCCACATACTCGCAACCACCGTAGTAGCGTTTAGACGGATAACCCTCTGCGTATTTATTAGTTAAAATACTGCCCGCAGTAGCCAATACCGCTTCGCTAACAAAATTCTCGCTTGCAATAAGCTCTATATTATCCCTTTGACGCCCTAGCTCTTTAGCCATCATCTCCGCAATCACAGGGTCTACTGTTTTAATTAAATCAAAATTTATCATGTTTTTATCCTTTCTATTTATATCCTTTATTTATGTTTCACATAAAAAGCATTTTTAAGTTCATCTAGTAGTTCTTTTCTCTTACTATAATACCCATCAAACTCACGTTCAAAATTAAATTCAAAACCTTCACCAAATTTAGCAAATTTTTTTGTTCGCTCCCACTCACACTTTAAGTAAATTGAAGATATAAATGTTAAATATTCTATCCCAGGCACTAAAACAAGTCTTTGCTTCCTTATAATATCTTCATTTGGTTCATTTCCCATTTTAAATAGTAATAAATTAATGCGAACTGCAGTTAATGTCACTTCCATCGTTTCTAATATTCTTTTAATTTCATCGTCCTTACACCCGTCATAATTAAGCAAAAGAAAAATTTGAGCTTTCGCTAATCTAAACTTCTCCATTTCAAGTAGCATTTTTTCATCTGTATCATTTAAGAATGATATCTTTTCGTTAAAAGTTGCTACGCATTTAATAACTTCACTAATATTATCTCTAAGCTTTTGCATCCATAAAACTCTATTAGTTGTAATTATTTCTGCTCCTCGTTTTTTCTTATCTACAAAAAAATAATTTAGAAACCAAGTACCAAATACTGCAAGTGTACCTGAACCAACAATCAATATAATGAATTCCCAAAACTCCATAAAGAAAGTCTAATATTTATACTGTTATATGTCAACTAAAAATTCACATATAATGACCTCACTTCATACACTAACTATATGATTACCTATAAAAAGTTACTGCATGAGGTAGAATTTTTTTCTAGAATTGGGGTTGATGTCGGTGCGATTGGAGCTAGCGAGGACGGCAGGATTTTGCCGTATATTTTTATCGGCAACAAAAAGGCTCCTAGTATTTTTATAACGGGCGGTATTCACGCAAGAGAGCATATCGCCAGTTTTTTGGTTATGCGTCAGGCTGAATATACTCTTAATTATTTTAATTCTCTGCCTAAAGAAAGACAAAAAAAATGGGGCGGGATTTATTTTATACCTACGCTTAATCCCGATGGGCTGGAGATTTGCCATAGAGGTGTAAAAGCATTAAAAAAATGCGATAAAAAACTTGTAGCAAGGTTGATTAAAAAAGAAAATTCTTATAAGGGTTTATATAAAGCAAACGCTAGAGGCGTAGACTTAAATACAAATTTTGATGCTAAGTGGGGTACAGGCAAGGCAAATGTTTTTAAGCCTGCTACGGCTAATTATGTAGGCAAGTCTGCTTTTAGCGAGAGCGAAACCCGTGCTATCCGTGATTTTACTTTAGCAATTAAGCCCGCTAGCACTGTTAGTTATCACTGTTTAGGGCGAGAAATTTATTGGGAATTTGGGCAAAATAAGGTAGCTTCTATAAGAGATTTTTCGATTGTAAAATTCTTAAATAAAAAGCTGAATTATGTGATTTTGCCCGATGACGGCACAAGTGCAGGCGGTTATAAGGATTGGTGCATAACCGAATTAGGTATACCTAGCTTTACAATAGAGCTAGGCTCGGATGCCCTAAAGCACCCTGTTATAGATTACTCACTGCTAAAAGAAGATATAAAATGTAATTTAGATTTGCCTATAAGGCTTATGAAATATTTGATGAATTAAAATAACAGCCACTCCAAAACGGAGTGGCTGTTATTTTAATTCATGCCTGTTAAAATTCTAACTATAAAGAATATATCTATAGGAATCCAAATGCCCCATATTATATAGCGTATTGTTAGACGAATTTTACTTTTGTTTACACCTCTTCGATAGATTAAAGTGCTTGCTATAAGAGCACTTAATGACACACCTAACGAAATAAAGCATAGTATTAAGCCTATGTTAGGGATTCTATAAAACCTTTCGGGATTAACCCAATAAACAATAATTGCAATTATAAGCCCAAAGTCTATCCAGTCAATAAGATTATACAGTCTTAAAAGTTCGTGCTTTTCGCTTGTATTGTGCTGTTCCACTTCACTATTTTCAAATTCATTTTCATCGTAATAATTCATTTTTTACACATCCTTATTTAGATAAATTTTACGAGAGAAAATATATGATAATACCGCTGAAACTATACCAACACCAAGTGCTATAAATGTCGATATGGTTGAATTATCAATCATAATATTAAAGACATTAAAGCGATTAGGATTTTCTACATTAAATAGATTAAGAATAGCTGGTAGCATCATAGCGGCTTGAACCACAATAATAGGAATCCACATAAAGATTTTACCTTTTTTATAACCAACCTTATATAAAAAAGGTGTTTGAAATCCAACATTTAATAAATATAAACCAAACGACAAGCTAAGGCTAAGTAACATCATTGGTAGTGAAAATAAACTTAAATTTATACCAAACTCATAGTACATTTCCGCATGCGAGTTAGAAAAAATCGTATCTAAGATCAACCCTCCGGCAATTCCTATAATTAGTGATAAAAATAACACAATAAATATAAACATATATCTAGCGCTTACAATAGATTTTCTGTTTGTAGGCAACTGTGCAAACAACATATTCATATTGCTTTTTTCGGTATTTTCAAACGGGAATGCCATAATGGTTCCTGCAAATATCGTCCACGATACCATAAAGGCAAAACCTTGATTCATAAATACACCGAGTATAAATGATATACCAAAAAATAATACGAACCATAACCAATATGGTGCAACTAATAAGTAATCTAATTTTAATAATGCTTTTATATTTTTCATTTCTTTTACTATTGGGCTAATTGTTTTTTATTAACCAGCCCATACAGGCTTATCTAGTCAGCCTGTCGCCTCCTTTGTTAAAGTATACAACTAATTCGTCCATAGTAGCAGGCTCTGCCACTACACCGCTACCCAATGAGGATAGTTTAGATTTTTCTATAATTCCTTCAAAATTCACTCTGGTTTCGGTGTAGCCGATAATAGTTGATTTTAGACTATCGCTAAGCGTTCCTAAACCGCCCTTTACCACAACATATTTTTCTAATAGATTATCCTTTGTATCGCTGTGGATAATTCTTCCGTTATCGATAAAGGTAATATAATCAGCTATCTTTTCTAAGTCGCTTGTTATATGAGTAGAAAATAAAATAGATTTATTTTCGTTTGTGATAAACTCTTTTAACTCATCCATAAGCTCGTCTCTGGCTACTGCATCAAGTCCGCCGGTAGGCTCGTCTAAAATAAGAAAATCGGGATCGTGAGCTAATGCACACGCTATCTGAATTTTCATTTTCATACCTCTAGACAACTCTTTTATCTTTTTAGTAGGCGAAAGTTGAAACTTATTTAGCATTTGATTATATTTAGCGTCGCTCCAATCGGGATAAAAAGGTTTTAATGCTTTGCCCGTTTGAATTAACGTCCAATTTTCTTCGAAAAACGGACTATCCATAACAACACCTATTTTGCGTTTTACATCCGCTTCGTGCTCTAGATTATCTTTTCCGAAAATCTTAATCTCGCCACTATCTCTATGTAGCATATTTAATATAGCCTTGATAGTAGTAGTTTTGCCCGCACCATTTTTGCCTACAAAGCCCATAATATAGCCCTTTGGCAAACTAAACGACACATTTTCCACCCCGAAGTCTCCAAACTTCTTTCTTAAATTTTTAATTTCTAGTATGTTTTGCATTGTTTTTGTTCCTAATAATTGTTTACTTTATTCCTCTTCTCCTAATAGTATATGTAAAATTTCTTTAAGTTCGCTATCTGATAAATCTATTATTTTAGCAGAGGCAATAGCTTCAGAAAAATGCGTTTCTATCTCTCTTAACTTTTGTTCTTTTATAAGCTCCTTATTCTTTGGAAGAACAAAACAACCCTTACCCTGCATAGACGCAATAAAGCCCTCTGCCTCCAAGTCGCTATATGCACGCATAGTAGTGATAACGCTGATTTTTAGATCTTGTGCTAGACTACGAATAGACGGGAGCATCTCGCCCTCAACTATTTCGTCACGAATAATCGCCGAACGGATTTGGTCTTTTATCTGCTCGTAAATTGGTAAATCAGATTTATTTGAGATAACGATATTCATTATTTTTACTATCCGAAGTTACTTCGAACATAAATAACTTTAGTAAAAAATCAATTTTCTTGATTTTTTACTAAAGTTATTTAGAGATTATCAAAGAAATTTTTTTAGTGCTTCGAGGCACTGTTTATATAGTACATTAACAGTATATACATTGTCTACTACTTTTTAGAACTTTTTTTATTTTTATTTTTTATTTTTTTGTGCTATACTTTATTTATGCTAACCCCACAAGAGCAAGAATATTTTATGCGTGAGTGCTTAAAGCTGTGCAGTGAAGCACTTGAAAAGAGTGAAGTACCTGTTTCGGCACTAGTCATTAAAGACGGCGAGATTATAGGAAAAGGTATCAATCGTAGACTTTTAGATAGCGACCCAACTGCACACGCTGAGGTTGTAGCACTTAGAGAGGCAGGTAATACATTGGGTAGATGGAATTTATCGGGATGTGATTTGGTAGTAACACTAGAACCGTGTGCTATGTGTAGTGGTGCTATTGTAAACGCTAGGATAGATAATGTATACTTTGGGGCATATGATACCCGTTTTGGATATTGCGGCACTTTAGGTAATATCGCCAGCGACGAAAGATTAAATCATAGAGCAAATGTAGTCGGCGGTATTTTAGAAGAAGAATGCCTAGCCCCCTTAAAAGAATTCTTTAAGGCTAGAAGGTGTAAATAAAAAATGCGGATAAGTTACTTATCCGCATTTTTTATTTCATTAAGTTTTTTACAATGCTCGGACGATTGATACCCGCCACTACAGTTTAGCAATGTTTTAATAAAGTTTACATTGTGCATTAAATAAAGAACTACTTCACAATCGCTTTAAATTTACATTTTGGTACGCAAGCATCGCATTTGATACATTTATTAACATCTATTACAAATGTTTCAGGCTTTTTAAGTTCTCCACTTATTGCACCTACAGGACATGCCCTTTGGCACAGTGTACAACCGATACACTTGTCTTGAAGAATACTATAAGTAAGTAAATTTGTACAAACACCCGCTGGACATTTTTTATCCACCACATGACTCATATATTCATCTCTAAAGTATTTAAGCGTACTAAGCACAGGGTTTGGCGCAGTTTGCCCTAATCCACAAAGAGAGTTTTCTTTGATATATTTACTTAACTGCTCCATTTTGTCTAAATCGCTAACCTCTGCTGTGCCTTCGGAAACTTTTTCTAATAACTCATAAAGACGCTTATTACCGATACGACAAGGAGTACATTTGCCACAGCTTTCCTCTACTGTAAATTCCAAATAGAATTTAGCGATGTCTACCATACAGTTATCTTCGTCCATAACTATAAGACCACCGCTACCCATCATCGAGCCTAATTCAATCAAAGCATCAAAGTCAATTGGACTGTCCATATGACTGGCAGGAATACAACCGCCACTTGGTCCGCCTGTTTGTGCCGCCTTAAATTTTTTGCCGCCAGGTATGCCCTCGCCAATCTCCTCAATTACGGTACGCAAGGTTGTACCCATAGGAATTTCTACAAGACCGGTATTTTTAATTTTACCGCCAAGTGCAAAAACTTTTGTACCCTTACTTTTTTCTGTACCAATGCTACTAAACCACATCGGTCCTTTTAGAATAATATGAGGAATTGCCGCAAGCGTTTCTACATTGTTTATTAGCGTTGGCTTATCAAATAGACCTTTAACCGCAGGGAACGGAGGTCGTTGCTTTGGCTCTCCCCTACCGCCCTCGATACTCCTTAAAAGTGCCGTCTCTTCACCGCAAACAAATGCACCGGCTCCAAGACGAATATCAATATCAAACTCAAACCCTAGCCCCATAGCGTTTTTACCTAAAATGCCGTATTCTCTGGCTTGCTCTAAGGCAACCTTTAGCCTATCTACCGCAATCGGATACTCTGCTCGCACATACACATAACCCATAGTAGCACCAATAGCGTAACCTGCTATCATCATCGCTTCTATAACAGCATGAGGGTCACCCTCTAATATGCTTCTATCCATAAATGCACCCGGATCGCCCTCGTCTGCGTTACACACAACATACTTTTGGTCGGACACCGAATTTTTAGCAAACTGCCACTTCATACCGGTTGTAAATCCACCGCCTCCACGACCACGAAGCCCACTAGCCTTTAGGTTTTCGATAAGTTCATCCTGACTCATGTTTCTAACAGCTTTTTCATAGGCTAAATAACCATCGTATGCTAGATACTCGTCTATATTCTCTGGATCTATAAGACCGCATTTTTGAAGCACTATTTTATGCTGACTTTTATAGAATGCTGAATTAGCAATTGTTTTTTCGTTGCCACATTCATCTTTTTCTTTGCTTGCTAACCTCGCTACCGGCTTACCACCTATAAGATGTTCTCTAACGATTTCCTCTACATCCTTTTGCTCTACTAGTTGATAGAAGGTACCGTCTGGGTATACCACGACAATAGGGCCTTTTGCACAAAGCCCAAAACAGCCTGTAAAAACCATTTTAACCTGCGTTTCTAACTCGTGCTCTACTAAACGCACTTTAAATTCGTCAAATATAACCCTGCCGCCGCCGCTAACGCAACCAGTTCCGCCACACACCAAAACATGATGCTTTGGACATTCGCCTCCGCCAAAACTATCTTCTGGCGATAATGTTTTACGATTTACCACAGTTTTAGCAACTCGCTCTCTTATCTCTTGTAATTCTTGTAGTGTTTTAATTTTATTAGCCATTGTCTTTACCCATCCCTCTGTATTTATTTATAATGCCATCTAAATCGTCTATTTTAAGCTTGCCATAAACATCCTCGTTTACCGTGATAACGGGAGCTAGTCCACAACAACCAATGCAACGGGTAGCCTCTAGCGTAAACAACTTTTCGGCATCAGTACCGCCTGCTTGTAACCCTAACATAGTTTTAAGCCTTTCTAAAATCGGACCGGCACTAAGCACATAACAAGCTGTACCCATACAAACACCAACTTTGTATTTTCCTTTTGGTGTAAGATTAAATTGCGAGTAAAAAGTTACAACGCCATAAACATCCGCTAGCGGAATACCAAAATATTCGGCAATGCGGTTCTGAACCTCTATAGGCAAATAACCGTAAATGTCTTGTGCCTGTTGAAGTGCCCCCATAAGAGGTCCCGGTGTTTTTTTAAGACTATCCAGCACTTTATCAAAAGCTTGTCTCTGCTCCTCTGTTTCCACAAAGGCATCCTGTGTAGTTTTAAGTTTATTCATTAAAGTATATTAGCTCCAAATTGATAAGTACAGTATAACATAATTTTTATATAAAGTCAACGATAAAAGTGAACGAATTTTTAATCCATGATAAAAAATCGGAGAGGTTGATGTTTCTCCGATTTTTATAATATTTACTCATTTGTTTCAAAACGACATAATTTTTCTTTAAAAACTTAGATTTGCAAATCCAACTATAAGCTGTACCGAACCACTGTTAGTACCACCGCCTACTCTAAAGCGGGTTATTGTGCCGGGACTAAAAAGCGGAGTAGCAATCGGAATTCTTGGTGCTCCGGCATAAATACGCACTACATGCAAAAGACTATCTCCGTGTCTAGTGTAAATCCTAGTTTCAAAATATGTACCCATATCGCCAAGCACTCTAAGCTCTCTGTTTGCACCGTGAATATCAAATATCACTTCTCTATAACCGTCTACACCCAGCCATATAGAATCAAAAGTAACAATATTTACTATTAGCAGAAACAAAAAGAGCATAAGGTATCGGCTGAATTCCTTCTATTCTATTAGCAAACAAACTCCAAATTGTTTTGATGAAGATTATCACCGATAGCATCAACACCAAGCATAGTAACACCTTGAGTATGAGGTCTTAAAACTGTTAATTCTATTTCCTCGCCAACTCGTACTTGTTTAACAAAATCACTTCTACCGTAGCCGTTGTTAGAGTAAAATATTCATATTGGTAGGATTACTCTAGACATTCAACTATTATATTTATTGTATTAGATCTAATTGAAAACCTTTGAGTTTCTAAATTATTTCTGACATAAAAATTAGCATGAACTGTTAATTCATATTTTCCTGACTGAAACCAAAACCAACCTAAAGAGCGTTCTTCCATAATATGTCCATTTGTTTCAAAATGCTTATATCTCTTTGGCATAGTAAAAACCTGTTCATCAAAAAATGTACCAGGCATACGTATTATAAAAAAATCGCCCGAAGTTAGCAAATCAAGATCTCTTCCACTTCGATTTTTAAGTGTTATCGTTAAAGTTTCTTGACGCTCTCCATCAAATACACTAGAAGTTACATCAATAACTAACTCAAAATCGCAATATGAAATATCAATACACTTGCTGTAATCTGGATGCCAGTCTATAAAGCAAGCAAAAAGTGCTATGCTCAAAAGCATAATAAGCATACTAAAAAAAGCGATTTTTATCTTTGTTTTATATTTTACCATATTCTTCCCTCCAAAATGACATAATAGTACACGGAAATTGTCTCATATTTTATATATGCTGTCAAGTGAAATTTTGGACTGTTTTTTTAGAGTCTTACATATCCAATAAAAACCGTAGCATATTATCTCGGCTAGCACCAAAGTGAAGTTTTGCGTTTGCTATGTCTAGTTTGGCTAAACGGTTTTTTATAGCAAATTCAGGAATGTCGGCTACTTTTTCGAATGCGATATAACATTCAGACTTTTTAATACAGGCGGTTATTGCACCTAGTTTTTCGGATAAATTTTTAACTAGTGCTACCAGCATTAAATTTTCTAGCGGTAGCGGGATTTTACCATAGATTTCAGTCAGTTCTATTTGTAGTTTCTTTAATTCAGCAAGATTTTTAATTTGGCTAACTCTTGTGTAAACTCTGGCTCTAGCGTCATGCCCCTCTACAAATTCTTCGGGCAGGTATGCGCTAAAATCTGTAAGCACCTTAACATCGTTCTTCTCTCTGCTTTCTGCTCCGTCTTTAGTATCCTCTAACACCTCTGTTAAAATCTTACAATACATATCATAGCCAACTTTTTCTATATGTCCGTGCTGTTCTCTACCTAAAACATTACCCGCACCCCTGATTTCTAAATCTCTCATAGCAATCTTAAAGCCACTACCAAACTCGGTAAACTGCCCTATTGCTTCTAGCCGTTTGTATGCTGTCTCGGTTAGAACTTTTTTAGCATCGAATGTAAAATACGCATACGCTAGGCGGTTGCTTCTACCTACTCTGCCACGAAGTTGATACAGTTGAGCCAACCCAAATCTATCGGCATCTATAACAACAAGCGTGTTAGCGTTAGGCATATCTATACCGTTTTCAATAAGAGTTGAGGCAATAAGCACATCAAATTCGCCTTTTGTGAAAGCCACAATTGTATCCTCAATTTTATCAGCAGGCATTTGCCCGTGAACATTTTTAACTTTAATATGACTAGGTAAAATGCTTTTAACACTAACCGCAAAGCTATCCATAGTCTCTACACGATTATACACAATAAATGCTTGACCACCACGACCTACCTCGCTACAAATGGCATCATTTAGTACAGTTTCACTAAATTCTGTAATAAAAGTCTTAACGGGCAATCGCTCTTTAGGTGGCATATCCAACACACTAATATCTCTAATACCGCTAAGTGAAAGATGGAGTGTGCGAGGAATTGGAGTAGCACTAAGCGTTAGCACATTAACATTTTTTTTGAGTGATTTAATTTTATCTTTATCAGCTACTCCAAAACGCTGTTCTTCGTCCAATATTAGAAGCCCTAAATCCTTAAAGGCAACATCTTTACTAAGCAAGCGATGAGTACCGCATACTAAATCAACCATGCCTTCCGCTAGCCCTACTAATCCTAGGTCGACATCCTTTTGTTTGTCAAAACGAGTTAAACTAGCAATATTTATGCCAAAATCACCCATTCGCTTTATGCAAGTATTATAATGTTGCTTTGCCAAAATTGTAGTCGGAGCTAAAAATGCAACCTGTTTCCCGCCTTGAATAACCTTAAATGCGGCTCGCAAGGCTACCTCTGTTTTGCCGTAACCAACATCTCCGCAAAGCAACCTATCCATAACTTTGCCTTCTTCGAGATCGGCAATACACTCGTCTATCGCTACAATTTGGTCATCGGTTTCAGTGTAGATAAAGCTGTTGCTAAATTGGTCTAGTAGCTCATTATTTTCGGTGTAAGCGTGTCCCTTAGCGGTGCTCCTATCAGCATAAAGTTTAGATAAATCAATTGCCATTTTAGCAACAGATGCTCTAACTTTTTCTTTAACTCGTAAAAATGCACCGCCACCCAACTTATGAAGATTCGGCTTAACCTCGCCATCGTCATAGTGGCTAAGGCTATCCATATTTTCTACCGGCACATACAATTTATCTGTGCCGGCATATTTAATTAAAGCATAATCCCGCTTAGCACCACCAACTGTTAGCTGAGTAACACATTCAAAAAATCCAATACCGTGATAGCGGTGCACAACAAATCCGCCAATTTTTGGCTCGGTAAAAATATCTCGTTTAGTGCGACGAAGAATCGATTTATGACTAGCACCCGATACAAGCGAATGTGTACCGACTAAAATCGTTTTTTCTTCAAAAAACGCAGCACCATATGGAAGAACTGTAGATAAAATTTCTAGCTTGCCTAGTCCGTTATCTCTAAGCGGATTTTCGCTAAAGAAATCTCTGATATTATTCGCCACAGCTTCGCTACCGGCAAACAATATAACTCTGTTTTTTTGCCCCAACCACGCTGTACAATCATCCCAAAGACTTACTAAATTACGATGATATTTAGGAAAACTAAAGCCCTTAAATCTAAACAGCTTATCAATTTTAAATAAGCGGTTTTGGCTATCAACTGCGTGAAAAGCGGTTTTTGGACATTGTGTAGCCCATAGAGTTGTTTGCTCTATCAGTTGCTTTGTCCCACACTTCAAAACCTCGCCCTTGCCAACACCTATTTCTATGCGGTTTTTATGTTCGGCATAAATACTATCGACCATATCGGCAACTTGCTTAGCATCGTCAATAAACATTGTTGTGGGTGCTAAAAAAGTCTCAAAAGTGTCGTATTTTAGCAGCGGAGACATAACCGTAAGACGGATATCCTTAGAATTTGCGGATAAATCGATGCTTAGCTTTGATATTAGTCGATGATAATTATCTTGATATTCAGGTACAGTTGGCTTAACTAATTCGGCGGTTACTTTGTTTAACAACTCGTCTGCTTGACTTTCATCGTAAAAAATCTCGGTAGCGGGAATAATGTCTACGCTATCTAGTTTTTCGCTCGATTTATATGTAGTGATGTCGTACTCTCTTATACTTTCTAACTCATCGCCGAAAAACTCTAATCTAACGCCATTTTTAGCACCCATAACAAACACATCTAAAATATCGCCTCGTAAACTAAAATGACCCATTGTTTCGGCAAGCGGACTTCGTTTATATCCTGCGTTTACTAATCGTTTTATAAGATTTTCTAGTTCGTAACTTTTGCCTTTTTGTAAAATTATTCCTGCGTTAGTAAATTCATTTTTACACGGAAAAATTTGTGCTAACGCTTGTACAGTTGTAACAACAAAAGCATTTGGGTTATTACATATAAAATGTAGACTAGCCAACCTTTCGCTATAATTTTCTACCGCTACTACATCTCTAAAAAACAAAACCTCGTCTTTGTGTGGCAAAAAAACTGCATCTAGTGATAATGCCTTAAACTGCTCAAACGCTTGCTTAGCACTAAAAATATCGGCACAAACATAAACTGCTCGTCCCTCTTTTTGAGCCGAAATCTCATTTGCTAAAATCGTCCTAACACCCAAGCTAGCCAAAAAGACGGACACATTCTCATTTTTGCCCGCCGAAATATATTCTTTTGAATTACCTATGTAATCTATATCTATCATATTTTATTCAATGAGAAATTAGAAATGAGGCAAATTAGAAATTAAGGATTTATAAATAAAATGAAATAAAATTTAATCTTAAATAAATTAGTCAATATTTTCTCATTCGCCTCATAACCTAGAAAAAAATCCTTTGCTTGCAAGATGGATTTTTTTCTAGGTTATATTTCAATATTTCTAATTTCTCATTGTTATAAACTCCATTACTCTATCCACAGCTTTATCTATTGCTTCATCAAAAATCGGCTTGTCTAATCGTGGAATAATACTAAGTACAAAATTCGCTAAATCTTGGTTGACTCTTGGTCGTCCAATGCCGATTTTAATTCGCTTAAAATCCTCGCCTAAATAATACACAATATCCCGCATACCGTTATGAGTGCCGCTACTGCCCTTTTCTCTATATCTAATCGTACCTTTTTCTATATCAATGTCGTCAAAAAGCACTAAAATATCATCTTGTTTTATCTTAAAGTATTTCCTTAGCTTCTCAACAGCCTGACCGCTTCGATTCATAAAAGTAGTCGGCTTAGCTATCAAAACACGCTCGCCATTATAATCAGCATATGAAATTATGGCATCGCATTTTTTTCTCTTTTCCCAAACAGCACCTAATTTAATAGCCAATGCTTCAACGGCTAAAAAGCCCACATTGTGATATGTGTGCTTATATTGCTCGCCTATATTGCCTAGTCCTATGATTAGTTTCATTTTTTATGAACTGATTAAGCAACCTCGTTTAGTTTTTCTAGCATTTCAGCTAAATCAACGCCATGCTTTGCCGCCGCCTGACCAACAGTTTCGCCTCTCGCTCCGGGACATCCTAAGCAGTGCATTCCAAAACTTAAAAATACTTGAACAGTTTCTGGATGTGCCTGTAGCACATTGTGAATTGTCATATCTGGTGTAATTTTTTGCATTTTTTATTCTCCTCAAAAATCAAATCTCATTCTATCACTTCAAAATCCTCTTGTCAAATTTTTTAGTCAAGTTTTTTCTCTAGAGCTAGACGAGTTTAGAAATATGATAAGATAGTGAGTAGATTTTTGATAGCAATAATAAAAATCGCTAAAAGGTGTGCTAAAGGTACATAATAAAGCTATTTTTATTAAATTGATACAAAAAGATGCCACTACATTACATAGTTCTAAACTCGTCTAGCTAAAGCATAAATATATACTCTATGAATACTACAATCAAAGTTAGCGAGCTACTGGGCAAGCCCGTTATCACGCTTAATAATGCCGAAACACTGGGCACTGCGGCAAATATTGTTTTTGATAACAAAATGCAAACTGCTAAAGCTCTAAAATGTTTACAAAGTGATAATGAAAATGAAGCCGAAGCATTTTATATAGATATAAAACGCATTAAGGATTTATCGCTTGATGCCCTTACTATATCTAATAAGTCTTTAGCTAAGCCTGAAGGAACTAACAACCTTTTAAGAGCAAGAAACCCTATAAATACTTTTTGCTATAATCAAGACGGTAAACTTTTAGGTATAGTAAAGGATGTACTCTTAGAAAGCTTAAGAGTAACAGAAATCTCAATATCACAAACAGAAACTAATAATTTATTTATTTTAACCCCCGCTACCCTAATATCGCACTCAAAAGAAAATCTAATATTTAACGACACAGGCAGACCAATCAAAATTCCTAGTCAAAAAAAGCCATCGTTTCCAAAAAGAAAGCCAACAAGTAATGCCCCTGTAGCAAAACTACATACTATAACTAACCCAACTGTAGCTATAGACACTCAATCGAAAACTACTTATAGCATCGAAAAAGAAGCTGATAAGCAACTTATCCCACTTGACATTCATACTCCAACAAAAATTCCAACCGAAAATACACAGGTATACCGTAGCCCTGCTCCGATTGACGCTTTAGCAAGTATATACGCTTTTCTTATAGGCAAAACTCTTTCTAGAAGCATAAAAGATAATAATAACAATATTATCGCCAAACCTCAAAGTATTATAACGCAAGAAACAATCGAGCTTGTTAAAACAAATCAAAAACTGGTGCAACTAGCACTTTATGCAGATTAACTATTTTTATATGATTAGTAGCAATTTACAGTGTACTCGAAATATCAAATCTTGGCAAAAATCTGTGATTGGTTTCTTGCATAACATCAAATAATGTGCGACCGGAATAAAAGGTTCTTTTTCTTGTTGTCTCACTTGGGTCTAGGGTATTTATCCTAGACCATTTTTCTATAATATCCTCAAAAGTATCTGTGCGTGGATTTAGCATATACGAATTGCCCATTGGATTGTTTCCACCAATATGTGTGTTAAAAATTCCCCAGTTGCTACCACCTATACCGCTACGAACCTTGTATGTCCAACTAGTCCAGCTCCAGCCATGTTCTTGAAACAGCGCTAGCGTACTCAGCCATGCTTGGCACGAATGGTCGCCACCGGGCAATACAGTAAATTCACCCATCAAAATCGGCACATTCCAACCGTTTAATCCACTATTTGCACCATTTACCCCATTTACTCTATCTCGCATAGACGCCATATGTGCGTTATAAAGTGCCAAACGATTACGCTCTAGAGCGTCGGGGTTTTGATATAAAAACGCACTTGGATTAGTTGGTCTGTTTATAACCACACTCCCCCAACTTACACCGTTTACAACTGCCCCTTGGGCATTAGTAACCCCATTAACATTTAGCCCATAGTGAGTATAGTGGTGGAATTTATATATAATATTAGAATTCCAATTAAAGCCATGTTGGTTATTTCTTGGATGAGGCAAATGTGCCTGCCACCAGTTAGCTCCAAAAATGATAATATGATCGGGATTTACTTCTCTGATACCCCTATACATTTCATCATAAAAATTCCAATGATTTATCCCTGTAAAGCCGCCATGCTCGCCAGGCTCATTAAGTAAATCCAATGCCGCAACATTAGGATTATCAGCAAAATGTTCGGCTATTGCCACCCACATTTCTAAGGTTTTACGACGATTTTCTGTACCTATCGGACAATTTGGGTTAAAAAACGTAACATATGGCACCCAACTTCCGTCAGGGTTTGCAACCGTTCTGGTAGGCGAATTAACAGGAACCGGTATGCGTCTACCGCTATGGTCTTGCCCGTTATGACTGCCGTATGCCCCGTGTAGATCCAGCATTGTGTATATACCGTGATTGGCCGCATCTTGAATAAATTGTTCTAACCGGGTAAAATTAAACCTCTGCCCCGGGATTGCAGGCACATTATGAAACTCAGGATCTACCGTTACATAAGTAAACGGCAAACGAATAACATTCATACCCATTTCGGCAATTTGATGAAAATCATAATCAGTCCAAAAATTACGGCGGTAGTTTTCCCATATCTGCAAAGCACCTAAAGCACCAAATCGTGCATAAAACAATTCACTCATCGGCATGTGGTCTCGGTACGGAAATTGGTTTGCGTGTATTCTATAATAAGCGTACGGATCGGGACCCACTTCCGGAACAGCTGGCAAGTTTTCGGATACTAATAAACTCATCCATTGTTCTGTTACAAATAACCCGCCTGCATTTATACCCTGCCATAGCACAGTTTGATCGTATTCATTTACAATATAAGTATCTCTGGTAGATAACCATGGCAGATAAGAACCCGTAAGTCTTGCGGGTCTTGTTGCTACTGCACCCCTAACATAGTTAAAAAGCCTATTAGCACAATCAGTGCCAAACCATACTATATTATTGTACCTTCTTGCCTCTAATCCATGTACAAAAGCAGTAATTTGAATTTCGCCTATAGCCCCTAAAGCACTATCGACATCATCAAAAATCCATACCCCTAACATATCTGTTCTGCCACCGTCTACCCTAACAGCCACAATATGCTCAGCATTATCAAATTGAGCCTCAAAACCCGAAACCTCGCCTTCAAAAATTTCATAATTGTCTCGCTCAAATTCTTCTATAACTATATCAATCCCAAGAATAACCTGATTAGTTGGTGTCGTATCTCCTACACATGCCAAAAAAAATGTCGTTGTAAACACAACGCACAGCATTATTATAACAATTTTAATTACTTTATTTTTCACTAAAAAATCTCCTAAGGGAATTTTATATAGATTATTATATCACACAAAAATAAAAATGTCAAAAGATAATTCGTTACACAAAAGCAACAAAATAAAAAAGCTATTTTATAATATTATTAAAAATCTCATCTAACGATAGCACCCTGCCAAAAATTTCCATATTAGCTAAAGTTGCGTTATGAATTTCATCGCTTAATGCGCTACAAATATCGCTACCAAATACAACTTTATAATCTCTATAAAACGCATCTCTAGCTGTGCTTTCGCAGCAAATATTTGTAACTGTGCCACAGATTATAAGAGTATCAATAGCATCACTCCCCTCTTTGCTACCTTTTAACCCACGCAAAACTGTTTCTAATTCGGTGTTATAAAATGCACTAAAGCGATGTTTTTTTATAATATATTCGTTAGGATTTGGAGCAAGCTCATCAACCACTTCCACTCCCCTAGTACCACTACGCATACCTGCACTTATAAGATGCGGAAAAGCATATATTTCTAAAGCACACAACTTTGGGTCTGTGTGATGAGTTGTATAAGTAACAGGAATGCCATTATTTCGGCACACCTTGATAAGTTCTTTAATCTTTGGCACTTGAGTTTTTGCCTTAGGTACCTCCATAATAGCACCCTTTTCCACAAAATCATTTTGCATATCAATGACTAAAAGTGCCGTTTTTTGAGGGATTATTTCCCATTTTGGATTTGATTGATTTGTTGACATATTTATGAAGTGCGGGCAATTAGTAATCGCCCCCTACAGTTTAAGCAATAAGTTTAGCTTAGTTTATCTATTAACGAATTAACACTTATAATGCTTTGCCGAACTAATAATATTTTTAGAAAGGTAAATGTTTATGCTAGACGGCTTATTACTTTATAACCTCACAACCCATATACGGCACAAGCACTTTTGGTACTACTACACTGCCGTCTGGTTGTTGGTAGGTTTCTACTATGGCTGTCCAAACTCTTGGAGTTGCTAAACCGGAGCCGTTTAGCGTATATGCAACGCCTTTTTTACCGCCATCGCCTTTATACTTAATACCAGCTCTCCTTGCTTGATAATCGCTAAAATGACCAACGCTACTAACCTCTAACCACTTACCAACACCAGGGCTAAATACCTCGATGTCATAACATCTCCCGTACTTATCACCCATATCGCCCGTACATAAATCTACAATTCGATACTGTAGCTCCAACGCTTTAATCGGCGCTAAGCAATCCTCCAGCATATCCTTTAACTCTTTTTCACAAGTGCTGGGTTCCGCTATTTTTACAACCTCCACCTTATGAAACTCGTGCAAGCGTTGCAGTCCCCTCGTATCCTTACCGGCACTTCCAGCCTCTCGTCTAAAACAAACGGAGTAACCCATAACCCGTTTAGGCAATTCAGCTACATCAAAAGTTGTGTTAGCAAAGCTGGCCGTTAGCGGAACCTCGGCGGTAGGAATAAGCCACAAATCGTCCTGACTTGCTTTATATTGGTCATCGGCAAACTTTGGTAAATGACCTGTAAAGCCGAAGGATTTAGAGCTTACCATATGAGGCGGTATCATCTCTACATATTTATCGCCATTAAGCTCAAGTGCATAGCTAACAAGCGCACGGAGAAGCCTTGCACCCTTGCCTTTATAAAAAGCAAACATACTGCCCGATACTTTGCTAGCAAGCTCAATATCTAATATGTCGAGTTTTTTAGCTATATCCCAATGAGGTTGTGGTTTTGGTGCCGGACATTTATAATATGTTTTTGTCTCTAAAATAACCTTATTGTCCTTCTCATCCTTACCAATGGGAGCATCCGCATCGGGAGTGTTAGGAATATCTAAAAGCAGTTCGTCAATTTGATTTTTAAGCGGCTCTAGGATTGCTTCTAATGCAACAATTTTGTCCCTTAATGCTCTTTTATCCTCGTTAGAAACATTTTTGTCCGCTTGAATTGCGTTGCGTTCTCGTCTAAGACCTTCTACCTCGGCAGTCGCCTCTCGGCTTTTAATGATAAGTTTTTCTAACTCATCAATCTTTTTTGTGTCGTAGCCCTTTTTAGCTAAGCCCTCTACTAGAGCCTTTTTATCTGTAAAAATTCTGTTTGTATCTATCATAATGATGTTTCCTTTATATTATTTTAACAACACCTTAAAGGGAATAGGATTTATTTTAACATAGAACTATCCTATTGTAAAGTGTAAATAAATTATTCTTGATTACTTGTTTTATTTGCCAACCTTTTCTTTTAAGTCTGATAAAATTTCTAATGCTAATCTTGGAGAGGTGTTGTCGATGTCAAGCTCGAGTAGAATTTTTTCAATTTCGGTTTGTTTATTTGTAACAAACATATCTTGCTGTATAATTTGCTGTGCACTACCGCCAATAGTTATTTTTTCGTAGCGTTTAGTATCGGTGGTTTCTAATTTATTTAAAATCTCTCTTGCCCTGTCTAAAATGTCTTTAGGCAATCCGCTAAGAGATGCTACCTCTATACCGAAACTTTTGTTTGCTTGCCCACGCAATAGCTTTCTTAAAAAAACTATCGAACCACCTAACTCTTTAAGCGAAAGTTTATAATTTTTTATACAACCTTGCATTCCCTCTAATGCAGTTAATTCGTGATAATGGGTCGAGAATAAAATCTTTGCTCTACTATTTACCGCTAAATGCTCCAGTATCGCCCACGCTATACTAAGCCCGTCGTATGTAGCTGTGCCTCTGCCAATCTCATCTAACAAAATAAGGCTTCTGTCTGACATATTACACAGTATGTCGCTCATCTCACTCATTTCCACCATAAAGGTACTTCTACCCGTATGTAAATCGTCGCTAGCACCAACCCTAGTAAAAATCCTATCTGTTATTGGCACGCTCGCCACCTTTGCCGGCACAAAACTACCGATATGAGCAAGCACCGTTATAACTGCTGTTTGACGCATATACACACTTTTACCTGCCATATTAGGCCCTGTGATAAGCATAATACGGTTATTATCACTATCTAAAAGTGTATTATTAGGAACAAAAGGCTCGCCCTGCAACAATTTTTCAACTACAGGATGTTTGCCCTCTTCGATTTTTAGAGCAGTTATATTATTTGCGATATTCGGTTTAGTAAACTTATATGTTTTAGCTACGGTTGCATGGCTAAGCAATATATCTAACTCAGCTAAAGCATTGCTTAGATGCAAAAACTTTTCTATATATTTAGCCAAAAACTCTAATAACGATTTATACAATTCTTGCTCTAAGGTAATTGATTTATCGCTGGCTGATAAAATTTTGTCCTCTAAGGATTTTAATTCTTCAGTTGTGTAACGCTCGGCATTTTTGAGTGTTTGACGGCGAATGTACCTAAACGGAACTTTATCACTATAGCTTCGTGGCAATTCTATATAATATCCAAAATTGCGGGTAAAATCAATTTTAAGTACCTTAAAGCCTGTTTCTATACGCTCAGCAGATTCTAAATTGCGTATTATCTCGTGCGTAGTGTTGTGAATATTAAGGCATTCGTCTAATTCTTTATTATAACCTTCTTTAAAAACTCCGCCATCTCTTAGGTGCATTGGGCTATCAGGACGAATCGCCGAAATTATATGTTCATAAATTTGCGGTAGATCTTCTAATCTGCTTTCAATTTTTTTAAGAAGCAGAGAATTGCTAATTGATAAAATCTGCTTTAGGTGCTTAATATTAGATAGCGTATATGCAAAACTCAAAACCACTTTCGGTACAATACTACCTATAGAAATTTTACCCACCACTCTTTCTATATCTACAAAGTTTTCTAGTATTTCCTTTAGCTTATCTCTTGTGCGATCGTTAAGCAACTCCTCAACCGCATCTAATCTGGCATTTATTTGTTTTTCATCTATACTTGGCTCAAGTATAATTTTGCGTAATTTTCTAGCACCAACTTTAGTAGAAGTTTTATCAATAAGCCAAAGGAGCGAACCTTTTTTAGTGTTCTCCGCTGTATTTTCGGTAAGTTCTAATGCTCTTCTCGCCGTTAATCCTATATACATAGTATCGCTAGCGGCACCTGCTTCTGCATCTACAATATGCTTTAGAGATTGTTTTTGAGTTTTTTCTATGTAGGCAAGTAGCCCCCCAACACTACAAATAACTGTAGAGTGTTTTTTGATTTTATTAAGTGCCTCGCCTTTAAATTGCCTCATTGCCAGTTCGGTAGCGTTAGTAACCTCAAAAGCTAATTCGTCAAAAATTGTAAACGGGCAAACCATTCCAAATTTTACAATTGATAAATTAACGCTTTCTATAAGCATTCTCTCGTTACAAATAATCTCGCTAGGACTTATTCTAGTTAGAATTTCACCTAAAGCTAGAGCTACAGGAGCTTGAATAAATTCAAAATTAAATTCGCCAGTCGAGATGTCGCTCCATGCTACAGCTACATTTGTGCCATCGTGATAAACACTTGCTATATAGTTATTTTTTTCGTCTTGTAATAGCGGGCTATCTATTAGCGTACCAGGGGTAACAATACGAACCACTTCTCGCTTAAATAAACTCCCTTTTTTGCCATCGGAGCTAGCAGTTTGCTCGCAAATCGCCACCTTATAACCTTTTTCTACCAGTTTAGCAATATATGGCTCTACCGAATGAAAAGGAACACCGCTCATCTCTATCCGCTTTTCAAGTCCACAATCTCTGCCTGTTAAAATAATATCTAACTCTTTAGAAGCAACAACAGCATCCTCAAAATACAACTCGTAAAAATCGCCCACTCTAAAAAAAAGTAAAGCATCAGGATACAATTCCTTTGTATCTACATATTGTTGCATCATTGGTGATAAGGGCATAGTTTTTATCTCTTTTGTGTTTTATTGTTTTTGTTTACAATAAGAAACGAGAAATTAGGAATGAGAAATTTCGGACTTATTTATATTAGATAAAATAAATCAACCATTACTCATTTGTCTCATTTCTAACTCGAGTTGAATTAAAGTGTCCACGCTAATCCAATAGCCGGTATTCCTATATGTATAGCTAATACAGGGCCAACGGAAGTAATAATCGGCGATTCTATCTCAGGAAATCTTTTTATAACTAATTCAGCAAGTTCATTAGCACCTTGCTCGTTATCTATATGCTGAACAATAATTTGCTTAGCTTTATTAGGCACTAACTCTAATAATTTTTCGCCTTGATTTCTTTTGCCTCTTAAAAACCCGACGCACTCTAAGCTACCGTTTTTGAATTGTAAAAGCGGTCTAATATTAAGTATCGTACTAACCGACTGACGAACAAATCCAAGCCTTCCGCTACGCTTTAACGGTTCCATATTCTCTACCGAAAAAGCGTTGCCTAACCTATCTCGCTCGGCATTCAAAATTGAATAAATTTCATCTAACAACAACCCTTTAGCTATTAACTCCTTTGCTCTAAGCACTAATAACCTAATCGCACCTGTCGCTGATAGCGTATCAACTATTCTTATGTTATCGCTATCTATATCATTAGACGCAATTTTAGCACTGGAAAATGTACCGCTAAGTCTACCAGAAATTGTAAAACAAAGTACCTGACTTTTCTTCGCTACTAAATCTCTAAAACAATTCGCAAACATCTCTATTGGCGGTTGTGAGGTAGATGTTTTATAAGTCCCCACTTTAATTTTATCTACAGCATCCAAAGCATTAGAATAATATTCTAAATAACTTTTGCCATCAACTACATAATTCATAGGCACAATAACTACACCCATTTCATCTGCTTCTCGTTTACTTAACGCTATAGAACTATCACTAACAATTGTTATCATAATGTTGAATATGCCGAAAGAAAAATCAAACTCGTACACTTCAATATTACTATAATATAAATCTTACCGTCAAGCAGTAAGTTAAATTTTCTATAAAATTATAAAGAATACTATATCTTACATCAGTTTTTCATTATAAAAAATTGCTTTACTTATATAAATAATTTTAGTATTGTTAAGGTTGGGGAAATTTAGAGTCATTATGAAAAAGAATTCAATTAAATTTATAACAATAATTTTTTCCGTATTGTTTACGGTTATATTTTTTGTAGGTTGCGGAACTCCTGTGTTTTCGCAACCACTACTGCCCGAAGCTCCGTTTGGAACTGCCGATTTTATTAGAGAAACAAAAACCTATCAAATAAGAATTTACGGAGCCTTTTTAAGAAATGAACATGGCGAAATCGTAAGAGACGAAGATGGTGGTGCTATAGAACCGATTTTAGGCAACGGCGAAATGGTGCAAAAGCTAGAAGGTTTTAATTATATTGCTAATGGTCAAGTTGAAAACCGCATTAGATTAACAACTAATTTCATTGTTAGATGGGAAGATAACGCACTAGTAAACGAAAATCGGGGTGCAATAGATGAAATTACTAGTACTGTTACTTTTATGCGAAATGGTTTTACTCCCTTGCGTAGTAGAAAAGATGTAAATTTAGGAAATAGATATAATGAAAACGGTATTTTTTTATTTAATAACAGTTACTATTTTGAATCTGATTTTATAACCAGAACTTCAAGAGTTAGAGTTAGAAAAAATGAACACGGCGAGTGGATAAATCCTGAACAAACATTTACTATCCCCTCCGGCACAGTGTTTTGCAATGAACAATTTTTTATTTTACTAAGAGGCTTTGCTAATTTAGTTCCAGGCGGAAATGTTTCGTTTGCTATTCACCATCCGTTAGAGAGTTATATTAGAGACAGCGGTGCTAATATCGGCGTTATCGCTTCTAGTTCGTCTATGGTAGCTTCTATGCAAGTAGACCCATTTTTATTGGATTTTACAGAGGATATTGAAAGCACTAAAAACGATGATGCAGAAGAATATACACATCGAATTCCTGTTATGCAAGTAACTGCTTCGTTTGGCGCCGGCAATAATCCATCCGGACCTGCACACCATATATTTATGTCTCGCCCTGATTTAAGGTTTAGTGACATGAATATAGAAAATAATAATATAGAAACCAGTCGCCTTATACTTTGGTACGGTCATCAGGTTTTTAATCCCGATGGCACCTTTGCTTATAGAGTTGAACATACGCTAATTGAGTATGAGAGTTGGTAAATTAAACTATAACTTTATACTTTGACAAGATGTGATTTTTTAGTTGACAAACACTACAAAATGTGATATTTTATTCTTGAATCTGTCGCTTTTCGGCAGACATAAGGAGATTAGGTGTTTTATATACCTTATAAAAAATATGGATTTTGCTACAAAAATAAAAGAACTTAGGCGAAAATTTAGTCTAACTCAGGGAGATTTTAGTAACCTTTTTGATGTATCGTTAGCTAGTGTTGCGATGTGGGAGAGCGGCTCTCGCCGTCCGCCTGCTAATATGCTTATGCGAATTGCTCAGCACTTTAATGTATCGGTTGATCATCTTTTGGGTGCAAAAAGCGGTATCGACAGTGAAATGATAACTCTACCCGTGCTAGCTGGTGTTAGAGCCGGTTTTGGAGCTATGATAGACGAGATAGAAAGTGGTAAATTTCAAGAAATTCCCCGCTCTATTATCGGTAGCCGTAGCCAAGATGATCTTATGGTGCTAGAAGTTGAGGGCGACAGTATGGCACCTAAATTTTTAGACGGCGATAGAGTTTTGGTACTAAAACAAACCTCGGTAGATAGTGGCGATATTGCAATTGTGTGCTACGAGGATTTTGAAAACGGCACAATAAAAAAAGTACATTACGAAGCAGGTTGCGATTATGTAGACCTTATTCCGCTCAATCACAAATATGCCCCTGTAAGAATTCAAGAAGAACAGTTATTAGGAATGCGGGTATTAGGTAAGGTTATTTATTTATTTAGAGCAATATAACGCACAATAAAATAGTGTTCAAAACACAATTGTGATTTATTATATAAATAAATCCTTAATTGTGAGTTGTGCATTTATCATTGAACATTGTTAATACAAAGACGGTCTTCTATCTCTAAAAAATGGAAATTTTGGCATCCATAATCTTAGGCGGTTTTGAATATAATCGCCATCTGTTTTTGTGTGCAAAACACTTATAGAAGGCAATGCTGTAGTATAGATATGTTCTTCGGAATCTTTCTGCCCTATTGTGTTAGTAATAGCAAAAACACTAAAACAACCTAGTAATAAAGCTGTAACTAAAATTAGACTAACTTTTCTTTTCATTGATTTAGCATTTGCAATGCTGAATTCTTCTATGCGTTATTCTCGACAAAAAATCACTAAAAACTATCCAAATCCATAAATTTTTGCTTGCAAAACTTAAAATAATACCATATACTATATTAGCAAATTTGTTGCTACAGTGCTAATTTTTTCGGCTTGTAGTAACCCTATATATACTTCATAATAAGGAGGAAAATAACTTATGAAAATTGTACCATTATTCGATAGAGTTGTAGTTGAAGCTACAGAATTAGAAGAAAAAACTAAAAGTGGCATTGTGCTACTTGCTAAAGACCAAGAAAAACCACAAATGGCAAAGGTTGTAGCTGTTGGGCCTGGTGGTCTAGTAGATGGCAAAGATGTCAAAATGCAGGTAAAAGTTGGCGATGTTGTGCTGTACTCTCGCTACGCCGGCTCTGAATTTAAAATTGACGGCAAAGAAGTAACAATTATGCGTCAAAATGACATTTTAGCGATTGTTAAGTAGAGCAGTGAAAATAATATCTTGCAAAAGCTACCAAAGGGTACTTCTAATAGGTTTTTGTAGGAATTTATAGCGGATTTTTGAGAAAAAATTTACGAAATAAGAAGAACGAGCGTACAAACTGTACACCGATGGAATTGAGATTGCACTATAATGCAATCGAACGCCGTCGAAGGCTATTCGAGTAACGCATATTTTTACCAAAAAGACGTAGAAATTTACACAAAGCCTTTAGGTGTAAATATATTAGAAGTACCCATATAAGGAGAGAAATGGCAAAACAAATTAAAACTAGTGAAGAAGCTAGAAAAGCCCTAGAGATGGGCGTAAATAAAATTGCAGATACTGTAAAGATTACACTTGGACCAAAGGGTCGCAATGTAGTGCTAGCCAAAAAATACGGTAGCCCGCTTATCACTAACGACGGTGTTACAATAGCGAAAGAAGTAGAACTAGAGGATGCTTTTGAAAATCTAGGTGCACAAATTGTTAAAGAAGTTAGTACAAAAACTAATGATGTTGTTGGCGACGGCACTACTACCGCTATTGTGCTAGCACAAGCTCTAATTAAAGAAGGCTTAAAAAATGTGGCTGCTGGTGCAAATCCAATGATACTTAAAAAAGGTATCGCATCAGCTAGCGAAGTTGCCGTTAGCCACTTAAAAGCAATTTCTAAACCTGTTGATAGCCGTACTTCTATTAAAAATGTAGCAAGCATATCAGCCGGTGACGAAACTGTTGGCGAGCTTATCGCTGAGGCTATGGAAAAGGTTGGCAAAGACGGCGTTATAACTGTAGAAGAAAGTAAAACTATGGACACTAATCTATCGTTAGTTGAGGGTATGCAGTTCGACCGTGGCTACGCTTCTGCCTATATGGTTACCGATCACGAAAAGATGGAGGCAATTTTTGAAAGCCCTCTTATTCTTATTACTGATAAAAAAATATCTAACATTCAAGAGATTTTGCCAATTTTAGAGCAGGTTGTAAATGCTAATGCTAAATTGGTTATAATCGCCGACGACTTCGAGCAAGAAGCACTTGCCACTCTTGTAGTAAACGGACTTAGGGGAACATTCAAATCTCTTGCAGTTAAAGCTCCAGGCTTTGGTGATAGACGCAAAGAAATGCTGGAAGATATTGCTATTCTTACCGGCGGCATGGTAGTTTCTGAAGAAAAAGGCATAGAATTTAAGGATGTAGAGTTATCTATGCTAGGCAAGGCTAAGCAAGTTAAGGTAGATAAAGAAAATACAATTATCGTAGAAGGTGCTGGTAAAGCTAATGACATTAAGGCTAGAGTAAAGAGTATTAAAGCTCAAATTGATAACACGACTAGTGATTACGACAGAGAAAAACTGCAAGAAAGATTGGCTAAATTAGCAGGTGGTGTTGCTGTTGTAAATGTTGGTGCTGCAACCGAAGTTGAAATGAAAGAGAAAAAACTTCGTATAGAAGACGCTTTAAGTGCTACTCGTGCCGGCGTAGAAGAAGGTATGGTTCCAGGTGGTGGTGTTGCGTTACTTGGTGCTATCCCACTTGTTAAAAAACATATCGAAACTCTAAAAGGTGACGAAAAAACAGGTGCCGAAATTGTATTAAAGTCACTTAGCTCTCCTATTGAGCAAATCGCTCAAAATGCAGGTGTAAACGGTGCGGTAGTTGTAAACGACATTTTAGCAAATAGTGCTAAAAATCCAAATTACGGCTACGACGCTCTAAAAGACGAGTTTGGCGATGTTGTTAAAAAAGGTATTATCGACCCAACTAAAGTTACTCGCTCGGCTCTTCAAAACGCAGCAAGCGTAGCAGCAATATTACTAACTACAGAAAGTATTGTAGCAGACCTACCAGAACCAGAGCCAGCAATGCCGGCAGGCGGAGGTATGGGCGGTATGGGCGGTATGTACTAAGCTTAGCATTAAATCTATGGTATAGTTATAAAAAACAGTATCATCGTATAATATAAAAAAAGACGACACAATTCTATGATGTCGTCTTTTTAATTAAATCGCTACTTCTAAAGAGCAAAAGCACTTGACTTCTTTTTAAATTTTTGCTACACTTTATCTAAAGGATACTATAATTTATGTTACACTTTATCGTCAATGCAAGAAGTGGCAAAGGACTAGGCAATAAAACACTTAAATTTTTATGCGATTATTGTTATAAAAACAATCTGCCATTTACAGCACATATTACCGCAAAACCTAATCATGCTACCGATATTGCTAAAGTTTTATGCAAAAATGGTGCTAATACTATCATTGCTGTTGGTGGCGACGGAACATTTAGCGAAGTTCTCGGTGGAATTATTGACTTTGAGAAAACTGCATTGGGATTTATTCCTGCAGGTCGAGGTAATGATTATGCTAGAGCAACAAATCTTAGCCTAAAGCCAATTAAAGCACTTGAAATGATATTAAAAGGTAAAACTGCTTGGAGCGATTATATAGAAATAAATAACAAGCGTTGCCTAAACATTGCCGGAAGCGGTCTAGATGTTGCTGTTTTACAAAGAGCTGATGGTAAAAGTGGAAAAATTACATATCTCACTTCCCTACTATATTGTTTAAAACACTTTGAGCCTTTTAAGTTTAATATTAGCGTTGACGGCAAAGAAAAAACTTATCATGAAGTAATTACTATAGCCGTTTGTAATGGAACAGATTTTGGAGGAGGCTTAAAAATCAGCCCTTTATCTAAATTAAACGATGGCAAAATGAATTTAGTTATACTACATATGCCACCCGATGGTAAAATAATGAAAGCACTTATTAAATTCAAAAGAGTCAAACATTTAGAACAAACCTATGTTGATCATATTTTGTGCGATAGTGTAGTAATTGAACCTAGCGAAAATAATAATTATTCTATCCAATTAGACGGCGAAATTTATAAAGAACGGGTATTAGAGGCCAAAATTATAAAAAGCGGAATGAGAAGCTTTGTGCTTTAATACTATAAATCATACACTATATTCCTACAATACATACCCACTTTCATAAATATATTTTAATGCATCTCGCTCTCGTTTTATTTCTAAAGCTATATCCAGCATTTTTTCTAGTAAGTCGCTAAACGCTAGTTTATTGTCGCCTTTAGTAAACATATAGTTTGATAATGCTCCTGGAATTGTGTTTATCTCATTTATAAAAAGTTCACCGCTACTGCTATACAAAAAGTCAATTCTAGCCACACCACTAGCACCGATACTGCTAAAAGCCAGTTTAGCTAAAGACTTAATTTTCAAATCTAATTCTTTATCAATTTTAGCAGGAAACTCCCTTTTCGCACTTGCTTGCCCTATTTTGCTACTTTGTTTAGCACTATTTACACTACCGTTTTCTCGTTTACCTTTATTACCACTTAAATACTTATCTTTATAAGTTAAAATCTCACCACTACTAAACGGCTTCTCGATTTCACTAACAATTAAATTATCGCCTTCGCCCAAAACTGCACAATTATATTCGGTAAAATTCTCTAACGCATTCTCTACTACTACCCTTGCATCCCACTTAAAACCGGCTGAAATTCTCTCAAATAACTGCGGAAAATCTTTTGCTACACCAATCCCGATACTCGAACCGCCACCAGCAGGCTTAACAATAAGCGGAAAAACCAACTCCCGTTTTATGCGCTCTACTATCGCATAAAGTTCCGATCTATATTCTCTTTTGGTAAAACTAATATACGGAAGAACTGGCAATTTATCAAAAATAAATAGCTTTTTCATAACACTTTTATCCATTCCAGAACTACTAGCCAATACACCGCTACCAGTAAAAGGAATCCCACATAAACTAAGTAATCCTTGCAAACAACCATCCTCACCACCATAACCATGAGTAGCTAATAGTGCTACATTAATTTTACAAATAGCCTTGCCTTTAGTACTATATAAATAATTGCTACTGGGTGTAAGCGTTACCGGCATTTTTTTATACCGCTTATCTTTTTTGTTCTCGCTTTTAAAAGCATCTAAAGTTGTTAAACCACTTCCCGTAAAAAACTTACCGTCATTATCTATATACACTGGCACAACCGTATGACGACTTTTAAGTACAGCCATCGCCTGAATGCCCGTTATTATACTAATATTATGCTCACAACTTTTACCGCCAAAAAATACAGCTACTGTCATAAAATGATACTCTCCCTACAATCATCGTATGACACAATATTTTTTTTGCTACTTTTTAATAAAAATCTTAATTTTTTGTTTGACAATCATTTTTTTATTTCATATAATGTAAAGGTTGCGTTTGCAAGGTTTCTTTTATTTTCTAAACCACAGCATTTACAATAAAAACACAATTACATTTAATGCGGAAGTGGCTCAGTGGTAGAGCATCGCCTTGCCAAGGCGAGGGTCGCGAGTTCAAATCTCGTCTTCCGCTCCAAACTTTAAGACTACTATATAAACAGTAGTCTTTTTTATTATTAAATTTAAAATAATAACCTCTTTGTAAATATTTACAAAGAGGTTACTATTGAGTATTTTTAATCTTCTGGTAATGTATGATTCCAAATGATTGTTAAGCCTTCATCAGTGCCTCCTAGCCAGCCAATATTCCAATTAGGACTAGGATCTTCTCTACCGACAAAGTAAATGCGTTGACTTGCCGTCCAACCATAAAACACATTAGCCTGCATATGATTAGCAGTATCACCTATACTCATCAATACTAAGCTAGTAAGATTGGTCGTTCCCATAAAAGCTCTTGCTTGCAACATCATTGCAAAACTTGGATTAGGAATATTTACACTAGTTAGATTAACTGCTCCATTAAAGGCATCTGCCTGAATTTGTGTTATCTCACCTAATATAGTAATATTCTCTAGCATAGAATTTTGGAATAAACCTTCCATTATTGTTAATACACCGCTTGGTATAACCATATCTGTAACAGACGATTCCATAAATGCCCTTGCTCCTAACGATGTTAATCCATTAGGTAATACTAAGGTAGTTAACGAAGTTGTACTCCTAAAGGCATCTGCACCTATAGTTGTAATTGTACTAGGTAATATAATAGTTGTTAAATTTACCGCACCTCTAAAAGCATCTATGCCTATTGATGTCCAACTTGTCTCGCCCATATCATATGTAACACTTTGTAGATATTTAGCTTCTTCAAATAATCCCCTAGCACCAACTGCAGCTGATGTCATTCTTGATGGGAAAGTAAAGTGCTGTATGGCACTACCGGCAAATTGTCCTACATTTGCTCTATGCCCAGCAGGTGCTGTGATAGAAGCGGCGGCAGCAGTCATGGCAAGCGGTGCTTCACCACCACTTTCAAAGTTTACATTTGTTAAATAAGAAGTACCTGCAAACGCCGCTTGAGCAATGGTGGTAACAGTATTTGGTATAGTTACACTCTCTAATTTAGTGCCAGCAAATGCACGGATAGGAATTGTAGCTAGACCTGTAAAATTTGTCAATCTTTGTAGGCTACTATCCATAAACGCTTCTGTTCCCATAGCATTAAAATCATTCGGGAATACAATCTCTTCTATATATTTAGCACCTTCAAATGCACCGGCGGCAATATATCTAACACTATCCGGTATAACAAATATGCCTTCATAACCCTCTTCACATCCTTCGTTAGGTACTTTGGCTGCCGGGAATGCTATAAGTGCAGTCATATTTGCGTTATATAAAACACCTTCCTCTACAACCAAAAATGGATGCTCACCCACTAAATCCAAAAATTCTAAATTTGGCATGCCTGCAAATGGATTTACAAAAGCAGACCAATTAGTAACTGTTGCTAGCTGAGTACTACCGAATGCACGAACAGTATTAGGTATAGCAAAGCTTTCTAATCCGGCACCTCTAAATGCATTAGCCTCTATTGTATGAATACTGTCTAATCCTGTAACCTGTATTAAACTCGGAGTATTTTGAAACATACGCTCGCTTAAAATTTGAATACTTCCATTTATCGTTACCGATTGAAGAGCCGTTGAGTTTGCAAATACGGCATTACCCAATCCTCTACGATTGTTAAATGCAGTTGCATTATGTGCTCCTGCCCCATAGTGTGTAACAGTAGATGGTATTACAATATGCTCTAGGTACGGCATATCGCTAAAAGCAGCTTCTTGAATATGAACAACTCCCTCAGGTATATAAACGCTTCTTAAATGAGTGCCTTGGAAAGCAAAATGTTGAATCCAGTTTATATCTGAAGGAATTTCAAAATGACCGTTAGCATCGCCTGTAAAGGAAGTACCTCTAAATTGATGAGCCGCTATAGCTCTAAATTGAACAGGACCAGTAGCTGTAGAGATAGGAATAGTCATATTTATATACCTAAGACTAGTGCGGTTTTGGAATAATCCGGTATGAGGATTATATTTTATTATTCCTCCGTGAACCATACCGTTAAATCCTATATTTTGAACACTGTTGGGGATTGTTATGCTAACCAGCGCCGATGGTCTGCCTGCCGTCATAGAAAAAGCACCGATACCGATACTCGTTAAATGATTAGGTAGGTTTATTGTATGCAGATAATTTGTATCGGAGAATGCCATTTGCCCTATGGTTATTACGGCCCCCTCAGTTCGGGAAATTTGCGGCAATGTTATGCTTTCTAGCGAAGAATTAGTAAATGCGTTTACTCCTATCGCTATTGTACCAGCAGCCGTTCCTATCGATTGCAAATCTGTATCAGATAGGTCTAAATTTCTGATTCTGCTACCTCTAAACGAATGATCTTGTATATGTCTTAAATTAGATCCTCCCTGTGCATTTGTGCCTATTGTAAGCTTTTCTAGCGCACTGTTTTCGAAAGCTCCGCCGCCGCTAACTCCATTTATGCTAAGTACAGTATAAGGAATTGTAAGACTTGTAATGCCTTGGTTACCAAACAAAAATGCTGCTGGAATTGCATTCAAGCCAGGACCTGCAAATGTTACATCAGTTAGATTAGGAGTATTTCTAAATAAACTTCCTGCGCCTTGTGTGGTAGTACCTTCTACCCGCATTCTAGCCGGCAACACTATATTTTGTATGCCGCTATAGTTAAATACACCAGCATTTCCTGTATTAGCACCGCCGAAATGAAGAATATCTGTTGTCGTAGCCGCTTCGTCGAAAATTACAGTTTCCAAAGCACTGAGATTTGCAAATGCACGAATACCTATATCTCTAACCGAAACCGGCACATATATACGAACAATGGTTGTATTTCGCGTACCGCTAAACGGTCCCGTGTTTGCGCTTGCCGAAGTCGTTAAGGCAGGATCGAATGCGTTATGCCTTATACTTGTCACTCCATCCGGTATACGGTAGGTAAAGGTTTGCGGCACTTCCTCGCCCTCGGCTACAGCCGGCCTCCAAGCAAGCGGCATATGTATAAGAGTTGTGCCGTTACCGTTAAACAATACGCCATCTCTAGAGCTTAAACCGTTAGCTCCGCTAGGAGCTGTAGCACTTGACACAACTAAAATTTCTCTTAAATTGTAATTACCTAAAAATATATTGGTAGCAAAGGTGTTTGTGATATTAGCCGGCAACATAATGCTTTCTAGGCTGGTGTTCCATCTAAATGCACTAGTGCCGAGAGTAGTAATAGATGAGCCCGGCTCAAACTCTATTCTTTTTATATTACGGTTACCTTCAAACGCTTGGCTTCCTATAGAAAGAATACCTTTGGGAATAAATAGTTCTTCTACATTGTTAAGAGAGCCTAAAGCGGCTGCAGTTCCTCCATTGCCAAACGCTTGACTGCCAATGTTTCTTATTCTGTTTGGCAATCTAAACGAATAGTGCAGCATTGTAGAGCCTCTTGGTCCTAACCCCCACCCTCCGCCGATAAAGGCATTATTGCCGATATCTAAATAATAAGTAGCAGTTCTTTCGGAATTTTCGGAAGAATTTAGGAATGTTACATTAAAATTATTTCCTAGCCCTGCAAACGAGCCACCACGAATATATCTAACTGTGTGAGGAATTGAAATACTGGATATGCCTGTTCTAGCAAATACTAAACTATCTGTACCTGTATTAGTACCAATACGCTGTAGTTGTGAGTTTACTGGAAAAGTTACAGTATGAAGCGTAGCTACATCTTGAAAAGCTCTATCGTTAATTTCTATAAGTCTAGCAGGAAAATGAGCCTCTTGCAATTGCGTACCCATAAATGCTCTTATGCCTATATGAGTAAGCCTAGCTGGAAAAGTAACTCTATTTAAAAGCGTACCCTCGAACGCTCCGCCATTGACAAAATTACCTCCTTCCATAACGAGATCTAAAACATCATTGCCAGTCTCGAATGTAAGAGTTGTTAGCGGCATATTAGCAAATGCGCCTGCCCTTATTATGGAAACATTATTAGGAATCTCAAAAGAGCTCACAGGAACTATTAACTGCTCTAGGGCATATGCCGGTGTTGCAAGTACGGGGCGGCGATATACTGCATTACCGTCTGTTCGGAACAAGCCGCCCGAAGCAATAGAAAAGCTTGCTAGGTTGCGCTGATTTCTAAATACTCTTGTACCTAATACATTTAGCCTAGAAGGCAAAGTAACATTTATTAAAGAACCTCCGTGCTCTGTATCGTTAGCACCTATCATCATTGCAAACGCTTCCTGACCAATCGTTAGAGGAATCGGCGTTCCAGCGGCTACATCAAAATGAATATATCGTAGGTTTGGGTTATTAGCAAAAGACCATCTGCCAATTTGATTTACTCTACCGGAGAATCTTACATATCGCAAATATGGAGCAAATGCAAACACACCGGGACTAGCCTCTGTATTACTACCGCCACGAATATTTAATTGATTTAAAGCCGGTGTATAATTACCGGACTGGAATATCAAATTTTGTATTCTGGAATTCTGTATAACTCCACGAGAATTATTGTCTGTTGCACCTTCTGTCGGTAAAGCAGCCATACTATGAAGATTAGTTCCTGTATTTTGTGCATTACCTATATTAGTTACTGTATTTGGTATAGTTAAAGTTTGTAGCCCTGTGCCTCTAAAAGCTAACTGACCAATATGAGTAAGTCTTCCGCCTGTTGGTAATACCAAAGTTTGTAGTTTTGGAGTATTATCAAAAGCTCTAGGGAAAATTTGTTGAAGACCGGTAGTAGCTGTAACCGGTGCAAATGTAACGCTAACTAATTCTGTAGCATTTGCAAACGCATCTGGGAATATATTTGTTACACTTGCCGGAATATGAATGCTTTGCAAATTACTATCTCTAAACCAACCAAAAGGAATAGATAGAAAGTTAGCATTATTTGGAAGTGTAATAGTTTCTAGTCCACTGTTGCGAAATACATTTACACCGGAAGAAAAGGTTGCGTTTGTCGGAGTACCTGTTGCTACACCGGATAAAACAGTATTTACATTTGATATATTAAAAGAAGTATCATCACCTGCAATCGGTGAAAGTACACGACTCATAACATTATTAGGAATATTTATATGCCTTATGTTTGAAGTATCTCTAAAGGCGTCGCTACCAATGCTAAATAATGTGTCAGGAAGTTGCACAGAAGAAATTCCGCTACCTCTAAATGTAGCAGCACCTAAGTATCTTAGTTGTGTATCACTTAGATCTATGCTAACAAGGCTAGTGGTACCTCTAAATACCTCATTTTGTCGTGTACCAACTGCAATTGTTGGAAAGCCGGCTGTTCCTCCTCCTACTCTGCTATCTAATCCAAGTCTTCTAAGCTGGCTGTTAGGAGCAAATGTAACGGTATGCAATGCCGTGGCATCATGAAAAGCACCAAAGCCAATATTTGTTATATGTGCAGGAATTGCAATACTAGTAAGAGCACTATTATTTCTAAACATACTATTTGCTATCCAAGGCTCAATTACACCAGGAGCTCCCCCTACTCCATCAATACGAACTGTAGCTATTCTAGCAGGAAAGGTAAATGATTGTATCCTTGTGTTCCAAAAAGCGTTCTGTTGAATTGTAAACCATTGTCCAGGATTATGTGGATTATCGGCATGCGTCGCACGAAATGCTACTTCGTTAAGAATATTGCTAGGAAAAATAATATCTTGTAAGAATATAGCACTTGTAAATGCATCACTACCAATATGGCGCAACATACTGCCTTCTGGAATATCAAGTTGTGTTATACGAGTGGTATGGAATGCACTATTTCCTATTTCCTGTAGTGTGTAACAAAGCTTTATTGTTCCTTCTAAAGCAGAGTTTCTGTCAAAAGCGTTATTTCCTATATGACTTATCCTGTTAGGTATAGAAAACGGAGCAAGTCCAATTAGACCTCTAAAAGCGTCGTTACCTATATGCAAGCTAGGAAGTTCAAAGTTTGAAGGCGGATTAGCCGGAACCCTAAAATGAATATTAGTTAAATTAGACGCATTAAAAAACGCTTGATTACCAATATAACTAATATTGTAAGAAAGTTGTATACCTACAAGCCCTACAAAACCATTAAATAAACCTGCATCTAAATGCGTTACCGTATTGGGCATACTTGTAAAGTTATAATTACTGCGACCTCTAGGAAAAAGCACAATACGAGTTTTGTTTGTATCATAAATTACACCACCTACCTCTGTAAAAAATGGATTGTTTTCGTCTACAGTTAGTGTGATAATATTGGCTGCTCCTCCTAATGTAGCTGCCGTTATGTCTGTTAGATGTTCCGGAAAATGCATGCTGGTTAGTGCTATATTACCTTGGAATGCACGCTCGCCTATAACAAATGGTGCTCCTCCTACTGGACGAGATTCGAAGGTTACATTAGCCAACAGTATATTGCCAGCAAAAGCATCTACTCCGATATTCTCTAGAGTATTAGGTAAAATCAAGCTAGTAAGCACAACACTGCTTTGAAAAGCTCCCGCACCTATTACAACAACATTACTACCTTCTTCAAATGTAATTGATGATAGGCTTAAATTATCTCTAAATGCATCCGCACCTATTGTAAGGCGTGCTTCAGCTGTTGATCCTACAGGCGCAGCAAAGATAAGTTCGCTAAATCGATTATTTCTAAAGGCATTTGCTCCTATATATACTACACCGTAAGGAATAGTCAAATGCGTAAGCTGTTGATTGTCTCTAAGAGCGTTAGTAGCAATTGTTGTAATTCCGCTTGGTAGTGCCCATTCACCAGTCCTACCACGAGGTAAGAACACTAATTCGTACCCCTCTGCATTTAATAATACCCCTTCTCTAGAGCTAAAATGCATCCCGCCATCCTCAATAATAATTTCCATAAGGTTAGCCGCCGAAACAAATGTATAATTTGATACAAAAGATAGTCTAGCCGGTAATGTAATAGTTGTAAAAGGAGTACTCTGTCTAAATATATGATTACCAAGCGACAATAGTATAGGAATACCTTCTGGGCAATTTATAGTACCTAAAGCAAACGATAAGTTAAGGTTACTATTGTTATCAAACGCAGAATACATAATATATTCTGTACGGCTTGGAACAACAATCGTAAGTGCATTCATATGCCTAAAAGCACTAACACCAATTGTAAGAGGTCTGTTACCCTCTTGGAATGTAACTTGTGCTATTCCTCTATTCCTATAAAACGCTTGCTGACCTATATAAATTACTCTAGCAGGTATTTCTATATTTGTAAGACTCATATTATTTTGGTTTGTTTGAGCAGCAGAAAATGCGTGAGCACCTATCTCCAACATAATATTATTCAAGGCTTGCACTTGCTCAAATGTAACCGAATTTAGGCTTTGCATATTACTAAATGCACCGTTACCTATTCGCTCTGTACGAGCAGGAATCTCTATTGATTGTATCTGAGAAGCATCTATACTAGATCCACCTGTAAATATACTGCCATTGAAATTCGTGCCTGTAGCTGTTCCGATAGTAAGAGGTAATGTTCCACCTGTTTCAAATGTAAAGTTTGTTAAGTTTCTTGTACGCCTAAACACACCGGCTCCGATACTAACTACCCTAGCAGGAACTTCAAAGCAAGTAAATCTAGCGTTTTGGAACATAGTATGAGCATCGCTAAAAACAGGATTTGCTTGCAGTGTTAAGGGATAATTACTTTCTTCAAATGTAAATGACTGCAAACTAGAATTTGCAAAATGTGAATAGGCAAACGCACCATAACCAATGCCCGACACAAAAATACCTTCGTTCATAACATCTCTAACACTTGCCGGCACAGTAAATTGCGTTAAACTTGTATTTCTAAACGCTTCCGAGCCAATGGTTGTAATTCGCGGCATAAAATTTCCCTCACACCTAGAATTAGCAAAATTAACTTTTATTAAACTTCTTACGCCATAAAAAGCTCTTCTATTGATTGCTAATAAATCGTAATTAATAGTTATTTCCTGCAAATGAGCAGCACCTACAAAAAAACTATCTGGAATCGCCATTACCAGTTCTGGGAAAATTATATGACCACCTTTTCCTAAAGGAAATAATGCAGGTACACGGCTAGTAATTTGATTAGTATACAAGTCATTTTCTCTAGTAATTCTATAAATAATACCGTCGTACGAATCAAAATGTATGCCAGAATAGCCAAGTACTTTATATACTTCAAAAGAAGTAATAGAAAAACTTGAATCAAAAGCAGTCCTCGAAATATATCTTATTGTATTTGGAATTTTAACCGTTACAATATTATTAAGCATAGAAAAACTAAAAGCAGTAAGCATTACAACAGGTTGCCCGCTAACACTAGCAGGAATCGTAAGAGTGCTTACTAGTAAGTTAAACCATGTATTATTAGGATTTACTCTTGCCAAAAATCCTTGATTTTGTATATCCCAGATAAAAGCTAAAGCATTAGCAAAGAAAGGGTAAGCTGTTGTTAATCCGTCTATCCAAAGGGTTTCGTGTAGATATGGGTTGCCTAGTTCGCAGGTTAGGCGTTCGCCTTGACCAAACGGAGCTGTATACCAACCT